>ENA-UOYA01000028-UOYA01000028.1-activated-sludge-metagenome-genome-assembly--contig:-NODE-28-length-183657-cov-41.039406_pt1 | contig 183657 bp, 170 predicted proteins | sample MGYA00238163_ERZ764804 | MGnify/ENA primary metagenome ERZ764804 (study PRJEB28919, sample SAMN05720223) | activated sludge metagenome | isolation source: Anaerobic digester | place: Hong... | reverse complement strand
ACAAAGATGGTTGAGCCGAAAATACTTACTTTGTCTTTACATTTCTGATACTGAGTCAGAACAAAATATACGTTAATGCTGTAAAACCCAATTTTAAGATTTTTTCACTACTCATATCCAGTGCGTTATAAAATAATACCGTACTAATTTAGAGAAACGTCACAAGTCAGGAGTAACAGCGACCAGGTAGAGAAATTATTTAATATTAAGTGATTGCCACCCTTAATGCAAGGTTAATACTCAGTCAGTCAGTGCCTGGTAAACCATGGCCTTGAATTTGTTCTGTATCTCGCCGTGGCTCATCGGATACTGTTGCATGAAAAGAAGGCCAACGAGTCTTTCTTTGGGATCGGCCCAATAAGTGGTTGCGAAATATCCGCCCCAGGCAAACGATCCTTCAGTGATGCCCAGCTGTGCCTGGCCTTCCTTTGTGGTAATCTCGAAGCCAAGCCCGAACTTGTCCTTCCCTACAAAAAGGTCTCCGATCTGATTTGAGGTTATCAGCTCCACCGTACGCCTTGCAAGCAGTCTTTTGCCATTGTATTCTCCCTTGTTGAGAAGCATCTGGAGGAATATTGCATAATCTTTAGTGGTTGAACTGAGACCTGCCCCTCCTGCAAAGTATTTCCCGTTCGACAAAGGGTAATTGACAGCATCCTGCGGCATGGCGGCTACCTTATGTTCGGCATTTTCGGTGTTTACCTTTACAAGCCTTCCCTTTTTGTCTTCCGGCAGATAAAACCACGTGTCGTTCATCCCAAGTGGTTCGAAAATCCGTTCCCTGAAATACTGGTCGAGGGGTTTGCCTGAAAGGACTTCAATAAGATAGCCTATCACGTCAACATTCAGGCCGTATGTAAATCTTTCGCCCGGCTGATGGACAAGAGGGAGCTTGCCAAGCGCCCGTATATCGTCGCCGATAGTGATATTATCGTTCCCGAAACCTCCTTTAATACCACCTTTTGTATATACTGCAGTCATCATTGGCGAGCCAATCACTGCATAATCAATACCGGATGTATGGGTAAGAAGATCGCGGATTGTTACCTCGCGCTTTGCAGGTATTGTTGTGTATGTAGTGTCCTTGGGATTGTACTTGTCAATAACGGTAGGATTTGAAAACTCGGGGATATATTTCGAAATCGGATCATCCAGAAGAAATTTTCCTTCCTCATACATCATCATGAGTCCTATGCTTGTGATTGCCTTTGTCTGTGAGGCTATGCGGAATATATCATCAGTCTTCAAAGGCGTTCTGGTCTCGATGTCACTTTCACCGAAAGCCCTGTTGTAGATTATCTTGCCGTCGCGGGCTATAAGACCGACAGCGCCGGCGATCCAGCCGTCCTTTATGCTCTTTATGAGCATAGTATCGATACGGTTAAGCCTTTCGGGCGAGACCTGAACCGATTCAGGTGTGGAAACAACAAGCTGCTTTGCATCTTTTTCAGCACAGGAAGAAATAATTAAAAGCAGAACCAAGGTCAGGAAGAAATTGAGTCTTTTCATTTGAATCACATTTTAAAGAAAGTATTAATTATTAGGAAAAAGGGATATAATAGCAAATGTTCTTACCCCCTCCCCAACCCTCCCCCACAGGGGAGGGACCATTGCACGAAGCTTTTTCCCCTGGCAAGGAGTGCCGTTCTTAGCTTTTCCCCCCTGGGGGAAACGGGAAAGGGGATAAGATGTAAGTGATGAAAATACCTGAATATAAGTCATTTCAAGATCCATCTTAAACTTTCTTGTTGATTTCCGAAATTCAACCAGTATTTTTTGTTCAGATATCAGATTAGTTGAGTTTATACATCTCTGATCCTGCCAGCAGGAAACATCCCAGACCAAAATCCTGGAAGTTGGGAACCACGTCATATCCCACAGGCTGGCTGTCGGATGGCTGTTTTCCCGTTCCCTGCACAAAACCGAGGAATCCATTCGGATGCAGGGCATCATTCACAAGTCCGGACCATGCTCTGTTCACGACCGGGAGATACTTTTTTTCACTTATGATTCCCCTGTTAATGCACCAGGCCATAGCGTAAGTAAACATTGCCGTTCCGGTAACTTCCTTACCTCCGAAGTTGGAAGGATCGAGAAGGCTCACATTCCAGAATCCATCCTCACGCTGAACCTTTACAAGCGCTTTGAACATCTCCCTTAGAGTCTTTACGTATTCCTTCCTGTATGGAGAATCATCAGGAAGGAATTCGAGTGTTCTTACAAGTGCGGCAGCCACCCATCCGTTTCCCCTCGACCAGTAGCATCCTTTTCCGTTTGGTTCGGCATAGGGCGGATCGAAGTCCTTGTCCCTCCACCATAAATGGTCCTTTGTACTGTAAAGCCCGTTTGTGCCATGTTTAAGCTTTGTGTACATATACATTTCATGTGCCCTGTCGAAATACTTTTTGTCTTTATACACATACCCCAGCCTGGCAAAAACAGGCATCGACATATGGATGGCATCTATCCAGCTCCAGTCGTCAATTTTATCGGTAGCGATCATATTGTCGATACAGGCCTTTATATCCCTTATCCTTTCCTCTTTCGAAGGATCAAGAAGGTAAAGGTCGATATACGTTTGTCCGCAGCATTGATCATCCCCGTTTCGGGTAGTTATACCGTTTCGAAGTCCCCATTTATGAAATTCGCCCCATTTTACGGCATAATCGAGATATGCCGGATCGGGATTCAGCTTGTAAAGGGCCATCAGTCCTTCATAATAGGTACCGCGGGTCCAGATGTTGCTGGGTCTTTCCCTTTCGGTAATTATCGTCTTCCCGACATCGGGCCAAAGCTGCATGAAGTATTGGTTGGCAAGTACCATGGCCGACATGGTTCTTTCCTTCGGAAGGGACTGGCAACAAATGCTGCTTGATAACAATAGAAGACTTACTAACAGCTTAAGGATTTTTCTCATTGTCCTTACTCGTTTTGATTATCTAAAGTGGTTTTAATCTATTTATTTCATAAATATTTCTAGAATTAAGTTCTCCTTTGTGTTACCTTGGTGTAACCTTTGTTTAACTTCGTGGTAAAAAATATTTAACCACAAAGGACACAAAGGTTTGCACAAAGGATTCATAAAGCAAGCAGATATTAAAGTTAAACAACCGGAAATCAGCGGGCTTTTTCCAGAAGCATTCTGGTCAGGTTCTCTGCTGCCTTTCTGTTTTCAAAGCTTTCAGGCAGTCTGTCATGATCTATATATTCATTATAGATCCACGGGTCGCCGATGGCAAAAACATATCCTTTTCCGTAAACCGTTTCGGCGATAAGCACCTTACCTCTTTCTGTCAGAACTGGCTTTGCCTTTCCTGAAAGATTGATATCCGACACTTCTTTTAAATAGATCTTGCTCACACCTTTAAAAAGCGGATGATCAGGCAAACCTGTACAGGCGCCCATTTCAAATTCAGTCCCGGTTACAGTATGAAGCGTCACATGGTTGAACGACATTCCGAAATTCCTCATCAGCTTATTAAGATGTGTGAATTCGCAGTTTGGAGCATCATTGGCAAGTATTGCAAGCACCCCACCCCTTTTTACCCAGTTTTTAATTGCTTTGATGTCGTCGGCCCCGATGTAGTTTGGCGACTTCGATTCAGTGGTGGTATCCGGATCCACTATTATGTAAATATCGGTCGATCCCAGGACATTCTTCACAGGCTTTTCGACATTAGTAATTTTTGCCCCGGCCGAAGTAAAGATCTCACCCCAGCGTGAATAACCGCTCCATTCGGTATCGGACCACAGGTAATGATAAGGCTGGCCGGTTTTCTGATTGAATTCCCTGTTGAACCAGTTATCCAGGCCGACGACAGGCTGTGCTGTAATACAACTTATGCTTAACATCAGCAATAGGATCATCAACTGTAATGACTTTTCGGAAATCCCTTCCTTTTTCATAATACGATTAATGCTATCTGAATTATAAGTAACCAGTTTCACATATTTTCCATTTTAAGCAAAATCCAGATTGTATGGGATTATATTTGAAATGTAGTGTTTCATGGTAATTTCAAAAATAAATAATTTTCCTGGAAATCCTTCAGAGAGATTCCCAAAATAGATTTAACTACCTGTTTATAAAATTTCTAAGTTAAAGAAATTGGTCCTTTGAAAACGTCTATTTATATTATTAACATACAGAATTTAATTTAGAATTAATATAAATTAATAACAGGATTGAAATTGTTGCGAAATCGATTGTCACAAAATGGTTCTTTCTGACATGTTACAAAAAAGTCAACAAGATAAGCTTTAGAATAATCTAGTTTGATAAACTGATAGACTTTAATTAATTCAAAAAACCTTTAAACATGAATTTAAAATCATTTATAAGTCTGGTTATACTAGGTTTAATGAGCCAAAATCTATTCTCACAATCGCAACCATATATTTCAGGTAGTGTATGGGAGACTTGTCCAAAAAGTCTTGCTTTATGTACTTACACTTTCAATGAATATCCCTCTGGCTGTAAATTCAACTGGACAGTAGAAAATGGAAATATTTATAATAGTGATGGATCAGTAAAAATTGGAAAGCAACTTAACGCATCAACACAAACTTCAATAAAAGTTAAGTGGGACGAAGAGCCTTCTTATCTTAATAATATTAATGGTACAATAAATGATGGTAAGTATCCGCAAGGTATAGTTTCTGTTACAACTGTTCAGTGCAATCCATCCTCCAATGATGGCAAAAACGATTCTAAAAAAACAACAATTAAATCAATAAAGGGATATCAGATTCCAATAATAAATCTTGTTTATTCAGTAAGTGAGATAAAAACTTCAAATAGTCAAATAAATGTCACAAATTATGAAGGTAATGTAAATGCAACTTTAGGCTCATTACCAATAAACTATCCCCCAAATAGTATTGGTTTTATTAAGACAGTATATCCCGATCAGATAAGCTGGAGTTTGCCTTTGAACTGGACTGCGACTGGTTATTCAGGAACAGAATTTACAAACGGATTTTCAGTATCAATGATACCACCCTGTTGGGGATATTCAACTGGAACAACAAATAACTTAAAGATCAAGATAATAACTCCCGAACAATGTATTATCGACAATAAACTTCAGGAAGGGGGTGAATTTATTTTAAAAGTTCAACGTGATGCGCCTTATGTTACAGGATTGACGTCTAATGTTTCAGGGAATATTTTATGGGGTGAGACTAAGAGCTTTACTGCAACTGCAACAACAAACAGACCAAATAACGGTTTGACTTTTATATGGAATCTGCCAAATGGATATTCTAGAACCAGTACCGGATCTACAGGAGAAATAATCACAACAGTTCCATCTTTAGATATCACCACTAATGGCTGTAATTTTACAGACAAAATCAGTGTAAAAGTTCAAAAATGTAACCAGCAGAGTGCAATTAATACTCTAAATCTAGGTTATAAGTTGCCCTCACTTACAGGTCCATTATTTTTATGCAATAATACCAGCTATCTTGTAACAGATGTACTCTCATCTATTACTTTCGACTGGACCTGTAGTACTAATATTTCTAAAGTCTCTTCCCCTGGGTCTAATCCATTTTATTTTAATCCTAATGGTACTGGAAATGGATCAATTCAGGTTGTTGCTAATTCAGCCATTTGTGGTTCTGTAACTTTGACAAAACCAAATTTGTGGGTTGGCACACCGCAAATTACAAATCAAAAGGTTGATGGTTCTACTTATTATTCTGGAATGCAGATATGTCCTGGTAACCATTGGTTAAGCGTTACACCTGTTGGAAGTGATGGAAATTCTGCTACATGGACAGTTCCATCCGGGATTGTATGTTTTGTTGGAAATAACACTTTGGATTTTACATTCCCTTTTAGTAGTACCAGTATTGCAATCTCAGCCAAAGCTGCAAACTCATGTGGTATTGGTACTAATTACTATTTTTATTTATCTAAAAAAACTTTTGGTTGTACATTGCTGTCAGGAATAACCTTGTATCCAAATCCTGCATCTGATGTCCTGAATGTTATTATGCCTGATATTGCAACGCCGACTAATTCAGTTGATTCTGTTTCAACCTTTTTAGCTGTCGAAGAAATTGGGGATTCAAAATATTCAACACTAAAAGTTAACATTCTTACATCCCAAAGTACATTAATGAATACCTTTAACAAAAGTGGCAAGGAGTTTAATCTGCCAGTCCAGAACTTAAAGAATGGCATTTATTTACTTGAAGTCAATGATGGTAGAAATATCTATCGTCAACAATTTATAATTAAGCATTAATACATGTGTTTTGACATTCTAACACCAAGTCTACAGAATGTATAGTTATTATATTTTCAAAGAATAAATTAACAAACTAATTAAAAATAATAAAATGAAAAAAGTTAACATTCACATATTATTGACTTTATCAATCGCCTTTACGACTTTTGAAACGATCGCTCAGAAATCTGACTCAACAATAAACAGAGAAATTTATCTGACAGGAAATTTCCTTGAGTTAAATGATTTTGGCATGGAATATAAGTCTGAATATAAAACTAATACTTACCTGAGGCTTGGTATTAGCAACTTATACCTTAATGTTGACAAAACAATATTTGAGGATCCAAGTCCTATTAATTCTCCTTACTCAATTACTTCTGAATTTAGAGGCAGATTTGAGTTGGGAATAGAAAAAAGAAAACCGATAAATGAAAAATTTGAAGCCTTCATAAGTGGAAATTTCATATTAGGCGGGGGCTTTACAAGATTAAAGCACGATTACCCGGACCAACCTTCTGATTTACAGTACTTGGATACATATGGCATTAGTTCCGGATTTGCTTTCAATTCAGGATTCATTGCAAGAATAACGGACAATTTACTTATTGCAGCTGAGGTAGTTCCGGAATTAATTTTCTCATATTCAACCAATCAAAAACTCGAATTGGCAGACTCAGGTATTGAAAAAGTAAAAACAGAAAATGTTAAGGGGACCTTTAAACTTGATAATGAATACTGCAGGTTATCTGTCATTTACAGGTGGAACAAAAATAATTAACATCGTGATTTATCTCCACTTCATCTCAAGCTCTTCCCACAAGAAAGCAAAATGGGTTTACAAAAATTATATCTTTCCTTAAATTTCGTTTAACCAATTCGGAATTCAAAATGAGAAAGATTCTTGCTACATCGTTTCTGATTTTTATCGTAATCGGCGCTTCGGCACAGAATAATACCTCAATTAAACCAGGTGATTTATGGCCCGACACCGAAGGGAAACATATTAATGCTCATGGCGGAGGAATTCTTTTCCATAACGGCATATATTACTGGTTCGGCGAAAGCCGTCCGGTAAAAGGAGAAAAAGACAGGACGAATTACGGGGTGGGATGTTATTCCTCAAAGGACCTGATGAACTGGAAAAACGAAGGGCTGGCGCTGCGGGTGATAAATGATACATCGAGTCTGTTACAGCCGGGATGCGTGATCGAACGCCCGAAAGTCATCTACAACAACAAGACAAAAAAATTTGTGATGTGGTTCCATCACGAGCTTAAAGGACAGGGCTATAAGGCAGCGCTTACAGGCGTTGCCGTGAGCGACAATGTAACCGGACCATATAAGTATATCCGCAGCGTGCGCCCCAATGCAGGCACCTGGCCGGTGAATTTCCCGGAAGAATTTAAAAAGACTTCAGCTGGTGAAAATGACCTCAAAAGCTGGTCGGATGAATGGGTTAAAGCCGTGAAGGAAGGATTGTTCGTGAGGCGCGACCTAAAGGGCGGACAGATGGCACGTGATATGACGCTTTTTGTCGACAGAGATGGTGTAGCCTGGCATGTTCACTCTTCGGAGGAGAACATGACTCTCCATTTTTCCGAACTAACTGATGATTACCTCGATTTTACCGGGAAATATTACAGGGTGCTGCCTGGCCAATCAAATGAGGCTCCGGCTATCTTCTTTGCAAAGGGCAAATATTTTATGTTCACATCCGGGACTACAGGCTGGAAGCCTAATCCGGGCCGACTGGCCACTGCGGATAAGCTTACTGGAGAATGGACTCCTCTGGGAAATCCCTGCCGGGGAACTGAGGATGAGAACAAGATCACTTTCGGATCACAAAGTACCTTCGCTCTGCAGGTACCCGGTAAAAATGACAGCTTCATCTATATGGGCGACAGATGGATACCGGAGGATCTTGCAAACAGCAGGCATATCTGGCTTCCGGTTGATTGGGAAGGCAACGTTTCTGTAATAAAATGGGTCGATGAATTCACAATAGAAAAATCGGGAGTTAAAATACTGAAAACCGGATCCTCCGGAGTAACATCTGCCAATGTTCTTACTGAAAAGGAAATTACTGAAGGATGGAAGCTTCTTTTCGACGGGAAGACTTCTTCAGGATGGGTTAATGCAAAGACCGGAAAGTTCCCGGCAAGCGGATGGGAAATAAAAGACGGTGCTCTGTCGGTAAACCCTGAGCTTAAGAAGGAAGGTGAAGGAGGAGATGTTGTATCAACAGGGATATACAGGAACTTTGAGCTCTCAGTCGACTTCATGTATACTAAAGGCGCAAACAGCGGAATAAAATATTTCATAAATACTGAAGCAGAAAACGGATCACTGGCCTCAATAGGTTGCGAGTACCAGATCCTTGACGATGTTAATCATCCTGATGCCAAAGCAGGTAAGGAAGGGAACAGGACCCTTGCCGGGCTATATGACCTCCTGCCCCCGGAAAACAAGCATGACAATGGTCCCGGTAAATGGAATACTGCCAGGATAGTCGTAAACGGCAATAAAGTTCAGCACTGGTTAAATGGCTACATGACTGTTGAGTATGAAAGGGGAACACCGGCCTGGAGGGAGCTCGTAGCCAGAAGCAAGTTCAAACCTGTTAAGGGATTCGGAGAGGCTGCCAAAGGAAGGATACTTCTTCAGGATCATGGCAACCTGGTGCTCTTCAGGAATATAAAGATCAGGGAGTATTAAAAATATGTATTCACCGCAAATTCAAATTGATCAATAAAAATCTCCTTGAATGCAGATATATTATTCTGCTCATAAAAAAGTAACAGTGCCTTTTTATATTCGACAGAATCGACTGTCCTGAATGAAATCGGACAATATCTGTTATTCATCAGAATTGCATTACTTACAATTCTCGCTGTTCTTTTATTACCATCAACAAATGGTTGGATGTAAGAAATTAAAACCAATGTCAATAGTGCTTTTTCGAATACATTTCTTTTGTTGTTTACCAGATCACACATATTGATCAATGCTTCCTTTATCTGAAATTCATTATCCAACGGGCGATAATTAGTTCCCGAAATACCAACCCTTCTTTTCCTGATGTTCCTGTCGATTGCCAGCTCCTTAATTAAAATACTGTGTATATCTTCGATTTTTGATACTGTAAGCGGAATTATGTACCCGGGATTCTGAATTATAAAATCGATAGCGTCTTTATGGTTTAAAAGCATAACTGCTTCTTCTTTTGTTTTTCCCGAAGCAGTTTCTTTTTCTTTTAGTAACCTTTCGGTTTCAAGCAAAGAATAAGTATTCCCTTCTATCTGGGAAGATTTCCAACTTAAATCAATTGCCAGTCTTTCCAGTTCTCTATTGAATTCCAATTTTGAAAGTCGGGAAATATTAGTATTATAAATGTTCTGAAGTTCTGATAACTTGTTAATCTCATTATCGGTAAACAGTTCTGAGTTTGCCAGTGTTTCAGGGATGAGGTTCAGATTGAAATTTTCTTTGATTATTCTTTCGTCAATCTCTTTTTTAAAATACTCTTCAATATCAATTGGTTTAATTAATTCGTATGTCGGGGATATAAAATATTTCGTTGCTTTTCCCTGTCCGGATTTTGAAATCAGATTTTCTGAGGCAAGATTTAGAAGAATTCTTTTTACAGTCGCATAACTTAATGAAACTGAAAAAGCTTCATGAATTTCTTTGGAAGAGCACCCTTTATTTTGCAGAATGAAATTCAGTATGTCGGAGTTTCTTTTATCTTTCATTTGACAGTCTGTTTAGCTCACTAAATTATTAAATACGGCTCAAAACAACAACCAAAATGAGCTGTTTTTTTTTAAAAAATGAGCTACAATACTTGAGTATGCTGTCCCTACAGTGGATTGATCAGATGTCACATGACGTTAAGATTGATCCCAACCCGATTGCTTAAGTCCCCCATTTGGGGGATTCAGGGGGCAAATAAACGGGAACGTATGTAGCTAAAATTGACCTCGTGAACGTTTTGAGAAGGTTTTAAAACTGATTCTTAAATTTAATCAGTATTATTCATAACTTTGAACTTATAGATATATTACATTGTTAAAGGTCTGACAGAAATATGCAGAATCCCATGAAAAAAATAATGACATTCTCCCTTTTGGCTGCCTGCTTCCTATTCGTTTCATGCAGTAAAGGCGATTCGGAACGCTTCAAGCTTCTCACCGGTCCTACATGGGTACCCGTAAGTCTTCTCGCAAACGGCGTTGATGCCACAGGCACCGGAGGCATCCTCGCCGGATTCGTGGGCGATGCAAAATTCAATACCGACGGAACAGGCACCTTCGGTACCTATACCGGAACATGGATGTTCGACGCAAACGAAGAAAAGATAATAATCGGCTCCCCTTCCCTCCCTATTTCAATAACACTGAACATTACAGAGCTTACAAGCACCTCGCTCAAACTTCAGGGTTCCTTCCCCGATCCGAATAACCTTACAGGTCCGCCAATAAATATAGAGATGACTTTCAGAACCAAATGATGCAAGGCTTCTTTTCGGCTTTATTTGTCCTGTTTTCAGCGCTTGCAGGGAATGCTGAGGGCAATGGCATTATAAAGGGAAGAATAACTGATAAAAGTACAAATGAGCCCCTTCCCGGCGTCTATGTCCTTTACGGGAAAAACCTGGGCACAACCAGCAATGAGAATGGTTTCTATCAGATCAGTCAGGTATCCGGACATGTGTCGGTGACATTTCAGTTTATAGGATATCAGTCTGTCACACGTGATATCAATATCAGCGAGGGCGATACAACAGTGCTCAACATCAGCCTTGAGATGAAGGTCAGGGAAATAGACCAGATTGTTGTAAGCGCCGACAAGGTCGAAAAAAGGATTGCTGAATTGTCGGTTTCCATGGATGTCATAAAAACATCGTTCCTGTCAGAAAACCATCTGACAGATCCACAGGAAATCATAAACAAAACATCCGGTATCGAGGTACTCGACGGCCAGGCATCGATCAGGGGCGGAAGCGGTTTCAGCTACGGCGCAGGCAGCCGGGTTATGGCTCTTATCGATGGTCTTCCCATGCTGTCGGCTGATGCCGGAAACATAAAATGGCAGTATATCCCCCTTGAAAACCTTGCACAGATCGAAATAATCAAAGGGGCCTCGTCAGTTCTTTACGGATCATCGGCGTTAAACGGCATAATAAACTTCCGTACTGCCGATGCTTCAAACATTCCGGTAACACAGTTCTTTGCCGAAGGCGGGCTTTATGGTCCTCCCAAAAACAGGGACTGGAAGTGGTGGGATACTCCAAGGGTGTTTTCAACAGTATCTTTTTCGCACCTTCAGAAGTCGGGAAAGACGGATATAGGATTGGGGGGAAACCTTTTCATCGATGAAAGTTACCGCAGGCTTAATGATGAAAAGCTTGCCAGACTGACCCTTAAGCTGAAGCATTACAGTTCCTTAACAGAAGGACTTACCTACGGTATTTCCTTCAACGGCGGATATAACCGCAAAACGGATTTCGTCCTCTGGGAGGATGCCGCTACGGGAGCCCTTAAACAGTCTCCTTCAACTGCTAACAAGTATGTCGGCTCGTTCATTACCGTCGATCCCTTTATTTCATTGAAAAAACAGGGTCGCATTCAGCACGACCTCCGCTTGCGGCTGCAGTCCACAACAAACAGGCTGCCCGAGAGCGAACAGAATAACAGTGATGCGGTATCTCTGTATGCCGAATACCAGGTCTGGGCACACCTTGCGGATTTTATGGATATAACCGCCGGCCTGTCTGAAAATTACGCTTCCGTTAAATCTAAATTTTTCAATGATCATAATTCATTCAATCTTGCAGGATACAGCCAGCTTGATATAAGACCTGCAGAACGCCTGAAAGCAGTTGCAGGGATGCGTGTTGAACACTACTCCCTCGACGGGGAAAGCGAAAAGCTGGTCCCGATAATCAGGGCGGGACTTAACTGGCAGGCTGCTGAAGCAACTTTCATACGTGCTTCCTTTGGTCAGGGCTACAGGTTCCCGTCAATGGCCGAGAAATTTGCAGCGACAACAATAGGTTCTGTAAGAATATTTGCAAATCCCGACCTCCTGTCTGAATCGGGTTGGAGTACCGAAGTAGGTATCAAACAGGGCATTATTGCCGGTAACATGGCCGGACAGGCCGACCTGTCACTTTTCATGCTGAACAATAAAAACCTTATTGAATATATATTCGGCATCTTTCCGGAAGGACTTGGCTTCATGGCCACAAATGTTGAACAGGCAAGGGTTTACGGGCTCGAGACAGAACTCATGCTGTCGCGGCAGTATGGATCGTTGCAAACAACAATTACCGGTGGCTACACATTCATGTATCCGGTCCAGGTAAACCGGATGACGGGGAAAAATACTGATACGTATCTTAAATACAGGAGAAAACACTCAGGTATAATATCCATTGAAAGCAGTTATAAGAAATTCAGCCTGGGCCTTAGCCTGTACATAAAATCGAAGATCCTCAATATCGACGATGTCTTTATCACAACTCCCATACTTCCCGGGTTCGGAGGATACTGGCAGAGACATAATACAGGTTACACTGCCATCGACCTTACCTGCGGATACAGCATAAATGAAAAATATAAAATATCCCTGGCTGTTAAGAATATAACAAACACCGAATATATGGGACGACCCGGCGATATTCAGCCTCCCATAAACTACAGCATCAGATTTTCAGGGAAATTATAGCACACCTTAATACCCTTCCCTGCTCTTATCGCTGCATCTTTTATCTTATATTTGATAAGCCAAACCCTAACCAGTTCATAACAATGAAGTATTCAGTCCGTTTCCGCCAGGGATGTCTTGCAGCCATCCTACTGTTAATCATTTCACAATCTTCCTGTAAAAAGGAAATTGCGTCTGAAGTAAAGATCAATGATTATCAGTCGCTTGCAGAAGGTTTTAAATCACCTGCTGCAGAATATACAACATCTCCGTTCTTTGTATGGAATTATAAGATCTCGAAACCTGAAATCGATAATTTCCTTCAGGAATTCAAGACTCAGGGAAGCAGCCAGGTGTTTGTACATCCCCGTCCGGGACTAATAACCGAATATCTTTCAGATGAATGGTTCGATCTTTTCGGTTATACCGTTCGGAAAGGCAAAGAGCTTGGAATGAAAATCTGGATTTACGATGAGAATTCCTATCCAAGCGGTTTTGCAGGCGGCCATGTCCCCGACCGGATGCCGGAATCATACAACCAGGGACAGGGATTGCGGATGACAAGGTTTGATGTGCTTCCCGATACGGCTGATAAATACTTCTTATGCCTTAAGGAAGAGAACGGAAAATTCATTGACATTACTTCTGCCCTTGCTCAGGAAAAAGGAAAATCCGGAAAATACTGCCTGTTCCATAAAACATTCAACAGGAAAAGCGACTGGTATGGCGGATTCTCATATGTCGACCTCCTTTATCCCGGAGTAACTGAGAAATTTCTTGAGGTAACAATGCCCGGATATGAAAAATCTGCAGGCGCTGAATTTGGACTGACGGTCCCGGGAATATTCACCGATGAGCCGCAGATAAGTTCTCCCGGCGGCATAAGGTGGACACCTGACCTTTTTGATGTCTTTCAGGAAAAATGGCATTACGATCTCAGAACCAGCCTGCCGTCATTATATGAACCGACAGGTGACTGGAAACGTGTAAGGCACAATTATACCCAGACCCTCCTTCAGTTGTTCATCGACAGGTGGGCAAAACCATATTCGGCATATTGTGAAAAGAAGGGACTTAAGTTCACAGGGCATTATTGGGAACACTCATGGCCCGACATGAGTAACGGCGGCGATAACATGGCAATGTATGTCTGGCACCAGATGCCGGCAATAGATATGCTTTTCAATCAATGGAACGACTCCTCGCCAAATGCCCAGTTCGGCAATGTCAGGGCTGTAAAGGAGCTTGCAAGCGCAGCAAACCAGGCAGGATGGAACCGGAAAATGAGTGAGACGTACGGCGGATCGGGCTGGGAGCTTACATTTGCTGATATGAAAAAGAACGGCGACTGGGAATATGCGCTTGGAGTAAATCTTATGAATCAACATCTTACATATTTCTCGATGGCCGGTGCAAGAAAATATGACTACCCTCCGACATTCGATTACCATGAGCCATGGTGGAACAATTACAAAAATCTAAATGACCATTTTGCAAGGTTGTCGTTTGCTTTGTCGGCGGGCCGCCAGATAAACGACATCCTTGTCCTGGAACCCACAACCACGATATGGCTTTACGATTCTTATAATGAAGACAGCGACACCATAAAGGTCATTGGCAAGTCGTTCCAGAATTTTGTCACGCGTCTCGAAAAAAACCAGGTCGAATATGACCTTGGATCTGAAAATATTATAAAGGACAGGGGATCGGTTGAAAATGGAAAATTTGTCGTGGACCAATGCAGTTATTCAACAGTTGTTCTTCCCCCTTTGATGGAAAACATTGATCTTGAAACCTATAAGCTACTCGAAAAGTATGTGGTAAACGGAGGAAAGCTTATAGCCTTTTCGCTTCCGTCACTTGTTGATGGCGCTCCGAGTGAAGGGCTCAGGGAATTCCTTTCAAAACAGGCTGACAAAATAATCCTTGAGAGTGCCCTCACAGACGAAGTGATTGACAGGCATTTCAGGAACAAGGATATAGACTTCACCGGTCTGCCTGCCGGAAGCCTTTACCATCATCGCAGGATACTGGCCGACGGTCAGCTTGTCTTTCTTGCAAACTCATGTTCTGAAAATAATGTGACAGGAACTTTAAAAGTCAGAGGAAAAGGATGCAGACTTCTTAATACATTTTCCGGAGATATAGAGGGTTGCATGTATACAAGGGATGGTGAATATTTAAATATACCTGTTGATCTCCCTCCTGCCGGCAGCTTGCTTGTCTTTATAAATAAAAATAAGGCGGAAGAGCTGCCCGTAAGACAATCCTCAGCGGATTTTGAAAAAATAGTATCTGACCCCCAGGTAACAGTAAAGCCGGCTGATGAAAATGTTTTACCGCTCGAATTCTGCGACATCGAACTTAACGGCGTTATTACAAAGGACATGCATACATACAATGCAGCTGATAAAATATACAAATATTACGGTTTCAAAAACGGAAATCCGTGGAACACCTCGGTCCAGTTCAGGACAAGGACTGTTGACAGGGATACTTTTGGAACAAACACATGCTTTACTGCAACTTATCATTTCACGGTAAGAAACAGTTTTGACTTTTCATCAATGAAGGCAGTTGTTGAAAGGCCCGATCTGTGGCAGGTCACTTTGAACGGAACCATAATTAAACCTTCTGCCGGAGAATGGTGGCTCGACAGGGAATTTTCAGTATTTCACATTGGGTCACTTGTCAGGAAGGGAGATAATGTTATCACACTTAAGACTTCACCGTTTAAGGTTCATGCTGAGGTGGAACCGGTTTATATTAAAGGTGATTTTACGGTAAAGCCTGAACTGAAAGGCTGGAGCATTGATGCTCCTGCAGGCAGTTTGTCATTGGGTTCATGGAAGGAACAGGGATTTCCTTTTTACTCGTGGAATTTTGTATACAGCAAGGAATTCACCATAGAAAATCCGGAAGGTGAATACGTCATTGAACCCGGTAAGTGGGCAGGGACCGTTGCTGAAGTGGAAGTAAACGGGAAAAAAGCAGGAATAATAGGATTTCCGCCTTACAGGATTGATATAAGCGGTCAGCTCAGAAAGGGTTCCAATACTATTTCAGTAGTTGTGACCGGCAGCCTTAAAAATCTTATGGGCCCACATTTTAACGATCCTGCTCCCGGACTCGTTTCACCATGGCTTTTCAGAAATGTAAAGACATATCCTGCAGGGAAGGATTACCAGCTTATCGACTACGGCATGTTCAGCGAATTCTCATTATTAAAGGGGAAATAGAATCAGGAAATAATTAACAGAAATAACAGAATCCTTTGGTTCCAGCATAAAGAGTTTAAGTGAATCTGAAAGAAGTGCCTTCTCAGAGTCCATTGAGAAGTCGCTGAGATTCAAAGAGTTCTGTTTTAAGAGAATTTCCCTGTGCTTTCTGCGGTCTTGTTAGCACCATGTAACAAAAACTCTCTTTAACCATCCTTTAGGGGGAGAGAACAGGGGCGACAGGAAGAATCAGTAAGCAGATTATTGATTGCCATTTTTCGAACAGGCTCAAATATAACCTTTCAATCGATTAAATATCAATATAGTATTTTAGAATAATTTGCATAAATCAAATATTTTCCTACATTTGCCCTGCTTTTGGCTATTTGATTAGAAAATAAAACTGAACTTTAAATCCGGGGGATCTAAGAAATTTCTATCATGGAAACAACCTAATTCCCAATTTTAAAACTTAAAATTTACCTTATGAGAAAGATTCTGTCACTTGTTTCAGCGATTTGTATTACCGGCAGCGTGTTTGCCGGAGGTCTGGTTACCAACACGAACCAGAGCGCTTCCTGGGTTCGTCTTCCGGCGAGGGATGCATCGACAGGGACTGACGCTGTCTATTACAATCCTGCAGGTTTAATGAAGCTGGAAAACGGGTTTCATATTTCGATATCCAACCAGTATATAACACAGAAAAAAGAGGTAGAGAATTTCTATAAAGGTCCTGGCGGTCTTTACGGGCTCAATGAAAGTCTTTACAAGGGAAAAGTATCTGCTCCTGTTTTCCCGGGAGTTTATGCAGCATACAAGGCTGACAGGTTTGCTGTTTCATTCGGTTTCAATCCTATTGGCGGCGGCGGTGGTGCCACATTCGATAAAGGTCTGCCTTCATTCGAACTGACCCCGTCCGATCTTGTACCGTCACTTGCATCCCAGGGTGCAAAAGCATACAGGCTCGATACATATTTTGAGGGCACATCAGTATATTTCGGCTTCCAGGGAGGTGTTTCCTATAAGCTCAATGATTTCATTTCAGTTGCTGCAGGTGTAAGGTATGTTACTGCCAAAAACACATACAACGGATATCTCCGAAGCATTGAACTGAACATGGGAACAGAACAAAATCCCGCCTGGACCAGAGCTGATGCAATCATGACAGGCATAGCCAATCAGGCAAAAACAGGAGGTGACGGTCTTATTCCGATAATCAATGCCGGAGGAGGAGCTTATACAGCCGATCAGCTTGTAGCTGCTTCAATGATCACAACCGACCAGAGGAACGCCATTGTTAACGGATTAACAGCTCTCGGAGTCACAAATGCTGCAGCTCTTACAATAAATCAGAGCCAGACAGCCTTCTACGGAAAGCAGGCTGTTTATCTCGGGACCGCCACCCTTCTTGGTGACCAGGAAGCTGATGTTGAACAGACTGGCTCAGGCTATACACCTTTCTTCAGTGTAAACCTGACTCCCGTTGAAAACCTCAACATAGGTATCAAGTATGAAATGGCAACAAAACTCGAACTTGAGAATAAGACCACTAAGGATATCAAGGTCGGCTTCACAGATGAAGGTGTTCCGGTTACGATGTTCCCCAACGGAGAAAAGGTCAGAAATGACATGCCTGCCATGCTTGCCCTGGGTGTTGACTACGGTGTCACAGAGAAACTGAATATTGCCGCCGGGGCTCATTATTACTTCGACAAAAACGCCAACTATGGGCATAAACTGAATGGTATTTATGTCGACAACGATATGATAATCGATAAGAACTACTATGAACTGTCGGCGGGCCTTCAGTATAAGATCAACAATTTCATTCTTGTATCAGGCGGTTACCTTTATTCCAAAACAGGAGTCAACGACAATTATCAGAGTGATCTTACATACAGCCTTACCTCACATACCGGAGGTATCGGAGGCGCAGTTAAACTCCTCGACAACCTCGAGCTTAACCTTGGATTTGCCTATAGTTATTATCTTAACGGAGAAAAGACCATTAATCACCTCTTTTCTCCGACTGCATCGGTAATCCCTGCCAGGGAAACTTACTTTAAGAATACAGTGATCATTGCTGCTGGCATAGATTTCAGCTTCTAGTATTAAGATAACTTAAATTTAAAAGAGGTAAACACTTCGGTTTTTACCTCTTTTTTTTTGCATTATAATCAAGTTATTGAGCAATGATTTGACTTTTTTTTCAGGAAATTCTGAACTTTAGGTAACAAATCTGATCAAGGTTCATTGTTATGAAAAAAAATTGGTTGAGTCATGTTCTCCTTACAGCCTTGTTGGTAGCAGGATGCAACGGTAAAAGCGGCGTTAACGCAGGCCGTGATTATTCCGTTCCTGTTATCGCTTCCAAGGCAGCCCGGATAAATGCCGGAAAAAAGATATCGATAAGCGGTAATATAGAAGGCTGCAAAACAGTAAGAATAGGTTTCCTTGTTGCCGGAAAAATAAATTACATTGCATCAAATGAAGGTGAATTTGTAAAAAAGGATCAGCTTGTTGCAAGCCTCGATCCTGCGGGCTATGAAATAGCAAAGGACCTTGCCGACATACAGGTTAACCAGGTTCAGGACGAATATGACCGCCTGAAGATAATGTACGACAATAACAGTCTGAGCGAAAGTGATTTTGCCAGGATCACTTATGGCCTTCAGCAGGCAAAGGCCCAGCAGAGGCTGCATTCAAAAAATCTTTCAGACACAAGGCTCTATTCACCCTTTTCAGGCGTATTATTGAAGAAGCTTTGTGAGACCGGCGAAATAACCGGAGCAGGAATGCCGCTTTTCGTGATATCCGATATAAGCAGGGTAAAGGTCAGCGCCTTCATCCCCGAAAATGAACTTCATAACATTAAAATCGGCCAGGAAGCCACAGTAAGTGTCTCCTCCATGTCAGGCCCACTGAAAGGAAAAATCGTGGAAATAGGCTCCGCAGCCGATAATGCCTCAAGAAGTTTCTCGGTAAGGATAGAACTCGACAACCCACAACTTCTTGTACGTCCGGGTATGATTGCTGAAATCTCGATTGACGCCGGAAACACCGATGATATTATCGCGGTTCCGGCCCAGGCCGTTTTGCACGATTACAGCAACCTGAGCTATGTTTTCGTTGCCGATACTTTATACAACAGGGCTTCCCGCAGGAATGTAAGTCCGGGACGATTATTCGATGATCTCGTAGAAATTACGGCCGGTTTGAATGAGAACGAGCTGGTAATTACAGGAGGACAGCAGAAGCTGATCGACGGATCGCCGGTAATAATCTCAAAATAATCGGGCGATGAACATTGTTAAAGCTTCCCTGAAACACAGGCAGGTCACATTCACAGTATTGCTGCTGATGTTCCTTGCCGGCGTGTGGTCACTCGTCACGATGCCACGGCGCGAGGATCCAAAAATTACAATACCGGCAGGATTGATCCTTGCATATTTCCCGGGCGCTGATGTAAATCAGGTCGAGGATCAGGTCACAAGAAAAATTGAGGAATATCTCTTTCAGAACGAAGAGGTCAGAAAGGATAAGACATTTTCGATAACGACCGACGGAATGGTAGAAATTCATGTCTGGCTCCAGGACAATGTCAGAAAGCCCGACATTTTCTGGAGCAAACTGAAACACCAGATTATGGTATTAAAAGCCATCGACCTCCCGGAGGGTGTAACGGGCCCTGTCATTAATTCAGATTTCGGGGATACCGAGGCTATGATAATGGCTGTTGGAAGCAGCACCGCCGGATATCAGGAGCTAAAAAACCATGCAGTAAAGCTTGAGGAGAAACTGCGCCAGATCCCCGAAATATCAAAACTGAAAAGGATCGGCGAACAGAAAGAACAGATAACCATTTCCTTCATCTCGGGTAAAATGGCCCTTTACGATATCAGCATTCCACAGGTAGTCTCGATTCTTCAGTCTGAAAATCATATGGGCCCTTCGGGGAACTATAAATCTGAAAATATCAGTGCCCCGCTGCATATTTCCGGATTCTACAGAAACGAAAATGATATCAGGAACCAGATAGTCGGTACATCCTTAACAGGAGCTGTAATAAGACTCGGCGATATTGCAAATATTGAAAGGACGATGGCAGAACCGTCTGAAAAAATTACAGTGAACGGTAATAATGCAGTTCTGCTTGCAGTTCAGATGCACGAAGGAAAGAATTTTGTTACCACAGGAAGGAAAGTAGAAAAGAGCCTCGATGAATTCAGGAAACAGCTCCCTTACGGGACAGAACTTACCACAATAGTGAATCAGCCGGCAATCGTGCGTCAGAATATAGCCCAGTTCCTTCGTGAATTCCTGCTTGCAATAATTTCCGTCATTCTGGTGGTGTTCCTTCTGTTGCCCTTCAGTATCGCGGCAGTCGCAGCTACTGCAATACCAATGACTGTTTCGGTGACAATTGGGCTGCTTCATGTTTTCGGTATTGAACTGCATCAGGTTTCGCTTGCATCCCTTATTGCTGTCCTTGGCATTGTAGTTGATGATGCCGTGATAATTGCAGATAATTATGTCGAACTTCTCGACCGCGGAAACGACAGATGGACAGCAGCCTGGCGAAGCGCCACCGACCTGGTGGTGCCTGTCCTTACTGCAACGATCACTATCATTGCATCATTTCTTCCACTGGTGATCCTTACAGGAGCTGTGGGAGAATTTATAAGGGCGTTGCCGGTAACTGTCGCAATAGCACTGTCGTCATCTTTCGTTGTCGCAATGGTGCTGACTCCCCTGATGTGTTTTATTTTTATAAAAAAAGGTTTGCATGCATCCGGAAAATTCCCGGAGAAAAGCAAGAAAAGCTTTCTCGATCTTTTGCAGGGCTCCTATAACAAATCAATTGATTGGTGCCTTAAACATAAGGGAATGACAATTGCAGGAAGCCTTTCAACAATACTGCTCGCGGGATTGCTTTTTAAAACCGGCGTCAGGCAGAAGTTCTTCCCTGAGGCTGAAAGAAACCAGTTTACAGTGGAACTCTGGATGCCTGCAGGCACAAGGCTGGAAAAGACAGAAAGTTCGGTAAAGAAAATTGAACAGTCGCTGAAGAATGATGAAAGGGTCAAATCATATGCAGTTTTTACAGGAAGAAGCGCACCACGGTTCTATTATAATTATTCTCCTGAAATGCCTTCTGCAGAATTTGCACAAATCCTCATTAATACACGAAACAAAAGATCAACAGAATCACTTTACAAAGACCTCTCATCAAAGGTCGATTCGCTTGTACCCGAGGGAACTCCTTATGTAAGGCTAATGCAGCAGGGACAGCCATTGAATGCCCATGTTGAAATAAGGATTTCGGGAGACGACATTGAAAAGCTTAAAATGCTGGCCGGACAGGCCGGTGAAATTCTCAGGAATAATCCCGGAAGCGCAATGGTCAGAAACGACTTCAGGGAAGACACCTACGGTATCGGGATCATCCTGAAGGAGGAAGCTGCACGTCTGGGATTCACAACCTCGTCAGTTTCACAAATGCTTTACACCGGCATAAACGGGTACAGGGTTTCAACAATGTATGAAGGTGATAACAGAGTCGATATAGTCTTACGGCTCGGCGAAAACTACAGACGGAGCACCGAAGACCTTGAAAACGTATATATCCAGTCTCCTGTCACGCGATCATCGGTGCCTTTAAGGCAGATAGCCTCACTCATACCCGACTGGCACACCGGAAGAATAGTGCACCGCAACGGAATAAGAACCATTACTGTGGAAAGCGAAACCCGCGGAGGTATTCTGCCTTCTGAACTGCTTAAGGATGTAAGACCGATACTCAAAAAGATAAATCTTCCTTCAGGATACAGAATGTATTTCGGAGGTGAACAGGCAAACAGACAGGAAACTTTCGGATATATGTCAATAGCACTGGTCATAAGCCTGATAGTGATCTTCGTGGTCCTTCTTTTTCAGTTCAGAAACCTGAAGGAAGTCGGCCTTGTCATGCTTACAATTCCATTAAGTCTTTTCGGTGCCATATTTGGCCTTTTTATTACCGGAAATGATTTTGGTTTTACTGCATTTACAGGTCTTATAAGCCTCTCGGGAATTGTTGTCAGGAATGCCATCATCCTCATTGACCACACGAACGAGCTGATTGAAAAGGGCATGAACATTCCGGAAGCAGCATATGAAGCCGGTAAAAGAAGGCTCAGACCAATATTCCTTACAGCCATGGCAGCGGCTATAGGGGTTCTTCCCATGATAATCTCCGGATCACCGCTCTGGAGCCCGCTTGCCAGCGTAATTGCCTTCGGAGTTGTATGGTCAATGGTAATATCGACACTGACAATTCCGGTATTGTACACGGTTGCCATTAAACCAGCTGACAAAAAAGACAATGATCGATCAAAATCATCTAACAGGGAATAAAGTGAAATATTTCAAGGTTTTTTTACGCAGAGCATTATGCTTGTTTCTGATCCTGCCTTCAGGATTGTTACTTAACGGCCAGGATAAAGGGACATTAAGTCTTGAGACAGCTATAGAAATGGCCCTTCAAAATAATCATCTGCTTAATGTTAAAAAGCTTCAGGTCGATGAAAAGCTTCAGAAGGTGAATGAGGACAGGATAAAATTTCTTCCGGCAATCGGGATAGGCGGATCATATCAGTACAACAGCTCGCTCCCGAGCCTGGCTTTTGAACAGGGACGATTTGGTGCATTGCCTCTCGGAGGAATTACAATACCCCTTCCTGCAAAAGACGAGCTTATCGTCATGGGACAACATGATGTTTACAACGCAGGGGTTACCTTTTACCAGCCAGTCACACAACTTGGAAAAATAAATTCCGGAATAAAGGTATCGAAAACAGAGCTCCGGATCGCAGAAACAGAAAAGAACCGTACAGCATTACAAATCAAACAGGCTGTTGAAAAACTCTATTTCGGACTGCTGATAATCAGAAAACAGATTGAAGAAGCAGAACTTAAAGTAAGACTTGCAGAATCAAAGCTGCACGACGTTGAAAATGCTCTCCTCGCTGGAAAAACAACTGAATCAGGCAGATTCGGACTTGCCGCCTCTGTTGCAGATGAACATCAAAACCTTCTTAAACTGAAAATACAGTACGATGATTATATAGCCGATCTGATGCAACTCACAGGGTTTGATCCCGCAAAAACACTGATACCTGCACCTGTTGATAACAATCAGCTGATTGAGAAAATCGCCGGGATTGATACATCCATCAGTGAAGCCGAAATAAGGAACACTGATCTTAAGATTGCTTCACTCCAGCTTACCAAAGCCGAATACTCGATAATGGCCGGAAAATACAGCTACCTCCCTGATCTCGGACTTATTGGAGGCTATACATATCAGAAGGGAACCGTAATTTACCCCGAGAACAACACTTATATTGGGGCATCCCTGAAATGGAACCTTCAGGATATCCTGACGAACAGGACTGTGCTTAAGCAACGAAATTTCATCATGGAGCAGGCTGAAGAGAACCTTGCAAATACAAGGGAACAGGTAAACAAGGAAATTGCCAGAACGTACCGGAAACTTAAACAGTCGGAGGAACTCATAAGTGTGGCTGCAAAAATCGTTGAATACAGGAGCGAGGATCTCAGGATAAAGAAAAACCGCAACATCGCGGGCCTTAACCTCGAAACCGAACTCCTTGAGGCAGGCGCAGCCCTCGCAAAAGCAGAATCGGACTATTTTTCAGCCCAGATGAACTACAGAATTGTGCTGTCGGAGCTGAAGATCCTCACCGGTAGTTATTAGACAATTCGGATTTCGGAAGGTCCACTCCGGAATTGTTAAATCCAAAATCACAAATCCGAATTCCGAAATCAATACCTGATTCCCTGATCATTAAGATATTTCAGATAAACAGATAACCTTGGCGCACCCGACACCCTGAACTTTCCATACCATTCCTCCGCTTTCCTGTCATCGCCTGTTTCTATTGCAAGTTTTATAATATTTATATAAAGCAGACCCTCAATTCCCGAGTGAGCTTCGTTGATACTCTCCAGAACAGTCGTAAATGCATTTAGCGCCTTCGAATATTCCTTCGTGTCAGCCATGGTAAATGCATTGTTAATTCTTTCATTGAGAGCATTGTCGAGAAGGATCCCGTAAAATGAGAAACAGTTGTCCTTGCAATCCTCAATAAGATCTACCCATCTGGTTCCTGCCTTTAATGGCGGGAATGTAAGAACGAATTCGAGCTTCTCACCGGGGGCACTGAATTTATACGACTCGGGACATACCGGAATTCCTGATGAAGAAACAAGCCTGCTTTTCTTACCGTCGGGATAAAGTATATAGATATTCTTATCTGCACAGAAGCTACCTCCAGTAATACGGTTTTCAACTCCCATATAGAAAACCGTCTCATCAGATTTCAGCTCAATTTTTTGAATAACAAGTGTTTCGTGGCTCTTTAGCGAATAATTCGGACTGAAAACCGTTTGTGCGACAACCGACATCATTGATAAAAACAGTCCTGTAATCAAAGTGGTGATTTTCTTCATCCTGATAATAAAAGATGCAATATAAAAAAACTCTGTGACTTCCATCACAGAGTTGAAACAACCTTAAAGCAGACCGGAGATACCCTGGAAATCACATTACCATGGCTGTTTTTATTTTGATTTAATAATCAGCATTCTGAGGGTTAAAGTTGCACCACCCTGAAGTCCAGTCAGTTGCCCCGAAAGCACCGCGATAGGATGCGGGTGTGAAGAAGGAATCTGCAAGCCTTGGGTTCATAAAGGAGGCCCCGTTAAGCAATGGAGATCCGGATGAAGGCAGGAAATCTGGCGATGTCAGATTGAAAGGATCGATTAGCTGCATCAGTTCGTTTGAAGCCATCACCTGATTGTTTCTTGATGCATTTGAATACCAGGCTTCAGCATCTGTCATATAAGCGGTGCTGAAATTGGTTGTCATGCCTGCCACAACACAGTTTTCGATCTGCAGTTCATTTGCTGTTGCCTGAAAAGGTGAATCGCCTTTCTGTCCGTCAATATCAAGCCCAACGGGCCAGCCGGCAAACAAAGAATTATAAACCGATAATCTTGATCCACGACGAATATGAATTGCCCTTCTGTAAAGTGAGTTGATAGTTGTTGAAGGGTTTACCAGGGGACCCATTATGGTTCCGTTGCAGAAAATGGGGGCAGTGACGGGTGTAAGAGTTGAACCGTCAGCATCATTGTCAGATTCGAATCCGTTCGATTGTGACTGATCTGCAATGGCAGGGTCGCGAAGAGAAACGAAAAACTGAACCTTACCGGTGAAACCATTGTCTGTGTCAAAATCATCATCCCACCCTCTGAATGCTACCAGATATTTTGCATTAACATTTCCCCCAAACCATTCAAATGAATCATCACCGGAGTAAGAAACCTGGATATGGTCGATGGTAGTGGCCGACCCGACTGAATACAAAGTCAGTCCATTGATTTCACTGTTGGCTGTTGCCGTAAGCGGGATCCCCGGAAATTCAATTCTGACATATTGCAGAATACCTGAATTATCTGACGGATTGTTCCCGCCGTAGACCGAACCAATGCCTCCCTCGGCAATACCGACCCCGGCACCATTATCATGCTTGTTTGTAGGTGCATTGCCGCAAATCACCAAACCTCCCCAGTCACCGTAACTCCTTTGACCTTTCGGTTTGTCGGAAGTAAAGACAATTGGACGGGTCTGTGTTCCCTGGGCAATAATCTTTGAACCTCTTTCTATAATCAGTGCTCCTTTTGTTCCCGAAACTCCTTTAATAATAGTGCCGGGCTCAATAGTCAGTGTTGCATTGTTTTTAACATAAACAAAACCTGACAGAAAATAACGTGCATTTGCATACCATCGTGTATCTGCAGTAAGATCGCCGCTTACAGTTATTTGCTGGCCATTTGAAGGAACCACTGTCACCTCGCATGTCGCCTGTAGTGAACTGTTTTCTTCAGAAGTTGCCTTTATGATGGCTTTCCCCAGACTAACACCTCTGACAATGCCGTTATTCACAGTAGCAACATCAGTATTGCCTGATTCCCACAGTATATTCTTATTGGTTGCATCGACCGGGGTGAAAATCACTGCAAGATTTAGATCTGCACCAACCATTATCTCACAGTTCACTTTGTCGAGCTCAATTCCGGTAAGAGGTACATCCTTGTTGCAGGATGCCAGGATGGCTGTTATCAGAAGAAAGGCTGCTGAAAATTTAATAATTCTGTTTTTTGTTTTCATGATCTATTGTTTTTGTTATTGCATAGTTGTCCTGTACATTAATGTTTAGTTAATATCTTTCTGCCCGTTTCTTTAATTATAAAAGTCAGGCGATGTACCTGTGAAAAGCGGCATCCCTGTCTTAGGACATTCGTCTTATATCCTGAATGTGATTCCTAAACTGAAATATCTGCCAGGGTAAAATATTCTTGTATACTGATTCCTGTTAAACTCCTTAAAGCCCTGATTTGCACCCTTTGAATAGGTTTCCATGTTCACTGTGGTTTTGATTGACTGCATATGCTCAGCCTTTTCATTCAGGATATCTTTTATGCCACCCTTGATTTCAAACCTCTTTCCGAAAGTTTTGCTAATTGTAATGTCAATAACATTGCGCGGCATTTCATAAATATCGGGTATATCTTCCCACTCATTTGGCGAAGGACGGCCAACTGCAACAATTCTCTTACCAATGATATTGTACAGGGCACTTACCATCAGGCCGTTGCTCTCACCCTGGTAATAAAGCCCTGCATTGATTATATAAGGCGACTGGCCTTCAAGAGGTCGGTTTCGCGACAGGGAACCGTATGGAAATGTAACGTGGCTTTTAATAACTGAAGCATTCAACACTGCAGTAAAATTTCTGAATCCCGGAATAAAATCAAGAGATTTTCTCAATTCGGATTCAATTCCCATACTGTTGGCAGATTCAACATTTTCAAATGAATACTGAGTCGGATTGTTCCCGAGTATTATCTGTTCAATGGGATTAATAAACCTTTTATAAAATACGCCTATGTTAAATGTTTCACCGTGATCCGGGTATAGTTCATATCTCAGATCAAAGTTGTGGACATATGCCTGTCTTATGTGAGGAGCCCCGTAAATGCCAGCATTTTGCTCAAAATCAACATAGTAAAAAGGAGCTATCTCTCTGAACTCAGGTCGGTTTACTGTCATGCCATAAGCAGCCCTTATAAGACTTTTATCAGAGAGATTGTACGTAACATTTGCCGATGGAAATATGTTAACTGTATCCCTGTCGACATTAACCTGTACGCTTGAAGCCTGTTTGTAGCTCGAAAGTGTTTGTCTGTTCTTTTCAACCCTGAGCCCCGCATAGATATTTATCTTATTGCCCGCGGGGATTTTTGCTGACAGATAACCGGCAATCTGATTATTCCCGGCGGTATAGGAGTCGGAAAGGGCAGTTACTTCAGAAAGCTTAATACCTGTCGTAAGATTTATGTTCTCATCGGTAAAAATCTGGTCAACAGGAAGATATGTCTGACCGAACACTGATTCAAGGCTGGCTTTTGCATACCCGAAATTACGTGCATGAAAACTCCTGTCCTTGTTCTCAATATATAAACCTGCCTTTATTTCTGGTTTGAATCGTCCCAAATCCAGCTGTCTGGTGAAATTTATCAATCCCGATATTGTATGCTCGCCCAGGTTTATCCACATTCTTGACTGAGATGAAAGGTCGGGCTGATCAGAAAAAAGGAGCATGTATTTATTTTCATCCGATTCATCGCGCAGATATCTGTACCTTTTTGTATCCGGTTCTTTCTTGTTTGAAGAAGCATAACCCAAGATCCAGTCGATTGTGGTCCTTCCTTTGTCAAAGGAGTGATAGCCGGCAAGCTGGCCTGTATAAATTGATCTGCTGAGATATCTGAGTTCATCGGATCTGATATATCTGCCGTTATTATACCATTCTCTGCCGGTTCTCCGGATATACCTCGACGAACCTGCCTGATTGAAAAGGTTCCTGAATTCAATCCTGTTATCGTTCCCGAGTGAGACTGAAGTATTGTTCATAACGGCAATCCTGGCTGAGTTTGAAAATTGTTGGTCCGTAAACTGGTTCAGATATGAAGGTTTGTCCAGCGAATAATCATAAATTGAATAATCTGTGTTCTGAATCTTTTCAGATGAGTTCGATAAATTGTATGTAACAGCTGTGATATTTCCAATTGTTGCCTTCCCAAACCTGAATTTCCGGTTCATTCCGGCAAGGAATTTCTGATCAGGATATGCGGTTCCACTTACCGGGAGCCAATTATTATTAAGTTCCCTTCCGATGGAAGTAATCCTTTCCCTGATTACCGGGTTTGTCGCAAGTTCATACTGATTAAGATGAGAGGGCATATCCGAAGGCAAGGCCCTTGACCCGTTGTCATATCCTAACCAGTCAGTGCTGCTGCTTAAAGGTCTGTAGAATTCCCCGAAGGTTGTCGTTTCGCTGATACCGGTGCCGTACGACAGAAAAAACCCATTTTTCTCAGGAAGATTTTTCGTCGAAATTTTTACAAATCCTCCGGAAAAATCTGCCGGAAGTTCAGCAGCTGGTGATTTAAAGATCATGATATTCTCGATCATTGAGCTTGGAATTATGTCGAAAGAGAACGCTTTTACATCAGCTTCAGCACTTGGCGTAGCGGCATTGTTAAGCCAGACATTGTTATAACGCTGCGAGAGCCCCCTCACAATCAGGAACCGGTTATCCATTATTGTTATGCCAGGTACACGCTTCACAACCTCCGAAGCATCTTTATCAAGTGTCTTTGAAATCTGTTGCCCCGAAATACCCGTTGATACAAACTGACTGGCTTTTATATCGGTAATCATTGAGATTTCGGTATTGGTCCTCCTTACTGCAGTCACAGTTATATCACTGAGACTTACCGTGTTGGCTTCAAGCTCAACATCAATATTGACGGTTTTATCCTTCTCAACATTAACATTCTGAATATATTCAGGACTGTATGAAACATAGGATACCTTAAGATTGTACTTCCCCGGTTTCAGGTTCTTCAAAATAAACTGTCCGTTAATATCGGTAGTTGTACCCGTTGTACTGCCATCAATCTGAACTGTGGTTCCTATAAGAACCTCTGAATTTGATTTATCTTTTACTGTTCCCGTAATTGATCCGGTCTGCCCTGCAAGGCCCGATGAAAGAAAAAGAAAGACAAGGAACATCAGCACACCGGAATTAAATGATTTCTTCATAGATTAATGTTTATGTTTTCTATAAAATATCTCCGGTGCAAATATCATCCTGATAATCCTGAATATTGGTTACGAACTTTTAAAGGTTTGGTCACAATAATGTTACAATATCAGTTAATTTGTAATAAAATTGTAATACCATTTCAGATTTAATGGAATTACCTTTGACATTGTCAAAACATTATGATTCAACAGTGTACTTCAAAGCAAAATCCCGGAAAAATGGACACGAAAAGCAAGAAAATCCTGATAGTTGATGATGAAGAGGATCTATGCGAGATCCTCCAGTACAACCTTGGAAATGCAGGGTATAAGACAGAAGTTGCCCATTCTGCAGAAGAGGCAATCAAAAGGCCTCTCTCAGATTTTGATCTGATCCTGCTCGATGTAATGATGGGCCCGATGTCAGGGTTTAAATTTGCCGACAGGATAAGAAAGGAAATGAATATCAACGTACCTATTATTTTCCTGACTGCTAAGGATAATGAAAATGACATACTCACGGGGTTCAGCCTGGGTGCAGATGACTACATTGCCAAGCCATTCTCTGTTAATGAATTAACAGCCAGGGTTAAAGCCGTTCTTAAAAGATCACCCACAGAAAAGACAAAAGTCGCTCAAACGGTCCGGTACGGAGAGATTGAAATCGACACCATACGAAAGAGGCTTATCATCAATGATGAAAAGATAGAACTGACAAAAAAGGAATTTGAGATACTCAGACTGTTAATTGAAAACCAGGGAACCGTTTTCAGCAGGGAGGAAATTCTCAGCACTGTGTGGGGCGATGATGTTATAGTGACCGACAGGACCGTTGACGTAAACATCACCCGCCTTCGTACAAAGCTGGGTAAATACAGCCAGAACCTGAAGAACAAAACAGGATATGGATATTATTATGAAAACTGACCCGCAGAATGGCATCTTCAAGGAATACTTTCAGAAATAACCTGCTTTTTTCATATTCGGCTATTTTCCTTATTGCCGCCCTGCTTATCGTCACCTACCTGTACAACCGGGAGAAACAATATAAAATCTCTTATCTCAATAATGAGCTTGACAACGTTACAGGGATTGTCGACAGATACATTAACATCAACTCGATATACCTGTCGCAGGAATACAACCTTCTGGATTCTCTCCTGCGTTTGCTTCCTCATTCCAATCTCAGGATCTCAGTTATTGACACTTCAGGCAAAGTCTTATATGACAGCTTCGTAAAAGATTATGTGTCAATGGGAAGCCATAGAAACCGGCCTGAGATAATTAAATCTGTCGGATCCTCATTCGGTACTGCGGTCAGGAAATCAGGTACCACGGGACAAAAGTTTTACTATTTTTCAAAACTTTACGGGAAATATTTTGTCAGGGCCGCCTTAGTATATGATGTTAATATCGCCAATTTTTTAAAAGCCAACCTTCGTTTTCTTTTCGTTACACTCGGATGTTTCATCATAATCGGGGCCATATTGCTGATGGTTACAAACAGATTCGGGGAATCAGTGACCCGCCTGCAGGATTTTACCGCAAGCCTGAAAAATGACAAACCATTTATTGCAGAATTCCCCAAAAATGAACTTGGTGAAATTGGAAGGGAAATTCTTGAAATTTATAATAATCTCTTGCATGCAAAGAATGAGCTGGCAAATGAAAAGGAGAAACTCTTCAACCACCTTAATGCCCTGAATGAAGGGATAGCCCTTTTTTCTGCCGGCAAGGATATTATTTTCCGTAATGATCATTTCATACAGTTGATGAATCTCATCTCGGGAGATCTTAAAATATTCACATCCAGCTTCTTTGAAATACCGGAATTTTCTTCAGTCGACGATTTCATAGAAAAATATAAGGGTGTTGAAGTGAAATCATCAGAGCTTCCAAAGATGGAATACCAGGTCACAAAAGACAGCAGGTTCTTCAAAATACAGTGTGTTATTTTCAACGATAAAAGCTTTGAGGTAATTCTGAATGATATTACCAAGATAGGTAAGAACAAGCTGATCAAACAGCAGATGACTTCAAATATTGCCCACGAACTTAAGACACCCGTCTCATCGATTAAAGGATATATCGAAACTCTTCTCAATGACGATGGAATTGAATCGAGGAAAAAGAAGTATTTTCTGGAAAAAGCCCTGGCTCAGACCGACAGGCTGACCGGACTAATAAATGACCTCTCGGTGCTGAATAAGATTGAGGAGGCAGGTTCTACATTCCAGACCGAAAAGGTGAAAATCAAAAAGATCATCAGGGAAGTGCGAGAAAACTTCAGGTCCGCCTCTGAAGCTAAAAAGATGAAGATCGAGATCAATATCAGTGACGGGGTGACAGTTAAGGGAAATTCGTCCCTCATCCATTCTATCTTTCAGAACCTGATGGAAAATGCAATTAATTATGCCGGAGAAGAAACGACTGTAAGGATACTTGTATATAATGAGGACAGGAAATACTATTATTTTTCTTTTTCTGATGACGGCGTCGGGATTCCCCAGGAACATCTAAACAGGGTTTTTGAGCGTTTTTACAGGGTCGACTCCGGAAGGTCGCGCAAAAGCGGGGGAACAGGTCTGGGCCTGTCGATTGTGAAAAACGCCGTATTGCTTCATAAAGGTGAAATTACCGTGAGAAACCGGGCCGGGGGCGGCACAGAATTCCTGTTCTCTCTTCCGAAAAAATGAAAAAGACCTGACAGTTACATTACTTTAATCAGTATAGTCCTAAATGATTCAGTAATTGACTTAATCCCTTTAATACATTCCATGAACGCCTCAAAAATCATCTTCCTCACACTTAGCGCCGTGGCATTGTCACTCCTTGAAAAAATGTCGAGAATCCCCTCATAATAAACATCCTCGGCATCCTTGTAGAGTTTTATCAGGGTGTTGCACGACGTGTACATCTTATGTTTGTTGCCTTCTATGTCCTTTAGGCTCTTAAGACATCCTGATATCTCTGCAGCGGCCTCTCCGATAAGATCTGACATCTCTGCATATGACGCAAATATCTCGGTATGTTTGTTGACATTCACTATCTGGCCAATTTCTACTATTGATTCAAGAAGATCGTCTGTCTTGTTTAAAAGTTCATTGATATCCTCCCTGTCGAATGGAAGAATAATAAGATTGTTAAGGATTGAATATATGACTTCTTTAAGATTTTCCCCGGTTTTTTCAGCGTTTTTTATATAATCAGCAATAAGTGCCTGTTTATCAGGCTCTTTTGTCTGCATCAGCATTTTCAGATGACCTGCGGCATCAACTATATTATCTCCGCATTTCGCGAGGTAAGGAAACAAGGAATAATATTTTGGGGCAAATACGTTGTGGAGAATGTTGTGGTTCATACTGAATAGATTTTCAATTACTTACTTAATTTTACTACATCTATCTGGCGATCCTGAACTTCATTCCGGCTGTACCCGAAAATTACTTCTAAAAGATGATTGGGGCGACTAAATTATTCCGCAAATTTTGTTACGTTTTTGTTACAAAAAAGGATGAATCCTTCAGGCCGGAATCAAGCGAGCCAATCAATGACATAGAACATAAAGCCTCCAATAAGAGCTGATACAGGGATGGTGAGGATCCATGCCCAGAAGATCTTGGTGGTTATACCCCACTTAACTGCAGACGCTCTTTTTGTGGCTCCGACACCTATTATTGCTCCGGTTATTGTATGCGTCGTACTTACAGGTATTCCGAAATGAGTCGCTATGAATAATGTGAATGCTCCGGCTGTTTCTGCACAAAATCCTTCAAAGGGCTTTAGCTTTGTAATCTTCTGGCCCATTGTTTTCACGATCCTCCATCCTCCGAATAATGTACCCAGAGCGATCGCAGCATGACAAGATAAAACTATCCATAAGGCTGGATCCGAATCCTTCGGAACTTTCCCCATTGAATACAATGCCACCCAGATTATACCCATTGATTTTTGCGCATCGTTGCCGCCATGCCCTAAACTGAAAGCCGAAGCTGAAAGCAGCTGAAGCCTCCTGAAGTGTTTATCAACCCCAAACGGAGACTTGTGTTTGAGTAAATGCAAAACAATGACCGAAATGATATAAGACATCAGCAATCCCATCAATGGAGCAATTACAATGAAAATTGCAATTTTGATTACTCCGCCATAAATTACTGAACCAAAACCACTGCTTACCACGGCAGCACCTACCAGACCTCCGACAAGCGTATGCGAAGAACTGGAAGGGAAACCCCACCACCATGTAAGAAGATTCCAGATTATTGCAGCCGTAATCGCGGCTCCTATCAATGGCAATGTCACAATTTCTGTATCAATAACGTTAGCTCCAATTGTTTTGGCTACATGCAGTGGAAAAACGAGAAAAGCTATAAAATTGAAGGTAGCAGCCAATCCGACAGCTGCCAGGGGCGACAGTACCTTTGTCGAAACCACGGTGGCTATTGAATTAGCCGAATCGTGAAATCCGTTGATAAAGTCGAAAATAAGAACAAGAGCGATCAAAATGTAAAGGAAAGTCATATCAGGCTTTGTGAGTTAACTAATTTTATGGCACCTGTATTCCGTTTTACCTTAATGATCAGGCTATTACCGTAATGTTTCATATCCGTTAAAAACACAAGCGAAAGTAACTATTCCTTTTTTCTGATCTGCGATTTAAGTGTTACGTTATTGTTACAAATTCGTTTTTAAACAATTGAAACGTCAGTGATTTATTTTGACTATTTTAGCCCGGCAATAAAATAAACATGAAAGAAAAATGGCTTGAATGGGCCGCCAGGCTTCAGTCGATAGCGCAGGCAGGACTGACATTCGGAGAAAACCGGTACGATCTTGACAGGTACAGCCAGATCAGGGCAATCTCAGTTGAAATACTTCACGAATACACTGGCATCAGTTATGAAAAAATTGAAAATCTGTTTACGTCTGAGACAGGTTATCAGACCCCGAAGGTTGATATCCGTGCATCTGTCATTAAAGGAAACAAAATCCTTATGGTCAGGGAGAAAACAGACGGCACATGGTCTTTGCCCGGCGGCTGGGCTGATGTAAATACTTCCGTAAGCGAGTCGGCTGCCAGGGAGTGCCTTGAAGAAGCCGGAGCTGTGGTAATTCCGGTAAGAATTATTGCTATCCATCAGGCCGACAGGCATTATGACTTCCCCTATCCCTACACAGTATACAAGATTTTTGTGGAGTGCAGGCTGTCTGAAATCAGCTTCAGGGAAAATACAGAGACACTGGAAGCAGGATTTTTTGCCCTTGATTCTCTGCCTCCCCTTTCTTTCGAACGCAACACAAGGGAGCAGATTGAAATGTGTTTCAGTGCAGGAAAAAAAGTAGTGTTCGAAGCTTTATTTGACTGATAAATCAGGAATACAGATAAAGATATTTTTCCTGTTTTTCTGTTACCTTTCCTATTACAGCCGCCCTGTCAAGCCCGGCTTCATGAAGTTTTTCAATGACCTGTCCTTCCAGTCCGGGTTTTACGCACATCAGCAATCCTCCTGATGTCTGGGCATCCATTGCTATCATCTTCAGGTTGTAGTTAAGATTTATTCTCAGAAGAGAATCATTCTCAACAAATACTAAGTTTCTGAAGCAGGCCCCTGGGATGCAGCCATCATCGGCAAGCCTGTATGTATCACCTATAAGAGGGACGCTTCCAAGATCAATTTCAATCGAGACATTGCTGGCTCTTGCCATCTTCAGGGCATGACCGGCAAGCCCATAGCCTGTTACATCAGTGGCTCCCCTTACCCCAAACTCGTTCATAATATCAGCACCTGCCCTGTTGAGAAGCCTCATCAGTCTTTTCGCTTCCACAACATCAGCTTCTGAAGCCATCTTCATCCGCTGACCGGCAAGTATGATCCCCATGCCAAGAGGTTTCGTAAGGATAAGCACATCCCCAGCCCTTGCACCCGAATTGGCAATGATCCGTTCCGGATGTACGTAACCAATTACTGCAAGACCATATTTTGGAGGAAAATCATCAATCGTATGGCCTCCTATGATCCTTAGCCCGGCTTCAGCCGCCTTGTCGGCCCCGCCTCTCAAAATATCCGAATATGCTTCCATGGGAAGCTTCGCGGAAGGGTACATCATTATATTGAGACCTATTACCGGCTTACCCCCCATCGCATAAACATCACTAATCGAATTAGCGGCTGCTATCTGCCCAAACTCATAGGGATCACTGCAAACAGGTGGAAAAAAGTCGGTCGTAAAAACCAGGGCCAGATCTTCATTTACCTTATATACTCCTGCATCATCATGAGTATCAATATCAACCAGAATATTAGGATCATGTGGCAGTGGCATGGTAAGAAGGATCTCCTCCAGAACCTGTGGCGGTATCTTTGAGGAACAGCCCCCGCTCTCAACCATCTGAAGCAGATCAACCTTCATAATGTATTGCCCGTTTTCAAGGTTTTATAACATTTGATGCCGACGCCATTATCTGTGCTATCTCGAACATATTGCTCATCCTTCCCGTGTTTATCTTGTCCTGCAGTGAATAGTGAGCAACACATGTAGCACAAAACAACAGTTCAACAGCCATTTGTTCGAGTACCCTGAGATCTCCGGCAAAATCAGAATCAGACCGGCCAAGAGCCACCCCCTTGTTGTAAAACACCATTTTCGATGGAAGTATATCCAGATCCTTTATTGCTCTAATAAAGTTGCCGACCAGGATATGGCCCAGATCCTCATCCCCTTCGCCCATCTTGTCGGAAGTGAAGACAATGACGAATCCGCCTCTGTTCATGTGGGGTACGCCGGTAGTGCAATATTCCTCGGTATTGCCGGTAACCGCCACCGAGCCGCCTCTTGTAACAGTAATTATCCATTTCCCTTCAGATTCCTCCCACGAGTAACTTATGTTATTGTCTTTGAGAAACCTGGAAATATTTCCAAAAGATGTAGGACTGTCGGCTATTACCTGAAAAACCTCACCTGTACCTTTATCCTTAAGTGCGCGCTTCGTTGCTATCAGAGGCGCAGGGCATTTAAGTCCGCATGTATCAACAATATGCATATCAATATCAACGAATGAACGGCAAAAGTACAAAAGAGTGCGGGTAAATCCATATTTTTGTTATTCATTTTAAACACGATGAAAAAACATTCTGCCTTTTTTCTTTTGGTAATCATTTCATCAGTCCTTGGTTCATCATACTGTCAGGATCAGGTTAGTAAAACATCCATCGTGGGTTCATGGATCGGCAGGGTTGATGTCAGCTCTGTCTTTTTGCGTGTTGTGTTCAATATTTCCCTGAGCGACAATGATTCCCTCCTTGTCGCTCTCGACAGTCCCGACCAGGGGGCCAAAGATATAAGAGTAGGGCCACTGGCAATTTCCGGTAACCAGATATCAATAAAGGCACCGCTTCTCCTTGCAGAGTATACAGGAACCGTTAAAAACGACACTCTGATAGAAGGCAGCCTGAAACAGGCGGGCAGAACATTCCCCCTGATTCTGACAAAAACAGCTAAACCATATACAATCAACAGGCCGCAAGAACCCAGGCCTCCCTTTCCCTATAAATCGGACGATATTAAATTCAGGAATGAAAAAGCCCGAATAACGCTTGGAGGTACTGTGACAATACCCGACGGACCGGGGCCATTTCCGGCTGTTGTACTTATAACAGGTTCAGGATCACAGAACAGGGATGAGGAGCTTATGGCCCATAAACCATTCTGGGTGATTGCCGATTATCTGTCAGGGAACGGTATCGCGGTTCTTCGGTATGACGACAGGGGCGTTGGCCAGTCAGAAAACACATCAGCACCATCGACTTCAGCTGATTTTGCCACTGACGCCGTTGCTGCTTTAAACTATCTTAAGACTGTCGGAAAGATTGACACTTCAGCGATCGGTCTGGCCGGCCACAGCGAAGGTGGTCTTATCGCTGCAATAGCCGCTAGCAGCAACCCGGGGACCGCATTTGTCATTTCGCTTGCCGGGCCCGGAGTCTCAGGAGAACAAATCCTTTGCCGCCAGAACTATGATCTTAACAAAGCCGCCGGGATGAATAAAAAGGAGCTTAAGGCTCTTATTTCCATGAGCCGAAGGATGTATGCTGTCATAAAAAAAGAACCTGATAACGACAAGGCAGCGGAGGAGATGGCTGCAATTCTGAAGCGGTCGATGGAAAAGCAAAAAGTGCCGGCAGTAGAAGTTGAAAAGGCATTGAAGGGGTTCCCGGCCTCGGCCGCAACTCTTACAAGCCCATGGTACAGGAATTTCATTGTCACGGATCCTGCAAGCTACTGGAAAAAAGTCAAATGCCCCGTCCTTGCCCTTAATGGTGAAAAAGACCTTCAGGTTGCAGCTGATATCAGCCTCCCTGCTATAGAGAAGGCTGTCAGGTCGGGAGGGAATCAGAAAGTTACTGCCATAGCGTTTACCGGGCTAAACCATCTGTTTCAGCACTGCAAAACCGGGCTTCCGGCAGAATATGGCGAAATTGAGGAAACATTCTCACCGGAGGTGCTGAAGACAATGGCAGACTGGATCAATGGCCTTTAGCAAGACCTGCCAGTTTTTTCAGTATAATCCTGCCCCTGGCTGTCACACCGGAAGGTGCGTCGTCATCCAGCATGCTGATTGCAGATGAAAGTTCGTTTGCAAGTTCGGGGTAGATCACTGCCAGCTTGTAAATAATGTCCATTGAATAGGCTTTTATGGCAATGGCCGAATCTGCTGAACGAAGGTATCTGAAACAACAGTCTGCAAGTATCCCCTGATGTTTTCGCGATAACTTATCGATATCGCTCAGGGAAACAATCCTCAGAAACGAACGTCTTACACTTTCATTGTATACAGAATCGAGGGCTTCAATCATTCCGGCCAGGCTTTGATTTAACAGGTCCGGATATTTGTCAAACACCTTTGAAAGGGTCCACGATGCCCGGAAGGCCAGTTTCCTGTCGGCAGAAAATGAATATTCCTGCAGTTTCTTCAGTATTGCTTTGTTCCCGGAAGCCGACATTGCAACCCATTCAGCCTCCTTAACACCCGTCATACTGCCAACCATGGCCCTTAGATCCGCCTCAGCCACGACAGGATTTTCCGAAGCCTCTTCAGGTACCGATCCTTCAGCCGGCTCCGTATCTCTAAGATAATTGTCAGCAACAATGATATCAGCTTCCGAAAAATCGATTTTTTTCAGTTCACCTGCTTCCACCCACCTGAAGGCGACATGTTCATTAAGGACAGGAAGTTCATCAAGTGTATCACAAACAAAAGGGATCAGCCTTATCTGCTTTATTCCGTAATCGAATTCAGTATGCCGCAGACGCCTGCAGATAACAATATCCATCGAAAGCTCTTCCCTGATCTCCCTGATTATGCACTCCTCCTCTGTTTCATCTGCGTTCAGCTTTCCCCCGGGGAACTCCCATTTTAACGGGTGGTCACTTTTGTCACCGCGCTGAACTACAAGAACCTCGTCTTCATCATTCCTTATTATTGCACATGTAACGTCTATCATTAAAATCACGATTAAAGATCTTCATAAAGTGGTATTTGCATAAGGTGTACATATTTACCGGTAGTGCTGTCGAACCTGAATGCATAATTAACAATTCCGTTTGTCACAATAACATAAGGCACTTTGTATCCGAAATTATATTCACCAAGCTGATCATAAACTTTATCTTCATAGAAATCAGAGATTTTTATTTCCGGCGATTTGCACTCGACTATCATCACAGGTTCTCCTTTTCTGTTATGGACAAGTATGTCAACGCGTTTTTTCATGTTGTTCAGCCTGAAGTTTATTTCTATGCCCATCAAACCCTGTGGATATCTGCCTTCCTTTATCAGATACTGAACGAAATTCTGCCTGACCCATTCTTCCGGAGTGAGTCTGACCCACTTTCTCCTCAGCGGGTCAAAGATCATTTCAGATCCCGCTTTGCCTGAGATCCTGAAGGAATATTCGGGAAGATTCAGCTGTTTCAACTTACTTTTGTATTTTTGAACACTAAAGGTTTAAAAACTGACAATACAAATATAAACCGGGCTGATGTAAATTATGAAGACCAAAGAAGATATTGTTAACAACTGGCTGCCAAGATATACTGGTAAACCTCTGGAAACGTTCAGCAGATATTTCCTGCTGACAAACTATGTTTATTACGTTGAGCTGTTTGCCAAATGGCATAATGTCGAGGTCGAAGGAAAGGACAAGAACATGCCAAGCGCGACAGCTGACGGAATCACAATAATAAGTTTCGGTATGGGAAGCCCCAATGCAGCCACGGTGATGGATCTTTTAAGTGCTGTCAGTCCGCTTGCAGTTCTTTTCCTGGGCAAATGCGGCGGCCTTAAGAAAAAGAACACTCTTGGCGATCTTATCCTGCCAATTGCAGCAATAAGAAGCGACGGAACGTCCAATGATTATCTCCCGCTTGAAGTCCCCGCCCTTCCGGCTTTCAAGCTTCAGAGTGCAATTTCGGCTTCCATAACACGTCACAACAAGGAGTACTGGACCGGGACGGTTTACACAACAAACCGAAGGGTCTGGGAATATGATGACAGATTCAAGAAATATCTTGTCAAGACCAGGGCAATGGCAATAGATATGGAAACCGCAACAATATTCACCGTTGGTTTTGCGAACGAGATCCCGACAGGAGCCCTTCTCCTTGTGTCAGATCAGCCTATGATATCGACAGGCATCAAAACCGAAGCCAGCGATGCACTTGTAACACAGAAATATGTTGAAATGCATCTTAAAATAGGCATAGATGCCCTGCGCGAAATCATCGACAACGGAATATCGGTTAAACACTTAAGGTTCTGACTATGCCTGCCACTTACGAGGGAATTATGTCGGACCTCAGAAAGAGGATATTCAAACCTGTGTATTTTCTTGCAGGAGATGAACCTTATTATATTGATCTGATAACCGACTATATCGCTGAGAAAATATTGACCGAGGAGGAAAGGGCTTTCAACCAGATCATCATTTATGGTGAGGACACAACAGTAAATGCCATCATTGAAACTGCCCGGCGCTTTCCGATGATGGCAAGTCATCAGGTCGTAATTGTGAAAGAGGCCCAGGCCCTGAGGAAAATGGAAGACCTTTTGTTATATGTGGAAAAACCGCTTAACTCTACCATCCTTGTTTTCTGCTATAAATACAAGGTTATCGACAAGCGTACAAAGCTTTACAAGGCTCTCGATTCCCAGGGAGCTTATTTTGAGTCGATGAGGCTCCGCGACTATCAGATCCCGCCATGGATAGAAAGGTACTTAATGACAAAAGGCATTAAAATAGATCCTGATGCTTCCGCAATGCTAACCGAATTCCTCGGAACCGATCTGCACAAGATCACCAATGAGCTCGACAAACTGCTTATCACTATGCCTGCCGGAAAACCTGTTGTCACAACGGCATTGATCGAAAAGAACATTGGCATCAGCAAGGATTTCAATAATTTCGAGCTTCAGAAAGCTATCGGTGACAGGAATATCTACAAAGCCAACATGATTGTAAATTATTTTGCAGAAAACCAGAAAGATAATCCTGTCACCCTTACAATAGCCTCTCTTTTCAGCCTTTTCACCAAAATACTTACGTACCATTATACTGCCGACAAGTCGAAGAATAATGTTGCCGCTGCCCTTAAGATAGTTCCTTACTTTGTAAAGGATTATGAAGCGTGGGCGATGAAATACAACGCTGCAAAGACTATTCAGATAATAGGCCTTTTGCGCACCTATGACATGAAGACAAAAGGTTTCGGAGATGTCAGCACGGAGCCTGGCGACCTCCTAAAGGAACTGATCTATAAGATAATGCATTAGTTCATATCGGGAGAATCGGGAAAATCGGCCCACACCCTGTATTTGTTCTTGAAAGACCTGAGAAGCTGTTTCCAGCTGTCGACGCCTGTGCTGTTCATTATGGTTTCGGAACTTATCCTTGCAATTACCCATGAATTCTCCTTAAGCTCGCGCTCAAGCTGACCTGCCGACCAGCCTGAATAGCCCAGAAAGAACCTTATCTGTCCCGGACTGACCGAGCCTGCCCTTATCATCTCCCTTATGGCGTCAATATCACCTCCCCAGTAAATATCGCCTTCAACATGAACGCTGCGCGGAATTATATGCCCGAGCGAATGAATATAATGCAGAGTATCGGGGGCAACGGGCCCTCCCATACTGAGATTCTCATCCCATCCTTCAAACCCTGAAACGGCATCAGAAATTTTCAGATCAAGTCTTTTATTAAGGATAAAGCCCACCGAACCTTTTGGATTATGATCGGTAAGGTAAATCACGCTGCGATTAAAGAAAGTATCAGGGAGGAAAGGTTCTGATATCAGTATCTTCCCTTTTTCCGGTATCTTGTCTTCCGGAAGGATGGCAAAAAGGTCAAGTTCCGGTTTCATTCTGTAAAAATAATCAACAATTTATATCTTCAATATCATTCATTATAAAAATCATGCCAAACAGATTATAAAAAAATTAAGCCTGAGCATGATATCAATTAAATAATGTAATATTTTTGCCCAGTTTTGTATCATATTATAATGCAGAAAAGTACATTAAGGATTATCGGGAACAAAGCGGTACTGAATGTCCGTGAAAGAATGTGTGAGACGGCTGAGGAATTGCTTGGAAGTGAGAAGTTCAGGACAGTTCTTGATCATTGCATCGACACACTTAAAACCAGGAATTCCCCTCTGCTTGAGATTTTTGAGAATGGTGTTCCTGATGAAGCATCTGCCGACGATCTCGTCAGGACGCTTTCGTTGCTGTTTAAATATGAAGGAAGCGTAGTCCCTCATATTTTTGACAGGTCTGCTGTATTTTTCAGGGATATCCATTTGCTTAACAGTTTTGTAGAGTTTCTTTACGATTACTGGCGACATTTTGACAGGTTCCTGATAAATGACTCGGAGGGGGATCGTCTTGACAAACGCCCCTATAGGACATTTAACGAAACCATTGAACACCTGACACATCTTATCCGGACCGTATACAGGCATGTTCAGGAGAACATCACAGGAAGCCACCCTACAGTATACAGGCAGGTGCCTGCAGGCGCTGAGATGGCGGTGATCTCGTTGCCCAAGGAGCTGATCTGGCCTGACGAGAAATATGCAGTCTTGAATAATGTGCCTATAATCCGCCAGATACTTATATATCCTCCGCTTGTGATTCAGCAGCCAATGAACAAGAGAACAGGCGATTTCAAAAAGATCCGGAGGAACCCGCTTGAACTTGCCGAACTGAATTCAGAAGACTGGCTTTGTTACCCTGCTAAAGTCGGGAAATTCATAATAATGGTTTATTTCCATTTCAATTTCTTTGAACTTGGCCTTTCCTTATGCAACCTCTTCCAGCTTGCAGGAGATGAAGACCTTGAAAGGAAACCGGATGCAATTTTCATTTATGGTGTGGCTGGAAACAAACTCGACGGACTGGCTAAATATCCGACTGTCTTTTTCGAGGATGAAAGTAATAACATCTTTGTAGGAGCTGTTCCCGACAGGCCTGAATTCGGATATTTCGGATACCTTAAGAAGATGATGCTCACACTGCATAATTCCATTGTCATGAAAGCAGGCAAAATGCCGTTTCACGGTGCAATGGTAAAGATACTTCTGCATGGTGACAAGGAAGCAACCATACTTATGATGGGTGATACGGGAGCCGGAAAATCAGAAACTCTCGAAGCTTTCAGGGTATTAGGTGAAAATCATATCCGTGAAATGAAGATAATAGCCGATGACATGGGATCGATAGAGATCGATGAAGAAGGAAACATTATCGGCTATGGAACCGAGATCGGAGCTTTCCTCAGGCTTGATGATCTTCAGCCGGGATATGCATACGGCCATCTCGACAGATCCATTATAATGAATCCCAGCCAGGTTAATTCAAGGATTGTTATTCCTGTAACAAACTTTGAAACAATAATCCACGGGCACAGGATTGATTATATACTGTATGCCAATAACTACGAAGAGATTGACAGCGAGCATCCTGTGATAGAGCAATTTGACAATCCAGGGTGGGCGCTTGATATTTTCCGTGAAGGTGCAGTAATGAGCAAGGGTACAACCACATCGACCGGACTTGTGCATTCCTATTTTGCAAATATTTTCGGCCCGCCGGAGTATAGGGACCTTCATGAGAAGATCGTTGAAAGATATTTCGATTCCTTTTTCAGGGCAGGGGTTTTTGTAGGTCAGATGAGGACCAGGCTCGGTATCCCGGGATATGAAACATCAGGGCCGCGTGAGGCCGCAACTGAGCTTCTGAAAATCATAGGAGCGACATCCTGAGCCTATCTGTATCTGGCTGGAACTGCTTCATGCATCATGGCATAGACAGTATCGAACACATCTTCTGCATTAGGCTTTGAAAAATAGTCACCATCGGTTGTATAGGCCGGCCGGTGTTCCTTTGCCGTGAGTGTTTTTGGTGGTGAATCGAGGTAATCCCATCCCTTCTGTTTCTCAAGCACCTCCTGCATCATATATGCTGTCGTGCCTCCGGGAACATCCTCGTCGAGGAAAAGAACCCTGTTGGTTTTCCTCAGGGAACTGACTATGACTCCTTTCAGGTCAAAGGGCACAAGAGTCTGAACATCAATAAGCTCTACCGATATGCCATGCGCCGCAAGCTGGGCCGTGGCTTCTGCCGCGATCCTTACCGTCGATCCATACGTTACAAGGGTGATATCGGTGCCCTGGGAAAGGATTTCAGGAACGCCAAGTTCAATTTTGAATTCACCGATATTTTCAGGCATTTTTTCCTTAAGCCTGTATCCGTTCAGAGGCTCAATGACAATTGCCGGATCATTGCCCTCAAGGAGAATATTATAAAAACCTGCCGCCCTTGTCATATCCCTGGGAGAACAGACATAGACTCCCCTTACTGAATTTATCAGCATGCTCATCGGCGAACCCGAATGCCACATTCCCTCGAGCCTGTGACCCCTGGTGCTAATAATAAGAGGAGCCACCATGGTACCTGCAGTCCGGTAATGGGTCGTGGCAAGATCATCACTTAAAGTCTGAATGGCATACATAAGATAATCGAGATACTGTATTTCGGCAATCGGACGCATACCTCTAAGGGCCAGTCCAATACCCTGACCAAGAATAGTCGTTTCCCTTATGCCTGTATCAGTTATACGGAGCTCACCGAATTTCTTCTGAAGTCCTTCAAGCGACTGGTTCACACCTCCGATGTTTCCTGTGTCCTCGCCAAAAGTGACAAGAAGAGGGTATTTCGTGAAAAGCCTGTCATAATTATCCCTTAAAATCTGCCTCCCGGGCACTTCAGGAGCATTATCCGCATACTTCACCGGAACAGGTTTCACCTTCATGACCGATGTTGGCATCTCATTGTAAAGGAAAGTGTTATAGCTTTCATAAGCATCCTGATAGTTTCGTTTCAGCCAGCCCTGAAGCTCTTCCCTGAGGTTACCGGCCTTGGAACAGGTGCCGCAGACATTCCTGAGTATCTTCCTTGCGGCCATGAAATTGTCTTTTCGCAAGGGTGAAAGTACCTTCTTAAGATCTTCAGTGATATCATCAACGGCAGCTTCCTTGATTTCCTCAACACAACGGCATGAACGGTCATTAATGATCTTAACCAGCGCGTCCCTTTCCACCTTAATCGGATTCTGGAACATATCCCAGCTCTTCTTCCTCGATTGTCTGGCTTCTTCCTCTGCTTCGGCTGCAAGCTTATCAAGCTCTTCTGCCGTTGCAACACCCTCGGAAATTATCCATTCCTTCATTTTTTTTATGGGATCAAATTCCTCTTCCCATTTAAGTCTCTCTTCACTTTTGTATCTTTCGTGTGAGCCTGACGTCGAATGGCCGAGAGGCTGTGTCACTTCCTCTATATGAAAAACGACAGGCTTATGATCGCGACGGCATATTTCTATGCCTTCCTCATAAAGCTTTATCAGTCCGGGATAATCCCAGCCTTTTCCCTTGAAAATAACTATCCCGGGCCTGCCAGGTTCATCTTCAAAACCCCTCAGGATATCAGAAATACTTCCTTTTGTTGTCTGGTATTTCTTTGGAACTGAAATACCATATCCGTCATCATATACTGAAAGAGCCATAGGTACCTGTAGTACACCCGCGGCATTCACGGTTTCCCAGAAATGGCCTTCCGATGTGCTTGCATCACCTATGGACCCGAATGCCACTTCATTTCCCTGCAGTGACAGCGTTGTAAACTGGTGAAGGTCGGGGTTCTGCCGGAAAAGTCTGGATGCATATGCAAGTCCCAGGAGCCTGGGCATCTGTCCCGCTGTTGGAGAGATGTCGGATGAAGAGTTCTTTTGCTTTGTAAGATCTCTCCAGGTGCCATCGGGATTAACATTAGGAACGGAGAAATGATTGTTAAAAACCCTGCCGCCGCTGCCATGGTTGATACTGCGGTCGGTGTTCCCGTAAAGCTGGTGGAAGAATCCCTCAGCATCATAAAGTCCCATTGCCATCATCCATGTCTGGTCGCGGTAATATCCCGAACGCCAGTCTCCGTCGCGGAACTGTTTGGCCATTGCAATCTGAATAATTTCCTTACCGTCACCAAAAATGCCGAATTTGGCCTTGCCGGTAAGAACTTCGCGGCGTCCTATGATGCTGAGGCTGCGGCTCAGATTGGCAAGCCTGTAATCGGCAAGAATAATATCTTTGTTCATTATCAGTTTGTGTGATTTTTGATCCATGTCGGCCGTATTTCTGTTTTTTTCAGATATTAAACAAAATAATCAACAGGTTGTTTAATAAGTACGGAATAAATGATCATTATCTTTACACGTTCTTTGTCACCCCTGCCGGGAAAAAGAGTATTCGCCGGCATGACTGCTAACCAGGTCATTAACAACAAAGATCGTAATTAAAAGGCATTTATGTTTATTAAGCTTATTATAATATCACTCCTGCTTGTTGCAATGGCAATGGCATTTCTCGGCATAAGGATCCTTCTGAAAAGAAATGGAAGGTTTCCTGATACACATGTCGGCCATAACAGGGAAATGCAAAAAAGAGGAATTAAATGTGCACAGGAGACTGATACAGGCTGCGTCCCTTCCGACATTACAGGGGGCTGCATGACATGCGGCAAAAGGCTTCTCTGATATCAGGGATTTGAAATCGATTTTTTCAGGTTGTCTGTTGACCAGGTCTGATAATTTCCCTTGTCATCTGAAAAAACAAGGAAAGCATCATATTCAGGGTGCATGGTAAGGAATTCAATTGTTTTTTCTTTTCCAAAAACCATGCAGGCAGTGGCGATACCATCGGCTGTAGCACATTCATCTGCAAGGATCGTGGCACTGAGAAGCTGGTTTCTGGCAGGATATCCGGTCCTGGGATCAATGGTATGGGAGTACTTGACTCCATTCTCAACGTAGAATTTTCTGTAATTCCCCGATGTTGCCAGTGATCTGTTTTTCATGCTTATGATCGCCTGAAGATCGTTCCCCGGCAAATTGTTGTTATCCTCAGGCCTGTCAATGCCTATCCTCCAGGGCACCCCCTGCTTGTCGCCCTTTACCCTGACCTCGCCCCCTATTTCTACAAGGAAGCTTTTAAGACCAATGGAAGACAGATAATCACAGACCACATCAACCGAATAACCCTGAGCAATAGCATTAAAATCAAGCTTAATTCCGGGATCATCTTTTATCACTTTGCCCCCCTCCATTCTTACCTTATCCATTCCGACAAGCTTAATCAGGGAGTCCCTTTTGGATTCAGAGAAATTCCTGTGTGCATCAGGACCAAAGCCCCATGCCTTGACAAGAGGGCCCACGGTTATATCGAATGCACCGTCGGTAAGCCTGGTTATTGCTGCTGATTTTGAAAATGCCTCACTGAAGTATCTGTCTGCGACGATATCCTCATTCCTGTTCACTTTCGTAAGAATCGATGAATCAGTGTAAAGCGACAGTGACAGATCAAATTCATGGAGGATTTTCTCAACATCCTTTTTAAGATCCGCCGGTTTATATTTACCATTGTTCTGAAAGACAATGCTATATGTAGTACCCTGAGCGAATCCTGCAAAATTGTCATAGGAGACTGTCCTGTTGCATGCACAAAAAAGGAACAACAGTCCCGGCAATAAATATGAAAACCTGTAATTCAATGAAATAAGAGTTTGAGTTATGTAAACAACAAGATGTCTTTACAACGGAAATCCCTCAGGAATTAAGTTTCGGATCTCCTGCTGAAATGACAGGAGACAAATTTCGGACTAAATTCCGAAATCATCAAACGAAATATTATCCTTGGGGACTCCGAGGTCGTCAAGCATCTTTACAACGGCATTGTTCATCACCGGAGGACCGCAGAAATAATACTCAATATCCTCGGGAGCTTCATGTTTGCTTAGATAATTGTCATAAAGCACCTTGTGGATGAAGCCGGTATATCCGTTCCAGTTATCTTCAGGTAACGGTTCTGAAAGGGCTATATTAAACCTGAAGTTTGGAAACTCCTTCTCGATTGCCCTGAATTCATCTTCATAGAAGATCTCCCTCATCGAACGCGCCCCATACCAGTATGACACTTTCCTTTTTGTCCTGAGAGTATGGAAAAGATGGAAAATATGTGAACGCAGCGGAGCCATTCCTGCACCGCCTCCGATATAAACCATTTCGCTTCCGGTGTTTTTTATATGAAATTCACCGTAAGGCCCTGAGATAGTAACCTTGTCGCCTTTCTTCCGTGAGAATATGTATGAAGAGCAGATGCCCGGTGGAACATTCATGAACTGCTTCCTGGCATTATCCCATGGCGGTGTGGCAATCCTTATATTCAGCTTGATAAGATTTTTTTCGGCAGGGTAGTTTGCCATTGAATAGGCTCTGAACGTCTCTTCAGAGTTTTTAATTCTCAGATCCCACATTTTGAATTTATCCCAATCGGGTTTAAATCCCTCCTCAATCATGAAATCCCTGAATGAAGCCTCATATTTCGGAACGTCGATCTGAATATAGCCTCCGGGCTCAAAATCCAGTACTTCACCATCGGGAAGCTTTACAACAAATTCCTTGATAAATGTAGCAACATTCCTGTTTGACACCACTTCACATTCCCATTTTTTGATTCCAAGGACTGATTCCGGAAGTCTGATCCTCAGGCTTTCTCTTACTTTTACCTGGCACCCGAGCCGCCAGTGGTTTTGCTGTTCCTTCCTTGTGAAAAACCCTGTTTCGGTCGGCAGTATCGAACCTCCCCCTTCCATAATCTGACATTTGCACATGCCGCATGTACCTCCCCCTCCGCAGGCAGATGGAAGAAAAACCCCATTATTTGAGAGAGTTGTAAGCAGACTTGAACCGGGAGATACGACAAGTTCCTTATCGTTTATATGCAATTTGACATCACCCTTCGGCGACAGTTTGTCGCGTGCATAAAGCAACATCATCACAAGCAGCATTATTATTATAAGGAAAACGACAATGCTGTATAGCAGGGTGTTTAAAGTAGCAACCGCAAGAACCATATCTGATAATTCTTATAATTTAATTCCCATGAATCCCATAAATGCAATGGCCATCAATCCGGTAAGGATGAAAGTGATCCCCAGTCCTTTGAGGGGATCAGGGACATTGCTGTATTTCAGCTTCTCTCTTATTGCTGCTATGCTGACTATCGCGAGCATCCATCCGATCCCGGACCCCACTCCGAAAACAGTGGCTTCGAGAACATTTTCATATTCCCTTTCCTGCATAAACAGGGAAGCGCCAAGGATAGCGCAGTTTACGGCGATAAGCGGCAGGAATATGCCGAGCGAATTATAAAGGGCAGGGCTGAACTTTTCAACCACCATCTCAACGAGCTGCACCATGGCCGCAATCACAGCAATAAAGACCATAAAAGTGAGGAAACTCAGGTCCACATCGGCAAAACCCTCGCCAAGCCAGACAAGAGCTCCTTTTTTTAATACAAATTTCTCAATCAGAAAGTTAACAGGAACTGTGATAAGAAGCACAAAAATGACTGCTATCCCAAGTCCCATTGCTGTTTTAACCGATTTGGAAACGGCAAGAAATGAACACATGCCCAGGAAAAAGGCAAAGATCATGTTCTCAACGAAAATCGATTTAACAAATATATCCAGCAAGTTTTCCATAACTCAGTATTTTAGCGTTTTTCAACAAGACTTTTGTCTTTGCTTCTATGGAACCAGATTATAAGGCCTACAAATATCAGTGCCATAGGGGGCAGTATAACCATCCCGTTGTTTTCATAGCCTGCTTTATATAATCCAAGTTTTTCCAGGACAGGATATCCGAATATTGTTCCCGATCCCAGCAATTCCCTGAAAAATGAAACGACGATAAGGATTATTCCATATCCTGCACCATTTCCCAGTCCATCAATGAATGAAGGCCATGGTTTGTTTGCCATTGCAAAGGCTTCAAGGCGGCCCATAATAATGCAGTTTGTAATAATAAGCCCAACAAATACCGAAAGCTGCTTGCTGACATCAAACATATAAGCCTTTAGCAACTGATCCACCAGAATCACCATTGTTGCAATAACAACAAGCTGGACGATTATTCTTATCCTGTCGGGAATTGACTTCCTCAGGCCGGCTATGACAAGGTTCGATACTGCGGTGACAATTGTCACAGACAGCGCCATCACTATTGCCGGTTTAAGTTTGACTGTTACGGCAAGGGCCGAGCATATTCCAAGCACCTGGACGGTGATCGGATTGTTCTTTCCGAGTGGTTCCTTCAGAAGCTTAAGGTTCCTGGCCGAAAATATCGGCTCTCTTTCCTGATTGCTCATATCTTATATACGGTTTTTTAGCAGGTATGTATTATATTTTTGAATGCAGTCATACAGCATTTTCTGTAACCCCTTGCTCGTTATTGTCCCTCCGGAAATAGCATCCACACCGTGAATGTCGCCTGCAGGGGCCCCTCCCTTCATCACCTGTACAGAGATGAACTTATCATTGTCGAAGAGCTTTTTCCCATGAAACTGGCTTTCAAACGCAGATGTATTTATTTCAGCTCCGAGCCCTGGGGTTTCGCCCTTGTGGTCAAAATTTACGCCATAAATCGTATTCATGTCTGATTCGAGCGAGACATAGCCAAATATCGGCCCCCACAGGCCTTTGCCCTCGACTGGGATAATAATGACATTTTTCCCGTCGTCAGGTACTGCCTTGAATACAGGAAGATACTGCTCATCAAGGGGCTTTTTCTGCTCATTTTTAAGCACTACGGTAAAAGCATCAACTCCCTCAACTACATCACCTCTGGTGTTTATCACAAAACTCTCCTTTATGTATTTGTCATAGAGAGCCTCAGTGTTTTCCCGGGTGGAGGGAACATTAATAGATTCAAGCATATTTTTCTTCTTTTCAATCTCAAGGTTCCTTTCCTGGGCGGGCTGAAGCAATGTTGCGGCAAGCGACAGCAGAGTTGCCACCACGATCACCATCACTGCCGAGAAGGTGAATATATACCTGTTGCTGAATTGTTTCATTTTGTTACGGTGTTAGATGCAACCTTGGCTCTTTTTAGCCGTTTCTTTATATTCGACTGAACGACAAAATAATCAATAAGCGGGGCAAAAACGTTCATAAGCAGAATGGCAAGCATTACTCCTTCGGGATATGCAGGGTTCAATACCCTGATCAGTATTGAAAGGACCCCTATAAGGAAGCCGTATATCCATTTCCCTTTTTCAGTCTGGGAACCGGTTACCGGATCAGTTGCCATGAAAACAGCCCCGAATGCAAAGCCTCCCATTACAAAATGGTAATAGAAAGGAATCTCCATATAAGAATTGGCAGAAAAGGCATTCAGAAGGAGGCCCATGAAAAGACCGCCTCCGAAAACGCTTACAATTATTTTCCAGCTTCCGACGCCGGTGACAATAAGTATGGCAGCTCCGATAAGAATGGCCACTGCTGAGGTTTCTCCGACTGATCCCGGTATTGTTCCGATGAACATGTCCATGAAGGAGGGCAGCTTTGTTATCTCTCCGGCCGCGCTTAAGGAAAGCGGCGTTGCACCCGAGAAGCCGTCAATAACGTTCTTGCCGGCAGTGAGCCCTGCTGTCCATACCTTATCGCCTGTCATCCACCCCGGATAGCTGAAGAAAAGGAACGCACGGGCAAGCAATGCAGGGTTTAGGATGTTCATACCGGTGCCGCCGAATACTTCTTTTCCCAGGATAACTGAAAAGGCAACAGCCAGGGCCAGCATCCACAGTGGAACATCGACCGGCATGATAAGCGGGATCAGAAGCCCTGTAACAAGATATCCTTCATTTATCTCATGCCCACGCATCTGCGCGGCGATGAACTCAATACCGAGCCCGACAACATAGCTCACAATTATCAGAGGGAGTATCTTCAGAAAGCCGAACCAGAAAGCCTGTAAAACAGACGGATCAACTCCAGTCGACCTGAAATGCTGTAACCCGGTGTTGTAACTGCCGAACAAAAGTGCAGGTAACAGTGCAATGATCACTACCGTCATCGTTCTTTTCAGGTCTACACAGTCCCTGATATGAGACCCCCTGAACGTCACTTTGTCGGGTACAAACAGGAAGCTCTCAAATCCTTCAAACACCGACTGGAACCTGGAATACTTGCCGCCCTTTGTAAAATGGGGCTTAAGCTTGTCTAACTTATTTCTCAGGAAATTCATTATATTGAAAATTCAGAAGTTACTAACTCATTTCTTTTCGCATCAGATCCAGTCCCTGTCTTATTATCGATTGTATCTCGATTTTCGAGGGACAAATGTATTCGCAGAGTGCAAAATCTTCTTCAGCAACCTCATAAATACCAAGGTTCTCCATCATATCAATGTCTTCCGCGAGGATTGCCTTAAAAAGCTGCATCGGATAAATGTCCATCGGCACAACTTTCTCGTACTGACCTGTAACAACAAAGGCCCTTTCACCGCCATGAAGGTTCGTATCGAGCCTGTATGATTTCCTGGGAAAAACAGATGACAGGAATGTTTTTGAAAAGCTGAATTTGTCCTTTCCGGGAGATGCCCATCCGAAAAATTCAAAATATTTCCCTTCCGGAATCACTGTTACCTGTGAGTCATAGTAACCCAGAAAGCCATCAGGGGTTATCCTGGTTCCCGTGAGAACATTGCCGCTGATATATCTCAGTTCTCCGGTGCTGACATTATCTTTTACCAGAGGCCTGACAGTGCTTCCCGAGAGAATCCTGTAATATTGAGGATTGACAACCTCCGATCCGGTAAGTGCTATTATCCTTTCATGCCTGTAATGACCTTCAGCAAATAACCTTCCTATTGCAAATATATCCTGGAGGTTTATGTACCATACCACCTCTCCCTTGTTTACAGGATCGAGATGATGAATATGCACACCGGTGTTACCGGCCGGGTGCGGACCTGCAAAATATGATATCTCAACACCATCAAGGTTCTCATATAAACTGTTTTTTCCGCCCTCCTTCAGAACCAGGTTGACCTTGCCATCTGTCAGTTTGCGGATAGCGCTGATCCCTTTGCGAAAAAAGGAAAAATCGGAGTTCTCGGTAATAAAATCATAATCAGGTGCAAGAGGAGAAGTGTCGAAACCTGAAATGAAAATTGATTTGGGTTTATTTGCCGGATTTGCAATCACATGATAGGGACGCTGACGTATTGCCGGCCACAGGCCCGACTTCAACAGCTTTTCCTTAACAGTTTCAGACTGAAGCTTTTCCGGATCGGATTTCAGGAAATCAACGAAACCGTCACCCGATTTCTCGACAACAACCTCAAGGATTTTTCGCCGCTCGCCTCTTTCCACAGATACCACTTTCCCGCTTACAGGTGATGTAAACATGATTTCGGGATGCATCTTATCATGAAATAGAGGAGAACCAGCCTTTACCTCATCACCGGGTCTGACATCAAGCTTTGGTATCAGACCGGGAAAATCGACTGGTCTCACTCCAAACCTTGAGGAAACAACCGGTCCGGCCAGCTTCTTTTCAGCAATGCCTTCCAGCCGGATATCAAATCCTTTCTTAAGCCTAACGGTCTTTGACATAAAAGGAGCAATTTTAATAATTCTTGTTGATCAGATCATTGTTAAGGGATTAACAATAATTGCAAATGTAGAAATTTAAAGGACTTTAAATCCAAACATAATAAATATGATAATACAATTTTGCATTATTTTTGTTTGGTACTATCCATATAAAAACTTCACTTGAAAACCGGTTCTTACAACACGAAAATAAAATGGGCCCTATGCCCGTCAGGGTCAGACTGCCTGTACAGGAAGGTCATCATTTCAATACTTGGCATGTTATTTTATTCACAATCACTTTATTCGGGCGAACCTGATTCACTTCTTTTTTCCAACCATGTTTTCAATGAGAAGATAAAAACCGTCCAGCTTTATAAAGACGGATGGAATCTTTCATACCCCGTCATGAAACTTAACAGCTCAGAAAAGCTGATCCTTAATTTCGATCTTCTCGGGGATAATATTGAGAATTTTTATTATACGTTCATTCACTGTGACAAGGACTGGAACAGATCCGACATTTTCACTACCGATTATCTCGAAGGTTTTGCCGAAAATCCAATCGAAGATTATAAATCCTCATTTAACACGACAGTGCATTATGTTCATTACCGGGTTTCATTCCCCAACGACAGGGTGAAGATCAGCCTTTCCGGAAATTATATTTTAATGGTATATCCGATGAATGAACCTGAGAATCCTGCACTGACACGGCGATTCCTCGTCACAGAGGATATGGCTGATATCAATATCTCGGCCCACCGCCCGAGAATGACAACAGACTTCAATACCGGGCAGCAGATCGATTTTAACGTGAGTTTCAGGAATATCAGGATAAATGACCCTTACAGGGATGTTTTTGCTTTTATTTTACAGAATGGCAGGTGGAATAATGCAAAAAAGAACCTCAAACCCGAGTTCTTTAGCAGTAATGAACTAAAATACAGCCCGTTATCTAACCTTAATGTCTTTCAGGGGGGAAATGAATTCAGATATTTCGATATCAGAAGCATCAGGTACCAGTCGCAGTATGTCAGGAAAATTGACTATCTGATGGGAAACTATCATGTTTACCTGGCCCCCTCGGAGAACAGGGAATTCAGGCCTTATTTTTACTGGGAAGACTTCAATGGTAAATATTATATCGCTGTACAGGAGGAAAAAAATCCCGACACTGACGCAGATTATCTCTATGTATATTTTAATCTCCCTTCAAGGCAATATATTGAAGGAGGCAGGATGTATGTCTCCGGCGCACTTAACGATTGGAAATTCAACAGTGACAATGTCATGACTTATAACCGCGATGCAGGCGCTTACGAGTGTATAATGCTATTGAAGCAGGGATGGTACAATTATGAATATGTCTTCAGGCCCGACGGAAGCGCGGAAACGGCAGCTTCGAGATTCGAAGGAAGCCACTATGAGACTGAAAATGATTATACTGTCCTTGTCTACTACAGAAATCCCCGTGAAAGGTACGACAGATTGCTCGGCTCCCAGACTGTCAATACACTGAACAGGCTTACTGATTGATACATTCAGTGGACATCCAGTCCGTGTTTCATCATAACACTGTGCTTCAATGTCTTAAGTATCTCCGTCATATATTCGTCAACAGCCTTAAGAGAACCGGGCAATGTATAAATAAGAGCATTGCCCGCTATCCCTGCAACCCCCCTGCTGAGAAGGGCGTTGGGCTTATCAGCCCCGTACCTGATTCTGATGTACTCCATTATTCCCGGTATTTCCTTATCAAGCATCGGTCTTACAGTCTCTACTGTTATATCCCTGGGGCCTATTCCGGTACCTCCTGTAGTGAATATCATTTCAGCCGTCAAGGAAGCCGTTTGAATTATTCCCTTCAGCATGGCAGCATCATCGGGGATAAGCGAAGTTTTTATCACGTAATCCCATTTCTGCTCCGAAAAGAATTCCCCCAGACGTTCCCTGATCCTGGGACCGCTCAGGTCATTGTATTCTCCTCGGTAGGCTCTGTCGCTCAGTGTAATTATCTCAACGCCGAATCGTTCGGGCAGGTTCATTTTTTTGTCTTTTCCGTGACCATTATCCTGTCGAGCACCATCATACTATCCACTGCCTTGCACATATCATACACAGTCAGAAGCGCCACACTCACTGCAGTGAGAGCCTCCATCTCGGCACCCGTCCTTCCTGTGCATTTCACTTCACTTTCTGCAACAATGCCGTTTTCGTTGAGAAAGAGATTGACCGCTATATTATCGAGGGTGATATTATGGCACAGGGGTATCAGGGCCGAAGTAGCCTTTGCAGCATTGATTCCCGCTATCTGTGCTACTGTAAGGACATCGCCCTTTTTGATGAGATTGTCAGCAATCAGCTTAAGTGTTGATTCAGACAGTCTTATATGGCCGGAAGCCTTTGCACTTCTCTGCTGGATCTCCTTTGATCCGATATCTACCATGATTGCTTTTCCCGAATCGTCGGTGTGAGTAAGTTTGTCCATAGATATTAACCTCCTATATTATAAAAGTCATCTTTCAGATTTGATATTCCCTTTTCAGGTTTCATTTCAACGGCCATTTTCAGAGCCTTCTCATAGCCTAGTTCCTTTATATCAAATTCAATGTTGCTGAAAAGACATGGCTTTAGCAGCCCCGTCGAAGTAAGCCTTAATCTGTTGCATACAGAGCAATTGCCGCCAGAACCGCCTGTAATAGTCGAAAAAGAGCCGCGTTCAAGATCCATTTCTTTTATATATCTGATCTCAAGTCCGTTGGCCCTGCAAAATTCACCTACCTCAACAGCGTCCTTCTCAAGCTCCGATTTTTTGATCACGCAGTTGATCTTTACAGGGTCCAGACCTGCCATTTTTGCCGCCTCAATTCCCATGAAAACATCATCCAGATTTCCTTTCCGGGTAACAAAAGCATATTTTTCACGATCGACGGTATCAAGACTTATATTTACCCTGTCGAGACCGGCCTTCTTAAGGTCCTCTGCAAATTCCTTCAGCATTGTTCCGTTTGTGGTCATTGACAAATCAGATATTCCTTCTATGCCGGCAAGCATACACACAAGGCTCACTATTCCTTTTCTTGCCAGTGGTTCCCCACCCGTTATCCGCACCTTTGATATTCCGGCATCAACGGCAATTGCCGTAAATTTAGTAATTTCATCAAATGTAAGGATATCCTCATGCCTGACAAGTTTTATCCCTTCTTCGGGCATGCAGTAACGACACCTGAGGTTGCACCTGTCGGTGACTGAGATCCTCAGATAGGATATCCTTCTGTTAAAACGGTCGAACATTAACAATCGTCCCCTTTTCTATAACGTTCTCCCCCACCTCAAACCTTATTGTTCCATCGGCATATGGGAGGGCCGTAATATGTGCCGACCCGTGGTAATCAACCGGAACAACTGAATGGTCGTCAGTAATGGCTACAGGTATCAGAGCCAATCTGCCGGAATTTTTCCTTGTAACCTTTTCCCTTATAGGCAGTCTTATTTCATAAGGTTTCCAGTCATGCCCCATCATCTTATATATAAACGGCCTGATGATCATCTCGAACTGAATGAACGATGATACAGGATTACCTGGAAGGCCAAAGACCACTCCCTTATCATGTACTCCAAAGGTAGTTGGTTTACCCGGTTGCACTGCGACCCTGTCGAAAAGGATCTTAATCCCGGCCTTCTCAAGAACTGATGGTACAAAGTCAAAATCACCCATCGACACGCCGCCGGTGATAATTACAATATCATTCTCCGACAATGCTTTTCCGACAATATCAAGAGTTGTTTCCTCTTCATCGGGTGCAATTCCGTAATAGTGGCCCGATACGCCTGCCCTCGCGATCTGTGCCAGCAACTGGCTTGAATTGCTGTTTCTTATGCCCTGCCGTGAAGGTTTTTCAAAAGGCTCAACAAGTTCACTTCCCGAGCTGATAACGGCAATGCGCGGCTTTTTTCCGACGACAACCGATACATGGCCTGCCGTTGCCATTACAGCTATATCCTGCGGCTTTATCAGCCTCCCTGCCCTGAGAACAACATCCCCTTCCCTGACATCCTCTCCCCTGTATGCAATGTTATCCTTCAGAAAAGAACCTTTAAATCTTATTTTTTCAGGGTTAAGGATTTCAGTATCCTCAACCATAATTACGCAATCGGCTCCTTCGGGAACCGGGGCTCCTGTCATTATCCTTGAACATTGGCCCGGGCCGACGAATTCCGAAGGCAATTTCCCGGCCGGAACAGTCTCGATGATCTCAAGCTCCCCGTCGAGATCGGATTTGCGGCATGCGTATCCATCAACCGACGACCTGTTGAAAGGCGGCAGATCAGAATCTGCAGAGACATTTTCAGCAAGGACCCGGTCCATGGAGTCAGTCCACGGGACAATCTCAGTCCCGGTGCTGAATACATTATCCATAACAATTTCAAGGGCTTTCTCAAAGGATATCATTGACATATTTATCTCCATATTTATTTTTCAACCCGTTCCCGGAAGGGCTATGGCCGCCCCGGGAGCAAAAGTAATCCAAACCTCTGACGATTCTGTTATTTGCAAGGCTTTAAATTCATTAATTGTCAAATCTATATAAAATACTTCTCCGGCATCGGCGGTAATTTCCATCCCATATTCCGAAGGATTGATTTCTCTTATGACACCCCTGAAACAATTGACTTCATCTTCAGGCGGTTTGCTGACCGAAATCTTGATATTGTCGCTTTTCAGGATCAGCAATCCGTCGCCGGGGAAGTTGTCGCCTTTAATATCAATAACAAGATTCCCGTCGCAAAAAGCCTTCCATGTTTTACCGTCATGCCTGTATCGAACCCTGTAAAAGTTTCTGATACCGGCATACCTGGCAACAAATTTATTGACCGGCCTGCTGAAAACCGAATCGGGCGTTCCGGTCTGAATAATATGTCCATTATGTATTACTCCCACCTTTGAGGCCAGGCTTACCGCTTCCCTGAAATCGTGTGTCACATGGATTATAGTGAGCCCCTTTTTATGAAGCTGGCGCAAAGTCCGCCTGATATCATCCCTGAGGCTGGCATCAATTGAAGCCATTGGTTCGTCAAGAAGAAGGAGCCGTGGTGAATTGACAAGAGCCCGTGCCAGGGCGACCCTCTGGAGCTCTCCGCCCGAGAGATTATGGGTGTATCTTCCGAGAAGCCCCGTTATATTCATCTCTTCAGCTATCAGAGACACTTTATCGCTTATTTCCTTTCTGCCAAGCTTTTTTGAATGAAGCGGGTAAGCAATGTTCCCGAAAACCGTCATATTCGGGAAAATCGCATAGTCCTGAAACACCATTCCCACACGCCGTTCCTGTATCCTCCTGAACGTGAAATCCCTGTCATCAATCCATATCTCGCCTGAATCAGGTGCGGTAAGCCCTGCAACAAGCTCGAGCAGCTGCGTTTTGCCAGAACCTGACCGCCCGAGCAGGACAAAATATTCTCCCTCCGCAATTTCGAGGTTTATTCCGGTCAGGGCAAAGCTGCCAAGTTTCTTGTTTATGTTTTTAAGCTTCAGCATCTGGCGCGGCCTGAGCCTCCTTCTTTTTAAAAGTAACCATGCGGAGCAGAATAAATACAGTCAGGGAAACCATAATGAACAGCACCGAAGCCGGACGTGCATATTTCAGGCCGAATGAGCTGAGCCGTTCATAAATCAGAACCGGGGCTGTCATCGGGTGATATGCCACAATTACTACTGCACCGAATTCACTCATCCCTCTTGCGAACATCATGACGAATCCCGTGATAATACTTCTCCATGCAAGCGGGAGTGATATAGTGAAAAACACTCTCGATCTTCCCGCCCCAAGTGTCAGGGCAGCTTTTTCGAGTCTTTCCGGGACAGCCGCGAAACCGTCGCGGGCTGAATTTATAAGGAAAGGAACACTTACAAAGGACATTGCCAGAGCTATGCCCGCCGGATTGTTGATGAGTGACAGCCCCATCGCATCTGCCGCCTTCCCAAGTAATCCGTCACGCGAAATAAAACCAAGGATTGCAATGCCTGCCGCTGTGTGAGGAAGGACAACAGGAACATCAATGATCCCCTGAACAATGCTTTTCATGGGGAAGGTCTTCCTTGCCAGAAGCCATGCAAGGGGAACAGCAGCCAACGCGAAAAAGAATGTAGCAGCAAACGACACCCATATAGTGAGCCAGATACTGTCAAGAACCTCCCTGTCGCTTACCGTTTCCAGAATCTCAGACGAACCGGTATGCATAAACATCCCGGCAAGAGGAGCCAGTACAAACATCAGCACAAGAGATGAAAGCAATAAAAGTATCCAGATGAAGCAATTATATCTCATTCCTGTATTCACCCTGTTTGTCAGTATTTAAAAATCTCAATAACCTCAATGGAAGCTTTTCAGGCTGTTCTGTAATGAAAGGGACAATCGGATCCTGCCCGGAATCTTTGAAAATTCTCCTTCCTTCACTGCTGATCAGAAAAGCAACAAAATCAACCGCCAGATCCTTTTCATGTGAATCAGAAAGCACGGCAATACTGTAATTTATATACTCACCCCTGACACATATCCTGCTTCCCGGAGAAGTACCGGTTACATCTGTGGTAACACCTTTGTAAATATCGTTCATGCCGGGATTGCCCAGATTTATATGATCGGGCAGTTTGATGTATTCGAGATTATGTTGTATTGCAACAGACTTGTACTGCAGCATATAATCAACGGCATTCGATTCAACAAGCGAAACAAGATCTGCCTCCTTTGGCCGGATGAATTCACGGTCTTTGGAGGTCAGCATATCTGCAAGACCTTCACGGCCATAGTATTTCTCGGCAAGCCTGAATGCAAGAACACTTCTGTAACCGCAGGGGTCAGAATCAGGATCGGATCTTGCATAGGTAACATCATCCCTGAGCAAAATGTCCATCCAGTTTGAAGAATCAATTTCAGATGAATATTTTGCATTTTTCCGGAACGCAATAACAATCTCATTAGTGGCAAACCTGATGCTCCAGTCAGAGTGTTCGGGAACAATAAACTCATTTATAACAAAATAATCAGCGGAAGCAATAATATCACATGGTTTTTTCATCTCCGTGATTTTGCGTGCACAAACAAGGCTCCCTGCAGGTTCCATCAGAATTTTCACTCCGGGATGCCGTTTTTCGTATTCAGCTGCAACTGCCCTGAAAGGAATCGACAGACTGCCTGCATGAAAAATTACCATGCTCCTGACATTTTCAGGTTTTTTACTTTTGCATCCTGAAAAAAGGATTAGAACAGACATAATGGTCAGGGAAAGAATATTCCGAAACAACCTTTCAGGCGACTTTTCGCAAAAACGGGTAAAAATGACAGGCATGGTTTTTATTGGTAATCCCTGACAACATCAATCACTTCCGGGAGGCTCATCCAGGTCTTTTGCAAATAGCCGGCTGCCGACCCCCCCCGTTACTGTTCAATCCGCGGTACTTGTATACGGCGCCAGGCAGACCGCTATACCGCGATTCCCCGCATTTCCTGAGAATCTGCATCTTTCCCTCAGCCGTTTTTACATCCGGACCGGCTCCGGTTTTCTCCATTACCTTCTTTTTACGTCTTCCTGCCCCCGATTCAGACTCCTTCATTGAGTAATGATTAATTTAATTTGCATCAAAGATCAAAGGTAGCTTTTACGAATTTCCGGGAATATGATAATGATCAATGTCAGAAACTGATTAAGCATGTCATATTTACAAACTGTATATATATTTGCAATGGAATAATCACTCTGATTCTCTGATGAAGATTGCCGAGATAGAAAAGCACCTGGGGAAGTTCAGGGTAGGTGTTGCCGGTGCCGGTGGCCTTGGTTCAAATTGTGCAATATGCCTGGCAAGGGCAGGTGTCGGGACCCTGGTTATCGCAGATTTTGATGTTGTTGAGATATCAAACCTTTCGCGTCAGTATTATTTCAGTGATCAGACAGGCCGGCCAAAGGTTATTGCCCTTCAGCAGAATATAAACCGGATAAATCCGGACATCAGGGTCATACCTTACCAGGTTAAACTTGATGCAGGCAATATACCAGTGATCTTTAAAGGATGCAATCTGATTGTCGAGGCCTTCGACAGGGCTGATATGAAGGAGATGCTTATAGATACCGTGCAGCGGGAAATGCCGGGAGTCGCGCTGATAGTTGGTTCCGGAATCGCAGGGTGGGGAAAAAGCGAAGATATAAAATGCAGGAAAATAGATGATTCGCTTTATATTTGCGGTGATGAAACCCTGGAAACATCAGAGGAGCTTCCCCCTGTGGCCCCCAGGGTGAGCATGGTTGCCTCCATGCAGGCAAACCTTGCCGTTGAACTGCTTATGAAAATGAACTGATTTTGCCGGCTTGAATATGAGAATAACACTGAATAACAGGGAAGAGGTATTCGACAGGGATGTCATGACTGTCTCCGACATGATAACAATCAGGAATTTCTCATTCAGAATGAAAATAATCAAGATCAACGGGAAACTGATATCTCGCGATCAGTATGATTCAACATATATCAACGACGGAGATAATGTTCAGATGTTTTATCTTATGAGCGGCGGATGAAAAAAAAGTTGTAGGTTTGTATTGAAATGCTGAAATTTAAATTCATAGATAAAGTACCCCCGGTTTTAAGGAACAAATACGTCCTCACGATAATCATTTTCATACTGTGGGTGTTGCTTCTCGATTCAAACAATCTTATCTCAAGGAGCAAGGAGCTCAAAAACCTGAAAAAGCTGAAAGCCGACAGGGAATACTACATAAAACGCATTGAAGAAGACAAGAGAAAGCTTTACGAGCTTAAGACGAGCGACAGGAACCTTGAGAAATTTGCCAGGGAAGAATACAGGATGAAAAGGCCTGACGAAGATTTATATATTATCCTCACACCTGCAGAGAACCGCAGGATAACACGGCAGAACAATCAATAACCCCTTTCTGTTTTTCTTAAGTATTGAAGCAGAGCCAGCGCATCGTCAGTGTCAGGATGCCTTCCCGTTTCGGCCAGCAGCTCTGATACACTTTCCACGACAGGTCTTTTTTCAAACATGGAAACATGAACGGCGTTCAGGTATTTTACTATCCTGAACATGTTAAACCATATAAAGAATCTCTTCCTGAACGATTCAGGCCCGGAAGTATTCTTACGGATCTCAGCAACCTTTTCCATCCATTCTGAAATGTTGATGAAACTCCTCAATCCCGGTGGCAGATCCTGATATACGTTCCTAAAGTCATCAGGTCTTCCTGACTGAAGTTTTTCTACAAGGCTGAATAATATCTTAAGCTCCCGGAAGGCTTTAAAATTATATGTGTATAAAACGGGGTTTTCACTTTCTGCAAGCTTTGCCACGGTTACACCGGTGCCAAAGGGAACCCGTGATGATGTTCTGGGAGACGGGTAAACCGTGGTGCCATAAAGGCTGAAGAAACCTCCGGCGGGAATAAGTTTCTGAATGAAGTAGAAATCCTCGCCCGCTTTCCTTCGGTTCATCCCGCCCGATTTTACATACGGCAGTGCCTTAACGGCAATGGCCGAGCCCACAGTGTGGTGAACATCAGGTTTACCGGTAAACAAAAGAGCCTGAAAGTAATACCTCAGGTGCAGCTCATAAAGGATTATGGCTTTGTAAATCGCTTCCGGAAACCCGACCCCGTTAACCGGATGTTCAAAATATATGGAACATGCCTGGCGATCGGGCCGTAAATGCATCTCTTCAAAAACAGCCGTAAAGTAATTGCTTGCCACCCGGCAGTCAGCATCGAGACTGAGTATTATCCCGTCGGGTCTGTCAAGGGAATCAAATCTTCTGACAGCTTCATCCATACCGGCTTTACGGGCCATGCCCACGCTCCATTCACCGTGTATCAGGGGCGTAACATCCACCGGATGGATCCTGAAAGAACATTCAGAATTCTCTCTTTTCCATTCTTCAATGTTTTTTAAGCATTTCTGGTTATTGTCACGGGCTTCTTTACCGGCATCTTCTGGGGCGTTGACTATTATGATTAATTCAACCCCACATCCCGGCATGCTGCATTTCAGCAGGGAATCGAGGAGAGCAGTGATTTCCGGCTCATTGAATGCCGGTATAACTACAATAATTCCAGCATCGGCGTCAGGTGCCTCATCTATGAGCCGGGGAAACAATGTTCTCTCGCCAAGCCAGGAAGAGGCAAAACCCATTTCAGTTATTTTTTCTCAGTCTGGTACTTGGCATTAAGACCATCGAGGACTTTCTGCGTAATGTCATGTGCTGAATTACCGTAAAGAACGACACTGCCAAAACTCTTCCCGAAAATATACTCGTAGTTATACTCGTCCTTATGTTCTTCGAGATAGGTGGTTATATACTCGAGAATCTGCCTGTTCATAACCTGATCTTCCTCCAAAAGGTCCGACTGAAGTTTGTCGCGAAGATTTACGAGCTCCTGCTGCTGCTGAAGAAGCGACTGCTCCATCTCTGCTGCTGTTGCTCTTGTGATCAGGCCCTTGTTTACTTTGTCCTGATAATCCTTAACACCTTTTTCATACTGTGTCCCCTTCGAATTGAGCTCAGCTTCTGCCTTTTTCTGCTTATCAAGAAGCTCTGCACGCCTGTCTGAATACATGTTGAATTTAAAAACGACAGTATCAATGTTTACATAGGCAATCCCGCCACCGGCGTTTGCAGTCTGTGCATCAGCAGAGGTATTGACGACGCCTTTCCTGCTTCCGCTGAACTGGAAGAAAAACAGGACCGCAACGGCCAGAAACAGGATAACAAACAGAATAGCAGATAGATTCTTCATTGTACAGTTTAGGTTTTAAATGGGTTAAGGCGCAAATATAATCAAATTAATTATTTGATCGGCCGCCGGAAAATTTTTTTAGTATCTGGCTTCCGGGGGATGAGGCTCTTCTAGAATTCAGGACACGGGATGGCCCTGATCTTTGTCCTCTGTCCCAATGAGAAAGAGTTGAATTCGTATACTATCGATATTTCATGAGATCCCGCCGTGGAACCCAGAAGATTGGATATTGTAAAATCGTAGCTGTACCCTAAATGAAGCTGTTTTGTTTTAATCCCCACCAGCCCGATAATTGCATCACCGGCCTGGGATGTGACAAACGGGATTCCCCTGTACCAGACACCGAATATCAGAGGATCCCTGTAATAATATAATCCGATATCGGTCTGATAGAATTTTGCCTGTTTCTGGAAGTTGACGGCAACCGAGAGTACTTCATGGTATGTCTGCCTCAGCCTGGTCTTCCTCATTATCTGCACACCTCCGAAAAGGTTAAACTTAATGGGAAGAGTCGACTCATCTCCATAAAAAGATTGTTTTGGCTTCAGGAGATGGTCAAGTGTAAATCCGCCCCAGAATCTGTCGTTGTAAATAAGGGCAGAGCTTGCAAAATCAACATCGGCTACTTTACTGAACGGAGGAGGATAAACAGAAGGAACAGTCCCGCTGCCTGTCATCTGGCTGGCAAAGATCAATTTGTAAATGTCAAGGCCAAGATAGGTGAACTTGAAATTTACACCCGGTCGAATGTGCCATGTATCGTTGAACCTGAAATCGTATGAATACAGCAGTCCAATATTCGTATTGCTCAGCTCACCCGACCCGGCAACATCGTACGTTGCCAGTATGCCCAGACCTGAATTATAGTTTAGCATCGCCTTGTCGAACGAAATGCTGTAAGTGTGAAAAACTCCGGGCACAGCCGGCCACTGGTTCCTGTAATTAAGGGCAAAACGGTATTCCTCTGTAGCACCGGCAAATGAAGGTGCAAGATAAAGCGGGTTTGCATAAAACTGCGAAAAAGTAGGATCCTGTCCTGAACTTTTAAAGATTATGACACAAAAGATAATAACTGTATATTTAAACCTCTTTAGCAATGTTGATCCTCTTAGGTTATCGATTAATGCATTGAAAAATGACTTTCAATTTATCTGATTAACGTGAATTTCCGTAAAAACTGATGTCGGAGCCCCGGAATTTTCAGCACATTCATCAAATTTTACATCATAAGGCTGATTCTGCAGGCAGATTTTTCCCGTGACCGGAGGGAAGAACAGCCATGTTCATTTTAACCAGAAACAGACTGGAAAGCTTGATATTTATGCCTTAAATCATCCCTTTTTTGTGACAAACGTCATTTAAAAATGGTTTTATTACATTTTTATTTGCAGCTGCTTTATTACTTTTTTTTAATCAGAGTTTTTTGTTTTTTATATCCTTTCCTGGCTTCCCTGACAGGAAGGAGGACCGTAAGGGAAGAAAGGCACAGAAGAAGGGAAGATAGTGAAATACAGACAGATTGAAATATTCAGGGGACAGCAAAAACCGGGAATTCAATATTGATGTATTTTAAATATTGATGTATTTTTAATGGTCTTTTACAGGAATTTATGTTAATGTTTTATTCATTTTTGAACGGATAATTTTAAAGATTGAGTATGAGATGCTTCGCTTCGTTGCATTCAGAATGACAGATGTCATTCTGAGTAAATCGAGGAATCTCATCCTTGTGACAGGACAATATTATTTTTTGACAACTAAATTTCTTATAATATGTTTAACAAATTCATTGCCTCAATACTTCCATATTTCCCAAAGAAATTCATCTGGATTTTTTCAAAATCATACGTATCGGGAGAGACCATCGAGGATGCCATAAGAGTCGCCAGGGAACTGAACAATAACAAGGTGATGGTCACTTTTGATATTCTCGGGGAATTCATAAAGACACTTGATGAAGCCGCTGAAAACAAAAAGGAATATCTTAACCTTATTGATGTATCCCACAAATCGGGTATTAACGGCAATTTTTCAATAAAGCCCACAAGTTTTGGCCTTCTGATAGATAAGGAATTATGTTACAAACACATCCGCGAGATAGTCTCAAAAGCAGCTTCATACAACAGCTTCATAAGGATCGACATGGAAGATTCGCCATGCACTGATCTTGAAATTGAGCTTTTCAGAAGGCTTAAGACCGAGTTTCCCGCTAATGTGGGACTTGTGCTTCAGGCATATCTTAAAAGGACTCTTAACGACATTAAAAGTCTTGAGGATCTCAACTCTGAAAAATATCCTCTTAATTTCAGGCTTTGCAAAGGCATATATGTAGAATCTGAAACAATTGCATATAAAAAATACGAGGAGATCAACCAGCATTATCTTGAAAACCTCGAATACATGCTCAGGAACAGGATCTTTGTCGGCATAGCCACGCACGATAAACCTCTGGTTGATGGTGCATACAAGCTTATCGCGAAGTACAATGTACCTAAAAACATGTATGAGTTCCAGATGCTTTATGGCGTCACACCCGGCTTAAGGCAGAGTATCGTTGATGACGGGCACAGGATGAGGGTATACGTTCCGTATGGTGTCGACTGGTTTGGCTATTGCACCAGGCGGCTTAAGGAAAATCCCAAAATGGCGAGCCAGATAATAAAGGCCATCTTTGTCAAAGGCTGATATATCCGGTTATTCCTTTATTCCTTTTGATTCAAGATATCTCTGGTGTAATTGTTCCAGTTCCTGCCTGGTAAGGTTTGGCTTCATGGCAGCAGGCTTCTGGGGAAATCCGTTTATCAGAAGGTATGCCGCCGGGACAAGCATAAATGGACTGAAGCCGACTATCCTGTCGGAAGGAATGGTTCCTTTTTCAAAAGCATAAGTACGCATCTGCTGATGCACCACGGAATAGTTTGAGGCCGGATCGCCAAGTTTTCCCACAGACATCTTTCCCTGGTATGAAGAAACCGCCATGTTGTATCTTGCATTCTCCATCTCCTGGTTTGGTGCGGCAGGAGGTCTGAATAATTCGGTACGCAGATTTACCTGACGAGGAACAATTATCACCTCGCCTATTGAAAGAGTATCTGTTTTCATATATACTCCGGCCAAAAATTCTTTCCCTGCAAGAGTGTCGCTTACATAAAGATATGCTGGCTGATATCCGAGGAGCCTGAAGGCCAGGGTATCTCCCCTGCTGATACTTACGGCGAAAGTACCGTCCTGTTCACTTGCTGAAACGAATGATCTTTGGACGAATATCTGGGTATTGGGAAGCGGTTCCAGTGTTGTTGCGTCCCTGATGATACCGTTGAATATAAACCTGTGCTCTCCGGGACCCTGAACCTGGCTGAATCCTGCAGTGGAACAAATCAGGATCATAAAACATATGAGCCGGACTCTCTTCACATATGCAAAGTTAAAGCTTTAATATCAGCTCGTCAAGAGCTCTTTTTGGCACGTGATGAATGCCGTTAACATCGCGCCAGTATTTCACGTCATTGTCTCTGATATCCTCAATAACAACCTTCTCGGCTGGTTTTCCGACAGCAAGCACAAGGATAATGTCGTATATTTCAGGTATTTTCAGTTCACTTCTAAGAGCGTCGCGTTTTATCGAAGCTATCATGCAGCCTCCCAGGCCCGCATCTGTCGCGCCAAGCATTATGGTCTGGGCAGAAATACCAGGATCAGCATTGAAAGAATCCGTTATCGACCTGTCACCAAGAATGATGATGTATGCAGAAGGTCTTTCACCCATGGCAGGACCCTGCCAGTCTTTCAGGTATGCAGCCCAGGCAAGATTCGGGAAAATCCTTTCACAATCACCGGGAGTATTGTAAATAAGATATTTAAGAGGCTGCCGGTTCGCCGCCGATGCCGTCATCCTTGCAAGGTCGATAAGCCCTTCCAGAATATTTGTGTCTACCCGGAAGGACTCATCAAAACGCCTGTAAGAACGAGTATTATATACTAAAGTCTTCAGGTCCATCTGATTTGAAAGCTTATTTTTTTACTTCAGGATCAAGATACAATCCATTTCTTGAAAGAATATGGTCAAGATTGGCAAGCCCGTAAACAACAACGGCTGTGACTATTGACGTATGTTCCTGGTATTCAGGGATGCTTTTGGTATAAGTATCCCTTTCAGTATGCCAAATCTCCTGATAATTAAAATCGTATCCTTTTGAATCGGGAGCGTCAAATGACAATGTCGGCACCCCGTTCATGGCAAAATAGGCATGGTCTGAACCTCCTGCGGATGTTGGTCTTGGGCGGGGAGGGTTATTGTTTTTAGTCAGTTTGAACGGGAAGTCGGGATTAATACTGTTCAGGGGCCTGCAGATCTTTTCAAAGTCATCATACATGGCTTCCGGAACACTCAGCCCCGATGCAACTGTAGGACCTCCGTCGCGGTTGAAATAATTCGAGATCTTCGGAAGCTTTTCCCTGTTCGCCTCGACCCAGTGTTTTGATCCGAGTAGCCCGAATTCCTCACCTGCCCACAGGCAAACGAGGATCGTCCTTTTAGGTTTTCCGCCAGCGGCCATTATAAGCCTTGCAGCTTCCATGGCGGGTGATACCCCCGATCCGTCATCCACACCACCGGTCGCCACATCATAGGCATCAAGATGACCTCCCATCATTACATATTCATCGGGGTAACGGGTCCCCCTGATTACACCGATAACATTATAGTATTTGACAGGGCCGGGCTTAAAGTGATTGCGTATATCAAACTCGAGCAGGAAATAGCGGCGTTCCCTTGCCATCTTCTCTATTACAGCATACTGGCTTTCGTCGAGCTTAATATCACACACAGATGGAAGATTATCAAAAGTCATCTTATCGAGATTCTTTCTGTCGTATAATGCCCTTATAGGCACAGCCGAGGATTGAATTACACCCAGAATACCCGCCTCACACATCTGGCGATAGAAAAGGGCAGGTTCTTCCTTAAGCGGGATCAGCTCTTTCTGAGGCTTATCCCTGTTGGCATAATTTTCGCGCATTATTTCACGGTTGATCTTCGCTATTGAGTCATTGTAAGCTATCACGGAAGCTCGTACGGAGTCAGCTTTTTGAGAACGGTCGATGGGCCAGCCGTCGTTCTTCCCTCCGATAAGGACCCATGCACCCTTCAGGGCTCCTTTCATCCTGTCAAATTCTTCCTGGCTTTTTGGTTCAATAAGAACGTGCCCCCTTTGCACACCTAAGGTTCCCGAAGTATATGAAGGAGTTGCAAAATGCAGATCCATGCCATTCTCGGAAAGAAGCCTCCCAAACCATGGGCCCCTGTTAAAGCCAACAGGGACAGTTCCCGCTTCATCCATTATTACATCCATACCCCACTTTTTAAACTCAGAAGCACACCACAGGGCAGCATTTTCATAGGCATCCGAACCGACAAGCCGGCCGCCAAACCTGTTCGAGATTACATCAAGATGATGCATGGTGCGGTTATCGGCCCTGCCCAGTTCTATTATTTTTTCAACCTCCTTTGATTGCTGTGAACAGACACTTAAAGCTGTCAGAAAAAGAACTCCGAAAGAAAAGATTTTTTTGATCATTGTACCTGTTATAAAATTTATATTACAATTCCAATAATAATAAATTAAAAATATATTTTAGAACAATAATCTTAAAAATTCGGAGAAATAAAAGACAGTCTTTAAAGAATTTTAACTAATAATATTTTAAAACCGTTGGCCGGCAGCACCCTTCCTGGTTTTAGCGCGGTTTGATTAACCCGGGCATCATCATGCCTGCCACAATCCAAAAAAAAAGAAACCTCAGTTATGATATGTGATGCTGTTACTTGTAAGCAGCAGTAAGTTGCCAGATATTATTTGTATCTCTCCGATATTATGTTCCAGTCGACAATTTCCCAGAACGACTTGATATAGTCGGGCCTCCGGTTGCGGTAGTCAATATAGTAGGCGTGCTCCCACACATCGCAGGTCAGCAGGGGCTTCAGCCCTTTTCTCATCGGGTTGCCCGCGTTGGATTCCTGGAGTATCTGAAGCATCCCTTCATTGTTTTTTACGAGCCAGGCCCAACCGGAGCCGAAGAGTGTTGCTGCAGCCTTTGTGAACTGCTCCCTGAACGATTCAAATGAGCCGAACGACTCTTTTATGGCATCGCCGAGTTCTCCTGAAGGGGTCTTAAGACCGTCCTTTGAAAATGCTTCAAAGTAAAAGGTATGGTTCCAAACCTGGGCGGCGTTGTTGAAAATTCCGCCTTCAGCTTTCCTTATAATTGTTTCGATATCTGAATTTTCAAATTCAGTTCCGGGGACAAGCCCGTTAAGATTATTCACATAGGCCTGGTGGTGTTTTCCATAGTGATATTCAATGGTCTCGGCACTTATAAAGGGTATAAGTGCATCCGCTTTGTAAGGGAGCAAGGGTAACTCAAACGCCATGGCAGTAAGATTTTAGTATTGGTATGATCAAATATTCAGCAAAAAGCTGTATCCCAAAATTAATCAATTTAGCCTAAGTTGGTTAACTGATTATGTAAGAAAAAGTTTTTCGGGAACAGCAGGGGTTATTCCTTTCTCATGAGCCAGCCTGAACAATTCCGAAAAAGCGTCTCTCCCTTTTGTACCAAGGTCGACCGAAAAATCGTTTACAAACATTCTGATATGGCTCGTCATAACTGTCTTTTCCATCTCCCTGGCATTCGATGATACAAAATCAAACGAATCGGATGGATTCTTAATTGCATGTTCAATGCTTTTCCTCAGAAGTCTGTTGAATTTCATCGCAACCTCAAATGGCACCCTTCTGTTTATAACTATTGTGCCAAGAGGAATGGGAAGCCCTGTCAGCTTTTCCCAGAACTCTCCCATATCCGCGATCATTGTCAGCCCTTTAAGTTGGTATGTAAAACGTGTTTCATGGATTATCAGCCCGGCATCGGCTTCGCCGTTCAGAATTACGTCGGCGATATCCGAAAACAGGTATGCTTTCCTGTTTACAGCTTCGGGCCAGGCAATGCTGAAAAGAAGATTTGCAGTAGTATATAAGCCGGGAATGGCAATTATCGATGAATTCATCTTTGCCGTATCAAAACCCGGTTTTGCAACAAGCAGGGGGCCGTTTCCGTACCCAAGGGCGCTGCCCGAATCGAGTATCAGGTAATCATTTGCAGCATAAGGAAATGCATGGCAGCTTATCTTCGTGATATCGGCCTCTGCCCTGAAAGCCCTGTGGTTGAGTTCCTCGACGTCGGCCAGCTTATAATCAAATTCAAGGCCCTCCGTATCTATCCGTCCATTCACCAGGGCATCAAAAATAAATGTATCATTAGGACATGGGGAAAATGCCAGAGTCAGTTTCATCTCTCAGCCGATTTTTTGTAAAACATCTTCCAATCCTTCCGAAAGGTTCTTCAATGCCAGGGGAATGTTCCAGTTTTCCCTGTTGCGTGGTTCAACCTTGTTTGAGACCGCCCTGAGGGCAAGGAAAGGTATCTTTTCCATTGCACATACATAAAAAAATGCAGCTCCTTCCATCGTTTCAATATCCGGGTTGTATTTCACGGAGATCTTTCTTATTTGCTCATTTGAACCTGTTGCCGTATTTACTGTTACAGCATTCACAGATGCAATTATAGCTGCAACTTTATGAACGAAGTCATTTTCTGCAATTAGCTTCCCTTTTCTGAACGGGAACCTGTCGGGATCCTGCAGACCCGCTTCGGCCAGGGTAAGAAATCCTTTTTCAGTATCTATACCGGCATCGGCAAAGCAGTCGGTAACAGGCATTACAACACTGCCCAGAGGCACATCATCCCGGTATGTCCCTGCAATCCCTATGTCAATGGCAATATCGGGCCGTGATCCTGATGAGATCATTTTTGTCAGTGCCCATGCTGTTGCAACTGTTCCCATTCCTGTAACAAGAATGTCTATCTCCTTTCCCCTGAAAAACCATTTACCTGCAACCTCTTCAATTCCTTGAATGTCCCTTGCTGCAGAAGCTTCCTCATCTGTCGCGGCTATTATGGAAATACGGAATGACATAAGTTCTTTTTCTGATTGCTTTAATTTGATGCCATAAATATATTGTTTTAAGATTTAAAAAGATCGGGTTAAATAGTTAATATTGCATTATTAAAGCCTGAAACAATGATCTATATCACACGGAGGGAAAGGTTCAGCGCTGCACACCGGATGTTCAGGGAGGAATGGACCGAAGAAGAAAATTACAGGGTCTTCGGTAAATGTTCAAATCCAAACTGGCACGGGCACGACTATGTTCTTTACGTGACAATAAAAGGCGAAGTCCCGGGAGAAACAGGTCTGTTCATGAACATAACCAGGCTCAGGGATATAATTAAGGAAGTAATAATTGACAATGCCGATCATAAGAACCTGAATCTTGAAGTCGGTTTTGTGAAAGGGAAAATTCCCACAACAGAGAATCTGGCCATAGCCATCTGGGATGAGCTGAAGCCACATATCGAAAAAGAAGGGGCGCAACTTCACTGCGTAAGAATAAGTGAAACTGAAAACAATACAATTGAATATTATGGCTGATAAAATAGAAACAATAAACAGCGGAAGCGGGATATCGGCAAACGGATATAACAGGATAGAATCATGGGATGCTGAGAACATTAAGGAATTATCATCTCATTATTACAAAGTTCTTCAGCTTATTGGCGAGGATCCGGAAAGGGAAGGGCTGAAAAACACACCGGTTCGCGTTGCAAAGGCAATCAAATTTCTCACAAACGGGTACAGTCTGAATCCATGCGAAATAATTAATTCCGCGAAATTCAGGGAAGATTACAAGCAGATGGTAATAGTCAAGGATATTGAGCTGTATTCGATGTGCGAACATCACATGCTGCCGTTTTTCGGGAAAGCCCATGTTGCATATATTCCTAACGGTTATATTACAGGTCTCAGCAAAATTGCGAGAGTTGTCGAGGCTTTTGCCCGGAGGCTTCAGGTCCAGGAAAGGCTGACGGTCCAGATACGCGACTGCCTTCAGGACTGTCTCAGCCCCATGGGAGTGGCAGTTGTGATAGAGGCACAGCATATGTGCATGCAGATAAGAGGCATACAAAAACAGCATTCCGTAACCACAACGTCCGCCTTTACAGGTGTGTTCCTCAACCAGCTGAATACACGCGAGGAATTTGTTCATTTAATAGGCTCAAATCTTCATTAGAATTATATGAAAGCATATGTCTTCCCTGGGCAGGGAGCCCAGTTCCCGGGTATGGGCCGCGACCTTTATGAGAAATCGCCGCTGGCAAAGGAATTATTTGACAGGGCCGATTCAATTCTCGGATTTTCCATAACAAGCCTGATGTTCGGAGGTACTGAGGAGGATCTGAGACAGACAAAGGTAACACAGCCTGCAATTTTCCTTCATTCAACAATACTTGCAGCAGTTCTTCAGGATTCCTTCAAGCCTGAGATGGTTGCAGGGCATTCGCTTGGTGAGTTCTCGGCTCTTGTTGCCAACAGGTCACTGTCGTTCGAGGATGGTCTGCTGCTGGTTTCAAAAAGGGCCGCAGCGATGCAGAAAGCCTGTGAGGCCTCGCCTTCAACAATGGCAGCGATAATCGGACTCGAGGATGAACTTGTCGAAGAGGTGTGCACGTCGGTAGGAGGAACAGTGGTTCCCGCCAACTATAACAGTCCCGGTCAGATTGTAATATCCGGATCAGTTGACAGCGTCGACAAGGCCATCGAAATACTGAAAGGGAAAGGAGCAAAAATGGCTGTAAGGCTGGCTGTGGGAGGCGCATTTCATTCACCTCTCATGGAACCTGCAAGGATAGAACTCGAAGAGGCAATAAGGGTTACAAGGTTCAATAAGCCTGTCTGTCCGGTTTATCAGAACGTAAATGCAAGCCCGGCAACCGATCCCGAAATCATAAAGGCAAACCTTGTAGCACAACTGACATCGCCGGTAAGATGGACCCAGTCGGTGAAGAACATGATTGCCGCAGGGGCATCATCATTCACCGAGGTGGGACCGGGGAAAGTGCTTCAGGGGCTAATCCGAAAGATAAGCAGGGAAGTCACGATTGATTCGGCCGTATTCTAAACACCTGCCCCGTCCCGGCTGCTTATTTTTGGCTTAAGGATCACTCCCCTGTGAGTTTTCCCGTCGACCATTATTTCAAGCGGATTGTCGAATCGTATATGCCTGAGGTTCTCATCTTCATAGGCTGCTTTCATCCGGTTAAGGAATTCGACATCATAAAAGCCCTCATTGATGTACGGATTGATAGTGAAATAGCCTATCCTGAAGGATGTCAGATTCTGAAAGAAATGGGTACCCTGGCTGGGATCGATCCTGTAGTTTTTCAGGCCCGATTCTATAATTATCCTTGCGGCAGATATCTGCGGCCATCTTACCGGGATGCCAAGCCACGGATCAGTTGATCCCCAGCGGCCCGGTCCTATCAGGACATATCCGGCGCCATTCTTTACGAACTCATTGTTGATTCGTTCAATGTCGGAAGCTGTGTCCTTGTTCCTCGCCGGATTGAACGAGTCGGGCTTTATATATACAACATCGCTTATTCCCCTGAAAACACCATTCCCCAGGGCAGATTCGGAATAAACCAAAGTGTCGGATTTTTGCACATTCCCAAGGTTTATGGCTGAGGTCTCCTCTGAATGAACAACAGGTCTTATCTGTAAAAAATTAAAAATTCTGGGTGTGCCCGGAGGCGTTTCAAGGTTTGCTGCAAATTCTATCTCAATCGGGTTGTTCATCTCCTTCTGGCCCAGTTCCAGAAGGGTGCTTAGAATGTCTGCCAGGGGGAACAGCTTATGCTGCAAAACATTGGAGAATGTAATTACCCTTTTCCCCGAAATACTGATGCCATCTCTAAGAATATTGTTATTGTAATCATATGTTGAAGCCACATACTTCATGGCAGCATCATTGCTTACATCATTTATCCCGAGCCTGAGTATGTTAACACCGTCATCTGTGGAAGGGACAAAACTGTCAACCTTAAGGTCAAGAGCACGGAATTCCCTTTGAGTATCCCTCAAAGCTGCCTCCACCGACGAAAGCTGAAGTATCTTCTTATAATGTTTTGGGGAAAACCTGAGAGATATGCCTCCCTCGACTATCAGTTTTCCGAGGCCGAAGGCTATGTTCGCGATGCCATCTTCTGCCTTCTCAGAACCTATCGGATAATAGTTTATCGATTGTGCGACTCCCGACAGGGTCGGGTAAAAAATATCTCCGTGCCTGTTGCCGCATACTTCCTGAAGGATTATACCCATCTTTTCTTCGTCGATCACATTTGCAGTGGCCGTCATATAGGCCTTGCTGGCCTTGTAATAAACAGAAGCATAAACTTCCCTTATTGCATCGGATATCATCCTTACCATTACATGATTGTCGGGGTGCCGGGGTATCATATATGTGGAATAAATACCTGCAAATGGCTGGTAATGTGAATCCTCAAGCTTGCTCGACGATCTTACTGCAATAGGATGGTTTCTCGATACAGCAAGAAAGGCATAAAAATCCTGATAAACCCTGCCGGGAAGTTCGGCACTCAGGAACCTTCCAAGGATCTCATCATCAGAAAGGTCAGACAGAGCAACCGAATACAGGTTATTATGGTCCATGAATTCATCAAAGATGTCGGTGCTTAGCACCACAGTCCGTGGTATGGTGATGAGAACATCAGGAAATTTGTTATAGAGCTTATGGATTTTGATGATTCGGTTAATAAAAGCAAGCCCTCTTGCCTTTCCCCCGATGGAGGCATCTCCTATTCTGGAAAAGACCTGATATTCGTCGTAGCTCGACTTGTCGAATTTGGCAATTACACCCCTGCCCTTCCCCAGTCTGAAACTTGAAATAGCCACATAAAGAAACCTTCTCATCTCATCCATCGTTTCAAAATCCTCCTTGCGGATATATTTGAACATCTGGGCAACAGGGAAAAGCGCCCGGGCATTCAGCCATTTGGAAAAGTGATTCCTTGTCGCGTGATACTCGAGCGTCTTGTCGGGAATTGTGAGAAGCTTCTGCTGCAGGCTCTGCAAATCAGTTGCAATGGCAATAGGCTCCATCGTGTCGGGATTCTTGAACACAAAGGGTCCGAATGCAAGGTTCTGGATTATGAAGTTCCTGAGTTCGAGCGACAGCGATTTGGAATATTTATTTATGAATCCTGCTCCGAGCTCTTCAGCCATTTTTTTATGAACAGAGCTTGACGACTGTATAAGGAACGGGACCTTGTCGTCGTCGGCCATTACTGCCTTGCACAATTCAATGCCGGCATTCTCATCCACAACACCATCCTTTTTGTAACTTATGTCGGAAATTACTCCAAGCACGTTGTATTTGTACTTTTTATAAAGATCGAGAGCATCATTGTAATTATTGGCAAGAAGGATTTTAGGCCGTCCCCGCATTTTAAGCATCCGCTGATGCTCGTTAAGAGCTTCCCTCTGAAAATCTATCGACTGAAGAAGAACGATCCTGTAAATGTTGGGCAGATATGACGAAATATACCTGATTGAATTTTCAACAAGGATAATTGCCTGAACACCAATGTTCTCAATGTCGAAATCGGCATTCATTTTATCTTCAATCAGCTTAATAATCGCAAGGATAAGCGAAGCATCGCCGAGCCAGCAGAAAACATAATCGATAGCGCTCAGATCCTCTCCCTCAAGCCTTAATGAGACTTCTCTTGAGAAATATGTAAGAACGACAATCGGGATGTGCTCATATCTGGCCTTTATCATTTTAGCAAGGGCAAATACATCCGTGCCCCTGAGGCTCAGCATCGAAATCACCAGGTCGATATTGCCTTCCTGGAGTATCCTGAAAGCATCCTCGGCGTTGTCGGTTTGCACGAAGGTAGGCGGATACCTCAGATTAAGAGAGACATATTCGTTGAATATCTGTTCATCGATCCTGCCGTCCTCTTCCAGCATATAGTTATCATAATTACTGCAGATTATCAGCACGCGGTGTATCCTTTTCTGCATCAGCAGGTCGAAAGATGTATCCGTAAAATCGTATTTCTGCAGATCCAGTATTCCTTCAATGATTGTCATACACTCATATTTTTATTATTCATCGAAACAACCGCCATCCCCTTTTTCCCGTCCATCCTGATTATCAATGGTTTTTCAAACCTGACATGTCTGAAAAAATCCCTGTTTTCTATAATCTGCTGCCTTCTGATAAGATCAAAACTGATTTTATCATCCGGTGAATCGAGGTCAATGGAGAAATAGCCGATATTCATTGATGTGACATTATGAAAGAAATGGGAACCAAGAGAGGCATCGGGGTGAAAATCGGCCATTGAAACCTCAACTATCACTTTTGCATTTGATATCTGGGGCCAGGCAACCGGGATGCCAAGGAACCTGTCGCGCGATCCCCATCGTCCCGGCCCTATCAGGATGTATTTTCTGTTATCGTTTACCATTTTCTCATTAATATCGGCGATCTCCTCTGCCATTCTTACAGTAAGATTTGTATCAAAGCTCGCCGGTTCAAGATATATCAGATCTGTAATATCCCTGATTATTCCGTTGCCCATGCTTTTATTTGTAAGAAGGACAATCTCGTCTTTGTCGATCGAGCAGGGGTCAATATTATAGCCGGCACCTGTTCCAAGCAGGGGCTTTATCTGAAGAAGATAAAAAGAAGCATTCCCTGATTCATCCTTTGTAAGGTCGACGGCAAATTCTATCTCGACAGGCGTTCCGGAAGCCTCGGTGACCACATCGAGCACTGTCCGCAAAGCAGGGGCAAGAGGTATGTAATTGTACTTCAGGATGTCAGCAAAGTTTATCACTCTCGGACCCGGAGTATCAAGACCGGGAACAATAGTGTCATTATCCGGGTTAAGTACAGATGCAATATGGTTAAGGGTACCATGCGACTCGGCAGCGCTTATGTCGAGCATTTTAAGACCTGCATTCTCGCCCTCAAGAAGGTTAAGATCCCTTTTTGCCAGGTCGACTGCATAAAATCTGACCTGTGAATTCCTGTAAAGGTCCTTCTGTGAAATTATTTCAAGCGCAGGGTAAGCAGGGGAGAACCTGTATGCAAGGTTTCCTTCCATCACATACTGCCCGAGTCCGACCGCTGCCACTGCGAAGCCATCCTTTGGTTTCATGTGCGCCACAGGATAAAAATTGAATGACTGGGCCGATCCGCTTATATGAGGATAATATACGTCATCATACCTCTTCCCCACAACTTCCTGGATGACCACTGCCATTTTTTCGTTTTCAATCTTGTAATTTATGGCCTCAAAATATGCTTTTGCAACTCCTGAATATATGGAAGCAAAGACAAGTTTTATCGCATCGGAAATCTGCTTAAGCCTTGTTTCGGGATCAGGATCGATATTTGGCACAAGGTAAGTTCCGAAGATACCCGAGAAAGGCTGGCTCATTGAATCCTCAAAAAGACTTGATGAACGGACAGCAAGAGGATTTTTTATTTTATTCAGAAAAACCCTTAATTTTTTTTCGAGTGTATAACTGAGACTACCTTTAACAAAAGCCCTCTGTATTATATCGAAGTTCCTTTCTTCCTTGACAAGACTCCACAGATGGTTCCTTTCCATGAAAAGGTCAAATTCATCGGTCCCGATGATGGCAGTAACAGGCGCCTTGATGTTAATGCCGGGAATAAGTCTTCCAAGCTCAAAACTATAGATCAGGGTGTTTATAAAAGCCAGTCCCCTCCCCTTTCCGCCCAGTGATCCGGGTGTCAGGCTTACCACATTTGTTTCGTCGATAGCAGCCGACTCTTCAAATTTAATCACACGCCCCTTGTTCAGTTCCTGCCTCCGTTTGCGGATAATATTCAGAAGGAATTCCCTTACTTCCTTGAGGCTGTTGAAATCCGACACCTTGACAGGATTTATCAGCCTTGCGATCTTCACCTCACCACGGGCCATGAGCCAGTGGCTGAAATGGTTCTTCATTGCATGGTAGGCAAGCGAATCTTCGGGGATGGTCTCGAGATAGGATTCGAATTCCTTCATCGACCTTGCAACAGCTATCTGCCTCCCCTGGTTGTCGCGGTAGACAAAGTGTCCGAAACCAAGGTAATAGTTTATAAATGACTTCAGGTCCTGCAGAAGGCTTTCGGAGTTTTTGTTTATGAAATTTGATTTTAACGCAAAGGCAAATTTCGCGTTCGCCGGATCGGACGACTGTAAAACAGTGGGAAGATTCGGAAGCTCGCTCTTTATATGCCCGATAAGCTCATAACCTGCTTTTTCATCCATCTCCCCTTCCCTCGGGAATGACATATCTGAAATGACGCAAAGGAGGTTGTTCCTGTAATTATTGAACACATTGATCGCGCTCTCCCAGTTTGAAGCAAGGAGAATTTTAGGCCTTGCCCTGAGTTTCAACACTTTATAAAGTTCATCGGTTGATACATCTTCAATAAGGTGTTTTGTCTGGTCCATCACCAGGCTGTAAAGCATCGGAAGGTAACTCGAGTAATAATCGGCTGAATCCTCAACAAGAAGGATGACACCTGTAAGACCTTTCTGCGTATCATTTTCTACGTTCACCCTGTCTTCAAGAAGGGAAACCATCGCGAAAAACACTTTCGATTCACCGGTCCATACAAAATAGTTGTCGAACGGGACCTTTCTGGCCTGTTGTTCTTTGACAAAGGCCATATCAGAGGGGTTGTTAAGAAGGAGGAAAGTGGGAAGATATGGATATTTGTTCTTTATTTTCCTGCACAGGTCCATCGGGCCCTCCTTATCAATGCCAATCATTATGATAACCATATCGTAATGCCTGGCTTTCAGCCTGTTAAAAGCCTCCTCTTCGCTCGAAACACCGGTGACCCTTGGTATGGAAGTAAGGCTCATATGGTAATATTCTCCAAGGATGTGATCGGCAAATCGTCCTTCTCCCTCTATGGAGTAGGCATCATAGAGGTTTGCCACCAGAAGTATTTCCTTCACCTTGAAAGGCTGCAGATCGTGGAATACATCCCTTTCGGCGTTATGGCGGTCGAGAAACCGCTGAAGCAGCTTTTTGCTGGGGATGTTCTGGTAATCTTCCTCCTCCCTCCGCGGAATGCCCGAGGTTCTTATAAGATCACGGGCTTTGTAGCTGTTGATATACCCTGTAATAAGGCTGGCAATGTTCTGGATCAGGTCCCTTTCTTCCTTGAGAAACGGGCCCTCGCTCTCCTCCCTGAATTCCCTTGTATAATAAATCTCTATGGTCCCGGTCTGATTGTCTATTGTATTGAACTCCTGCACCATCTTCCATTTAGTCTCGCAGAATTCGAGAGTCTCAAAACTCTGATTCATGAATGTGATCCTGGCAACAGTATATTCCGGATATTGCCATGCGGCCGGGAGGAGAAGGGCTATCTGCTGGAGGGTTTCCTCGATTGGTTTGTTTTCCTTAAGTATATATGTCGTTTGGTTGATGCAGCTCAGCTCCTTTACTCTTTCCTGCTGATCATGAAGGAGTTGCCTGAATTCAGGGGTAATATTGTTTTTTGCATCCATGGCCGGGAATTTCGGTGTAACAGAATTTAAAGGTACTAAAATTACGAGGTTCCCGGAGCAGGCCATAGAATATTCAATATGTTTTAATAAGGCAATTCATCAATGGCCGGTGCCTCGTGAAGACTATATAAGTCGAGCCCCGGGGAGAGGCTCGATCTTTGGGTGGCCCTTGCATGGATTAAAAAGGGCCGGGGAAAATTCAGAGGGGAATATCAATTAAACAATTGATAAATACTCATTGACCAATTGATTTAATTCATCTTAACAATTGATTTTTATCTTATTTATAATTGATATATGTTATTATCGTCATTGATAAAATTCCATAATGAATAATAAGTATCAGTATATCAACTTCGGGATACTAATATACTTATGATGGCTTTCAGCTCTTTCCAATGATCACATCATAAAAGCGAACAGCCTGTTTTAATTAGGAACCGTTTATGTAGTATGAGATTTCAAACAGGCGAGGTCAGAATTACGTCTGTCTTTATCAGAGAAGTTTTTCAAGGTCCCTTATTCTGAGAAGCGGTATCCTGAACTGGAAAACCTCCCCGTCTTTATTAAGAATGCATAGCCGCTTAATCCTTTGCACCTTGCTCAGGTATTTTAAATTCACTATCACCGAGCGGCTGATCCTTGCAAACTCCTGTGGCGGCAGCATTTTTTCAATTTCCCCGATATTTACAACAACAACCTCATGTTTTTCTTTTCCAAGATGAATTTCCGAATAATTCCAGTCGGCCTGGACATAAATTATATCAGAAGGGTCGATCAGGATGAAACCACCTGCAGTATTGAATCTAAGTTTTTTCCGTGAGGTCATTTCAAGCAACAGCGAAAAATTCCTTTCCGATTCGGTGTCGTTTATCCGGGCTATGGCCCTTTCAACCGCCACGGCCAGTTCGGACCTGTCGACAGGTTTAAGAATATAGTCGAAGGCTGATGCCTTTATGGCCCGGATCGCGAAATTTTCAAAAGCTGTCACAAAGATCACGCAAGGCTTCACGCCTGCCCTCCGGAGCTCCCCGAGTATCTCAAATCCGCTTTTCCCGGGCATCTGAATATCGAGAAACAAAAGATCGGGTTTCTTCTCAATGATCTCAGCTGTTGCCGGTACGGGATCTGATACGGCAGCAATTACCGAAATCCCGGGATCTGTAATAAGATAGTCACGAAGGGATTTAATGCAATGATCCTCGTCGTCGACGATCATAGCAGTTACAGGTCGCACATTCAGAAAATCATTTTTCATTTTTCCCGGCAATTTTTATTAATACCCTGGTTCCGGCTGCCTTACCGTCGGATCCAAAAAGGTCAGTTATTTCAGAGCTTATGCTTTCATTATAATATTTCCCGTAAACAGAGTAAAGCTCATTCATTATTCCGAGGCCTTTGCCCGTTGATTTTTTTTGAAGCCCTGCCGACATCTCACGTCCTATGCCATTGTCTTCAACCGTTATCAACAGGGCGCCCGCCTGCTTTTCCAGGCTTACAGTCAACGAACCGCCTGATTTCAGCGGAGCCAGGCCGTGTTTAATTGCATTTTCGACATGGATCTGAACGAGCATCCTGGGGATAAGAAAAGAAGCATCAACATTATCCCCGACATTGATGTTGTATTCAAATTTTCCATTGAATCTCATCTGTTCGAGTTCAAGATAATCTCTGCAGAATTCAAGTTCCTCACTAATGGTCCTCCGTACAGAACCTGCTGAGAGTAAGAGGTTTCTGTAAAGTCCGGCAAAACGTCTGAGGTGGTTACCGGCCTGTTCGGTCGAATAATGTTCAACAGAATAGATTACTTAGTTTATGACATTCAGCGTAAAATGAGGATCCAGCTGGTTCCTGATAAGCGCCATCTGTAGTTCAGAAATCTTTTTTTCGGTTTCAAATTTTCTTTTCGTCGGCGCTTCCTGTATCTTTTTCACAAAAAAAGTGAAAGCAAACAATCCTGAGTATATAAGGAAATAAACAAGAAATCTGAAAGGATAGAGAGGATTTTTGCCATATTTAAGAAGATAGTGATTTCTTCCTGACTGAATGGAAATCATGTTTCCAGAGCTGTCATGCCGCTTGTCTGACAACAGGAAATCAGCTGTCGCGCCCGTCGGAACTGCGAGTTCGACCGGATGTTTAAGGCCTTCCCTGAAAATCTTTATACTTCCCATATTAAAGCAGAAAAGCAGAATTTCCCTTTTCCCATCTGAATCAAAATCATCATATACAATTTCAGGGTCGCCTTTGAAATCCACGAATTTTTTTTCTTCAGGCTGCTCATTGAAAAGTCCTATGCCTTTCCCGGGCACTGAAAGCAATATCAAATTCTTCCTGCCCGATTTTGTGCTTATAATGTCATTTGCATAGAAAGGCAAATGAAGGCTGTCGCTCACTGTTCCGTCTGAATCACCATGATATATGGTGGAATTAAGTTCAGATGATGCCGGGTTAAACAGAAAGGCGAGCGCACCACGATTTCCCCGGATTTCTGAAACGGGGGTTATTTTGCTGTAATTTCCGCCCATCTGTAAAGGTCGGAACAGAAAACGGAGGTTTTTGTCCAGTACCATGAGAGTGGCGCTGCAGTCGTGATATTCTGCCTCTTCCGGGCCAACATTAGATGTCGCATAGCCATATGGAATGATCTCCCTTGTTCCGTCACCGGTAATGTCGGTCTGAAGGATCTTCCATATATAATAGTATGATTCAGGAGAAACCGACAGGGAATCCCGGACAATATTATATGAGTAAACGTTACGGGGAGATTTTGAAAATCCCGATCCGATCCCGAATATCAGTTCCTTTATCAGATCACCATCCAGATCTTCCATTTCAGCCGGAATAATGAAAGGATCAGGAGGATTGTCGCTTTTCCCTGCGACTGAAATCAGACGGTTAATGACAGGGTCATAAGAATCTTTAATATTATTTATACAATGAAGCAGGATTGAACCGGAGGATAGTGTAAATATGTATACCTCTTTCATTCCGTCGCCATTGCTGTCGCCTGTTATGCCAGGGCATTTTACATACTGGAAGCAGAGACCTCCCCTGAAATTCCACTGGTCAATTATCCCGTTTACTCCGTTTAGTGCAAGAGATGTAAAATTACCGGAACTTTTAATGAACAGCATTTCGGAACTTCCGTCTCCATCAAGGTCATCATACCAGGCATACGATTTATCCGCCAAAACAGTCGCTTGCCCTGTTTCAAGAAGATATTTGCGGAAATCATTGTGTATTAAGAGTATGATCAGAAGAAACGGGAGTATTGATAATACCCACGGGCTGAGGATAACATTTCTGCAGTTCACCATTCCTGAAGTAATGCTTTGAAAGCTTTATTAAAAACAGTGATCCGGAACGATTTTAATGCAGAAAACTATCAGATAATGACAGATTTTTTAATCGACGGTCCATACCGACCCGCTGTTAAGCAGGTCGTCGACGCATTTAACCTTTGATGTTTTCCGGATATCCCTTATCTGATTATGAACATCCTCATCATAGGTCGGGCCGGGAACTGATCTTATAACGCCCAGTGCAACCGGGTATTCCGGGTATCTCATGTTTGCAAGCATATAATGGATGCCCGGGTTTGGCTCGGCGGCATCGTGCACCAGGATATTGCCTTTGTTGTAGCCGTTCTCGCCAAGTTTTACAACTTTCAGCTTCAGGCCGTCGAGAATAAGTCCTTTATCACCATCTTTTCCGAAGACCATCGGTTCTCCATGCCTGAGCACTATTGTTCTGTCGTCCCTAACCTCCTTCCCTGCCACATTTTCATGGATTCCGTCGTTGAATATGACGCAGTTCTGGAGCACTTCAACCACAGAGGTGCCCTTATGCCTTGCAGCTTCGATATATATCTGTGTGGAAAGGGCAACATTCGAGTCGAGGGTTCTTGCAAAGAACCTTCCTTTTGCACCGACAACAAGTTCGCCAACCGAGAATGGCTCCTCAACGGTACCATACGGAGATGTCTTTGTTACAGTGCCTTTTTCGGATGTAGGAGAGTACTGGCCCTTTGTAAGGCCATAGATCTCATTGTTAAAAAGAATGATATTTATGTCGACATTCCGGCGCACCACATGGATGAAATGGTTACCTCCTATTGCCAGTGCATCTCCGTCGCCGGTGATCTGCCAGACAGAAAGATCGGGATTTGCGATTTTCACTCCGCTTGCTATTGCAGAGGCGCGGCCATGGATACTGTGAAATCCGTAGGTGTTCATATAATAAGGGAAACGAGATGAGCAGCCGATCCCTGAGATAAAGGCAATTTTCTCGCGGGGGATGCCCAGTTCCGACAACGCTTTCTGAACAGCAGCCAGAACGGCATGGTCGCCGCATCCGGGGCACCATCGGACCTCCTGGTCACTCTTGAAATCCTTTGGCGTAAGCTGGTTTATCTGTACCGGTTCCATATCAGTTTTCCTCCAGAATTTTAATACATTGTTCCTTTATTTCCTGTACCGTGAACGGCAACCCCTGAACCTTGTTTATCTGTTCATATTTGAATTCCTGATGTTTCATCCTCAGGAAATTGGCAAACTGCCCGGCATTAAGTTCACATACGACTATCTTTTTGAAGCAGGCAAATGTCTCGCGGGTGTTTGCAGGCAGAGGATTAATATAGTTGAAATTGACGAAGCTGACATTATATCCTTCGGCAATAAGTTCACGCACTGCAGTGATGAGGTAGCCATACGATCCTCCCCAGCCAACAACAAGAAGATCATTTGTTTCAGGGCCGAAAACCGTGAGGTCGGGAATATCACTGACCACCCTGGCAACTTTTTCTTCTCTCAGTTTCACCATCAGTTCGTGGTTTTCAGGAATATACGAGACAGTTCCCTTAATAGTCTTTTCGAGTCCGCCGATACGGTGCTCAAGGCCGCGGGTGCCCGGGACTGCCCATTTTCTTGAGAGTTTTTCCCTGTCGCGTTTATAAGGAAGGAAAGGAAGCTCATCGGTGCCGGCATATGGCGGAGTTATGGCGGGAAGATCTTTCATTTCAGGTATTTTCCACGGTTCTGATCCGTTGGCAAGATAGCTGTCGGTAAGAAGGACAACAGGGGTCATGTGTTCGACAGCTATTTTTGCAGCCTGAAATGCATAATTAAAGCAATCGGCCGGAGTGCTGGCAGCGATAACCACGACGGGGCTCTCGCCGTTTCTGCCGTAAAGGGCCTGCATGAGGTCGGCCTGTTCGGTCTTGGTGGGTAACCCTGTTGAAGGGCCTCCTCTCTGGACGTCAATTATGACAATAGGGAGTTCTGCCATTACCGCAAGGCCTATTGCCTCTGATTTTAAAGCAAGGCCAGGGCCCGAAGTCGAGGTAACTGCAAGGTTTCCGGCGAAGCTGGCACCCAGAGCGCTGCATATGCCGGCAATCTCATCCTCAGCCTGGAAACTGGTTACGCCAAGGTCTTTCCGGGCAGCAAGCTCCTCAAGTATTCCGGTTGCGGGGGTTATGGGGTATGAGCCTATGAAAAGCCTGAGTCCGGCTTTCTCAGCTGCTGCAATAAGTCCCCACGAAGTAGCGACGTTTCCGCATATGTTCCTGTATTTCCCCGGAGCGATGGGAGCCGGATTGATTCTTACAGGGGTGAGTGCTTCGATAGTTTCGGCATAGTAATAACCGGCTCTCAGGGCGATCTTGTTGGCCTGGGCGACCTCCGGTTTTTTTGCAAATTTCTTATCAAAAAACTGTTCCGTATATTTTAGTTTGCGGTCGAAGAGCCAGAATACCATACCGAGGGCGAACATGTTCTTTGTACGAAGCACTGTTTTAGGATCGAGGCCCCGGTCTTTCAGTGCCTCCCTTACCATCGATGATACCGGTGCTGCAATAATGTTATAGCCGTCGAGATTTTCTTCAGCAATAGGATCCTTCAGATAACCTGCTTTCTCAATATTCTTCTCGGTGAAATTGTCCTTATCATAAATAATTGTCCCGCCGGGTTTAACCCATTTCACGTTGGCTTTGATGGCTGCAGGGTTCATTGCCACCAGTACATCTGAAAAGTCGCCGGGGTTATTCACTTCCGAACGTCCCAGATGGACCTGGAATCCGGATACTCCTCCGACTGTTCCCTGGGGAGCGCGTATCTCAGCCGGATAATCCGGAAAAGTGGAAATATCGTTACCATATAAGGCGGCAGTGTCGGAAAACAAAGTTCCGGTAAGCTGCATACCGTCGCCGGAATCGCCCGAAAACCTGATAACCACTTCTTCCTTTTCAACAACTTTTGATTTTTTGGTCATGATTCAGATATATTTCTCAGAAGTTTCTGTATCAAAAGACCTTGAGGCACCGTTGTGTAGCCCTTTGCTTACCTTTGTGGTTAATTTAAAAATGCTCAGCCACAAGGGAACCCAAAGTTATTCACAAAGGACGCAAAGGATATTAAAATCATCAAAGACACTTTTGATATAACCTCTTTATATGATGCAGCAACAAAATTACTTTATTTAATGTTCGAAAAATCATACAATTATTGACATTAACGTATGATTTTGATCATGTTTTGTCCTAACTCCAGATGTCAGCCTTTTTAAGGTTTATTTCCCCTTCAAAGAACATTCTCGCGATCTTCTCAAAATAGGGGGTATAGTCAGAAACATAAAAACGGTCGTAAACTTTTCCCGAGTCGTTAAGAAGGTCGTTCTTTTCAAGCGTCTCTTTAAGTACAAGCGAGACGATGCGGGCCGAATCAACAACTTCAACGTCGAAATTGAAAAACCTGCTTATCTGGTTCTTGATTATCGGGTAATGAGTGCATCCAAGGACGAGGGCCTGGATTCCTGAAAGCATCTCATTTGAAAGATAGGTACGGATAATGGCATTGCTTATATCGTCAAAAATGAAGCCTTCCTCGATCATTGGCACGAACAAGGGAGTTGCCATTGAGACAACCTCAGTTTCAGGAGATTTAGCCTTAAGCTTATGAGCGTACGTTCCGGAGCTTATGGTACGTTTAGTACCTATTATTCCGACTTTGCCGAATTTACGTGTGCTGAGGTAATTCACGACCGGATTGATGACATCAATAAGGATAAGCTTTTCCTTAAATTCCTCCTTCAAGGTGTCAAATGCCGAGGCTGAAGCTGAATTGCAGGCCACAAGAACTATTTTCGAATCATGCCCGATAAGGAACTCGGTTATTTTTCCTGAATAGTAACGGATCGCTTCGGCCGACTTGTCGCCATAGGGAAGATGCGCCGTATCGCCAAAATAAACGAGACTCTCGCCGGGAAGAATCTGTTTAATGGCCTGTGCGACAGTAAGGCCCCCGACTCCTGAATCAAAAATTCCGATAGGCTGGTTATTCACTTTGAAGACACATTAAAAAAATGACCATCTGCCATGAGGCGGATGGTCACCGGTTTATAATAATTCATTTACTTTAATCCAAGTTTTGCTTTTGCAAGTGGCAGAACATTCACGCTTTTTGTTTCGTCAAAGTAAGCTATCTGCTGGCCCGAAAGATCAAAAATATAGATAAATCCGTTTTCTTTCCCGACCTGGCTTATAGCCTTATCGGCCTTTTCGGTAATGGGCTGGAAAAGGGCGATCTGTTTTTCCTGAAGCTGATTCTGGGCATTGGTCTGGAAATCGGTAAGCCTTCTCTGATAATCCTGAAGTTCCTGTTCCTTTGTCTGGCGGACAAGATCGGTCATGTTTTTACCTTCCTTGAGATATGCTTCATATTTATTATTAAGTTCAACCTGTAAAAGTTCTGCGGCATTCTGCAGTTCCTTGTTCAGTTTTTCAAGGTTAACTCTTGCGGAATCAAATTCCGGCATAGCCTGAATGAGCTCATTTCTGTTAATGTGACCGAATTTCAAATTCTGAGCACCAGCCTCCTGTCCGGCAAAAGCTGACACGATGACAAGAGCAATTATTCCTAAAAATCTTTTCATTCTGTATAATTTAATTTGGTTTTGCAAAAGTAGTTAATTAATTTTTATAACCTAATTTTTCGAGAACCTGATCGCTTATATCAAACCTGGGGCTGGCGAACAATATGTTCCCTCCTGAAGCAGTATCGAAGATGGCCGCATAGCTTCCTTCGGCAGCAATTGTCTTTATAGCTTTCAGTATTTCATCCTGAATTGGTTTTACAAGTTCCTCGCGTTTCTTAAAGAGTTCGCCTTCAACGCCAAAGTATTTATTCTGAAGATCCTTTACCTCCTTTTCCTTATTTACGATAGCCTCTTCCCTCTTTGTCTTCATTTCTGTTGAAAGGAGAACCGCATCATTCTGGTACGTTTTATACATTTGTTCAACAACGGCATAGCCGTCGGAGATTTCTTTTTCCCATTGTTTTGAGAGGTTGTCAAGCTGTTCCTGTGCCTTGGTAAAGGCCGGAATATTCTTCCTTATGTATTCGCTGTCGACGAAACCATATTTCTGTGCTTCGGCAAAAACCGTGGTGATTAATACCAGCAATACTATTGAGCCCAACTTTTTCATAACATTTATTTTTGATTTGACTATTAAAACTGCTGACCTATTGTAAAGCTGAATTGTCCTTTATTTGCATCCGGGAAGTTGACAGGGTCATCCACAGGATCGAATCCGTAGCCCCAGTCGACTCCGAGAAGGCCGAACATCGGGAGGTTGGCCCTTACTCCAATACCTGCAGCCCTGTTCATTTTAAACGGGTTATACTGGTTTAGCCTCGACCATGCCTTCCCTGATTCAAGGAATGCCAGCAAATATATAGTTGCCTGCTGGTTAAGCGAAACTGGATATCTGAGTTCGCATGTCATTTTTGAATAAACGTTACCTGTGGGAGCTCCGGTCCTGGAATCGGTAGGTGTTACCGATCCGTCGGTATATCCTCTGAGAGCTATAATCTCACGTCCGTAAAGGCTGTAACCTGTCATGCCGCTTCCGCCGAGGTAGAAGTTCTCAAACGGAGAGGGTCCTATATCCTTGTTGTAATAGCCCAGGTATCCGAAAGCGAATTTTGCATTGAGGACGAGTTTGCTGTCTCTTGAGACGGGATAAAAATAATCGGCCTTGAACGTCCATTTATGGAATTCGATCCAGTTGTACTTCTCCTTGTCGGGAACTCCAACCATGTTCTTGCCCGAGATAAGAGAATATGGCGGAGTTGCCTGTATTGACAGGGTGAAAGTAGATCCGCTTCGCGGGTAAATAAGGTTCGGACTTGTGGAGAACCTTTGGATTCTTGTTGTGAAAGAAAGCATGTTTGACACACCATCCGAGAACAGGAAGTTATAATATGTGAACTTGTTAAGGTTATAGCTCTGGTAATTAATTTCCCCGTAGAGAGAAAAGAAGTCGTCAGGCCAGTCGAGTCTCTTTCCGAGGCCAATCGATGCGCCGTTTATTATCATTGACTGATAATCGCCGCTGCTCTTTTTCCGTCCGTTGGTCATCAACGACCTGTATAAAGAAACTGAGAATGAGTTTGGTTTCTTACCTCCGAGCCATGGTTCATTGAATGAAAGGTTATAAGACTGGTAAAGTCGTCCGTTAGATTGTGCCCTGATACTCAGGGATTGCCCGTCGCCTGAAGGATACGGTCTCCATTCATTGAGTTTGAAGAAGTTTCTCATGGCAAAGTTGTTGAACCTGACACCGATTGTTCCCACGAGCATTCCTGCTCCCCAGCCTCCTGAAATTTCAAACTGGTCGTTTGCCCTTTCCTCAAGCTTGTAAAGAAGGTCAACCGTTCCGTTAGCCGGGTCAGGGACCACGTTTGGATTTATCTTTTCCGGATCAAAGTGACCGATAACCCCCAGCTGACGTATCGATCTTATAATCTTATCCTTGCTGAACAGATCCCCTGGCAGGGTGTAAAGCTCACGTCTTGCTATATGTTCATTAGTTCTTGTATTACCCGAGATAATAATGTTATTCAGGTATGCCTGGTCGCCCTCGTAAATTCTAATCTCCAGGTCGACTGAGTCATTTTCTATCTTGGCCTCGACAGGAGTCAGCCGCGAGAAAAGGTAGCCGTTATCCTGATAGGCGCTGCTCACAGCATCCTGGGCTCCCGAAGCTCCGTTAAGCCTGTCCTCGAGGTGAGACTGATTATAAACAGATCCCTTTTTTATATTTAGCCACCTGTCGAGGTCTTCTTTCCTGTAAACGCTGTTACCCACCCATGTGATATTCCTGAGGAAATATTGTGTACCCTCTTCCACCTTAAGCTTAAGTCCCACCCGGTCTTCTGATATAGGGTAAACAGAATCTCCAAGAATTTTAAAATCCTTGAATCCGTTGTCGTTATAGAAAGTTTTAAGCTTTTCCTTATCCTCGTCATATTTTTCGGTGATCAGTTTTGAAGGCTTGAAGAAGTTGAGGTTTTTCTGTTTGGTGTTCTTGAATTTGCGTCGAAGCTGCTTATCGGAGAAATTTTCATTTCCCTCGAAAGTTATTTCACCGATCTTTACCTTCTCTTTTTTATCGACATTAACAGTGAGAATTATATTGTTAGGCTGGTTGGGATCATCCTTTTGAATAAAGTCAACAGTTGTATTGAGGAATCCTTTTTCAATAAAATGTTCAGTGATGACCTTGCGGGCGTGTGAAAGCTGGTATGAAGTAAGCTGTGAACCGACAGGCATGTTTATTTTTTCAACAAGGTCCTGTGTTTCGGAATTCTTCAGCCCGTTATATTTCACTGATGAGATCCTCGGGCGTTCCTGAAGGGCAATATCGAGATATACGGTATCGGCTACTGTTTTTAAAACACTAATCCTTACATCTGAAAAGAGGCCCTGCTGCCATAGTTTTTTCACCGCTGTTGTAATAGCATCTCCGGGTATTGATACTTCCTGGCCTATTCTGAGCCCTGATATTCCGATAAGGGCATTTGGATCAAGAAACCTGACTCCCGACACTGAAACACCACCTATTTTATAATCGAATGAACTTGAATAATCGATAATTTTCTCTTCCTGAGAAAACAGGGTCAGGTTCGTCAGAATAAGAAACACTGCCAGAAAAATCCTTTTCAATTTTTTTCTCACCATCTTATCATCATTTTTCCAATAGCTGTTCACTTGTCTTTCCAAATCTTCTTTCTCTCTTCTGGAAGTCAATTATTGCTTTGTAAAATTCTTCCTTACTAAAATCGGGCCAAAGTTTTTCCGTAAAATATAATTCGGTATACGCGATCTGCCACAGAAGGAAATTACTGATTCTCAATTCGCCGCTGGTTCTTATCATCAGGTCAGGGTCGGGGATTCCCCTTGTGGTAAGATATTTTTCAAAATCATGGTCCGCAATATTATCCGCGATGGTTTTCCCCTCAACAATATCTGAGGCAAGCTTTTTTGCGGCTTCCGTAATTTCCCACCTTGAGCTGTAGCTCATTGCCACAATCAGGTTCAGGCCAGTAGCACCGGCAGTAAGATTTATAGTTTCGATCAGCCGGCGGCGGACATCTTCGGCCAGGCGGTCGGTATCTCCAATGGCTTTCAGCCTGATATTATTTTTCATCAGTGTGCCGGTTTCCTTGTTCAGCGACTGAACCATTATTCCCATCAGGGCGGAAACCTCTTCATCGGGTCTTCCCCAGTTTTCAGTTGAAAAAGCGTAAACTGTAAGGTATTTTATACGCAGTTCTGCCGCAGCCTCTATGATTTCCCTCAAAGCATTCACCCCCTGCTGGTGGCCAAAGATCCTGTCCATTCCCCTCTGCCTGGCCCATCTTCCGTTTCCATCCATAATAATGGCAATATGTGACGGAAGGCGGTCGGTCTTGATCTTTTCTAAAATGGACATAGTTCAGCGTCTTCTTGATTCATCCACATCATTAAAAGCGGGGCAGCCTGACAGTTTGTTGAAGATCTTCCATGTAAAGGAAATACCTGCAAATGAATACCAGTCGTTGTTGTGTAACCATGCTTTATGATCCGGATCAATTTTATCATTCAAGCCGTCAAAGTTATCATAAAAAGTTTTACGAAAACCATATTCCGCTTCAAGTCCCAGATTTTTACGAATATTTATTTTAAAACCCATTGAAAAAGGGATAACCGGAACATAGGTCAGGGAGCCTGAAGAAATAAAGGCAAGGCCTGCACCTGCTGCAAGGTATGGGGTATAGTTCCACCTTTTACCCTGTGTGGAGTATGGAAGGAAATTGAACTCATAATGTGCCGCCCATTCCCCGACTGTTCCCGAAAAGGAGGCTCTGCGTGTTTGCTGGAAATTATTGCTGAAATCGAGGTCATTGCCCCTGATACCTCCGATGTAGATATTTGTCCTTACAGCCTGGCGCGGGTTGAAATTGTACCTGTAAAAGAGTCCGGCGGCAGGAAGAGGTGAATAGAAAAGCCTGTTTGCATTAATATCACCCAGATATGATGATACACCGCCAAAAATGCCATAATCGGCATTCCTCTGGCCGAATGCTGACAAAGAGACAAATAATAACAGTAAAAAGCCGCTAATTCTTCTCATCCAACTGGTCGAGCTTGTTGTCATCTGAAAGAGGGCAGTCCTCTGGGACTCGTTTTCAGCTTGTAGGTTACCGTGAAGTTCAACAGATAATAAACGTCGTTGGCTTTGGAAAATTGTTCAGAATGGTAACCATCAAGATAATCGGTCATGGTGTAGCGTCCTCCAAGTTCAACTCCAAAGTTAAGGTTGGGAGTATAAATAAGTGTTGCGCCTATTCCGGCTGGAAAAACTCCCGTAAAACCGCTGCTCTTCTGATTCTGTGAGGTAAGATAGTCGTTGGCATTGACTGAATAAAGGGCGCCTCCCACGCCTGCAAAAGCATACATATCGAGTGAACCGATAAGCGACCACAGGCTTTTTCCTCTCAGGAACAGGTAGCTGCTCTCATATTTATTCTTGATAAAATAATATTCAAGGATCATTGATGGCTCAAAAAGATGAGTCAGCGACTCGAACCGCCGCCCCTCATTTGAGCCTCTCTCGTCGGTCGAATGCAGCATGGCATATGTCAGGCTCAGGCGTGTATTCATGGTTCGTGACCACCTGTATCTTATTGTGCCCCCCAAATTGAACCTTGTTTGCCTGTAGCTTATATCTTTTAATCCGAGAAGGTTTTTACCCTGAGAAAAGCCTCCCACATCGGGAAAGGAGAACGAAGGTCCGATACCTGCCTGGGCTTCCCATCGTCTCATTTTCCAGAGTTGGGCGTCGGATAACTGAATTGCAAGAAAGAACAATATAACGATTAGGATGGATCGTTTCATTTTTGTCTGGTATAAATTGCTGATACAAATATAGTAATCTAATTTTAACATTGCTGCCTTAAAGCATATTGATCAGTTCCTCCTGTCGGCACCCCACATGAGTTTATTCCTAAGAGTGCTGTAGAAATCCCTGCCTTCGGGCATTACAGTCTTAAGTTTCTTTTCTGCATGGCAAATAAGTATCTCTTCACTGAAAGGAAGCCGGCGTGATCTGAAATCGCAGGTGGCAAGGTATTCGCATGAACGTCCTTCAACAACCATCCTCAGGACACTATTGCCTGAAATCACTATCGGCCTGATAGTAAGGTTATGAGGTGAGATGGGGGAAATAATGAGACTCTCATCTTCAGGCGATAGAATTGGTCCTCCGACGCTCAGGTTATATGCAGTTGATCCAGTGGCAGTCGAGACTATAAGACCGTCGGCCCAGTAAGTGTTAAGGTGAACTCCGTCGACATAAACAGTAATTGTTATCATGCTGGGATCGGCTTTCTGAACTGTGACTTCATTAAGGGCGACTGAAGATTCATTATCGAAAACACCTTCAGGTTTCCTGAGTTCGATCAATGATCGTTCAAGCACTTTATATCTTCCCCGGCACAGGAGTTCGACAGAACTGGCAATATCATCTTCGGAAATATTGGCAAGGAAGCCCATTCTTCCTGCATTCACTCCCGCGATGGGGATACCATATTCCCTTACCCTGAGCATAGTTTCGAGGAAAGTGCCGTCGCCTCCCACGCTAAGCACCAGGTCGGGAATTGTATCAAGCGCCTTTATGTCATCAAATTTCCCGATGAGCTGCGGTTCGCTGCACCCGGTATCAAAGTCCCTCTGATAAATTAAGATACGTATTCCCCTTTTGCAAAACTCCCTGACCAGCGTACTTATGGAGGATGCAGTCCTCGGGTTGCTTTCTTTACTGTAAATGGCGACTGACTTCAGCATGGTTTCAGATATTCAGGTACTTCATTAAAAGATCAAACCTTTCAGAGTAGAACCTGTCCATGGTATCGTCGGTGGTAACCCATGTTTTGACTTCGTAGCTGTATCTTTCAAAAGTACGTATCACTGATGCAATCTCATTTGAATTAAGCTTCAGAGTGACCTCAAGCCTGGTGGAATCGGGCGGGGAGGTAAGATACATGCTGAGCACCTTTACATTGTTGCTTTCAACTATCTGGGCGATTTGTGAAAGCGAATAATCTCTTTCAAGTAATTCAAGCACAATGATGGCGCCCTGCTGATCCATAGAAGAGATCCCTGCCAGATAACGGATCAGGTCGGTTATGGTTATAACGCCTTTGTAATGTTGCTTTTCATCGAGGACCGGAACAACAGTTAGCTTGAGCCTTGAAGCCAGCCCGATAACCTCAAAAAGATGCTGTTCGGTGGTAACAAACGGCTTAAGAAGGGTAAGCGAGTGATTGCCAATAGGTTCCTCCGGCTGATTCATATCATAGATATCGGTGTCGGAAATGAGGCCAAGGAAATCCTGATTGTTAACAATAGGAAGATGGGATATCCTGAAAATCTCCATCCAGTTCAGCGCAGTCTGGCCCGAATCGGAGGTCTTAAGGGGAGGTATCACATCTGATATTAAGTCTTTGGCAACCATTTGGGGTGTCTTAAGCTTTAAATTTCAACTAAAATAAGAAAAAAAAAGTCAGTTGTTGTATTTTTGCCTTACATAACTATACGGACAATCACCTTTTTTATTATGACAAAGTTAAGTGTTAATATTAACAAGATTGCCACATTACGGAATGCCAGGGGCGGCAACGTTCCAAATGTAAAAACCGCGGCAATAAACTGTGAACTGTTCGGCGCAGAAGGCATAACTGTCCATCCGAGGCCCGATGAGCGTCACATCCGATACAGGGATGTACTCGAAATCAGGCCGGTAATTACCACCGAATTCAATATTGAAGGTTATCCTTCCGACAGTTTTGTCGACCTTGTACTCTCGGTAAAACCCGATCAGGTTACACTCGTGCCCGATGCCCATGATGCAATCACCTCGAATGCCGGATGGGACGTGATGAGATACAGGCTTTTCCTTACCGACATTGTATCGACGTTCAGGAAGGAAGGAATAAGGACCTCCATCTTTGTTGATACCGACACAATCAATATAGAGCAGGCTGCCAGGACAGGCACCGACAGGATTGAGCTTTATACCGAACCCTATGCATCAGGCTTCGACAGGAATGCAGCCGAAGCTGTAGCCCCTTTTGTAAATGCCGCGAAAGTTGCGCAGAGTGCCGGGCTTGGTGTCAATGCCGGCCACGATCTGAACCTCGACAACCTGAGGTTCCTTCATATGAATATTCCATGGCTCAAGGAAGTCTCAATAGGCCATGCCCTTATTGCCGATGCCCTTTATCTTGGCCTTGAAAATACAATCCAGATGTACAAGCGGCAGCTTGCCGACTGAAATGAACAGATGAAGCTTTTTTACAGGAAATATGGTTCCGGTCCCCCGCTTATAATACTTCACGGCCTGTTTGGATCTTCAGACAACTGGGTCACATTCGCGAAAAGCATAAGCGACAGTTTTACTGTTTACCTTCCTGATCTCAGAAATCATGGCCAGTCACCACACAGCCCAATCCATGATTATAACTCAATGGCCGATGACATTGCAGAACTTGCAGATCTTCTCGGACCGGGAAAATTCTTTCTTGCGGGCCACAGCATGGGAGGAAAAGCCGCTATCAGGTTTGCGGCAGATAATTCCTCCAGGCTTTCTGGTCTGCTGATAGTTGATATTTCTCCGTTTGGACATCCTGGAGGCATTGATGCCGAATTCAGCATACATCTTGCGATTCTCGATTTCATGCGTAACACCGATCTTTCAGTGATAAAATCACGCTCGGATGCAGAAGCTCTGCTCAATGAAAGGACGGGATCGGAAAGGATCAGCGGACTGGTGCTAAAGAGCCTTAAAAGAGAATCAGACAATTCGTTTTCGTGGAAAATAAATTATGACGCACTATATAATAATATATACACTATTGCCGGCGATGCAGTTCCTGATTCAGGAGGCATAACCGGAATTTCCGGATTCCCGGTGTATTTTCTGAAAGGGGAAAATTCTGATTATATTGCAGCGGATGATATCCGCCGGATCAGCCTTATGTTCCCTGGTGCCGAGATTATTACCATCCCCGGTGCAGGGCACTGGGTCCATGCCGACAATCCCGGCTTTCTAAGAAAGTGTTTTCTCAGGCTCGTGGAAACATGCCAATCAGAACCTGGTCACTGATTCAACTCTTTCATCATCAATTCCCGGAAGATTCATAAAGCGGATGAGCACCCTTGCAACTGCGAGAACATCCTTTTCGCAGTATTTCACTATCCTCTGAATATCATGTTCATTATAATAAATTCCGGCCACCATGCTGCCATCTATATCGTCTTTTGGCGTAGGGATGCCAAGCACAGACGTCAGAAGGCTGAGAGAGGTATAGCTTTTATAATCACCGAACTTCCAGAGATCAAGAGTATCGAGAAGATGGACCTCCCATGGCTTTTTCCCGGCATTGTCAAGTATTTCAGGAATTATCATTCCGTTTATCACCATTCGTCTTGCAATATAGGGGTAGTCAAATTCCTTTCCGTTATGAGCGCATAACAGCGCTTCCCTGTTCCTCGAGAATTTTGTTACCATTTCAGTGAAGCCGGAAAGCAGCGATTTTTCATCATCGCCATAAAAAGACTTCAACCTGAATGAAAACGGGTCCCTGCTGCACACCACTCCGGCTGAAATGCATATAATCTTACCGAATTCGGCATATATCCCGGCTCTCTGGTAAACATCGCCGGGAGTCTCATCTTCTTTCCTGAACTGACGGGACTTTTTATCCCAGTGATCCTGAATTGAAGGATCAAGAAGATCAAATGACGATGCCGTTGGCACAGTCTCGATATCGAGGAACAGAATATCCTCCGGTCGTTTGTCAGACAGCATGGTGAAAATCAGATTAAAGATGTTTTTCAATTATTGAGATAAGAACTTCAATTCCAACCTGGTTTTCACCTCCGCCAGGGATGATAATGTCGGCATACCTTTTTGACGGTTCGATGAACTGGAGATGGGAAGGCTTGACAGTTGCATGATATCTTTCAAGCACCGTCAGCACTGAACGGCCCCTTTCCACTATATCGCGCTGAATCACCCTCCCCAGACGGTCGTCGGCATCGGCATCAACAAAAACCTTGATATCGAACATATTCCTCAGCCCCGGGTCGGTAAGTATCAGAATTCCTTCGACAAGTACGACCCTTGCAGGCTTTATGGTTATCGTTTCCTTCGAACGCAGACATGTCAGATAGGAATAAATTGGCATTTCAATGCTTTTCCCTTTCTTAAGTTGTTCAAGGTGTTCGATAAGCAGACCGAATTCAAGAGAATCGGGGTGGTCGAAATTGATAAGCTGCCTTTCCTCAAGAGAAATGTGTCCGTTATCCCTGTAATATGCATCCTGCGGTATAACTGCAACTTCATCATTCGGGAACCTCTCAGTGACCTTTTTGACAACCGTGGTTTTTCCCGAACCTGTCCCTCCTGCTATTCCAACAATGAGCATTTATTATTATTTTTGCATTGAACATTTTTCAAAAATAATAATTTGAGTGGCAGATATCATAAATAAAGAGAAAAACTATTAGAAGCTCCTGCTCCCTTCCCGGTCTTCTCCCCCGGGGGAAGTGGAACCCGAGGGAAGCTTCTCTCCCCGGGAAAAACGGGAAAAGGGGTCATTTATAATCGAAGAAGAAAATGGTTAAAGTGAGAAATAAACAGTTGTTCACATATTTTTGCTGACGATTGCCAGCATTCATTTATTATTATATTAAACGGGTAATTTTAAAAATTGATTATGAGATTCTCAGCTTCACATCGTTGCGCTCAGGATGACAGCTGTCTGCATGTTTGATATGGGGTGGAGGTGTTTGTCATTCTGAACAAAGCGAAGAATCTCATCCTTTAAATCAATCATTATTAATTATTTATTATAATTTACAATATAGAAACACCGGTTACTATTCAAAGTTTGTTTGCTGACAGTAATTTCCTTTTTGCCTGAGTTGCCAGGAGTAAATAATAATCAATACAATGTCTGAACTATATCCTCTTAAATTTGAACCCGTTCTGAAAGAAAAGATCTGGGGCGGAAATACACTTGCAGAATCATATGGAAAGAACAAAGGGAAACTTGCGAATATTGGTGAGAGCTGGGAGATATCTGCTGTATCTGATAATCTGTCAGTGGTCAGCAACGGTTTCCTGGCCGGCAATAACATCGAGGAGATCATTGAAGTGTATATGGGCGATATTACCGGCGAATCGATATATGAAAAATTCGGTAATGAGTTTCCGCTTCTGATAAAGCTCATTGAAGCAAGGGAAGATCTTTCCATACAGGTTCATCCGGATAATGAAATGGCAAAGAAGAGACATTCGGCGTACGGGAAGACAGAGATGTGGTTCATCCTTCAAAGTGAAAGGGATTCAAAGATATATACCGGTTTCTCAGAACCTGTCACACGCGAAATTTATCAGGATGCGCTTGCCCATAATGCGCTTCCTTCGCTTTTGAATGCCGAGCATCCGGAGCCCGGGGATACATTCTTCACTCCTGCCGGCCGCATTCATGCCATCGGTGCAGGCGTGGTTCTGGCAGAGATCCAGCAAACCTCCGACATTACCTACAGGATTTATGACTGGGGCAGAAAGGACGATCGGGGAAATTACCGTGAACTGCACACTGATCTGGCGCTTGATGCAATTGATTACAATGCCTCCGGAAAGGCCGGTATAAGAAAAGACCTGAAAAGGAACCATCCTGAAAACCTTGTGAAATGTGAGTTTTTTGTGGCAAATGCCATCTCATTCGACAAACCTGCAGAGAGGGATTACACGATGCTTGATTCATTTGTGATCTATATCTGTACTGAGGGAGAATTCAGAATAAGATGGGATGGTAAAACAGAAAATGTCACGAAGGGAGAAACAATCCTGATACCGGCAGTCATCACGAATGTAATTCTTGAACCGGCTCCGGCGGCAGAGACTCTCGAGATCTATATTAACAATACAAAGAATGATTAAAACATCTTAAGGCTGTCATGAAAAAATCGATTAATCCACTGTACATATTGCTCATACTGCTTTTTATTGAAGGTTGTGCAGGAAAAGGCAGCTCCGGAAAAGGAGCAGATTTTGAAGCTGAGGCTGTGACTGTTCCCGACACGGGCTATACCGGCATAAAACAATTCTACAGCCACAACAAGCTGATCAAGGAGGTTACATATAAAAATGGCGTAGCAGATGGTGAGACGCGGACATACTATGCCGGCGGACAGTTATACCAGACTTTTAATTATGTAAATGGGCACAAGCAGGACACGGCAAGATGGTATTACGCTGAAGGACAGGTTTTCAGGGCGACACCATTCAGGAATGACACTGTTGACGGAATCCAGAAACAATACTACAGGAACGGCCGTTTAAAGGCAAAAATAGGTTATATCAAAGGTCGCCGCACCCCCCTGCTGGAAGAATTCACGGCAACAGGCAGACTGATAACAGATTATCCGGCAATAACCTTTAGTATTGAGGACAACTACGCCAGATCAGGCAGCATAAGGGTTAATCTTGCCACCACTGATAAACAGGCAAAGGTGAAATTCTATCGCGGTGACTTCATAAACGGGGTATTCGATTCCACAAAGTATGAAGGCATCAGGAGCATTAACGGAAGGTACTATGTTGATCTGAAGAAGACAGGGACGGAACAGCCGGGCTATATCGATATAATAGCTTCCATAATTACGGGTATGGGAAATAATTATCTTACACACAAAAAGATAGAGTTGCCGTATAAAGACCTGAAATAATAACCGCCGCATATGATAATACATTCCGCTTCATTTGTAAGCAGCAGTACATCTGTAAAACAGTGCCCCCGGACTGCAAAGCCGGAGTTCGGTTTTATCGGGCGGTCGAACGTCGGGAAATCGTCACTTGTCAATCTTCTGACCGGCAATACGCGTCTGGCCAAGATCTCCGGAAATCCGGGGAAGACGAGGACCATAAACCATTTTCTGGTCAATGAAAGCTGGTACCTGGTTGACCTGCCCGGTTATGGATATGCAAGGGTAGCAACCGCAGAGAGGGGAAAATGGGTTAGGAGCACTGAAGAATACATCCTTAAAAGGGAAAATCTTGTCTGCCTTTTTGTCCTTCTTGATCCCCGGCACCAGCCACAGAAATCGGATCTACAGTTCATGGAATTCCTTGGAAGGAACGGAGTGCCATTTGCAAGGGTATTCACCAAGAGCGACAAGCTTTCGGGTACTCGTATTGAAAAAAGCATAAGGGATTATGATAATGTGATGCTGGAAATATGGGAATCTCTGCCGGTTACCTTTGTTACCTCTTCTGTCAGGAAAACAGGAAGGGAGGAAATCCTTGATTTCATAGAAGAAACTATGAACAATTTATCAAAACGGACATGATTTAATCCGGAAATTATAATTTTGTACCCGGAAAATCCTAATTAAAAACCTCAAAATTTCATAAAGATGTATGGTAAGGCACCTATGAAGATTTTTTCCTGCAGAGCCACAAAACACCTGGCTCAGAGAATTGCAAATGAGCTTGGTATGGAAATGGGAAAGAGCTCAGTTACTGAATTCAGTGACGGTGAATTTCAACCTTGTTTTGATGAATCAGTAAGGGGTAACATGGTTTTCATAGTTCAGTCGACCAATCCTCCCGCTGAAAATCTTTTTGAGCTGCTTCTTATGATAGATGCTGCAAAACGTGCCTCAGCATACAAAGTCATTGCTGTAATACCTTATTTTGGCTTTGCACGTCAGGATCGCAAAGACAGGCCGAGAGTATCAATAGGATCAAAGCTTATGGCAGACCTGCTTTCCACAGCCGGTGTCGACAGGGTCATCACAATGGATCTCCATGCCGACCAGATACAGGGGTTCTTCAACGTACCCGTCGACCATCTTTTCGGCTCGGCAATCTTTGCTCCGTATATTGAAAATCTGAAGCTTGAGAATCTTACAGTATCGGCTCCCGATATGGGTGGTTCAAAAAGAGCCAACGCATATTCACGACACCTTCAGTCGGAAATGGTTCTATGCTACAAACTAAGGAAAAAGCCAAATGTGGTGGAGGAAATGTCAATAATCGGTGAAGTCGAAGACAGGAATGTGGTGATTATAGATGATATGATCGACACTGCGGGCACCCTTGTCCTTGCCGCTCAGAAGATGAAAGAGAAAGGTGCAAGAAGCATAAGGGCATTTGCTACCCACCCTATACTATCAGGGAACGCCATAGAAAGAATCGACCGTTCGCCGATTACCGAACTTGTCGTAACGGATTCGGTCCCTTTTGTCAATCAATCCGATAAGATAAAGATACTCTCAGTCGCTCAATTATTCGCCACTGCAATACAGGCTGTTAATATGAACCGTTCAATAAGCACGAGTTTTGTATTCTGATTTCTTTGTAATATATTTGCAGTCCGATTTTTTGCAATAAGTCAAACGTGTAATGGGGAGATGCCAGGGAGGCAACTCTGAGTAGCACAATAATATTTATCAAATGAAGACAATTGAAATTAAAGGATCCATCAGAAATGAACTCGGGAAAAAAGGTTCAAAGAAACTGAGAAAAGACGGCAACGTACCTTGCGTGGTATATGAAAAAGAGGGGAACATCCACTTCTATTCTCACGAAAATAACTTTAAAAACCTTATATATACACCTGACGCACATATTGTTAATCTTGACCTTGATGGCAAGTCATACAAAGCTGTTCTTCAGGATGTTCAGTTCCATCCGGTAACTGACAGGATCATTCATGTGGATTTCATGGAGATTTATGATGACAAACCAATCATAATCAGCCTTCCTGTCAAAATAACAGGCGATTCTGTTGGTGTTAAAGCCGGAGGAAAACTCAGAATCAAGAAAAGACATCTTAAAGTAAAGGGATTTGCCAACGATATTCCTGAAAACCTGGTCATTGACATCACCAATGTCAGGATCAACCATTCTGTTAAGGTTGGAGATCTGTCATATGATAAAATAGAGCTGGTTGATCCTAAGATTACAACCGTTCTTTCAGTAGCAAGCTCACGCGTTGCCGTCAAGGAAGAAACAGAAGGAGCCGAAGGAGCTGAAAAACCTGCCGAAGCTTCCGAAGGTGCTTCCGCTGAACAGAAAAGCTGATAATACAATCCCGGAAAATATTCAGGCACAATGAAATACCTAATAGTTGGCCTGGGAAATATTGGTGACGAGTACGCTGATACTCGTCACAATATTGGTTTTACCATCCTCGATATGTTTGCATCTGAGACCGGGGCCAGTTTCGAAGACAAACGCTACGGAGCCGTATGCGAGGTGAAATACAAGGGAAGGACTCTGATACTACTCAAACCTTCCACTTATATGAACTTAAGCGGCAATGCTGTAAGCTACTGGATGAAAAAGGAAAAGACTGAAACTGACAGGCTGCTTGTTATTGTCGACGATATCGCACTTCCCCTGGGAAGCATAAGGATGAGGCCAAAAGGCAGCGACGGAGGGCATAACGGACTTGCACATATAAATGCCATTCTTGGTACCACTGAGTATGCAAGAATAAGAATAGGAATCGGTAACGGCTTTAAAAAGGGCTCGCAGGTAAACTATGTGCTTGGAAGGTGGAACAAGGAAGAAAAGGAATTCCTGAAAGACAGGATCTCGATCGTCATTGACATGATAAAATCGTTCAGCACTGTTGGAACCGAACTTACAATGACAGCCTTCAACCGGCTTGCCAAACTGCCTCCGCATCAAGAGAACAATCGCACCTCTGATAAAGCCGATCAGGATAAAAATGAAACTGACCATGCCGGAAACAAAAGCAGTAAGAATTGACAAGTTCCTCTGGTCAGTCAGGATATATAAAACCAGAACCATTGCCACCGAAGCCTGCAAAAAAGGCAGGATCATCATCAACGATATTCAGGTCAAGCCATCAAGGATAATTTCAGCCGGTGAAATCATTGTTGTTAAAAAACCTCCTGTAAGCTTCACCTTCAGGGTAATTGAACCTGTAGAAAACCGTGTTGGCGCAAAACTGGCAGGCAATTATGTCGAAGACCTCACCCCTGAAGAGGAAAAACAAAAACTTGAATTTAAAAATGCCGGATTTTCGGGGTACAGGGAAAAAGGAACAGGCCGGCCCACAAAAAAGGAAAGAAGGGACCTTGATAACTTTTTTGATGGATTCGACGACTTTTAAGGGTGTTAAAAAGACTTATTAATTAATTTCGTGATCATAATTTTCATGAGGCAGAATAACGACTGCATGTATTTTTTTTAACTTGCACCGGCAAATTCCTGTTGTTTCAAAAGTATTAAACCTTCATTGATCAGTATTACCTTATTAAATGGGAAGGAACAATATTGAAAAATATTCGACGCGTTATGCTCTTTTGAAAAAGACCGCGGGCCTTTGGCACGATAAGATTTTTTACAGGAAAGTGATAGTGGTAGGTGCTGAAAATATAAATCCCGACGATCATCTCATTTTCGCTCCAAATCATCAGAATGCACTTATGGATGCGCTGGCTGTGCTCTTCACGCACAAAGGGCAGCCTGTTTTCCTTGCCAGGGCCGATATCTTCAAAAAGAAAATAATTGCAGCGTTGCTTTATTTCCTTAAGATCCTTCCCGTATACAGGATCAGGGACGGTTATGGCACTCTGAAGGAAAATGATGAGATATTCGAAAAGACCATTGATGTATTACGACATAAGAACGGGCTTGTAATTCTCCCGGAAGGAGACCATGCAGGATTCCGCAGGCTCAGGCAGCTTAAAAAAGGTATCTGCAGAGTCGCATTCCAGGCTGATGAAGCATCTGGTTTCAGCCTGAAAATTAAAATAATCCCGGTTGGAATCGAATTCTCAAATTACACAAGATACCGTCAGGTATTAACCGTTGTCTACGGGAAGCCGATAGAAGTATCACAGTATCATGAACTTTACAGACAAGCTCCTGAAAGGGCACTGAATGAGCTGAGAGACAGGCTCTCATCAGAAATAAAACAGGTTATGGTTCATATTGAATCTGTGGAGGATTACGAAGCGATAGATGAACTCAGGAGCATCATAAACGGAAAGTACAGTGATGATATTAAATATCCAAAACTTTTCAGGGACAGAAAGCTGATTGAAAATCTCAACAAGCTGAAGATCTCCGATCCCGAAACATATAACAGGATTTGCCGCTTAAGCCTTCAGGTCAGGCAGAAAGCGGGAGATCTGAATATCAGCTACAGGCTTCTTGAAAAGAAGAAACATCCTCTGGGCTGGCTCATTGCCGGTATTGCCGGACTTCTTGTCACTTTTCCCCTGTGGCTTTTTGGCAATATATTTACACTTACCTTTGTCACTCTTCCTGAATTGCAGATAAAGAAAACCAGGGATCCCCAGTTTCACAGTTCGCTACGGTACGGAATGTCGCTGGCTCTTGCTCTTGTATTCATGCCGGTATACCTGATTGTCTGCCTGATAATTTTCTCCCCATGGTGGCTGGCATTGATTATTTTTATGACAATACCCATATCCGGGATCTTTGCATGGAATTACAACCTGCTTGCAAAAAGGATCATGGGTGGTTTCAGGCTAAGGAAACATATGCGCATGAAGAACCCGGATTATATCACACTGAGAAAAGATTACAATGAACTTATTGCTCTTACGGCAAAAATCAGCAATGAAGAAAAATAGTTTTTTCCGGGAAAAGGTTGTCTGGGTGACCGGAGCTTCGTCCGGCATAGGAGAAGCACTTGTTTATAAGTTCGCTGAACTTGGAGCCAGGCTCATTATTTCATCAAACGACATAACCGGACTTGAGCGTGTCAGGGAAGCCTGCGGAGATAATTCCGGAAATGTCAGTTGCGCCGCGTTCGATCTTTCAGAGACATCGGGTATTGAAGCTCTTGTGGAACGAGTGGTAAAGAGAGAAGGAAGGATAGACTATCTCCTGAATTTGGGAGGCATAAGCCAGAGGGCAAGGATTGAGGAGACTCCCATATGGCTCGACAGGAAGATCTTTGAGATCAACTATTTTGGCACCATTGCCCTGATAAAAGCCGTGCTTCCTCACATGATAAGGAGAAAGTCGGGGCATATCCTTGCAACAAGCAGTATCACAGGGCGTTTCGGGTTTCCCCTTCGTTCAGCCTATTCGGCATCAAAACAGGCAATTCACGGTTTCATTGAAACACTTTTTCTTGAAAACAAACAGAACAATATCAGGGCATCTGTCATTATCCCCGGAAGGGTAAGGACCCGGATTTCCTTTCATGCACTCGACAAGGAAGGCAGGGAACACGGAAAGATGGATGACGGGCAGGCAAACGGATTGCTTCCCGGGAAGGCCGCTGATATTATAATAAGAGGAATAATAAGAAACAAAAGAGAGATTCTTGTAGGCAAGGGCGAACTGTTACTGCTGTATATAAGGCGCATCTGCCCGTGGCTGTTTTTCAGAATTGCCGACAAGATAAAATCTACCTAAAATGTCATAAAAAATAATATAATGAGCAATTATCAACTTGGAGGAATTCAGCAGATAGGCATCGGAGTAAAGAACCTTAAGGAAGCGTGGGCATGGTACATCAAGATGTTTGGGATGGATTGCCGTATTTTCGATGATGAAACAGAAGCCAGATTCATGCTTCCGTATACAGGGGGAAAACCCCAGAGCCGTCATGCGATACTTGCCCTGAATCTTCAGAGCGGTGGTGGTTTTGAAATATGGCAGTACAAAGGAAGGACCCCTGTGATGATCAGCGAGGAAATAAGGATAGGCGACCTGGGCATCCTTGTATGCAAGATGAAGGTGAAGAATATTGATCAAGCCTTTTCATTCTTCAGGCAAAACAACTGCGAGCCATTGGGAGAACCGGCAAAGGATCCGTCAGGTAGCATGACTTTCTTCATAAAGGATCCGTTCGGCAATATTTTCCAGATGGTTGCATCAGACCAGTGGTTCATGAATGAAAAGAAGCCGACTGGCGGATCGTATGGTGCAATAATGGGAGTTACTGACATTGAAAGATCAAAGGATATATATTCGGGAATACTTGGCTACGACAAGGTGGTTTATGATACCACCGGGATATTTCCCGATCTTGCTGTTTTACCTGGAGGATCAGGTGAATTCCGCAGGGTGCTTCTGCGCCGGTCAAGACCGTTCTCCGGATTTTTCAGCAGGATATTCGGACAGAGCGAAATAGAGCTCATCAGCTCTGTAACAAATCCCGGTAAAAAGATCTATCACGACCGTTTCTGGGGGGATCCCGGATTCATTCACCTGTGCTATGATATCTGGGGGATGGATGAACTGCGTGATTTTTGCAGGGCAAAAGGGTTTCCTTTTGTTGTCGACAGCAAGGAAAGCAAACAGGGAAGCAGTTTTGACATGGGTGAAGCAGCCGGTCATTTTGCATATATTGAGGACCCTGACGGTATATTGATTGAATTTGTGGAATCACACAAGCTGCCGGTAATAAAAAAGATCGGATGGTATCTCGATCTTACCAGGAGGCGTTCATACAGGCCCCTCCCCAACTGGATGACAAAGTCATTGAGATTTTCAAGAGTAAGAAATGTGTAGAAGGAGGCAGTACGGGGGAAAATGACATATCACTCTCCCCTGAGCTGCTCCGCTTCCTTAAACACTCTCATTATATTCCCACCCCAGATCTTTTCAATGTCTGACCTGGAATATCCTCTCAGCAACAATTCGGCCGTAATGTTTTTCATGTCGGCGACGCTTTTACAACCCTCGACCCCGCCGCCACCGTCGAAGTCGGTACCTATCCCTGCATAATCAATGCCTATTACCTGGACAACATGATCAATATGATCAACGACATCCTTTACAGTTGCAAGCTTTTTGTATTCTTTCTGAATCTCGTTATATTCTGCGCGGATAATCTTCCTTCTCGCCTCAGGCATAGTATCATAATTTCCATACCTGGTTCTGAGTTCGGCAAGCTTAGATTCAAGCTCCGGATTGGGATCAGGAGTTTTAATATAATCGCTAAGAATGCAGATCTGTATCACGCCTCTGTTTCGCTTCAGGGCCAGAAGCATATCGTCTGTCAGGTTCCTTGGACTGCCGCATAATGCCCTGCATGAGGAATGTGATGCTATTACAGGAGCTTTAGATATTTTAAGTACGTCGTAAAATGCTTTGTCTGAAATATGTGAAACATCTATCATCATGCCAAGCCTGTTCATTTCCTTAACAACTTCCTCCCCAAACTGTGAAAGCCCGTTATGTTCAGGACCTCCCGGATCGGTGGATGAATCGCATATATCATTATTCCTTGTATGAGCCAGCGTTATATATCTTGCTCCACGGTCATATAATTCCTTTATCCTGGAAATATCCTTCCCTAAAGGATATCCATTCTCGATGCCAATAAACACAGCGATTTTCCCCTCCTTTTTTAGCTTATACGCGTCGGAAGGAGAAACGGCGATACCGGCCATTGAAGCATTCTTCCCGACATTTTCATGGATTGTCTGAAGAACGTCCAGAGCCTCCATGTAGACTTTGCTATAGGTCGAGTCATTTCTTGGCCCCTGGCCTGTAAAAACAGCGAAGAACTCTGCATCAAGGCCGCCTTCCCTCATCCGGGGGAAATCGACACATCCCTCGTTGTGGCGCACCCCAAGGTCAAAGCCACTGTTTGCCATATCCATCGGAGTATCGCAGTGGGTGTCGACAGTAAGAATTTTGCCGTGCAGCCTGTCGGCCTGCTTAAGAAACCTGTCGCTGTTTGTCGAACAGGATGGCAGAAGAAGTGCCATAATTGCAAAAAAGAAAAATCTTTTCATTCCGTTTACTGGGGATTTCACAATGCAATATACATAAAAAGAACGATCAAAACCGCTGATAACAAGCATTTAACACAATTTAACACGGAAAAACGACTCACAAAATAGTACTGAGAGTATTACAAAAAACAAGATTCATTCAACAGCATTGTTTTAGGTACATGAAATGCGGTTCCGCGGATTTCTTTATCTTTCCGGTCTTAAAATTAACAGTCATGACCAAAAACAAAATTGCCATAATTGGTGCAGGAAATATAGGAACCGCCCTGGCAAAAGGACTTATCAGATCAGGATCATTTGACATCGGCAATATTATCCTGACCGATAAACGTGAATCGAGGATATCCTTTCTGAAGGAAAAGGGTTTTAACGCTACAGACGATAACAGGAAGGCTGTTGCAGAAGCAGAAATAATTGTCATATCGGTAAAGCCCCAGCAATTCGGTACTGTCAGTGCTGAGATAAATGGTTCAATAACCCCCGGTCAGATAATTGTTTCTACTGTTACAGGAATAACACATGGTGACATTGAATCAGCAATCTCTAAAAAAGTTCCGAATATAAGGATAATGCCCAACACTGCCCTCGAGATATGTCAGTCGATGACCTGTATGTCGTTCAGCAGGACCGGATCAGAAGACAAACAGAAAATCATTTCTCTTTTCGGGCAAATGGGAAAGACCCTTGTAATACCCGAGGAGCTGATGAGCGCCGCAACAGTAATTGGCGCCTGCGGAATTGCATTTGCCCTGAGATTCATGAGAGCGATGTCGCAGGGTGGTATCGAAATAGGCTTCAATTCCGAGATTTCCCATCTTATCACTGCTCAAACTGTGAAAGGAGCAGCAGACTTGATCCTTGAGACAACCCATCATCCCGAGATGGAAATTGACAAGGTCACGACACCTCAGGGAATAACGATTTCCGGACTTAACGAAATGGAGCATCAGGGTTTAAGTTCGGCTGTTATTAAAGGGCTTACTACTTCATTCAGCAAAATTGAAAACATGCAGGCGAAAGTCAAATGACTGATCCATGTACACGGGCCCTTTTCCGCAAAAAAGCCCCGACCTGGATTGTCGGGGCAGCCATGAAAAGAATGGAAAAATTGCTTTTGGACAGTAAAAGCTTCTTTCTAAAGTATCACACTTTAAGTATCTTAATTGTCTTTTTCTTTCTGCACTGATTTTACTGCGAACAGTATGTTTTCAGGTTTATCAATCTGTAAATTTAAATATTTATTTTACAAAATGCAATTATTATAGCATCGAATTAAAATATTTCCGACCTGAATGATTAGATAAAATACGATAAAAATGTCCTTAAAAGCTAAAAAAGCGATGAAAAGCTTTGATAAAAAGGGAATTTGATGTGTAACATTATTAAATATTAACCGTCTTTAGAAAAACCCTGTAAATCCGGAAAAATGAAACATAGAATATTCTTTACTTCAATCCTTTTCTATACCCTGTCAGCAAGTCTTTTGTGCCAGTCTGTTTCCGAGAAGAGAAGTTTTTCCAGATCTCTGAACGCTGACCGGGATACTCGTCTGGAAGTAAACAACAGGTACGGAGATGTTCATCTGACATCCTGGAACAGGGATTCAGTCTGCATCAAAGCGGAGATAGAGGCAACTGCCAGCAGTACCTCAAAGCTAAAGAATCTGCTGGAGGGTATAGAAATAAGCATTGCGGAAAGCGGCAGGTCGGTCAGGGCGGAAACAAGGTTTGGGAAGGAACTGACTGTGCTGGTCGAAAGTTTCAAAGGATTTACCGGGAAAATAATAGATTACGGGTCCAGGATAAGGATCAATTATTTCATAAGCCTGCCCGATTATATTGACATCAGCATTAAGAACCAGTTCGGTGATGTCAGTGTTGAGAATAATGCAGGGACCATTTCGGTGGATCTTTCAAACGGCGACTTCAGCGCTGGATCCCTCAACAGGCTTGCTGAACTCAACTTTGATTTCGGAAATGCAGAGATCGGTTCGGTAAAATCGGCAAGAATAGTAACTACATTTTCAAAGTTCTTTATTAAAGAATCGGGGGAGGTCACGATATCTTCGACCTCATCCAGATATGAACTCGGGGCCATCGGAAAACTGAATTTTGAATCGCGCAGGGATAAGTTTTTTATTGAAAACATTTCCGGATTAAGGGGCACGTCTTACTTCTCCGATTTTAAAATAAACCACCTTACAGGGGAAAGTGACGTAAACCTGAAATACGGAAGCTTTGAAGTTGAAAAAACCGACAACAGATTTGATAAAATCGACATTTCATCGTCATATTCTGATATCACCCTCGGGTTTGATCCATCGTTCTCAACCAGGTTTGAGATAAATCAGACAAATGCATTTGTGGTGCTCCCCGAAAAAAATACAAGATCAGAGAAGGAGACAATAAATGATGAGAAAAAAGAATATCTCATAAAGGGTGCAACAGGAAGTGACCCCGGATCACGTGAAATAAGAATAGATGCCACTAAGGGAAATATCTGCCTGAAATACAGGTAAATCATTTAAGCTTCCCATTCATCACTTCCCGGTTTTATCCAAAAATCCCGAATAACCCTCGTCGAGCCATTTCTTATATTCCTCAATATTCAGATTTGTTGGGGAGGGATTATTAAGAGGATTGCCCCGATGATCAGTTATAACATAAAGTGGCAGAGCATTTGTCTTGTATTTCGAAATCTCAATATCCTCGTTTACCTTTCCTATTGTCTTCTTTATCTTACCGTCGACAGCAGATTTGATCCATTTATTCTCAGGCAGGGGGGTTCTGTCGTCAGTATACAGTGATACTATTACAAAATTCTCCCTTAGCCTTTTCAGTATTTCGGGATCGGACCAAACCTTTGCCTCCATAAGCTTGCAGTTCGCACATGCATGACCCTTGAAATCGAGAAGGACGGGTTTACCTTTTTCCTCAGCGCATTGAAGGCCCTGTTCATATTCAAAATATCCCGAGAGGCCGAGAGGCATGTCAAAAATATCATCATAAAGCGGTTGGCTGCACAGGTCGCTCCGGAACACGGCTGTCTGATCCTGCGAAGATGTTGAAGCCGTATTTTCACTTATGATCTTGGGCAGGCTGAACGTTGAACTTTCAGGCGACGGAAGCAATGCCGACAGACCCTTAAGAGGGGCGCCGAACAAACCGGGTATAAGATAAACCACAAATGAAAACACAGCAACTACAAGGAAGAATCTGAATGTACCAATATATTGCAGGTCGCTGTCGTGACGGAATTTTATCCGGCCCAGAAGGTAGAATCCCATAAGTGAGAAAAGAACGATCCAAATAGCAAGATAAATATCGCGGGTAATTAATTTCAATCCGTAAACGCTGTCGATCGTTGCAAGGAACTTAAGGCTGAATGCAAGCATGACGAATCCGAGAACCACTTTTACGGAGTTCAGCCAGCCGCCCGACTTTGGCAGTCGGTTCATCACAGAAGGGAAAAGCGCGAAAACTGTAAACGGCAGTGCAAAAGCAAGTCCAAATCCAAGCATCCCTATTGTAGGCCTGATAAAGTCGCCTGAAGCAGCCTCGACAAGAAGGGCTCCCACTATTGGTCCGGTACATGAGAATGAAACGATCACTGTGGTAAGTCCCATGAAAAATGAAGCCAGCAATCCACCCCTGTCAACCCTTGAATCGGCGCCTGATGCCCACCTGTTGGGAAGGACAATTTCGAATGCCCCGAAGAATGAAATGGCAAAAATCACAAACAGAGAAAAGAATAAAAGGTTTGGGATCCAGTGTGTGCTCAGTGTATTTGCGAATCCGGCTCCTGCACTCGAAAGCGACACTACAATGCCAAGAAGGGTATAAATAAGGACTATTGAAATCCCAAAAATGGAAGCCTTGAAAACAGATAAGGCCCTGTTTTGGGAACCCTGAGAGAAAAATGCAACAGTCATGGGGATCATTGGAAAAACACATGGAGTAAGAACTCCTGCAAACCCTGCAAGAAGTGAGAGCAGGAAGAATCTGAGAATTCCCTTTCCCTTTACGGCATTGTCGGGCGGTAAAACCTCTTCCGTGGCTGACTGGGCAATCTGTTTGCCGCCACCCTCTCCTATTGAAACTGAAAACTCAACATCCTTTGGCGGAGAGCATGTGGTATTGTTGCATGACATGAAGTTAACAACCCCGCTTACTGTAAATGATGAAGCTTCACCTGTTATCTTTTGTCTGAACTCGGCCTTCTCGCTGAATGATTTTATTTTAAACCCGAATGCTTCATCCATTTTTTCTTCAGGTTTGGTCACTTCGCGGGTTTTCCCGTCGAGGATGTATCCGGCAGGAGTGTTGAAGGTGAATGAAGTAGGAATGGGTCCTCCTTCGGGCACGTCCATTGAATAAATGTGCGAACCCTTATCTATTGTGGCAGTGAAAACAATCTCGTAGGTTCTGTCATCCGTTTTTTCATATCTGAAATCCCATGACACAGGATCATAAATCTGAGCTTTTCCATTGATGGTCAGGAGAAGCAATACGGTGAGCATAAGAAACAGCTTCCTATTCATAATTCACAGGTATTAAAACTCCGTAAAAGTAATAAATCAGGGATATTAACAACAAAAGGGCGAGTGTTGTTCTGAGAGATCAGCATTCATGCCAGGTCAATTTCATTCCCGAATCTGTCGTAGAAGTGGTATTCAAGCATATGATACGATTCAACTGCCTGTACTTTAAGAAGAATACCAAATTTAAAGTTCCATTTCCTGTAAACAGGCAGCAGTCCTTTCTTCAGATATGCCGCCACAAAAGGATGGACATTAAGTACCAGTTTCCTTGTTTTTATCTTATCGACTATCATTGAGAGTGCGCTTTCGAGCTGGTCATCGAAGAGTATTGACGGCCTGATCTGTCCTGTTCCCTGGCAGGCCGGACATTTCTCATCTGTGACGATGTTCATTTCAGGTCTGACTCTCTGGCGGGTAATCTGCATCAGCCCGAATTTTGAAAGAGGAAGGATATTATGTTTGGTCCGGTCATTACTCATGACCTCCTTCATCTTGTCGAACAGAAGCTGCTTGTTTTCAGATGATTGCATATCGATAAAATCGACAACAATAATTCCTCCCATATCCCGGAGACGCAGTTGTCTGGCAATTTCCCCTGCCGCTTCCATATTCACTTCGAGGGCATTGGCCTCCTGGTCATTTCCCGATCTGGCCCTGTTCCCACTGTTCACATCAATTACATGGAGGGCTTCAGTATGTTCGATAATAAGGTATGCACCGCGTTTGAAGGACACTGTTTTACCAAAAAGAGCCTTGATCTGTTTATTAATCCCGAAATGATCAAAGATGGGTATGGTGCCGTTGTAAAACTTTACTATTTTTTCCTTTTCAGGGGCAATCTCCCTTATGTAGTTCCTGATTTCTTCAGCAAGAGAAGCATCATTGACATGAATGCTGTTAAATGTGACATTCAGCATGTCACGGAGGATGGTTGAAGTCCTGTTCATCTCGCCGATGAACAGTTTAGGTGTTTTGGTTTCCTTTTTGATGCCCGCGAATGCTGATTCCCATCTTTTCACAAGCTCTTTAAGCTCCGCATCAAGGACAGCGACCTTTTTTCCCTCAGCGACTGTCCGTACAATCACTCCATAATTTTTAGGTTTTATGCTTTGGACAAGTGTTTTGAGACGGTTTTTTTCCTCCGTGCTCTCAATTTTTGTAGAAATTGAAACTTTGTCGGAAAATGGCATCAGCACCAGATTCCTGCCCGCGAGTGATATCTCTGAAGCCAGCCTCGGGCCCTTGGTTGAAATCGGTTCCTTGGTGATCTGAACAATAACTGTCTGGCCAACGCTGAGTACGTCAGTAATCTTGCCGTCCTTGTCAATATCATCTTCAGGCTTTATTTTATGCAGCGGGCTGACCCTCCCCTGCCTCTGGACAGCGGTTGTATAGTATTTATGTTGTGTCCTGAACTGTGCTCCCAGATCAAGATAATGAAGAAAAGCATCCCTTTCATAACCCACATTGACAAAAGCAGCATTCAAACCGGGCATGATCTTTTTTACCTTGCCCAAATATATGTCACCAACAGAGAACTTTACATTCCGTTTTTCCTTATTTAACTCTGTCAGTTGCTTGTCTTCCAGTAACGCCAGAGAGACCTCAGAAACGCCAACATCAATAATTAAATCCTTGCTTACCACGGCACTATATTAAACCTCGCTAATATAAGATCCTCACCCCGCATACCGAATACAATAAACCTAAAGATCGATAGACCTTTAGGTTTAGTATTTTCAGATTATGACTACCTTAGTTTTACTATTTCTTCTTATGTCTGTTCTTCCGCAAACGCTTTTTGCGTTTGTGGGTAGCCATCTTATGTCTTTTTCTTTTTTTACCGCTTGGCATGGATATTTACTTCTTAACGTGTGATTTAACTTTTGTTATAAATGATTTTGCCGGTTTGAAGGAAGGAATATTATGAGCCGGTATAATGATTGTTGTATTCTTGGAGATATTCCTTGCAGTTTTTTTAGCTCTCTTCTTAACTATGAAGCTTCCGAAACCTCTCAGGTAAACGTTATTTCCGCTAACCATTGAATGCTTGATGGTTTCCATAAAGGCTTCAACAGTTTTCTGGACTGTCACCTTTTCAATACCAGTGTTTTTGGCAATTTCATTAACAATGTCTGCTTTAGTCATTTTCGTGAAGTTTAAAATTCAACAAATTATTTTGAGTATTCGTTTTTTCAGTCCTGCAAATATAAAAATATTATTTGTTTATATTGAAACACTTAAAGAATTAATTTTTTTGTCAGGATAATATTATTGCCTTAAATAACAATGAAATAGATAAATTATTAAATTAATTGCCGGACTTCCGTGGAAGTTGGAGGGGAAGCAGGGGCAAACCTGTCGGCCACAGTGTAAATGACTGATAATATGAATATTTGCCTAATAATAAAGGGTTAAATTGCAATGAGCTTAATTTTTTATAACTTTACGGTCGGACCAAAGCTAAAAATAAAAACATAACTATATGTCTATCAACAAAGTGATACTTGTCGGCCATGTGGGTAAAGATCCTGTGATCCGCTATTTTGACAAAGGAGCAGCAAAAGCAACCTTTCCGCTTGCTACCAGTGAATCGTATACAAACCAGCAGGGTGAGACAATCACCACAACTGAATGGCATAATATAGTAGTATGGCGTTCAATGGCCGAAGTTGCAGAAAAAACTGTCAGGAAGGGCTCCCAGTTGTACCTGGTTGGAAAGATCAAAACAAGATCATACGTCGACAAAGACGGGATCAATAAATATATAACAGAGATACTGGCAGACACTTTTCTTGTTCTGGAGAAGAAGCAGGGTGCCGCCACCACTTACCCCCAGACTGAAAATACGGCAAAAAGCTTCATGTCCGACAAGGAACCTTCAGATCACGATCTGAATGATCCGCAACCCGGGTATCAGGCTTCATCTGAAGATGATCTGCCGTTTTAGCCGGCTTTAATATACACTTGAAATTGGAACCGGAAGTCACATTTTTATCTGCCGCCCTGCTGCCTGGTGTTGCAGTGAATCCCCCCGACCTGAAGGTTATAACAGGATTGATTATTCTTGCAATAATGCTGTTTATATCTGCCCTGATGTCGGGTTCGGAAGTCGCTTTCTTTTCTCTCAGACCCGAAGATCTTGAAAAGCTAAAAAACAATAAATCAAAAAAGGCATCTCTGGTACTCCGACTTTATGAATCACCCGATAAATTGTTGAGTACAATCCTTGTGGCAAACAATACAGTGAATATTGCAATTGTTCTTCTTGCCGCCTTCATCAGTTCCAGAACGTTTGATTTCAGCTCAAGTCCGGTTATGGGATTCATCGTCGAAGCTGTCGCGATAACATTCCTGATCCTGTTTTTCGGGGAGATCTTTCCAAAAGTATTTGCGACAAAAAATCAGCTGCCTTTGGTCCTTTTCATGGCTTTTCCCATGTCATTTCTTGAAAAAACCTTCAGACCTGTCACGTCCTTTCTCATATTCTCAACATCATTCGTCAGGAAGAGGGCCGGAATAAGGCATTCAAACATAAGCATGGTTGACCTTTCAGATGCCCTTGAACTCGCATCTGACGACATAAATGAAGATGAAAAGATTCTTAAGGGCATAGTGAATTTCGGCAACATTGATGTGAGTGAGATCATGTGCCCCAGAATTGACGTAACTGCCATAGACATCAAGCTCGGATTCAACAAAGTGAAGTCGATAATAATCGAATCGGGGTTTTCAAGAATTCCTGTATATTCCGGATCTTTCGATTCGGTAAAAGGGATCCTTTATGCAAAGGACATCCTTCCCTATACAGGAAGCCCTGATACTTTCAAATGGCAGTCGCTTATCCGTCCCCCTCATTTTGTTCCCGAGACCAAAAAGATAAATGAACTACTCAAGGAATTCCAGGTCAGGAAGATACATATGGCGGTTGTAATTGATGAATATGGGGGCACATCAGGCATAATAACACTCGAGGATGTTCTGGAAGAGATAGTCGGGGAAATAACCGACGAGAGCGATGAAGATGAGCCTCTTTACAGGAAGATCGACGACAGGACATATATTTTTGAAGGAAAGATTCTGCTTAATGACTTCTTTAAGATAATAGAAATAGATGACGATCCGTTTGAGGAAGTCAGGGGTGAATCGGAGACACTTGCCGGGCTTGTTCTTGAACTTACCGGCGAAATTCCGCAGAAAGGAAAGGAAATAACATATCGTAATTTTAAATTCCGAATTGAATCAGCTGATAAAAGGAGAATAAAGGAGATCCGCTTGGAAATAACAGATGATGATGGTGATAAAGGGGAGAAATAGACTGAATCTTATTATGGTGACACTAATGGTACTTCTTGCCGAAAGTTGCGGGGAAGTGCCTGTGCCAAGACCCAAGGGATATTTCAGGATCGATCTGCCTGAAAAACATTATGCCGCATTCAATGATGACGGGTCGCGGCCGGATATCCCTCTCAGATTTGAATACCCTTCATACGGGACCATTTCATCCGACTCCTCAGGGCATGCCGAGCCCGGCTGGTTCAATATTGAGTTCCCCAGGTACAAGGCAAGGATTTATCTTACCTACAAGGATGTAAATGGAGACCTTGGCAACCTGGTGGAACAGACATACACTATGAATGTAAAGAATCATATCACAAAAGCTGATGCAATAAACGAAGCCGCAATTTATGACAGGGATAAGAGAATCTTTGGCATCCTTTACGATCTGAAAGGTAATACGGCAACAGCAGTGCAGTTTTATGCAACTGACAGTACCAGACATTATCTCAGGGGATCACTGTATTTTGAATCAGAACCGAATGCCGATTCGCTTGCACCGGTCATTGATTTCTTCAGGAAGGATATAGTCCACCTGATAGAAACATTAAAATGGAAATGATGGTACTTTTTTCGGATAATTAATGGGCTGTATTTCTAAACATTACCTCAACGAATATTCAATTCTTGGAGTCTGGAAGATTGAAGAGGATCTGAAGACACTCGAGGGTATGGTAGAGCTCGATCCTGATGACAAAAAGAAATACAAGGTTTTTGCCAGCACATCAAGGAAACTCGAATTTCTCAGTGTCAGGGCACTGCTAGCAGAACTTTTGGGGAAAGATGCGAGGATAGTTTATAACAAGAATAACAAGCCTTTCCTTAAGGACGGGTCAAGGTTCATAAGCATATCACATTCATATAAGCTTACTGCCATACTTCTGAGTACCAATGAAAAGGTCGGCATCGATCTTGAACACATGAGTACCAATATCGGAAGAATAGCTTTCAAGTTCATAAACAGAAAGGAAAAGATCACAAAAGTCCAGGCCGACCGCAGATATCATCTTTATCTCCACTGGTGTGCCAAGGAAGCTCTTTACAAAATATGCGACAAGGAAGGTATAAGCATAAGGAAGAACATTACAATCGAACCTTTCGAGATAAAGGAATCGGGCGTTATGAAGGGAAGGGTTACAACGGATAAGATCAACGATTCATTTGATCTTTTCTATACCCGGTATGATAACTATGCCATCGTCTGGACCAAGAAGAATTATGAAAAAGTCTAGCTTCCCGGGAGATAAAAGTGTTGCGCTGCTTCTTGATCCCGACAAGGTGACGGAGGCCGGGCTCATGAAAATAATCGGAATTGCCGAAGAAAGCAGGGCCGATTATATTCTTGCCGGAGGAAGCATTACCTTCACAAGCACTGACAGCCTGATTGAAAAAGTCAAATCGCTATGCAACATCCCCGTGATACTATTTCCGGGGAATCTTCTGCAGCTTAGCCGCAAGGCTGATGCGATACTGCTTCTCTCGCTCATTTCAGGAAGAAACCCCGAGTTGCTTATTGGTAATCACGTAATAGCAGCACCTTATCTCAGGGACATAAAAGAAAGACTTATTTCTGTAGGTTACATTCTGATTGGATGCGGCAACAAGACATCGGTTGAGTATATAAGCCAGACGGATGCAATTCCGCCCGATAAAACCGACATTGCAGTTGCCACAGCCCTTGCCGGCGAGATGCTGGGCCTTGATATGATATACCTTGAAGCCGGAAGCGGGGCGCCTAACCCTGTTCCGGCCTCAATAATCAAAGCAGTAAGGGATGAGATATCAATACCCCTGGCAACAGGCGGGGGAATAAGAAGCCGTGAAGAAATACGCGAGGCCTTTATGGCAGGGGCAAACCTGGTAATTCTTGGAAACGGTTGTGAGAAGAATCCGGCCCTTTTAACTGAAGCCTGTTCCGTAAGAGACGAGATAAGAAAACAGTTTATCTGAATAGCTCCGACATAGGCTCACCGGTGCATGCGTTCGGATAAGGAACCCTGCACAACGAAGAAAGAGTGGCTGCAATATCTGTCATATTCACCTTTCGCATAACCGTCGCCCTGTTCACCGTCCAGCCATACCAAATCAAAGGAACATGTGAATCATATTCATACGGGGAATTATGATTCGTGATCTGATCTCCCTCCTTCTCAACCCATCCCGGATTGAGAATCACAATAACGTCGCCTGAACGCTGAGGGCTGAAGTTATTCACGATCCTCCTTAAATGTCCGTTTCCGAAGTCGTTTGCCTCAAAGGCATAATAAGGATAAGCTGAAGCCACTCCCGAAAACTGGATAAGGAACCTCGCGGTTTTCTTTTGAATATCCTCGATGGGAATGCGGGCATCTTCAATGAGTGTCCGGTTGAGGAATATCTGCCTTTCGGTAAATCCGCGAACCCAGTCACCCTCACCATAGACCGCATTCAGGTAACTGCGGAGCAACTGGAGTGCCTGATTCTGCTTAAAATATCCTGCAGGGATTCTTGAGGCCTCCATGATAGCAGGAATCTCCGAAATACCATGTGATGATGTGAAATACACAAGTATGTTCTTTTTCCCGATTTTGTCATTCAGGTATGTCAGAAGAGTCTCGATATTTCTGTCGAGACGAAGAATGGCATCCCCCGATTCGACAGAGGATGGACCGAACCTGTGACCGATATAATCAGTTGAAGAATAGCATATGGAAAGGAAATCAGTAATTTCATCCGTTCCAAGTCCTTCCTTTTCAATAAGCTTTATTGCGAAATCGGTGGTCAATGCATCACTGAAGGGTGTTTCTCGTAAAAATGCATAATTGCGTGCCGAACTTCTTCCTGAGGCCCTGCTTAACTTATTTACATCGTAGGGGAAATAGTTGAGACCGTTAAATCCTGTCTCGAACTTGTTTGAATCGGGAAGACAGGTAGAATAATCAGCCGGCTGGCGCAAAAGGTTCCATGTTGTGCTCAGATAAGTTTCAGAGTATTTCAGGGCGTTGAAATCATTTACCCATGCCGGAAGCTCTTTCATGTAATAGGTCGACGACATCCATGTGCCGGTTGTGTTGTCGTACCAGAAGACACCGTCGGCTGAATGGCCTCCAGCAAATATTGAAGTGTATTCCTTTATACCAACGCTGTAGACCTTTGATTTCCTTCCTGATGCAGTCTTAAGTTCGTCAGGAAACGTAGAAGCATTAAGATTTACAGGTGAATGGAGCCCTGACTCATAGCTTCCCCCCACCGGATTTACTGACACATCCTTTGTACAATAGATAAACTCATTCTTAAGGGGTACATACCAGCTGTCGGATGTAATTCCATGATAAGATGGTTCGGTTCCTGTGGCGATTGTTGAATATCCCGGGGCGGATTGTGTAAGCATATATTCAAATGAAGCATTCCTGAAAAAAGTTCCTTCATTAATCATCTTTTTTATGCCATTGTCGGATAGTTTGTCCCTCAGTCGTTCAAGCTGGTCAAACCTGAGCTGCTCAACAACAATGCCTACTATAAGAGCCGGTTTATCGGGAGGAAGATAGGCTCCCTGACCTGACATGTTCAATGCTGATGAAAAAAATAAAAATGCTGAAAATAAAAGTTGTTTTGCCAAAATTTCACTCCGCTTCCTGTCCATAAATACTATTTTATAAATACTGCCTATCCTTCTGCAAATAATAACGCAGCAAAAATAACTTTTTAAATATAAGAAGAGTGCCGGAAGTTATTAATAAAGAGAATAACCAGTACAAGTTTTTATTCCATGAGTTTCTCTTCTGAAAACTGGAAAGGAGCTATACAGAAAAACAAAATGATCTGTAATGACTTAATGATTAGTTTTTTATAAATCTGCCGGTTCCTGTTCTTCCGGTTGTCTTGTTCCTGAACACGACAAAATAGCTTCCCCTGACCAACATCCTGATATCAAGGCTCATAGGAAATCCGGAAATGGTAATGTCATCGAAGTCGGATATTATCATTCCCGATTCATTGTATATTTTCACATTTATGTTGCCGAGAATGTAATCAGGTAAAACAACTTTAACGAAACCGGAAGCCGGATTAGGGTAGAAATATGGCTTGACATGGCTGGTTGTATCAGCCGTATTGAGAACCGGTTTCATCCTTACCTCCAGATACGTCGTCTCAAGATCGGACACCTGAACATCCGTGACAGTTGTATCATGATAATTCCCTGCAGTAAAGGTGAGGTCCCAGGATCCCGGTTCAATGAACCTTGTGAAAAAACCGGTGGTGCTGTCGGCAAAGACCTGTGAATTGTCGATGTCATGCCGGTTAATATATATCATCGCCGCAACAGGATCACCAGTAACGGCGTCCGTAACATACCCATGTATCCCGTAAAGTGCATTCTCGATATAATTGAGCATTGATCTGTAGTTATACTCCCAAAGGTCAGCCAGACGGTCCTCCGGGGTAAAGTCAGTTTTATCAAGTTCCACGGTTATTTCCCTTCCCGACAGCTGGTACGTCACATAGTCCTGCCTTCCGCCATAAACCGTATACCACGAGTAGCCGTTGGTAACGCCGTTGTCAAGGAAATCCATATAGCCTTTCTCCGAATGAAGGTGAACAGTGTCGGCCCAGGCTCTTGAAATGGAGTAGAACCAGTTTTTGTCAGCATGGTCATAAGGCCACCTGTCCCATGGATAATTGACAACCTCCTCTCCCGAGTGAAAATTGACAGAAAGGGCAAACTTTCTGGCAGAAAGGAACTTCATCATATCTATTGTTTCTTTCTGCCGGATAATTCCCGGGTACCAGGGATCAGGGAAATTCCTGTTCAGATCATAGCCCGCAGCATTATTTCTAACGGGTGAAACAATATAATCACCGTCGCGGTAGGTACCGTCGGGATTGGCCAGAGGATTTATCCATATCTCAAGGTTGTCTGCAATCTTTCTTATCCGGTTGTCGGAAGAATAATTTTCCAGCAAATAGCCGGCAAGTCTGAGCATAAGAACATATCCGGCAGTTTCATCCCCATGCATGGTGGATGTGAAGAACACTTCAGGTTCGGGTTCATCCACCCTGCAATTATCGGAAATCTTAAGAACAAGTATGGCTCTTCCGTTTATGCTTGTTCCTATTGTATCGAGAAGACAGATTGAAGGATATTCAGAGGCATAAAATCTCATAATGGCTTCATACTGACTGTATGCAGGATAGCCTTCCCATTCCATAACCTTTTCAAGAGTGTGCCGGCCCACAACTCCTTTGGCACCGGCTTTTTCAATGATTCTGAATTCAAATCCGAGCTCAATGAACCTGTCAATGTCGATGGGAGAAAGTTTGATTCTCACTTCGTTATCCCTGATGCTTGAGATTGAAAAGCCGTGTGAAATCTTGTCGAGTTCCGGGCGACCGGGCTCAGGTACAGCAATTTCAGCCTGACCTGATTCGGAGACAATTTTCCGGAGTAATTCAATATTTGATACGTATTGGGAGAAGCACCAGTCAGAAAAAGATATCAGAAAAATTGTCACTATCAGTATTGGCCTGGTCATGAGCCGGGTTATACGTTAAATCGTATATGAAGGATATCACCGTCCTCTACAATATAGGATTTGCCTTCGATGTAAAATTTCCCTGCTTCGCGGCATGCATGCTCAGACCCCAGTTTTACAAAATCAGCGTATTTCATCACCTCGGCTCTGATAAATCCCCGCTCAAGGTCGCTATGTATCACTCCTGCAGCCTGAGGTGCAGTCATGCCTTTCTTTATTGTCCATGCTCTGATTTCCTTGGGGCCCACTGTGAAGAAAGTCTGAAGGTTAAGCATCTTATATGCTGCCCTGACCATTTTATCAACGCCAGGTTCATCCAGCCCTGCATCACTTAGAAATGCCAGCCTGTCATCCATGCTTTCCAGCTCGGCAATTTCAGCTTCAACAGCACCTGCAATGACCAGGATTTCGGCATCTTTGCCACGAAGTGCTTCCCTTACCTGTGTGACATACTTATTCCCTGCCACTGCAGATTTCTCATCAACATTGCATACAAACATCACAGGTTTCATTGTAAGAAGGAACAGGTCGTCGACATATTTCTTCTCATCATCCTTAACCTCAAGTGTCCGGGCATTCTGGAAATTACCAATGTGCTCCCTGTACCTGTTCAGGACTTCAATCCCATGTTTTGCATCCTTGTCGCCTGACTTTGCCAGTTTCTCGAGCCGCTGGATTTTCTTCTCTATCGATTCGAGGTCTTTTACCTGAAGTTCAAAATCGACAGTTTCGATATCCCTTACAGGATCGACTGAGCCGTCGATATGAGGAAGAGCGTCATTATCGAAGCACCTGAGCACATGAATCAGGGCATCGGTGTTCCTGATATCACCCAGGAATTTGTTACCTACACCCTCACCCTTGTTCGAACCTTTTGCGAGTCCGGGTATATCAACAATCTCTACAGTGGTATGAACAATTTTCTCCGTAACCTGATGCTTTTCCAGTTCATAAAGACGTGGGTCGGGTACCTGAATTACTCCGATATTCGATTTGACGGCGCTGAAAGCAAAGGCATTGGTCTCGCCCTTTGTATTTGATATACAGTTGAATATTGTTGTCTTGCCTGTATTTGTCAGACCTATTATTCCGCATTGAAGAGCCATCAGATTCTGTTTAAATTACAAAGGCAAATTTATCATTATTCCTGATGTGACTTTCAAAATATTTGTGATTCCTTCGCACAATCCTTTGTGCCTGTTCGCGGTAAAGACAGGATGACCACAGAGGGGCACCATGCCGACGGCAATGCATCACAAAGGAACACAAAAAATTAATGTCTGTCAGATATTTCTTAAATAGTCGGGAAGTTCACCAGTTGACATTTTCACCTGTTCCCCCGATGACATTATTTTCACTGTTGCCAGTCCCTCCGCTATTTCTTCCTCTCCGGCAATTATTATGTAAGGAATTTTCCGGGTATCTGCATACGACATTTGTTTCTTTAATCTGGCAGCATCCGGATAGAGTTCGCAGCTTATCTGATTCTTTACCAGGATATCCCTGATTTTAAGGGCATAAGAGATCTCTCTCTGCCCGAAGTTAAGGATCAGCACCCTTGTCGATGTCCCGTTCGTTTTATCAAAAAGGTTAAGCTGGCTCATTACATCATAAATCCTGTCGGCCCCGAATGATACGCCTACACCCGATACACCTTCCATTCCAAATACTCCGGTGAGATTATCATATCTTCCTCCGCCGCAAATGCTGCCTATGGCAACATCTTTCGATTTGACTTCAATTATTGCACCGGTATAGTAGTTCAGGCCTCTGGCAAGAGTAAGATCAAGTTCAATGTTCCCGGAATGGCCTGCATCTGTGATCATGTCAAACAGAGCCTGCATTTCTTCTATACCTTTAATTCCCGTTTCAGATCCGGCAAGAATGTTGCGAAGCTTCCCAAGTTTCTCTGAGGTTGTACCCTTCAGCTGAATAATCGGCTGAAGTTTTCCGATTGCTTCAGCAGCGATGCCCTTACTTTTAAGTTCTTCATTAACAGCATCGATCCCTATCTTTTCAAGTTTGTCGACTGCCACGGTGATGTCGGTGATCTTTGCCGATTCGTTAATGATTTCAGCTATTCCCGAAAGTATCTTTCTGTTGTTGATCTTTATTATTACAGATATCTGAAGCTTTCTGAATATTTCGTCGATTATTCTTACAAGTTCAAATTCGTTAAGCAATGAATCGCTTCCAATGACATCAACATCGCACTGGCAGAACTCACGGTATCTGCCTTTTTGCGGCCTGTCGGCCCGCCATACCGGCTGGATCTGATATCTTTTGAAAGGAAAAACTATTTCATCACGATGCTGGACAACGTATCGGGCGAATGGCACCGTCAGGTCATACCTCAAGCCGCGTTCGCAGATATGTGATGACAGCCTGCCGGTTTCTCTTTTAAGAAGCTCATCGTCGGAGACCCCGGAGAGAAAATCGCCTGAATTGAGTATCCTGAAGATGAGCTTATCGCCCTCATCTCCATATTTCCCGAGTAGTGTCGAAAGGTTTTCCATTGCCGGGGTTTCCAGTGGCTGATACCCGTAAAGCCGGAACACACTTTTGATTGTGTCGAAGATATAGTTCCGTTTTATCAGTTCGCCCGGAGAAAAATCGCGTGTTCCTTTTGGTATGGATGGTTTCATTAATATTGTTTAGATAAAAGATAAAAGACAAAAGTAAAAATTTAAAAGTAAAAAGGCTGAGGTGCAAAAGTAAGAAGAATCGGGAAATCTGATACAGAACAGAACGTACCAATGCAGAAACCATCAGGCTGCAAAAATGCGGAACTGCAAGGCCATCAGACTCTTTCAGTATTTTTCCGGAACAAAAGTCTGATCTGTAATCGGAGGTCTTACATATGCGACATCATGTTTAAGGGGCGGCAGTTTGATTGGTTTTGGTGTAAGGTCTTCATAAGGAATAAGCGAAAGGAGATGATCTATGCAGTTCAGTCTTGCCCTGCGCTTATCATCTGCAGGTACAACATACCATGGCGACTGCTTTGTATCGGTATATGAGAACATTTTGTCTTTTGCCATGGAATATTCAACCCATTTGTCACGCGATTCGATATCCATCTGGCTTATTTTCCACCTTTTTGTCGGGTCATTAATTCTTTCCTGGAAGCGTTTTTCCTGTTCGCTGTCGCTTATCGAGAACCAGTATTTAATCAGTATGATCCCGGAACGAATGAGCATTCTCTCAAATTCGGGACAGGATCTGAGAAATTCCTCATACTCTTCATTTGTGCAATAACCCATTACCTTTTCAACGCCGGCCCTGTTATACCAGCTTCTGTCAAAAAGGACTATTTCGCCGCCCGACGGCAATTCTGACACATATCTCTGGAAATACCACTGGCTTTTTTCCTTTTCAGTCGGGATCCCCAGCGCAACTATTCTGCAGATTCTGGGATTAAGGCATCCCGCGATTGTCTTTATCACTCCCCCCTTGCCCGCAGCATCACGGCCCTCAAATATCACCACCACCCTCAGCTTGTTCGCCTTAACCCATTCCTGAAGTTTAACAAGCTCAATTGCAAGTTTTCTCAGCTTCTTCTCGTATTCTTTCGCTTCCAGCTTTTTATGTTTTTCTGCTTTTACATCATGATACAGGTCTTTCTTTTCAAAAACCTCAACTTTTGAGTTTTTGCTGCCTGATTCTTTTTTCATCGGAGGAGATAATAAATCTGTCTTGAAATATACAAATTTATTACCTGATGGTAAAATTTCCCTGTTGAAAACTACTGTATGAAGGGTATTGAAAGAGGGTATCTGAATTCTTCACCCTTTGAAGCTTTTATGCTGGCAATGATAATGCAGACTACTTTCAGAATAAGAAGGGAAACCATTATCGGGATACCAATTAAAATGAAGCATAAAGGAAACACAAGGATCATATAGAGCAACACCGACATCTGGAAATTCATTGATCGCTTGCCATTCTGATCGACCCATATCGATTCGTCTTTTCTCGACAACCAGCAAATAAGCGGACCTATTATGCCGCCAAAGGGGAAGAAAAAGCCAGCGAAAGCTGACAGGTGGCATAACATTGCCCAGTTTCTTTCCGATTCAGATAGTTCTATTATCTCTTTCATGACAATCCGGTTTTTTAACTAAAAGACGTTGCTCTTTTTCTTTTGCTGCATTTTCAGAACCTTTCGAGCCGTTTCAGATCAGCAGGCAGCAGGCCGTCGGGATTGTTTCTGTCGATGGTATGCTGGTTATAATAATACATGTCTGAATCGTCAGTACCGAAAAGCATTTTAAAGCAAAAACCAGTGCTTTTTCCTTCCCCCGGACCCACTTTATGAAGGACAAGTGTATTTTTGGCCTTGTCGCGTATGGCTTTCATTATCACCTCTTCGGAGACAATGTCGATCGAATACTTATAAGCTGATCTTAGCGTGTTAAGAGAGTTGATGGCAGGTGAAAGGTCTTCCTTCCTGACAAGGATCTTCATGGATTTCACTTCGGGGATATTTTTGTTGTAAAATCTGAGGTATCTTCTGCCGGTAAGGGAAGGATTCGCGGAAATCATCTTTGCATGGTTCTGCATGAACGACATTATGGCCCCGAGCTTATACCCGTATTCCATGTCATCCTCAGCCGAACAGGAAAGTGGCACAGCACAGATTTCAGGCATTTTCCCTATCTCTTCTACATTTTTACCCTGAAGCAGGTTAATAAAGTTATACGAGGAGCCCGACTTGTCCTTTTCGAAATTCGTTTCGGTAAGCATTATGAATGAATATGCCGGGTCTTTCCGCCTGGAGTCAAAATCGGAAGTTTTAATGAATTCGACAGGTGTGACTGTCCAGAATTCCTTTACGGCGTTTGTTATATATGTGTTGTAGACCGGATTGCCATCCTCAAGGACAACACAGGTCGTGGATGACATGAACTGTCGTATCTCCTCACTGTCGGGAAATGGTGACTGGGCAGCCATTCTGAGCGGAAAGGAAAGTGCTATTATTGCAGTGATTATTTTTCTCATTCAGAAATTCTGATTAACCGGAAGATATAACGGATTCTTCTCATTAAACTTGCGTATATAAACAAACATCAGATCTTTTTTCTTTTTATTTGGGAGCCTGACATATTCCTCATACAGCTGGGGGTCTTTCATGAGAAGGAGCTCGGTATTTTCAACATCATATTCAAGAATTTTCCCCTCCTCAAAATCTATAAGATACTGCCTGAGCTCATTGCGGCCGGAATTCCTGTATGGTGAATAATATGAGCCGTACGGCGAATAATATCCTCCATAGTAATACGGCGAATAATAGGGCGAATAATACGGTGAATAATATGGCGAATAATAATAAGGATCATAATAACCGTAAGGATTGTTGTAATAACGGTTGTCATACGATGTAACATCGGCAACGAAATGGCATATGGTGCCAACAAAAGTGATCCTGTTAAAATTCCCCTGAATCTGAATGTAAAGTATCCCGTTGCGGGAATAACCCCAGATGTCGGATCTGTTTACTTCCTGACGGATACCCATGCCGTCGTAGAAGTAGATTTTTTCTCCAGCCATCAGGTTCTTAAAAAAATCCTTGTCATTATAATCGGTCGAAGTCAGGATCTTTGCTTTGGGGATTGGAGAATTATTCTTTACCTGGTCGAAATTAAGATATATGCCATCGTTAAACCTGAAATCAGGAGTATACTTTACCATTCCCCCGTTCTCCTGGGCGGTGAGCATCAACAGAGATCCTTCATAAACAACAAGTAAGATCAACAGAAATGTCCTGAATGTTTTCTTCATAATGGTCTCCTCTTTCTGTTCCAGGCTCAAAAACCATACCACAGCTCAGGAGCAAAATTAACCTTTTCCTTCAAAGGTAGAATATTTTGACCCATGTATCTTTATCAGCTAATTTGCGTAATTTTACATTACTGCAATAATTGAGTTACTGTTTACATGGAGCCAGACAATTACAATAGTGAAAAATCGGAAAACTTCCCGGGGGATGTGACTTATAACAGGAAAAAGAACCTTATCGGCTCTTATGCAATAATTGCATTGACGTTTCTGGTCCTGTCCCTTATCTTCCTGACATTCAATCTGAGGCTGCTCGCAGGGATACTTGTGATTGCCGGGGCATCGTTTGTTGTTCTTTTAACAAGGAAGACCGGCAGCCTGTCAGAAAGCCCAAAGGAACCTCTGGCAGAAACTCCTTCGCCGGTCGGGGAAAAGGAAAAGGTAATCTCTGAATTCTCACATAGAATAAGAGAGCCACTGAATAATCTGGTCCTGCTGGCCGACCTCCTCATGGATTCAGGCCCTCAGAAAAGACAGAAGGATCTGCTTGAAACGTTTGTCGCGTCAACGAACAACATGGTGACAATTGTTAACGAATTAACAATGCAGTCAGCAGTAAACCTGCCCCATGCTCCCGGGAAGAACATCCGTTACAATATCCTTTCGACCATACAAAATACAATAGATCTATACAGTTTAAAGGCAGATTCCAGTCTCGACATCGTATTTACAAAGAGAGATTATAATGAATATGAATGTAATGGCGATCCAATAATACTTAAACAGATCTTCCTGGATATCTTCAGTACAATTGAGGAACAGGGAACAGAGATGCCCACCAGGGTAAACATCAGTGCGAGGAAAGAAAAGGAGATTGAAGGCGGAAGGATTATCGGATTCAGGATCCAGACCGACAGGAACAATATTTTAATCGACCAGGCGACCGGAGCGGGGAAGCTTGCTTCAAAACTCATTATGATGAGCAGAGGCAATTTCAGTCAGGAAGCGGGTGAAAACTGTTCAGTTCTGAATATCAATATCCCCTTTGCTTATTTCAATGCAGGGATAAAATCATCTCCTTCAGCAGCATCGGCCGGCGTTCAAAGGCCTGCATTGGATCTGAGCGAATGCAGCATCCTGCTTGTGGAAGATAACCTGATTAACCAGAAGATCACCCTGCTCACACTGAAACCACTGGTAAAAAACATTGACACAGCTTCAAACGGCAGTGAAGCAATAGAGAAAATGATGAGATCGAAATATGACATCATCCTTCTCGATATCCGGATGCCTGTGATGGACGGGCTGGCCACTGCGGAGAAAATCCGTGAAATGGAGCAGGGTAAAGAGGCACACGTACCGATCATTGCGATTACGGCCGACGCAATGATCGGCGACAGGGAAAGATGCCTTTCAGCAGGTATCGACGAATATATAAGCAAACCCTATCAGCCTGCACAGCTGATCGCCACGATAAAAGAACTGCTTTCCTGATCTGTCTTTGCAAAAACCTTTAAAGTTCAACTGAGGCCTTCCCTTTCCTCAAGAGCTTCCCTGCCTTTAATGACGGGGAAGTCAGAAAGCTCCCCAGGCCAAGCTTATCCCACATTTCATCAACATGCTCAATAGTCCCGGGGTCGGAGCAGACAACATTCGGCCATTTCCCCTGGAATTTCCCTGACTTTGTGAGTTTTATAGTAGCATCTAACATTATTGTCCTGTGAGAGATAATATAATGGTCGCGTACCGGATCCGTATTACCGAGAGCCTGCCAGGTAACCATAAAATAATCATATATATCGACTGTATGATCGACAACAAGGATAAGTTCAGGCAGATCCTGATGGTTCTCCTTTTTAAGCGCTGATACAATATAGCTCACCGGATCAGGATCCTCAGAAGTATCGACAGCTAATATCGCCACGCCTATCCCTTCCAGAGTCAGATCGGCATTGAAATTCCTGACCGGCAAGTGAGAACCGGAAAGGGGATCCCGCCTTTTAACCTTTACTGATTCGCATTCATTAGTATTTACTATTTCTTCCGGTAACTTTACCGTTGCATCTATTCCTGCCTTGCCTCCGAAGGAAAACCTGCCCGATGAATGATCAAGTACATCAAGGGGACCATGTGTAAATACAATGTCAGACTGCAGGTTTGTATGTTTTATAACATGTTTTGTCAGATCCCTGTAATTTCTGATATCGACATCACCACTTACCACAATAATGTATTTTGAGAACATCATCTGTCCTGCTCCCGAAAGTGAGTTTATAACTTTCATGCCCTGGCCGGGATATGATTTATTTATTCGAACTATGGTTAGGTTATGGGCTACACCCGCATCGGGAAGGTGAATGTCGTCAATTTCAGGTTGAACAGCAAGTTTCATGGGAGGCAGAAAGATGGCGCTGGTTGTTTTTGCGAGCCAGGCATCCTCCTGAGGCGGTATTCCGACTATTGTGGCAGGGTAAACTGCATTTTCTGAATGAGTGATACAGGTAACGTGAAAGACAGGATAAAGGTCTGGCAGAGAATAAAATCCAGTATGGTCGCCGAAAGGCCCTTCTGTCGCCAGGGGCTCTGCGGGATCGACATATCCTTCTATGACAATATCGGCATCTTCAGGGATATAAAGATCGTTGGTAATGCATTTTACGAGCTTTATCCTCGATTTCCTGAGGAATCCGGCAAGGATATACTCACTGATGTTTTCGGGAAGAGGTGCTGTTGCGCAATAAGTATATACAGGGTCACCGCCAAGAGTGACTGTGACCGGCATTTTCATGCCTGTTTTTTTCCATGCCTCATAATGGGAAGCACCTGTCTTATGTCTTTGCCAGTGCATTCCGGTGGTTACTTTATCGAATATCTGCATCCTGTACATTCCCACATTCGTTTTGCCTGTAACAGGGTGGGCTGTATGAACCATTGGAAGTGTAATGAAACGGCCCCCGTCGTGTGGCCAGCATTTTAGGACAGGGAGGATGCCCAGGTCCGGTTCTCTTATTATGATCTGCTGGCACGATCCTTTTTTCCTTTTTTCTGAAGGAAGGAAACGTGACATTTTAAAGAGTTCGGGCAGTATTCTGAGTTTACCGCAGAGCCCCGGATTGTTTCCCGTGATGTCTCTTAAAAAACCGGAGATATTTTCAGCAGCATCTGATATCATGTTTTTGCCGAGGGCAAGAGCCATTCTTTTTTCGGAACCAAAAGCATTAATAAGAAGAGGGAACCGGGTTCCGTTGTTTTCAAAAAGAAGGGCTTTGCCGTTATTTTTCGTTATACGGTCGGTGATCTCAGCTATTTCAAGGACAGGATCAACGAAATTTCTTATTCTTGTCAGCTCGCCGTTATTTTCGAGAGTACTTATAAATTCTGCAAGTCCGGAATAAGGCATAAGGATGTATATTATTGTGGTAAAGATAAGATAAAAGATAAAAGGGGAAAGGCGGAAAAGCAGGGAGGTGGAAGCCAATATGGGGAAATGCAGGTAATTGAAGGGTATAATAAAACAATAATGGGAACTATTCCTGAGATTAGTTCCCATTCACCGTTTGCAACCGAAGCCGCCAACGGCGTCAGGTTACTGTTATTCTGACCGGTCGCAATTCCTGATACAAGACCCTGATTTGCAACCCTGGGCCTTCGGGTTTTGCCTGTTACAGCAGAACCGTCGGGCTGTCCTTTCTCGTCCGCGATTAGGCGGAGATTCCGGGACGAAGCGTCATTCAGGCCCTGATGTCATTTCCCGGAGGATTTGGATCAGTTTCAGAGAATAGTGTGCCGAAGCTCTTGTTTCTGATGCCCTGTGACTCAATCGCTGAAAGAACGTTTCCGGTTTTCGTCGATTTTCCGGGTATTTTGGACCGGAGTCTAATTGCCCGGGCTTCGGCTCTCCTGATGTGCAGTCCCGAAGGTCTGACCGATCCGGATCATGCCCCACTTAAGTTGCCTTTTCCGTCTCCACATCATTTGAGCAGTCTTTTATCGCTCACCTGATATACCAAATTTAAAATAAGAAAATGAAATAACAATCAGGAGCCATTTCAATATTGTACACGGGATATAAACACAAGTTATCAACAATTGTTAATAACGTCGGAAATCCTCTTTTTTCCTCAATTATAGACTGGTTGCACGGTCAAATTTAAATGATCACCGCCAAGTCCGCTGAGGATTGTCGCCGGGTTGGCAAAGTAATGAATGCAAACAGACCAGTCTTTGCTGTCGCTGCGGCAATTCCGGAGACTCTGAGATTAACTGATGTTCTGCAGGGGTTCTGAAAAAGGTCTTTACCTCTTATTTCTTATACCCGTACACTGCCAGGTCGCCAAGCACCTCTTCTATTCTGAGGAGCTGGTTGTATTTACAGATCCTGTCAGTTCTGCTGCATGATCCGGTTTTGATCTGACCTGAATTTACCGCGACAGCGACATCAGCTATTGTTGAATCTTCTGTTTCGCCTGAACGGTGAGAAATTACAGTTGTATATCCGGCCCTGTGAGCCATTTCAATTGCATTCAGTGTTTCGGTCAGAGTTCCGATTTGGTTAAGTTTGATGAGTATCGAGTTTGCACAACCAAGTTCAATGCCCTTCTTAAGGTATTCAACATTTGTGACAAACACATCATCACCTACTATCTGGATCTTTTTTCCAAGTCGTTCAGTCATCATTTTCCATCCGTCCCAGTCGCCTTCAGCCATTCCATCTTCGATTGAATCGATAGGGAACATACTGATCAGTTTCTCAAAATAATCAACCTGTTCCTTGGATGTTTTCCGTGGGGCCCCTGGGCCCTGGAATTTTGCATAATTATAGATTCCGTCAATATAGAACTCCGATGCCGCGGGGTCAAGAGCAATTGTAACATCAGCACCGGGTTTATAGCCGGCTTCTGTTATTGCCTTAACAATTGTATCCAGGGCATCTTCGGGTCCGTCCAGGTTTGGTGCAAAGCCGCCTTCATCGCCGACAGCCGTGCTTAAACCACGTCCTTTGAGCACTTTTTTGAGTGAATGGAACACTTCGGCTCCCATCCTTAGTGCTTCCCTGAAATTAGGTGCACCAACAGGTCTGATCATGAATTCCTGGAAAGCGATGGGTGCATCGGAATGTGATCCTCCGTTAATGATATTCATCATCGGAACCGGCAGTGTGACAGCATTTGCACCGCCAATATACCTGAACAAGGGCAGACCATGATATGAGGCAGCAGCTTTTGCCACAGCAAGAGAGACTCCCAGAATGGCATTTGCACCGAGGTTGCTTTTGGTTCCTGAGCCGTCGAGGTCAACCATTTTCTTATCTATTCCAGCCTGATCGGTTACATCCATGCCGATGATTTCTTCAGCAATCACGTTATTGACGTTATGGACAGCCTGAAGAACGCCTTTTCCAAGATAGCGCGACTTATCGCCGTCACGGAGTTCAATAGCCTCATTTTCTCCGGTTGAAGCACCCGACGGAACAGCTGCCCGTCCCTGGTAACCGCTGGCTGTCTGAACATCAACTTCTATTGTAGGATTGCCGCGTGAATCAAGAATCTCACGTGCATGCACATTAACTATTTGTCCCATAGAAAATTAAATTTTATTAAACAATGATGCAATATATACAAAAAAAGGGATACAGTTCATTACCATATCCCTCACATGACAAATTATGATTTTATTCCCTGGTTTCAGTTTCAGGCGCCTGATCGTCTGAAGAACCTTCAGTACCGGGCTCAGGTTCCTGTATCTTTTCAGTTTTCCCGGTTTTCTTAGCCTTTGTGGCAGTGGTTTTGGCCTGGGTTTCAGCAGGAGCTTCTGCAGTTTTCTTTCCCGACCTTCTTCTCCTTGCTGTCTTTGGTTTGGGTGCTTCCCCGCTTTTCATCAACTCATTGAAATCAACGAGTTCAATGATACACATTTCAGCATTATCACCTATTCTGTTTCCGGTCTTCAGGATCCTGGTGTATCCTCCGGGCCTTTCGGCTATTTTTGGAGATATTGTTCTGAACAATTCCGATACTGCTTCCTTATCCTTCAGATAACCGAAGACCACTCTTCTTGAGTGTGTTGAATCGTCCTTTGATTTTGTTATAAGGGGTTCCACGAAAGTCTTGAGGGCTTTTGCCTTGGCAGTTGTGGTGGAAATCCGTTTATGCATGATAAGTGAAACAGCCATATTGGAAATCATCGATTTCCTGTGCGCACTTGTCCTTCCAAGATGGTTTATTACTCTCTGATGTCGCATGTCTATATATCCTTAACCTGTTATTAATCTTTATCTAATTTGTACTTGCTGACATCCATACCGAATGACAGGCTCATTGATTCAAGAAGTTCATCCAGCTCGGTGAGGGATTTTTTCCCGAAGTTCCTGAATTTAAGAAGGTCATTCTTATTGAATTTAACAAGATCACCAAGTGTTTCAACTTCTGCTGCCTTAAGGCAGTTAAGTGCTCTTACCGACAGGTCGAGATCGACGAGTTTTGTCTTGAGAAGCTGGCGCATGTGAAGTATTTCCTCATCGAATTCCTCATTGGCAAGTTTGTCATCCGAGTCGAGAGTGATTTTCTCATCGGAGAAAAGCATGAAATGATAGATCAGGATTTTTGCGGCTTCCTTGAGTGCTTCTTTCGGATGTATTGATCCGTCGGTATCAATTTCGAGGAGAAGTTTTTCGTAGTCGGTTTTCTGTTCAACGCGGAAGTTCTCCACTGAGTATTTAACATTTCTTATCGGAGTGAAAATCGAGTCGATTGCTATGAGCCCGAATTCACTGTCGGCAGGCTGGTTTTCCTCAGCAGGAACATAACCCCGTCCCTTGCTGATAGTGAGTTCCATCTGCAGTTTGACATCAGGTTCCATTCTCAGTATCACGAGTTCGGGATTAAGGACTTCAAAACTGCTGAGAACGTTATTGAGTGCACCGGCTTTAAACACATCCTGACCACTGATCTTGATCACCACTTTTTCGTGATCGACGTCATCAACAGTTCGTTTAAAACGCACCTGTTTGAGGTTAAGGATGATCTCTGTAACATCTTCCATAACCCCGGTAATAGTAGAGAATTCATGGTCGATGCCTTCAATCCTTACGGTTGTGATAGCGAAACCTTCGAGTGAAGAGAGAAGAATTCTCCTGAGGGCATTTCCGACAGTGATGCCGTAGCCTGGCTCAAGCGGACGGAATTCGAATTTGCCGAACCTGTCATTAGCTTCCAGCATTATTACTTTGTCAGGCTTCTGGAATGATAAAATGGCCATGAGATTTTTCTTATTTAATTACTTTGAATACAATTCAACTATTAACTGTTCCTTGATATCTTCAGGAATGTCGGCGCGTTCCGGCATGTTCATGAATTTGCCGGCCATTTGGGCATCGTCCCATTCGAGCCATGACAGTTTGGAATATTTTCTTGTCGTGAGTGAATCGACTATTGATTCCAGTGATTTTGATTTTTCGCGAACTCCGATAATATCGCCTGGTTTCAGCTGGAATGAAGGCACATTTACAACCTCTCCGTTCACCGTGATATGTCTGTGAGAAACGAGCTGGCGGGCAGCGGCTCTTGTGGGAGCTATTCCGAAACGGAAGACAACGTTATCGAGGCGGGCCTCGAGCATCTGCAGAAGGACAATACCTGTTACGCCTTTGCTTCGCGAAGCTTTTTCAAATGTATTGTGGAATTGTCTTTCGAGAATGCCGTATGTATATTTTGCCTTTTGCTTTTCCCTGAGCTGAAGGCCATATTCGGAGGTTTTCTTTCTTTTCTTGTTAATACCATGCTGACCCGGAGGGAAGTTTTTCCTGTCGAGGTATTTGTCGGGGCCATAGATAGGATCTCCGAATTTTCTTGCGACTCTTGATTTTGGGCCAATATATCTTGCCATTGTGCTATTTATTTAAACTTTCAAATTATTTATGATCGGTAAAAACTATACTCTTCTCCTTCCGGGTGCGCGGCATCCGTTATGTGGCATTGGGGTGACATCGATGATTTCTGTAACCTCGATACCGGCATTGGATATTGATCTGATAGCAGATTCACGTCCGGCTCCCGGTCCTTTAACAAACACCTTAACTTTTCTCAAACCAAGATCATAAGCGACTTTGCTGCATTCTTCCGATGCCATCTGGGCGGCATAGGGTGTGTTTTTCTTGGATCCCTTGAACCCCATTTTTCCGGCAGACGCCCAGGAGATCACCTGACCCGAATTGTTGGTCAGCGAAATAATTATGTTATTGAATGATGAATGAACATGAGCCTGACCAGTCGGTTCAACCTTGACGATCCTCTTTTTCAATGCTCCGGTTTTCTTTGCCATATTCTAATTATTTAGTAGCTTTTTTCTTGTTTGCAACAGTTTTCTTTCTTCCTTTACGTGTTCTGGCGTTGTTCTTGGTACTCTGCCCCCTTACAGGCAGGCCGAGACGATGACGGACACCGCGATAGCATCCTATATCCATAAGCCTTTTTATATTCATCTGCGTTTCGGAACGAAGTTCGCCTTCAAGCTTATAATTATCGTTCAGAATACGGCGTATAGCATTGATCTGTTCATCTGTCCATTCCTGGACCTTTGCATTCCGGTCAACACCGGCTTCGTCAAGGACCTTCTGAGCAGTGCTCTTTCCTACTCCGTAGATATAGGTCAGGCCGATTTCACCTCTTTTGTTTCTTGGTAGATCTACACCAACAATACGTGCCATATATTACTTTTCTTAAATGAGTTGCAAAATTATACAAATTATCCCTGTCTCTGTTTGAACTTGGGGTTTTTCTTGCTAATAACATATATGCGCCCTTTGCGTCTTACTATCTTGCAGTCGGCGCTGCGCTTTTTTACCGATGCTCTTACTTTCATTATCTTATAGTTACTTTATTTATATCTGAATGTTATTCTTCCTTTTGTAAGGTCGTATGGCGACATTTCAACTTTTACCTTATCGCCGGGAAGGATCTTGATATAGTGCATCCGCATCTTTCCGGAGATATGTGCAGTTATTACATGTCCGTTTTCAAGCTCCACCCTGAACATTGCATTGGAAAGGGCTTCGATGATTGTACCATCCTGTTCTATTGATGACTGTTTAGACATATACAGTTACATTTTATTTAAAACTTCTTCAATAAATTCAAAAGTCGTCAATACATCTGCTTTTCCCTTATCAATTGCCACAGCGTATTCAAAATGGGCCGAAGGCATTCCGTCAACTGTCCTTATTGTCCATCCGTCACGCATCTGCATAGTTTCCTTCTTTCCCATGTTAATCATCGGTTCGATGCAGATAACTAGGCCCTTCTCCATTTTGGGTCCTGTTCCGCGTCTTCCGTAATTAGGTACTTCGGGTGGTTCGTGAAGCCTTTTTCCGAGTCCATGGCCAACAAGTTCCCTGACAACAGAAAATCCTCCGCTTTCAGCCTTTTGTTGCACAGCCCAGGAAATGTCGCCTATCCTTTTGCCTGCAACAGCCTCCAGGACTCCTGTCTCAAGGGATTCTCTTGTATAGCTCAGAAGACGTTTCGTTATCTCATCTATGGTGCCGACAGGAAATGTATAGGCGCTGTCGCCATACCATCCGTTGAGAATTACGCCACAGTCGACTGATACAATATCGCCTTCTCTCAGGGCGTATCCTGAAGGGATGCCATGAACCACTTCATCGTTGACTGATGTACAGAGGGTGTTGGGGAAACCGCCATATCCCTTGAAAGCCGGAACACCTCCGTTGTCACGGATAAAGGTCTCAGCCACCTTGTCGAGATAAAGAGTTGTCACACCGGGTTTAATGAGTCGGGCAATTTCTGCAAGTGTCCTGGACACGAGCATATTGCTTTCCCTCAACAATGCAACCTCTTCATCAGTCTTTAAATACAACATCAAAGAACGTTAATATTTTAAATCGACGTTACCGCGCCGGATCTTCCCTTAACACGGCCTGATTTCATAAGTCCATCGTAATGACGCATCAGCAGATGGCTTTCAATCTGTTGAAGCGTATCAAGAACAACCCCCACAAGGATAAGAAGTGATGTCCCTCCGTAAAACTGTGCAAACTGGGGTGTTACCTGAAATTTAACAGCAATAGAAGGAAGAATTGCTATGATTGCCAGGAAAATCGATCCTGGCAGAGTGATCCTCGACATTATTGTATCGAAGAATTCCACTGTCTTTCTTCCTGGTTTTATTCCCGGAATAAATCCGCCGTTTTTCTTCATATCCTCGGCCATCTGAACCGGATTGATGGTGATGGCAGTATAGAAATATGTAAACAGGATAATTAGAATACCGGTAACGAAATTATACCAGAATCCGTACATATTCGAAAATGCAACAACAAAAGCCGAGCTTGAGTTTGAATATCCTGCAATGATGATGGGAAGCATCATTATTGCCTGGGCAAAGATAATAGGCATAACCCCAGCGGCATTTACCTTAAGAGGGATATATTGTCTTACACCGCCATATTGTTTATTGCCAACGATGCGGCGGGCATATTGTACCGGAACCCTTCTGGTACCCTGTACGAGCAGGATGGTTCCGAGAACGACAACGAACAATATTACTATTTCAACAATAAGTGCAATGGGGCCACCGGCTCCGTTGAGCCTGGTTCCTGCCTCAAATATGAAGTTCGCCGGCATTCTTGCGACGATCCCTATCATTATTATAAGTGAAATGCCGTTGCCAATGCCTTTGTCGGTTATTTTTTCGCCGAGCCACATTACAAACATTGTGCCGGCCGTAAGGATAACAACTGAAGAGAACTTGAAGAAAAATCCCGACAGCACGAATGCAGAAGGCGGCAGCTGGGCAGAAAGGTTTATCAGATAGGTCGGTGCCTGCAGAATAAGAACAAGCACGGTAAGGTACCTTGTATACTGGTTCAGTTTTCTTCTTCCGCTTTCACCCTCCTTCTGCAGTTTCTGGAAATAAGGGAACACGATACCGAGAAGCTGGACAACGATTGATGCTGAAATGTAAGGCATTATGCCGAGTGCAAAGACGGAGGCCTGAGAAAAGGCACCTCCCGAGAACATATCGAGAAGTCCCATTATACCAGATGATGTCTGAGCCTTAAGGTTTCCAAGCTGAGAGGGATCGATACCGGGCAGCGTCACATATTTACCAAGGCGGTAAAGGGCCACGATGGCCAGTGTATACAGCAATCTTGCACGAAGATCCTCGATCTTGAAAATATTCTTTATTGTCTGAACAAATCTCATGAACTTAAAGTTTTACGACGGTACCCTTTTGAGCTTCAATTGCCTCGACAGCTGACTTGCTGAATGCATGGGCGTGGACCTCGAGTTTTCTTTCAATGGTTCCTTTTCCGAGTATTTTAACAAGGTCGTTTTTTGAGATGAGCCCGGCCCTGAAGAGTGTTTCCTGATCAATAATCTCAAGGTTGTTTTTCTCAGCAAGATTCTGGAGTGTCACAAGGTTTATGGCTTTATATTCCTTGCGGTTTACATTTTTAAAGCCATATTTCGGGACTCTTCTCTGGAGTGGCATCTGACCTCCTTCAAAGCCGATTTTCTTTTTATATCCGGAACGCTGCTTGGCCCCTTTATGTCCCCTGGTTGATGTACCGCCTTTCCCGGAACCCTGTCCGCGGCCTACTCGCTTGCTTCTTTTTATTGAACCTTTAGCAGGTTTTAAGTTACTTAGATCCATTACTCGTTATATAATATCGTTAATACCTTAAATATTCTCAACTTTTACAAGGTGTCTGATCTTTTCAACCATCCCAAGTATCTGAGGTGTGGCTTCGTGTTCAACACTATGGTTCAGTTTATGGATGCCCAATGCCTCAAGAGTTCTTTTCTGGCGCTCGGGTTTTCCGTTTTTGCTTTTTACCTGGGTTATGCGAATTTTTGCCATTGTGTTTTGCTTTACTATCCGTTAAATACTTTTTCGAGGGTAACGCTGCGGTGTTCTGCAACAGATATTGCATCGCGCATTTCGAGGAGGGCGGCGAAAGTGGCCTTGACCAGGTTGTGAGGGTTTGATGACCCCTTTGATTTTGCAAGAACGTTTTTCACTCCGACGCTTTCAAGAACTGCGCGCATGGCACCGCCTGCCTTAACTCCGGTACCCGGTGTTGCAGGTTTTATAAACACCTTTGCGCCGCCGAATTTGGCCACCTGTTCATGAGGAATTGTTCCATTAATTACAGGTACTTTAATAAGGTTCTTCTTGGCATCCTCAATACCTTTTGCAATTGCCGTGGTAACCTCACTGGCTTTTCCCAGGCCGTGTCCTACAATGCCGTCTTCGTTTCCGACCACAACGATGGCTGAAAAACTGAAGGTACGTCCTCCTTTTGTGACTTTCGTCACTCTCTGGATGCTAACGAGCCTGTCTTTGAGTTCGAGGTCGCTGGTTTTTACTTTTCTTATTCCGTTTCCCATATTATCAGAATTTTAAACCGCCTTCGCGGGCAGCGTCAGCTAATGATTTTACTCTACCATGATATTGATAACCACTTCTGTCGAAAACAACGCTTTCGATTCCCTTTTCCCTGCATTTTTCGGCGAGTGATTTTCCAACCAACCGTGCCTGTTCAGTCTTATTGATGCCGGTCTTTGATGCGATATCCTTCTCCTGTGAACTTACAGCAAGCATGGTGACACCATTGAGGTCATCGATCAGCTGAACATATATCTGCTTATTGCTGCGGAACACTGCCAGTCTGGGTTTTTCAGCTGTACCGCTTATTTTCTTTCGGATCCTCATGCGGATCCTGGTTCTTCTTTCCAATTTGGTTAAAGCCATGATTTCTTGATTTTACCCCTGTTATACACTTGCCGACTTACCAGCTTTCCTTCTGAGCGTTTCGCCCACGAATTTAATACCTTTACCCTTGTAAGGTTCAGGTGGGCGCAGCGATCTGATCTTTGCAGCAACATGACCGATAAGTTGTTTATCGATACTTGTCAGAGTAATCACAGGATTGCTCCTTCTTTCAGTTTTGGTTTCAATTTTCACCTCGTCGGGAAGCTGCATTATTATATCGTGTGAGTAACCAAGGCTCATTTCGAGGAGTTGTCCTTTAGCTTCGGCACGGTAACCGACGCCGACGAGCTCAAGTTCCTTTTTGAAACCCTGTGAAACACCTATCACCATATTAGCAATAAGAGCTCTGTAAAGACCATGAAGCGACTTGTGAGTTTTCGAATCAGTAGGTCTTTCCAATACGATAGTGTTGTCCACCACATTAACCTTAAGGTCGGGGCTGACCGGTTGTGACAGCTCACCCAAAGGTCCTTTCACACTTACCACATTGGTATCGCTGACAGTTACAGTAACACCTTTGGGCAGGTTTACAGGTAATTTTCCTATTCGTGACATTAAACTATCCTCCTAATTAGTATACAAAACATAATACTTCACCACCAATATTTTCTTTCTTTGCCTCTTTGTCGGTCATCAAACCCCTTGATGTTGATATAATCGCAATTCCAAGTCCGTTAAGAACGCGGGGCATATCATCAGCGCCGACATATTGCCTGAGGCCGGGGCGGCTTGCTCTTTCTATCTTCTTTATCGCGGGTTTCCTGCTCTTAGCATTGTATTTAAGAGCAATTTTGAGTACACCATGTTTGTTCTCTCCATCAACAACCTTATAGCTAAGGATATACCCCTTTTCAAGCAGAATCCTGGCAATCTCCTTTTTAAGATTGGATGCTGGCGCTTCCACTACTTTATGACCGGCCATAATGGCATTTCTTATTCTGGTCAGCAAATCTGCAATCGGATCAGTCATCTCTTATTCTTTATAAATTAATATTCATTTTAATTACCAGCTGGCTTTTTTAACACCGGGGATTAGTCCAAAAGAGGCCATTTCCCTGAAGGTAATCCTGCTGATCCCGAACTGGCGCATATAACCCCTTGTCCGCCCGGTAAGCTTGCAGCGGTTACGCTGCCTGTTGGGATTGGAGTTGCGCGGGAGGCGGCTCAGACCTACATAGTCACCTTCAGCTTTCAGCTTTGCTCTTTTTGCCGCATATTTTTCAGCAAGTTTTGCGCGTTTTACTTCGCGGGCTATCATCGATTCCTTAGCCATATATTCAGTTTTTAGTATTTTTAAAAGGTAAGCCGAAATGTTTCAGGAGGGCCAGAGCTTCCTCATCAGTATCGGCTGATGTGACGAAAGTTATCTGAAGCCCCATTATCTTGGAAACCTTATCGAGGTCGATTTCCGGAAAAATTATCTGTTCTGTAATACCGAGGGTGTAGTTTCCGCGTCCGTCAAGTTTCGAATTGATTCCCTTGAAGTCGCGGATACGCGGCAGTGCAACTGCAATAAGCCTCTCGAGAAATTCATACATTTTTTCCTTGCGGAGGGTGACCATCACGCCAATCGGCATGTTTCTCCTCAGCTTGAAGTTCGAGATATCCTTTGAGGAATATGTCTGGACGGCTTTCTGACCTGCAATATCTGTTAATTCCTTAACACTGAATTCAAGCAGTTTCTTGTCGGCGATTGCCTGTCCCACGCCCTGGTTGAGAACTATTTTTTCCAATCTGGGAACCTGCATGACGGTTTTATAACCGAACTCCTTCATTAATGCAGGGACGATCTCATCCTTATATTTGGTTTTTAATGCAGGTGTATACATTACTTGATCTCCTCTCCTGATTTTTTAGAATAACGTACTAGTTTATTTTTGTCATTGAGCCTTCTTCCTATACGAGTAGGTTTTCCGGATGTCGGATCAACAAGCATAAGGTTTGAAATATGAACCGGTGCTTCTTTTTTCAGAATACCGCCCTGGGGGGATTTTGCATTTGGTTTTGTATGTTTTGAAACCATATTGACGCCTTCCACCAGTGCCCTGTTCTTATCCCTGTCAACTTCGAGAACACGGCCCTTCTGTCCCTTGGATTCACCTGTTATGACAACAACGGTATCTCCTTTTTTGATATGTAGTTTCTTCTGCATTGCCGAAAATTTTTTGATTATAGAACTTCAGGTGCAAGAGAGACGATTTTCATGTATTTGTCACGAAGTTCTCTTGCGACGGGACCGAAAATACGGGTACCCCTGACTTCGTTCATGTTGTTGAGAAGTACAACCGCGTTATCGTCAAACCTTATATAAGAGCCGTCGGGGCGCCTGATTTCCTTGGTTGTCCTGACGACAACAGCCTTGCTTACAGTTCCTTTCTTGGCTTCACCTGACGGGAGTGCACTCTTGACACTTACAACTATCTTGTCGCCGATAGTGGCATATCTCTTCTTGCTGCCACCCAGTACACGGATGCAAAGTACTTCCTTTGCACCTGAGTTATCGGCTACTGTTAATCTGCTTTCCTGCTGTATCATGATTACTTAGCTCTTTCGATAATTTCAACTAGTCTCCAGGTTTTATTTTTGCTCAGAGGCCTGGTCTCCGAAATACGTACCGTATCACCTATATTGCATGAATTCTCTTCATCATGAGCCATCAGCTTCTTGGTCCTGTTCACGAATTTGCCATAAATAGGGTGTTTTACCTTCCTTTTGATGGCCACCACGATCGACTTATCCATCTTGTTGCTGACAACAATTCCGATACGTTCTTTTCTCAATTTTCTTTCCATTGCTGATCTAGCTATTAGATTTTTCATTTAATTCCCTGTGTCGCAGTTCTGTCAGCAGACGTGCAATTGTAAGCTTCACCTGTCTGATCTTCTGTGGATTATCCAGAGGAGTTATTGCATGGTTAAGCTTCATTCGGACAAGCATTGTTCTTTCGGTATCGATTCTCTCGATCAGGTCCGGAGTGCTTAATTCCCTTATTTCTGAAGTTTTCATCTGTGTTGTTTATTTTATTCCTGTACGTAATCGGTTCTCACAATGAATTTTGTAGTGATCGGTAGTTTCTGTGCGCCGAGCCTGAGAGCTTCTTTTGCAACATCAAATGGAACACCTTCAGCTTCGATAAGTATTCTGCCCGGAGTTACAGGCACTACAAAACCTTCAGGAGTGCCTTTACCTTTTCCCATTCGAACCTCAGCAGGTTTCTTTGTTATGGGCTTATCGGGGAATACCCTTATCCAGATCTGACCTTCACGTTTCATGTGACGGGTAACAGCCTGACGGGCCGCTTCAATCTGCCGGCCTGTTATCCAGCACTGTTCAAGCGCTTTAATTCCAAAAGACCCGAATGCCAGCTGATTGCCTCTCTGTGCATTTCCCTTCATTCTGCCCTTCTGGGATCTCCTGTATTTGGTCCTTTTCGGTTGTAACATGACTCGAATATTAAGTTTTTATATAGTCTCTGTTCTTATTTTTTTGCCTTTCTCTTAAGACTTTTTGTCTTGGCATTACGTGCCCCGATATTCGGACTGAGGTCTCTTTTTCCGTATACCTCTCCGTTGCAAATCCAGACCTTGATCCCGATAAGACCAACCTTGGTATGGGCTTCAGCAAGGGCATAATCAATATCTGCACGCAGTGTGTGAAGCGGAATACGTCCTTCCTTGTAGGTTTCGCTTCGTGCCATTTCGGCTCCGCCCAGGCGACCCGAGATGAGCACTTTTATTCCTTCAGCTCCCATTCTCATAGTTGAGGCGATAGCCATTTTAATGGCGCGTCGGTATGATATTTTGCCTTCGAGCTGGCGGGCAACATTGTTGGCAACTATATTGGCATCAAGTTCAGGCCGTTTAACTTCAAAGATGTTGATCTGAACCTCCTTTTTGGTAATCTTCTTAAGTTCCTCCTTAAGTTTGTCAACCTCCTGGCCGCCTTTGCCGATGATAATACCCGGACGCGCGGTGTTGACCGTTACCGTAATAAGTTTGAGAGTTCTCTCGATGACAATCTTTGAGATGCTTGCCTTTGCAAGCCTTGCATTAAGATATTCCCTGATCTTCGTGTCTTCAACAAGTTTGCCGGAAAAATCCTTACCGCCAAACCAGTTCGAGTCCCAACCTTTGATAATACCTAATCTGTTACCTATCGGATTTGCTTTTTGTCCCATCTGGTCTATTTTGATGTATTTTCAACTTCCTTATTCATACTGTCGAGCACGAGGGTCACATGATTCGATCTTTTCCTTAATCTGTAAGCCCTTCCCTGAGGTGCTGTCTGGAGCCTTTTCAGAGCGCGGCCGCCATCAACACTTATCTCTTTTACAAAAAGGTTGCTCTCCTCAACTCTCACACCTTCATTTTTTGACTGCCAGTTTGCAATGGCAGAGAGAAGAAGCTTTTCGAGCCTGCGTGATGCTTCCTGTTTGCTGTATTTAAGAACATCAAGAGCCCTGTTGACATCCAGGCCACTGATAAGCCCGGTAACAAGCCTCATTTTGCGAGGTGATGTAGGACAGTTCCTCAGTACTGCCTGATATCTGTGTTTGGCAGCTTCCTTTCTCTGTTCTGCTGTATTTCTTTTTCTTGCACCCATCTCTTAATTTTTTTCAGATTTACACTACTTGTTATTTATTACCGGCGTGACCTCTGAATGTACGGGTAGGCGCAAATTCACCTAGCTTGTGGCCCACCATGTTTTCGGTAATGTAAACCGGGATAAATTTGTTTCCGTTATGAACTGCTATAGTATGTCCGACAAAGTCAGGTGAGATAACAGATCTTCTCGACCATGTTTTGAGAACTGACTTTTTCTGCCCTTTGTTCATTTCAAGGACTCTATTCTCAAGTTTGAATTCAATGAAAGGGCCTTTTTTAATTGATCTACTCATCTTACGTCAGTTATTTTTTCCTTCTTTCAATAATGTGTTTAGCAGAGTATTTCTTCCTGTCGCGGGTTTTGAATCCTTTTGCCGGAAGACCTTTTCTTGAACGGGGATGGCCGCCTGAAGCCCTTCCCTCACCACCTCCCATTGGGTGATCGACAGGGTTCATGACAACGCCTCTGACTCTCGGACGGCGACCCTGCCAGCGTGAACGACCCGCCTTGCCGGATCTCTCGAGGTTGTGGTCGGGATTTGATACGGTACCGATGGTAGCACGGCAGCTTGTCAGCACCATTCTTGTTTCTCCCGAAGGAAGCTTAATGATCGCATATTTGCCTTCACGGGCTGAAAGCTGGGCATAGGTCCCTGCGCTGCGCGCAAGTGCTGCACCTTTTCCTGGCTTCAGCTCGATATTGTGTATGATCGTACCCAGAGGAATATCGTTGAGAAACATTGTGTTCCCTATTTCAGGGGTTGCATCTTTGCCTGACACAATCTTCTGCCCGACCTGAAGCCCGACAGGAGCAACTATGTATCTCTTTTCACCGTCCTCATAAACAACCAGGGCTATCCTTGATGATCTGTTCGGATCATATTCGATTGCCCTGACTGTAGCATTGATGCCATCTTTTTCCCTGAGGAAATCGATAACCCTGTACATCTGTTTGTGACCGCCACCGATGTACCTCATAGTCCTTTTGCCGTTAACGTTCCTTCCTCCTGTTTTTCTGAGCGGTCGAAGCAAGGATTTCTCCGGCACAGCCTTTGTGATGTTATCAAAAGCGCTGATGATTTTGTGTCTCTGACCTGGTGTTGCAGGTTTGATCTTTCTGACTGCCATACTGGTTTTTAAATATTGCTATAGAAATCAATTTTGTTTCCTTCTGCCAGGGTGACAACTGCTTTTTTAATGGCAGCAGTCTTTCCGACCAGAAAACCCGATTTAGTATTCCTTGTCATAACCTTGCCGCCATACCTCATCGTATTTACTGATTCCACAGTAACGCCATAAAGGTCCTCAACGGCTTTCTTTATCTGCAATTTATTTGCATTTCTTGCAACGACAAATCCATACCGGTTAAATTTATCGCCCTGTGCTGTCATCTTTTCCGTTACTATCGGTTTAAGCAGAATATTCATCGTTAAATTTTTACTGTTTTTCAAAAGTTGCCTGCAAAACGTCAACTGCACTCTCCGTAAGTACCAGAGTTGAGGCCTTCATAATTTTGTAAGTACTTAATTCTCCGGCACTTACAACATCAACCCCTTGTACATTTCGGGATGACAAATATATGTTTTTATTTTGTTCCGGTAAAACAAAAAGAGATTTTTTATTGGCAATATTCAGGTTATTACCCATTTTGACCATGTCTTTTGTTTTAGGAACTTCAAGTGAGAAGTCTTCCAGAACAATAATATTATTTGAAGATGCCTTGTAAGACAGGGCGGATTTTCTTGCCAGTTCTTTCAGTTTCCTGTTGAGTTTGAAACCATAGAATCTGGGCTGCGGTCCGAATACACGGCCTCCTCCGCGGAACAGCGGGTTCTTGAGGCTGCCTGCACGGGCAGTTCCGGTTCCTTTTTGTCTTTTGATCTTCCTGGTACTTCCTGCAACTTCGCCACGCTGTTTGGATTTATGTGTACCCTGCCTTTGATTTGCAAGGAATTGTTTTGTATCCAGATAGATAGCGTGGTCGTTAGGTTTAATCCCGAAAATTGAATCATCAAGGCTGACTTTTCTTCCGGTTTCCTTACCTTCGGTATTAAGAATTGCTAATTCCATTATTTTGTAATTATTACGTAACCACCTTTCGGACCGGGAACTGATCCTTTAACTATTAAAATATTGCTTTCTGCCAGGAGTTTAACGACTTTCATGCTTACCGACACTACCTTGTTACCTCCTTTTCGTCCCGCCATTCTCATGCCGGGCAGTACTCTTGAAGGGAATGAGGATGCTCCGAGAGAACCCGGTGCCCTGCCTCTGTTATGCTGGCCATGGGTTTGCCCGCCCACACCGCCGAAGCCGTGACGTTTTACAACACCCTGGAATCCTTTTCCTTTCGACCATCCGCGAACGTCAACCCAGTTATCCGGCCGGAAGAGTTCGGCAGTAAGGACTTCTCCCATCTGCACCTGACCTTCTGTGAATCCGGTGAATTCTATAAGTTTTCTTTTTGGTGTGGTTCCTGCTTTCTGGAAATGGCCCTGCTCAGCTTTTGTAGTATGTTTTTCCTTCTTTTCATCGAAACCAAGCTGCACTGCAAAATAGCCGTCCTTTTCCTTTGTCTTGATCTGTGTAACGACACATGGTCCTGCCTGCAGTACAGTACAAGGAATATTCTTTCCGTCCTCATCGAAAACGGAGGTCATTCCCACCTTTTTTCCAATTAATCCCTGCATTTCTTTATTACTTTACTGGTTTCACACTTTTATTTCTACTTCTACCCCGCTGGGAAGCTCAAGCTTCATCAAAGCATCAATTGTTTTGGGAGTTGAGCTGTAAATATCAAGAAGCCGCTTGTATGATGAAAGCTGGAACTGCTCCCTGGCTTTTTTGTTAACAAACGGGGAACGAAGAACCGTATAAATCTTTTTATGTGTCGGAAGAGGAATGGGACCACTTACAACCGCACCAGTAGATTTTACTGTTTTTACAATCTTCTCGGCGGACTTATCCACAAGATTATGATCGTAAGATTTCAGTTTAATACGAATTTTCTGACTCATTTTGATTAAAGAATTTTTCCTTTAGTTATTTCAACAATCCTTTTTGCTATTTCTTCAGGCACCTCCTCATAGTGGGAGAACTCCATCGTCGAGGTAGCTCTTCCGGAGGTAAGGGTCCGCAGTACTGTAACATAACCGAATTTTTCGGCCAGAGGTACTTTTGCCTTGATAACCCTTGAACCCGCTTTCGATTCCATACCTTCCACCTTACCTCTTCTTCTGTTGAAATCGCCGATAACGTCGCCGACATATTCTTCGGGTGTTACAACTTCTGTCGACATTATCGGTTCGAGAATGACAGGATTGCATTTCCCTGCATATTTCCTGAATGCCTGTTTTGCTGCAATCTCGAAAGAAAGAGAGTCGGAATCAACCGGATGATATGAACCGTCTTTTAGTACTATTTTAAGGCTTTCGAGCGGGAAACCTGCAAGAGGCCCGTTTACCATTGCCTCACGGAATCCCTTCTCGATGGAAGGAATAAACTCCTTGGGAATATTCCCTCCCTTTATTTCATTAACAAATTCAAGTCCTCGTTTACCGTCTTCAGCAGGCATCATTTCAACAGTAATATCGGCAAATTTACCTCTGCCGCCTGTCTGCTTTTTAAACACCTCCCTGAATTCGGCGCTTGTCGTGATAGCTTCCTTATAGGCAACCTGCGGAACACCCTGGTTGCATTCCACCTTGAATTCCCTTTTCAGCCTGTCGATGAGGATTTCGAGATGAAGTTCACCCATCCCGTGTATGACGGTCTGGCCGCTGTCAGGATCTGTCCTGACCTGGAAAGTGGGATCTTCCTCGGCCAGTTTGCTAAGAGCGATTGACAGTTTGTCGACATCAGCCTGTGTTTTGGGCTCGACAGCCACTCCGATGACGGGTTCGGGAAAATCCATCGATTCGAGAAGGATCGGTTTATTGATGGCACAAAGGGTATCTCCTGTCTTGAGATCCTTGAAGCCTACTCCGGCACAGATGTCTCCTGCCGAAACACTTTCCCTCGGGGTCTGCTTGTTTGCATGCATCTGGAAAAGACGGTTGATCCTTTCGCGTTTGCCTGTTCTTGTATTGAGGACAGTATCACCTGACCGGAGAACTCCGGAATAAACCCTTATAAAAACAAGCCTTCCGACGAACGGGTCGGTTGCGATTTTGAAGGCAAGCGCGGCGAGAGGTTCGCTGTCATCAGGTTCGCGCCTGACTTCAGCATCATTTCTCGGATCTATTCCTGTCACGGCACCGATATCTACAGGTGAAGGAAGGAATGCTATTATCGAGTCGAGAAGGTTCTGTATTCCCTTGTTCTTGAATGCTGCGCCGCAGGTTACGGGAACCGCGAGCCCCTGCACGGTTGCTTTTCTAAGGGCCGTCAGAATCTCATCGGCAGTTATTGAATCATGATCTTCGAGGAACCTGGCAAGAAGAGCATCGTCGACATCAGCAACTGATTCGATGAGCCGTCCCCTCCATTCTTCAGCTTCCTGAAGCATGTTCCCGGGAATATCCTCCACCTCGAAACTGTTGCCGGCCGAGCCGTTATCGTACCATACATATGCCTTCATCCTGATAAGATCGATCAGCCCCCTGAAATTCTCTTCGGAGCCGATCGGCAGATGTATGGCAACAGGGTTTGCGCCAAGCTTATCCTTGATCTGATGGATGACACTAAAGAAATCAGCGCCGGCCCTGTCCATTTTATTTATAAAGGCAATCCTCGGGACATTGTATTTATTTGCCTGCCGCCAGACTGTTTCCGACTGGGGCTCGACTCCGCCAACAGCACAGAATACTGCAACTGCTCCGTCGAGCACCCTGAGGGAACGCTCCACTTCGACAGTAAAATCGACATGCCCCGGCGTATCTATTATATTTATTTTATAATCCTGGTTATCATATTTCCAGAAAGTGGTTGTGGCAGCTGAAGTAATTGTGATACCTCTCTCCTGTTCCTGAACCATCCAGTCCATCTGGGCATTTCCGTCATGGACCTCTCCCATCCTGTGGGTACGACCCGTATAGAACAGAATTCGTTCCGTGGTTGTGGTCTTACCGGCATCGATGTGGGCCATGATTCCGATGTTTCTGGTATTTTTCAGGTTGTTGTCCATTTCTGTTGATACGGCGCGTTAGTCTTTCAATTCGTCAAAACCTGAAATGAGCAAAGGCTTTGTTTGCCTCGGCCATCCTGTGAGTATCTTCTTTCTTCTTATAGGCACCGCCTTCAAGCTTGTATGCAGCCATAAGTTCGGCAGCAAGTCTTTCTGCCATTGAATGTCCCGTCCTCTTGCGTGCGAAGGAAATCATGTTCTTCATGCTAATACTTACCTTTCTGTCGGGGCGGATCTCCATAGGGACCTGGAATGTGGCACCACCAACTCTGCGGGCCTTGACTTCCACCTGGGGAGTAACATTTTCGAGAGCCTGTTTGAAGATCTCAAGAGGTGTTTTACCTTCAGCTTTGAATTTGTCTCCTATAATATCGAGGGAATCATAGAATATTTTGAAAGCAAGATTTTTTTTACCACTGTACATAAGATTATTCACAAACCGTGTTACATACGGATCGTTGTACTTGGGATCCGGTAACATTATCCTTTTCTTTGGTTTTGCTTTTCTCATTATCTTATTTCTTTAAGTGTTATTTCTTCGGTCTTTTTGCACCATATTTTGACCTTCTCTGGGTACGGCCATCCACGCCTGATGTATCGAGAGCACCACGTACAAGATGGTAGCGCACACCCGGCAGATCTTTTACCCTGCCACCCCTGATAAGCACAATAGAGTGTTCCTGAAGGTTATGGCCCTCACCCGGAATATAAGCATTGACTTCTTTCTGGTTTGTAAGTTTGACCCTGGCCACTTTCCTCATTGCCGAATTTGGTTTTTTCGGTGTTGTGGTGTAAACACGTACACAAACACCCCTTCTCTGAGGACATGAATCCAAAGCAGGCGCTTTACTTTTGTCGATCAGTTTCTTCCTGCCTTTCCTTACTAACTGCTGAATTGTCGGCATAAATAGTGTGATTTTACATTAAATTTTACTGAAAAAATCGGTTCGCAAAGGTATTGTTTTTATTTCTAAATTCACAAACAAGTTGAATGTTTTTTTAACCAGCTCTCAGATAGACATTTATCATTGCTGATTATCAATGAAAAAAATCTCCCGAGGAGTCTTTTAAAACAAAATATCTTACTTAAAAATGTAAGTTATCAACAGGTTCCTTCCCGATCTTTCCTGACGAAAAAGCATTTTGTAAACTTACGGTGAAAGAAAAACCGGTACTCCTGAGTTTCAAAAAACTGGTGCAAAGGAAATAAAAATTTTGTAATTACAGCTTCTTTATTAAACAGTTTTTAAAAAATTGTTATTTTTGTCCCCTTCAATTCATTGTAAATAAATAAGTATAAAATATTATTTTTTCAGACAACTATGAAAACATACCAGACTGACCAGATAAAGAGCATAGCCCTGCTCGGGAATTCCGGATCAGGAAAGACTACCCTTGCCGAAGCAATGCTCTTCAATGGCGGGGTGATTGAGCGCAGGGGCACAATTGACGGAAAGAACACTGTCTCGGATTATCGCCCTATCGAACAGGAGAACGGTAACTCAATATTTTCGACGGTTCTCTATTCCGAGTTTCAGAACATTAAGATCAACATCCTTGACACTCCCGGTCTGGACGATTTCAGCGGCGGGGTTATTTCGTCGCTATATGCTGCCGACTGCGCGGTAATGACGATAAATGTTCAGAATGGTGTTGAAGTCGGTACGGAGATCCATTTCCGGCATGCCGAAAAAATGCACAAACCGCTTATTCTTGTGATAAACGGTCTGGATCATGAAAAAGCCAATTTTGAGAAGTCAGTCGAAATGATGAAGGAAAGACTGGACAGTAATGTCATCCTTGTCCAGTATCCTGTCAACGAAGGAGTTGGTTTCAACTCAGTCATTGATGTCCTCAAGATGAAGATGTACCAGTACTCCAAGGAAGGCGGAACGGCTAAAATTCTTGACATCCCTGCTGATCAGAAAGACAAGGCTGAAGAACTGCACGCGGCACTTGTGGAAAAGGCGGCTGAAAGTGACGAATCGCTGATGGAAAGCTTCTTCTCAAATGATACTCTATCGGAAGATGAGATAAAGAGAGGTATTGCAAAGGGCATACTTACCAGGGGGATGTTCCCGGTATTCTGTGTTTCAGCCAAAAACAACATCGGGGTCGACCGCTTAATGGAATTCATTGCCAGTGAGGCCCCGTCAATTACCGATATGCCAGCTCCGGTAAACAGTAAGGGAGCAGCTGTAAAAGCCGATCCTGCCGGACCTGCTTCGGTATATGTTTTTAAATCATCAATTGAAGAGCATATCGGGGAAATTAACTATTTCAGGGTATATTCAGGCAAAATAACAGAGAACCTCGACGTTGTCAACACCAGCAACGGATCAAAGGAAAGACTCTCGCAGCTTTATATCTGTGCGGGCAAAAACAGGGTCAGGGTACCCGAACTCCATACCGGCGACATAGGAGCTTTCGTGAAGCTCAAGAACACAAAGACCAATCACACTCTCAATGCCCCGGGCAACGACTGGCAATACGCAGGTGTCAAGTATCCCGAGCCCAAATACAGGACAGCCATCAAGGCACAGAGTGAAAGTGATGATGAGAAGCTGGGTGAAGCACTTAACAAGATCCATCTTGAGGATCCGACAATAATCGTTGAGTATTCGAAGGAACTGAAGCAGATAATAGTGCATGGTCAGGGCGAATACCATTTAAATATTATGAAATGGCATCTTGACAATATTTACAAGATACCTACAAACTTCAATCCACCCAGGATACCTTACCGCGAAACAATAACCAAAGCCGCGCAGGCCGACTACCGTCATAAAAAACAATCGGGTGGTGCAGGTCAGTTCGGTGAAGTTCACATGATTATAGAACCATATTCTGAAGGATCCCCCGAGCTGACGGCGATGAAGATAGCAGGGAAGGAGATTAAGCTTTCAATAAGGGCTAAGGATGAAATCGATCTTGAATGGGGCGGCAAGCTTATTTATGTAAACTGCATAGTGGGTGGTTCGATCGATGCAAGGTTCATGCCGGCAATCCTCAAAGGGATTATGGAAAAAATGGAGGTCGGCCCTCTTACAGGTTCATACGCGCGCGATATCAGGGTTTATGTGTACGACGGGAAAATGCATCCTGTCGACTCAAACGAAATATCCTTCAGGCTTGCAGGAAGAAATGCATTCAGCACCGCGTTTAAAAATGCAGGGCCAAAGATACTTGAACCAATTTATAATGTAGAGATAATGGTTCCTTCCGACAGGATGGGTGACGTAATAAGTGACCTGCAGGGCAGACGCGGAATGGTTCTCGGCATGTCGAGCGAGAAACGGTTTGAAGTCATCAAGGCCAGGGTTCCTCTTGCCGAAATGAACAAATACTCTACTGCGTTAAGTTCGATTACAGGAGGACGTGCAATGTATACCATGGAATTTGCCGAATATGCACAGGTGCCTGCCGAAGTGCAGGATGCAGTCATCAAGGCTTACCAGGAAGAAGAAGAGGAAGAATAAAAAAAGGCGCCGGATCGCGGCGCCTTTTTTTATACTGTTTTGAGAACATCCCAGACAAAAGCCCTTATTCCGACTTCTTCATTAATAGAATCAATCTTTTTTACGACATCAAGGACAGCATCGACCTTCTCATCGTCAATTACCATCAAGAGACTTTTATTTATCTCGGGCCAGGTATGTGTTCCAAGGTGAGGGACACCGTTACTGGTGCCCCTGCCCTGAACATTCTCCCATAGTGAATAACCTTTTATCCCAAGTTTGTCCATCAGATACTCCACCCTTTCTGTGTGTGCCTGATTGTATACTATCATTATCGCTTTCATTGTATTGTTCTTAACTGGGTTTATTTTGTGCTTTCTCCGTTGCCGTTCAGAAATTTCATCTCGGAATAAACGGCAAGTGTTTTATTCCTTTCGCCATGTCGGGCAAAAATCGAATAGATTACGGGAACCAGTATCAGGGTGACAAGTGTGGAGAAGACAAGTCCTCCGATAACTGCAATGCCCATAGGGCTCCAGAGTTCTGAACCCGACCCCTTGCTGAGTGCAAGAGGAAGCATACCGAGAATTGTTGTTGCCGATGTCATTATAACCGGTCTTAGCCTTGATCTTCCCGACAGGGCTATGGCCTCATATAGTTCATTACCCCTTTCACGCATAAGGTTTATGAAGTCGACAAGCACAATAGCGTTCTTGACCACGATACCGATCAGCATCACCGCGCCTATTGCCGAAATCACGCTTAACGTAGTTTTGGTAAGGAACAGGGCGATGGCAACCCCCGAAAATGCGAAGGGGATCGAGAACATTATTATGAAAGGCATCTTTAGCGACTCGAACTGGGATGCCATTACCAGATAGACCAGAATAAGACTTATCACTATAAGAAAAGCTATATCCATGAACGATTCCATCTGATCCTGGATCGCACCTGATATCTGTACCATCACTCCTGAAGGAAGCTGGGTGGTGTCGATAGCTTTCTGGACTTCTGCCTGTAATTCCGTAAGCGACCTTTTGTATGGTGTGAACGATACAGTTACAATCCTCTCCCTTCTTTTCCTCTCGATGCTAGGCGGCGACCAGAACTCCTTGATATTTGCTATTTCACCAAGCCTTATGACCTGGCCCATGGGATTTGTGATTGCTATGTTTTCGATGTCAGTAAGGGTACTCCTTGCATCTTCCCTGAACCGAACAACAACATCGTATTCGTCGCCCGACTGACGCAGCCTTGTCGACGTAAGTCCGCTGACCCTGTTCCTCACAGCTGCCGAAACGGTGGCGGTATTGAGCCCGTTTGCCATCATCTTGCCCTGGTCAAGGATTATCTGCAGTTCGGGTTTGGATTTGTCGCGGCTGATCGTTACGTCCTTGGCGCCCCTGACTTTTCTGATTTTGGCAGCCAGTTCCTCTGCAACATTGTTTGTTTCAGCTATGTTATATCCGTAAATCTCAACATCGACAGTGTTGCTTCCAAAACTGCCCATGTTCTGCTGAGTGCCTACCGTATAGTCGACTATTTCAGGGATCTTGGCCAGTTCGCTTCTCAGCTCCTCGGCTATTTCCTGCGAGCTTCTCTTGCGTTCCTCTATTGGGACAAGAGCTATGGTATAGGAAATGACGTGTGTTCCGCCGGCCCCGAAAAGTGATGAAAATCCGGCTTCGTCATCGGCACCTGTTGATGTTGATGTAAGTTTTACTTCAGGAAATTTCTCCTTTACAATTTTATCGATCTTATCAGTTGTTTTAAGCGTTTCATCGACCCTGGTACCTGTCTGAAGTTCAATGGTAGCATTTACCTCCGACTGGTCAGCCTCAGGGAAGAATTCGGTATCGATCTTTGTAAACAGTGCCATCGAACCTATAAAGATCACTAAAGCTAACAGAACCGTTACTCTTTTATGGTGAAGGGCCCAGCGGAGAGTTTTTTCATAGAACCGATCAAACGAGTCGAGCCATTTTCTAATGCTTCCGTCATATGTCCAGAATGGTGCATCTTTTCTTATAGGATACCATTTCAGCAACAGGGCGCTCATTGTGGGAGTAAGAGTGATAGCTGCCACAACCGAGGTGATAATTGTAATTGTCACAAGCATCCCAAGTTGTTTGAACAGAACCCCGGTAAGCCCCGAGACGAAAGTCAGCGGGAAGAATACGGCGACTACTGTTAATGTTGTAACAATTACAGCAAGCCATACCTCATTTGTCGCATAAATTGCCGCTTCCCGCGGACGACTGCCCCTTTCAACGTGTTTTGTTATGTTTTCAAGAACCACAATCGCATCATCCACCACCATCCCGATCGCTATCGACAGGGAGGTAAGCGAGATGATGTTGACCGATTCCTTGGTTATAAACAGATATATGAATGCAACGACAAGAGATATAGGTATTGTAACAATGATTATAAGAGTTGCCCTCCAGCGGCCAAGGAAGAAGAGAACAACGAGAACCACGAAAATTGCTGCATAAAGAAGTGTTTCAGTAAGGTTGCTGATTGAGTCCTTTATAAATGTCGCACTGTCAAACAACTTTTCGATTTTCACATCGGCAGGAAGGTCTTTCTTGAGCTTTTCAAGTGTCTGCTCCACCTCCCTTGTGACCTTTACGGTGTTTCCTCCCGACTGCTTCTGCACATACAATGTCATTCCCTGGCGTCCGTTTATCCTTGTGTCGAGACGGGTTTCGCGGATGGTGTCCCTTACAACCGCGACATCCCTGAGATACACATTGTTGCCGTTATAACTTGAAATAACAATATTCTTCATGATATCGCTCTCGGGAAATTCACCCTGGATACGGAGGGGATAATCAGTTTTACCCATTTCCATATACCCTGCCGGCATGTTCATATTCTCGGCGGCAAGCACTCCTCCGATCTGCTCTATCGTCAGGTTATAAGCCTCCATTTTCCTTGGATCGACATCGATATAAACTTTACGGCCCGGAACACCTGCAAGGTTAACCGATCCGACACCTTCAATTCTGTTCAGTGGATTGACGATTTTTTCATCAAGAATCTTTTCAAGCCCCCGGTAACTTTCCTTTGCTGTGACAGCATAGAAAATTATGGGCATCATGCTTGAATTGAATTTCATGATCATCGGCTTTTCAGCATCCTTTGGAAGAACTCTGTCGATAAAGCCCAGATTGCTTCGTATGTCATTGGATGCTTCATCGAGATTTGTCCCGTATTCAAAATTCATGAATATTACCGAAAGGCCATCGCTTGAGGTTGACGTTATCTCCTTGAGATTGGATACAGAGTTGAGGGCATCCTCAACAGGCCGGGTCACATTGGTTTCAATATCTGAAGCGCTCGCTCCGCTGTATGTCGTAACGACACCGATAAACGGAAGCTCCATTTCGGGATATAGATCGATCGGAAGCTGAGTGAGCGAATACAAACCCATCACGATCAATGCTACAAAGATCAGGATCGTGGTTACGGGTCGTTTTACGGAAGTGCTGTATATACTCATCTTGTTTCAGGTCTGTTGCTTATTGTAATACTTCAATTTTATCATTGTTAAGAAGTTTCGACTGGCCGTCTGATATCAGCCTGTCGCCTTCTTTCAGATTGTCTGAAATTATCTCAAGCTGGTCGTCGAACCTGTTTCCGATAGTCACTTCAATGCGTTTGGCCCTTCCCTGGTCATCAACGAATACATACCTAACATTTGTTCCTTCCTGGAGAAGCACTGCTGATGCCGGCACCACGAATGTTTCAACTTCACCGAGATCCATGGAAACCCTGACGAACATGCCCGGTTTTAAAAGATCGTTTCTGTTAGGAAGCTCTATTTCGGTGATGAAAGTACGTGTTGATGAATTTACGGTAGGGGCTTTCCTGAAAACCGAACCTGAGAATACCTCATCTTTGTAAACATCAGCCTTAACTACAGCTTTCATCCCTTTCTTTACAAGCGGATAATATTGTTCCGATACTGCAACGTTCAGCTTCAGCGGATTTATCTGCATCAACGTAACGACTGCTGCTTTTCCTGATTGCGAAGTGGGAGATCCGGAATACATTTCACCGTCTTCGAAATACTTGCCGGTTACGATCCCGTTGAAGGGAGCTGTCATCAGGGTATTCTGCTCCATAAAATCGACATTGGTCTTTGTCACATCATACTGTGTCTTCGCCTGGTCGTACTGTTGCTGTTTGACACTTCCTGTCCTGAGCAATGTATCAAGTCGCGAGAGATCTTTTTCAAGGTTTGCCAGCTGCAGTTTAAGCTGATAAAGCTGCGTGCGGTCCATCAGGAACAGTTTGTCGCCCTTGCTTACCCTGTCCCCGGTTTCAACATAAATCTTGTCTATGCGTCCGGGTGACGCCGGAGCCATGTTGACTTCCTCGTAAGGCAGAATAGTGGCCGTATAATCAATGGTCCTGGCAATCTTTGTCTTTGAGATTGTCATGACCTTTACTGGAATTGCAGCTTTTTCTGAAGATTCACCACCTGCAGCAATATTAGCTCCGTCGGTGCTTTTCTTTGATGAACAGGCCGAAATTATAAGGCCGCTGATCAATATTACCGGGATTGTTCTTAAGTATTTCATTATTTTAGATTGTTTCGGAATTAATTACATGTTATTTAATAATTTATCGAGGGCCACTTTGGTTTGAAGAAGATTCATAAGTGAAGTGACATAATTGTTCTCTGCCTGAAGGTACTGGCTGTTAGCCTGAGTAAGTTCCAGGCTCGAAGCCATTCCCTGTTTGTATTTGTTTTCGGTGCTTTCATAAACTCTTTTGGCTACTTCAACATTCTCTTTCTGGCTCAGATATTGAAGATTGGCATTTACAAGATCATATCTAAGCTGTTTTTCCTGGAGAAGAAGCTGGTCTGAAACCATTGCTTTTGTGTTCTTTGCCTTCTCAAGGTTTATCTGGGCCTGCCTGATTTTGGCATATCTCTGTCCGCTGGCAAAGATCGGTACTGATAGTGAAAGTCCGGTCATAGAATTGTCAAACCATCTCTGGTCACCTATTTTATCACCCATACCATTGGTGCCTATATTATAAAAACCGGCAAGAGTGGGAAGGGTGGATGCCTTTTGTGATTTCACCGCAAGGGCCGATATCTGCTCCTGCCCCTTTATCATCTGGTAATCGATGTTGTTTTCAACATTGAATTCCTGTCCCAGTATCTCTTCCACATTTATCCCTGCGGTAAGGCCCTCCAGGGTTTCCAGAAGCCTGATCTCAGTTCCGGCGGGAACGCCAAGCTGGAACCTCAAAAGGTTGTAATTAAGCTCAAGACTTCTCAGCAATGAACTTCTCGAATTTTCAGTCATTGTCACGTTTGAGGCCATCTGATCAACATCTGTCGATTCAGCCATACCCACTTTATACATCGCCTTGGTCGAATTAAGGGTCTCATTCAGGTTTGCGATATTGCCATCAAGTATCCTTAGCGACTCCTCCGTGACAAGAATAAGAAAATATGCCGTGCTCACAGATTCCCTTGTATCAAGCTCTGTCTTATAAAGGTTTTGTTCGCTTAGTTTATTTGCAAGTTTTGTTGTTGCAATTCCCAGGTAAAGAGGTGCGTTAAAGATAATTAGCGAAGCCTGCACACTGGCACCCGTATTGTATTTTGATCCGAATGTAACCGGTATCTTTTCTCCGGGTTTGCCAAAGAATTCCCCCGGAAGAAGTGTTGTCATAAGCTTGAGGTTATCCGTAAACGAAGCGGAACCTTCGATCGAGGGAAGAGCTGCCGAGATCGTTTCCCAGATGGCGTTCCTTGAAGCCTTGACATCAAGCCTGGCGGAAATAACAGCCCTGTTGTTGGCAACAGCATAATCCTGGGCCTGCCTGAGGGTAAGCTCCAGAACGCCGTTGTTTTGCTGTGCTAAGACTGCTCCCGTCGAAATGACAAGAGCAGAAATTAAACTCGGAATAATCTTCTTTCTCATATTCAATGATTTTTTTCTTCAGCTTTTTTTGGAATCGGTTTTATAATATTTGTCAATAAGTTCAAGACCTTTGGGGGTGGATATCCCCCTCAGGTAACTTATATATAAGTTCTTAACAACTTCACTGCCCGGGAAATGGTCGGGAGGAAAAATATCCTTGTCAACTGTCATTTTCGTAACCTCAAGCATACATTTGTTCGTAAGTTCTATATTAATGTCACTTCTGAAAATACCCTGTTCGACTCCTTTCACAAGGATCTCATAATTATTCCCGACATAAGGGATCGAATGTTGCTTTTGCGCATTTTCAATTGCTGCAAGATGAATGCGCTTTAGGTCCATCAAAAATGCAGGGCTGATCTTCTGAAAATGGTCCAGCATCATATCTATTATCCTGAATATTGCTTCAATCACATTATCTGAACTTTTCATTATCTCGGCCGATTTTTCCTTCTGCCGAACTGCCATCCATTCGAGGACGCCCCTGAGCAATTCATCTTTGTCCCTGAAAACCTCGTAAATGGTCCTTTTTGAGATATTCATCTGCCCGGCAAGCATATCCATGGTCACAGCCCTTATCCCGTAAGTCCTGAACATCTTTGATGCTTCTTCAATAATTCTCTCCCTGTAATTCATGGCATTTCAAAGTCGCACAAAAATGAGAAAACTATATCAGTTTTCAAAGTTTTCTTTTACAAATTCCTGATAAATTCAGCAAAAACACGAAATTTACCGGTGAATAACGGAACGGGGTACCCTGAATCAATTATTTATGATAAAAGACAGAACTATATACCAGGTTGATGCATTCACTCCGGAAACTTTTAAAGGAAATCCTGCAGGGGTATGCATACTCGATAAAGAAATGCCGGAGGAATGGATGAAAAATATTGCAGCCGAACTTCATGTTTCCGAGACTGCATTTATAACCGTTGATGGGGATGAATATAAAATAAGGTACTTCACCCCAGAGTCGGAAATACCTCTCTGCGGCCATGCAACTCTATCATCGGCACATATTATGTACGAGACAGGGATCGTAGAAAAAACCAGGGAAATCAATTTCCTCTCGAAAGCAGGGAAATTGAAGATCCGTTATTCGGATGGCTGGGTTGTTATGAATTTCCCCTCCTATGATGTTGTCGGGGAGCAGGTGCCAGAGGATATCGAAAGATATATCGGGGCAAGACCTGCCGGGTATTACAGGACCGGTCACGGGTGGACATTCATTCTTCTTGAGACAGAGGCGGAAGTCCTCGGACTGAATCCCGATTTCAAAGCTCTCAAAAACTCTCCATATGGCGACATGATAGTTACCGCACCTTCATCTGACCCGGCGTTCGACTTTTGTGTAAGGTGTTTCGCCCCCGCAATTGGCATCGACGAAGATCCCGTTACAGGATCAGCACATTGCGCACTTGTTCCATTCTGGCATAAAAAAACCGGCAGGACAAGCTTCACCTCTCACCAGGTTTCCAAAAGAGGAGGAATACTAAAGGTTGCCCTGCTGGGCGACAGGGTGGAAATTGCCGGCCAGGCAAAGACTGTTTTCAGGGCCGAACTCTATGTATGAAGAGGCGGAAAGCGGGGAGCAAAACCAGCAACATGCAGCCATAACTTATTTTCAAACAAACATAAAAATCATCAACATGAATCATAATCCTGAATTGCGCATAAAGGAGCTTGGAATTGAATTGCCGCCGGCTCCAAAGCCCATGGGTGTCTACAAACCTGTACTGATAACAGGCAATTTTCTATATGTTTCCGGACAGGGACCATTAAAGGCCGACGGTACTTTGATAAAAGGCAGGGTCGGCGATGACCTTACAATGGAGCAGGGTAAAGAAGCAGCCAGGCAGGTCGGATTAGCCATGCTTTCACTTGTCAAAGACAATCTCGGGGACCTTGGCAGGATAAAACGTCTGGTAAAAACTCTGGGAATGGTAAACAGCTCTCCTGATTTCACAATGCATCCTGCCGTGATAAATGGATTCAGTGAGCTTATGGCAGAGGTATTTGGCGAGGATAACGGAATTGGTGTAAGAAGTGCTGTCGGAATGTTTCTCCCAAATAATATCGCAGTTGAGATAGAAGCAATGTTCGAACTCAAAGACTGACCCGATGGAACCTGAAAGAAATCAATGGTACAGGATCTCGAATTCCGCCCAGGTTAACTCTCCGGCTCTCCTTGTTTACCCCGACCGTATAGAGGAGAACATTGAAAGACTCTCCGGGTCAGTAACAGACAAATCGATGCTGAGGCTTCATGTCAAAACATATAAGATTCCCGAAATAGTCAGGCTTGTTATAAAGCATGGAATCAGGAAATTCAAATGCGCCACCATAGCTGAAGCCGAAATGACAGCCGGCTGCGGACCCGATGAAGTGCTCCTGGCCTATCAACCCGTTGGACCAAATATCAGAAGGTTCTTTGAGCTCAGGAAAAGATTTCCTGATGTTGCCCTTTCATGCATCGCCGATTGCGAGAAAACCGTCCGTCAACTTTCCGCCAATGCCATTGAGTTCAATGATCAGGCCGGGGTATGGCTGGATGTAAATACAGGGATGAACAGAACGGGAATTGCTCCCGGGGAAAATGCACTCAGGCTGTTCAGGCTGATCAACGATCTGCCTGGACTGAAAGCTGAGGGCCTCCATATTTATGACGGACACATTCACGAAAGTGATCATTCATTAAGAAAACGAATGTGCGACGAAGCCTGGGCAGTTGCAGAGCCCATGATCACGGAACTGAAGTCCGGAGGCAGGGAAATAAGGATTATTGCAGGAGGCACACCAACCTTCCCTTTCCATGCCGTAAAAGAAGGCGTTGAAACAAGTCCGGGCACAGCCGTACTCTGGGATTACGGATACAGCACATCATTCAAGGACCTTGACTTCCTTCATGCTGCAGTGCTCTTTACAAGGGTGATCAGCAAGCCCGGGAAAGATCTTGTATGTATTGACCTGGGAACCAAGGCAGTAGCTTCAGAAATGCCTCATCCGAGGATAAAAATCCTTGGTCTTTCAGATTATGAATTTGTCGGACACAATGAGGAGCACCTTGTGATAAGAACGGCAATGGCCGACGGCATTGAGCAGGGAGACGAATTATATTGCATACCTTTTCACATCTGCCCTACTGTGGACCGTTATGATAAGGTATCTGTAGTGATAAACGGCAGGGTGGCAGAAGAGTGGAAAGTTGAGGCAAGAAAAAGGCAGATAACCATTTAGCCGAATTGAACATTATTTAAAGGTACTGAATTCACATTGAGTCTTGCGGCCGTTATTCCCCGGCGACCTGTAGTTTTTTGCGTGGAATAAATCACCTGTAGAGGTAGACAAAGCCCCTGTATTCCTTGCTGTCGTATTTTACATCATCCCACCCGAGGGCCCTGATGACATAGAAATATACTCCCGGGCCCGCCTTGGCTGATGAGTTTCCGACATTCCCGTCCCATCCGTCCCATTCCTTGAGCATCTGTCCTTCACCATAAAAATCATAGACTTTTATTCCGTTTCGGCTGTAGATCTTGACGCTGATAAATCTCAACGACGTCTTTTTGACAACGAACCTGTCGTTTATTCCGTCTCCATTTGGAGTGAATACATTGGGGATATCAAGGAAGGAATCCTCAACCTTTATTTTGTCAAATCTGAGCGAATCGATGCAATGCAGTTCACTTTCAACCGTCAGCTTTACAGAATACTCTCCCGGGATATAATAGGTATGGGGTTTTGGATTGCTTAAGACAGAAACCGAATCATCACCGAATTCCCATTTATATGAGGCAGCCCTTACCGACTTATCCGTGAAGGTCACCTCCAGAGGGGCTTCCCCGTTTGATGGCTCTGCCGTGAAATCTGCCTTCACATGTATTGACTCATAGAAAAATGAAGACTCGAAGCTGCATCCAAGGCTGTCGGTTACTTTAAGCCTGTATGTCACATCTTCCAATGGCGGGTTGAAGGTCTGGGGGTTTATCTCTATGTCGGGATATGGAATTGATGACACGGGATCTGACGACCACCGGAATTTCACCCCGTTTGGAAGTCTTATCCTCTGACCAGAAGACGGATCGCTGTAATAAAATGTATCGACCGCTACCCTGCCGCTGAGAGCAACATAATCGCATGTCCGGTTCTGAAGCCTTGCAAATGCATAAGGCCTGTCGAGGAATATCCAGCCGGTAAGGCTGATATTATATCCCGATCCGTTTGTTATGTTGACCCGGTATCCGCCTTCATCAAGGGATGTTACTGATGAGGTCATCACTCCCGGTTCTGTTTTAATAAGCTGGCTGAATGCTCTTGCAGCATCATTCCACTTATACCATGTGAATGTAAATGGACCTGTCCCGCCAGGGCTTACAGCATTCAGACTTCCCCTGGCGTTTCCGGTGGCATTGCAGAAAACAAAAACAGGGTCTTTAACGGCAGGAGCGGAAGTATATGAAGTATAACGGACCGCATTCATACCCGGAGCTGTCAGCTGGCACATGACGGCCGCAGGAACAAACAGGGCTGCGATAAATATCCAAAAACGCACAGGCAATCTGATATTAAATCAATAACGGTTTCGGTGTCTGTTTGGTATAACCATCGCAATATTAATAAAAATGCAGGGATCCCCCAACCTGTATTATTCACAATTCCTCATCTGTCGTATGTTGATAAATTTTTGGTTTTTATTTCAGGCATCACCCGCCGCTGACGATGGATTTGCTAATTTTGCCACACCCGTTTTGCTGTAATTAAAAACGCTGATGATTAATAACTACTTAGATGACCTGAACGAAGCTCAGCGGCAGGCAGTCGTAAACACTGAAGGTCCTGCTCTGGTGATCGCAGGGGCCGGATCAGGTAAGACCAGGGTGCTTACATACAGGATAGTCCATCTCCTGCAAAAAAACATTCCAGCGAACAGAATCCTTGCACTTACATTTACAAACAAGGCGGCCAGGGAGATGAAAGACAGGATCTCTGCAATCGTCAGCCCTGAAATAGCCAGGTATCTCTGGATGGGAACTTTTCACTCGATATTTGCCAGGATACTCAGGGCCGAAGGATCAAGGTTAGGCTACAAATCAAATTTTACAATTTATGATGCCTCCGATTCAAAAAGCCTTGTCAGGTCCATCATTAAAGAGATGAACCTCGATGACAACGTATATAAGCCGGGGGTCATATCAGCCAGGATATCAACTGCCAAAAACGATCTTGTGACAGCTAACATGTATGCCTCTGACGCCTCTTTCCAGGCTTATGACAAATCAAGCCGGATGCCGTTGCTTTCAGACATATACAAGTCGTATGCCGCAAGATGTTTTAAGGCAAATGCCATGGATTTCGATGATCTGCTGCTGAACACAAATATACTTTTCAGGGATTTCCCCGATGTCCTTGCAGCCTATCAGGATAAATTCAGGTACATCCTTGTTGATGAATACCAGGATACGAATTTCTCCCAGTATCTTATTGTCAGGAAACTCTCTGCAGCCCACAGGAATATCTGTGTGGTAGGCGATGATGCACAAAGCATTTACTCTTTCAGGGGAGCAAGGATTGAAAACATCCTCGAGTTTAAAAACGATTATTCCGACTACAGGCTTTTTAAACTCGAACAGAATTACAGGTCGACACAAACGATAGTAAATGCCGCAAATTCAATAATTGCCAATAACGAAGGGCAAATTCACAAAAAAGTCTTTTCTGAAAATGAGCCGGGTGAAAAGATCCAGGTGATGCAGGCGCTTACAGATACCGAGGAAGGGATCAACATTTCATCAGATATTTTTGATAAGAAGTATTCGCGCCAGCTGAAATGGTCAGACTTTGCGATCCTTTACAGGACAAATGCGCAGTCAAGGATTTTTGAGGAGACATTGCGAAGGAGGAACATACCGTACAAGATATACGGGGGGCTCTCATTCTATGAAAGGAAGGAGATAAAAGACATTCTTGCCTACTTCAGGATGGTCATTAACCCTGACGACGAGGAAGCGCTCAAAAGGACCATCAATTATCCGAAAAGAGGGATTGGCGATACATCTGTTGATAAGCTGACCATCCTTTCTTCATTGAATAAAATATCCGCCTGGCAGGTTGCCACTGGAATAGCCGCTTATCCCGGCCATTTCAACCAGGGAACTGTTAAGAAAATAACAATGTATACAGATCTCATCAACAGCTTCCGTCTGAACCTTTCAGAGACAGATGCATATTCCAAGGCGCGTGAAATTGCAATGGGGTCTGGAATCATGAAGGAACTCAGGGAGGGAAAATCGCCCGAAGAGGTAAGCCGGTATGAAAACCTTGAGGAACTCCTGAATGGAATAAAGATATTCACAGAGTCTGCTGAGACAAACGGTGAACCATCTAATCTTGAGGCATATCTTGCAAACGTTGCCCTCCTCACCGATCAGGACAACGAAAAGGATGAGGACAGGGACAAGGTTACGCTGATGACAATGCATTCAGCAAAGGGCCTTGAATTCAAATATGTATATGTTGCAGGTATGGAAGACACTCTGTTCCCGTCGCCGCTGTCAGCCGGTAATCCAAGGGAACTTGAGGAAGAAAGGCGCCTGTTCTATGTTGCAGTCACACGCGCCGGAAAGATGGCAACCCTAAGCTACGCGCTCAACAGGTATAAGTGGGGAAATCTTGAACACAGCGGCCCCAGCAGGTTTCTAAAGGAAATAGATCATAAATTTCTTGAATTCCCTCAGACCGGGGGAAAACCACTTATTCCCAAAAGCCAGCCGGAATCAAAATCAGGGTCACTCAGGGAAGAACCTTTTCATTATAAGGCCCCTCCGCGATACAAAAAGATCAGTTCTCCTCCGGCAACTGCAACATCAACACTTTCCGGGAACGATTCTGTTGATTATACGGAGGGTGATGCCGTTGTGCATGAAAGATTCGGCACGGGAACAATAGTAAGCATTGAAGGCGCTGCTCCGAACACTACAGCAACTGTCGATTTTGGTGAAAACGGCAGCAAAAAGCTCCTTCTCAGGTTTGCAAAACTTAAAAAACTCTAGACTCTTTCATTTCTTTCCAGCCTGCCCGAAATTCATTTTGATAAATGAGAATCCCGTGGTCGAAATAGAGTGTCTGAAGTTTTCATTGATCTCCCTGGTCTCCATTTTCATTTCAGGCTTTCCCGACTTATCAAAGGTATCAAACGCGAGCATCATCGACCCTTCAAATTCGGGATGCCCGTAGTATGCGGGCATTCCTGCTTTGCTCCAGTATCGCTTGTCGGCTTTGATCTTAACATCTTTTGTCATCCAGACATTTGAGTAGCCTTCCTCACCTGGCTCAACAACCTTATATTCATCGCACCGGTAACCAGCTATTATCTTTGAGTTCCCGGTTTTTGTTATCACTGCAGGCTTTTGTTCCTGATTCTTCATGCCTTTTGCCTGGGCATTCAGAGTTGAGTCATCGGGAATTGTTGAGATGATACCGGTCTTTGAGTCAGTGCCTTCCATAAGTATCATGAAGCACCTGTTTTCACCGTCGAAAAGAAAGGTTGTAGGAACTGACTGGTCTTTATTATCGGGATCTGCAATTCTCACCTCGATGCCTGCATTCGGGATACTGGAATTAAAATAAGTAAAGTAATCGGATTTTTTGACATCCTTTTTTTCATAAGTCTCCATAGTCATGTAAATCCTGCCTGTGAATTCGTATACGTCATTATGTTTGATGTCGGTCTTTCCGCCAAGTAATCCGCCCAAACCTCTCCTTCCTTCAGCCTGCTGCTCATTCTGGTCCTTATTGCCAGCCGAATCGGCCTTATTCTGTACCTCTTTGCCTATAGCCTTATTAAGTTTGTTCCTCAGAATGTTTCCGACCTGTCCATCAGAAATGCCTGTCGTAAAAATGACCAATGCAGTCATTAAAAGAATTGATTTGTTTCTCATAATTCAGGTATAATTGGTTTGTCAAGTAAAGTTACAATTTTATATAAACATGATCAGGCTCAGATCTTTATAAATTCCACCCTCCTGTTCAGGGCTTTGTTTGCCGGGGTATCGTTGGGTGCGACTGGCTGGGTCTCGCCCATTCCGTCAGATTCAAGCCGTGAGGCATCGATACCGAAATTCTTTACAAGTTCATTTTTCACCGAAGCCCCTCTTTGTTTTGAAAGGTCGAGATTTGCGGCATCCGCTCCGTCAGAATCTGTATGTCCGACGATTCTGACCTTTACATCGGGGTTCTCGGTAAGAACAGTGGCTATCTCCTTAAGGGTGCCGTATGATTCGGGCTTTACAACATCCTTGTTAACATCGAAATATATCCCATATGTAACCAGCTTGCCTTCCGTGATCAGCTTATTCCTCATATCGGGAGTTCCCACGGCAACCCTTACATTTGACACCATCGCAGCACCAAATTCGAAACGGATCCTGTCAGGTTTTACACATCCGGCAGGTAAAGCACGCGGCAGATCAATTATTTTATCCTGGTTCTGATATACCCTGATTCTGCTTTTCTGGACCCATATAGCAATATGATACAACTGATTCATCTTTTCCCTGAAATTTTCCTGCTGAACAAATCCTGACAACGCTGAAGGCCCGCATTCCTCCCCCGCAAACCATGTGTGATAACTTGGCCTGCCGAAGTACTCTATCTTTAATTGAAATCCCCCGTTTCCGGGTGCGGAGCCTCCATCCCATGCTTTTGCATTTCTGGCCTGCATCAGTTTCATATGCCATCCCGACATGCCTTCTCCCTCAAGGCCGCCAATAGGAATTATATCATATTCAATGGTATAATTTTCAGGGAGTTTAAGAAGCTGATCGGTCCAGACAGATTCGTTCATTACAAACTTCATCCATTTTCCGGGAAAGAGATTCGCAGTCACAACTTCAGCTGATCCATTGGTGTTCCAGAGGGCCGGGAAATCACCAACGGCATCCTGGCTGAAATCGTCAAAGAAGATTACTTTCTCACCGGCAACAAAATCATATTTTGAATATGACTCAAATTTTGCTTGTTCCTGGGCTGATGATTTATCTCCGACAGCCGGTTTGCCTGCATCACCACCATTATCGCCCTGGTTTTTCTGTCCTGCATTGCCCTGGCCGGTGTTTTTGTTGCCGGTATTATTATTGCTGGCGTCATTCTTTACACCGTCCTCAACGGCATCCAGGCCTTTGTCGATTGCCTGGTCGGTTCTCTGGTTGACTCTCTGGTTAACCTTGTTCTCGAGTTTCTTCTTCAGGTCGAGTTTAATCTGGCCCTCGGCATTCATTGCCATACCGAAAATTGCCAGCACCAGTAAAATTCTAAATATTGATTTCATTTGGCTCCGGGATTAAATTTATTGGATTTAAGGTCTTTAAGGTGGTTGAAAACGTCCTGATACGGTATTAAAGGTTTTTCGGAGTTTTGAAAAAGGCATATAAAAATAAAAAAAATCCCGATATATGCAACTGCTGGCTGTCAAATAATAAGAGGCTTTGTCAAAAGCATGTGCAACCGAAAAGTCAGGGAGGTAAAAGCAAGTACCGCAAAGGGAAATACTCTGGAAGTATTGCTTTGCGGTCTTTGCCAAAAACTCAGCGAACTTCGTGGTTTATGAACTCAATCCCGGACAGAACCACAGGGAAAAGCAATTTCACATAGAATAGCTAAGCAGTCTGCAGTTGTGATTCGGCCGGTTTCTCCTTTTCGAGGAGCACCGACTGGTAAAGTGCAGCGAATGAGCAGGAGATCCACATCATTGCCGGAAAGATTCCTATTAACATCAGGCACAATCCGAAGATGATTATAAAGAAGGATACAATGCCCATAGCAAATATCCTCCACCCATGTCCTCGCGTAAGTTTCCAGCTGAGTTCCACAGCCTCGATGGGATCAAGCTTTTTGTCCATAACTATGTATGAGACAAAAACCAGTCTGCATGCTATTATGATCCCGGGGATTATCAGTGCAAAAAATCCGAGTACAATAAGGGCGGTGACAAGGAGGTTTGCAAGTATTATATAAAGGTAATTTTTCCAGAAACCGCTTATCAGAAGCTCGAAATCGGGCTTTATCTTCCTGACGGCCTGAACAAATATCATATCGCCTCCGTATGTAACTACCGGTGCAGCAAGGAATGAATATGCGAGTGCAAGCAGGCCAAAAACGACACCAATCATGCCCAGAGCTCCGAGAGTGAATAAATTCTGCAGATCATGCCCCATCATATGACCCCAGTTAAAAGGCGTACGCGGCAGGTCATCCAGGTTGAATTTCCAGTTTAATCCGCTGAAAGGAGCAGTCAGAACAGCAAGTACAATTACTACAAGAAAAAGTCTGAGGAAGTTATCCTGCATAACCTGAAAGCCTGTTCCGAAACTGTTCCCGAATGTGGGAACCAGTTTGTAATTTTTTCCATTTTCCATAGCTGTCGTTGATTTTAAGTATTGTGTTCAATTCATGGTCCAAAAGTAAATCCCCTTTTTGAGATGATTTCAATACGGAAGTAGTGATCTGAAAAGAATCCTACCAAAGTATGGACTATAATACTTTAGTAGTGGGAATGAGGCTGGAAGCGGGCGACAAGAGGTTTTGAAATCAGAAAGTCCGAAATCACATTTCCGAAATCCGAAAAAGCAGTAAATCGGGATTCCTGATTCAGAAATCCGGAATAATCATAATATCTTTATATCATGATGAAATTAATCTTTTACCTGATCTTCATTATATCCGTCGCGCTCACTTCAGGTGGAATAATACTTACATCCCGGATCAGGAACAGGTTCAGGTCGGAAGTATTCTCGACCCTTCTCTATTTCCAGGTTTTCATTTACACATTCGGATTTTACGGAATATGGGGACAGGTGGCAGTGAAGACGCTTCTCCGCGACATTATGTCGCCAGCTAACCTTTCAAAACTTGCCGATATTGCAATATTGCTCGGGTTGCCGTTTCTTATCATCGCGTGGCTCATGCTTATCAGGTTTGCTGAAGGACTTTCGGGACGGAAGGATCACAAGTGGTTCATTATCTGGTTTCTCCTTTTCAATTTTGCTGCCCTGACGGCAATGGGTTATTATATTACCGGCAGCAGCAGTTTTGACAACACTATGCTGATCAAGGAGTACTATATACTAATGAACCTCTTTTACCATTTCATTGCAGCCTATCTTATACATTTTCCATGGAAAGGACACCAGATCGTTCACGATTATGACAGGAGGGTAATCGCTCCGGCCCTGTTCCTTATTATGCTTGTACAGTGTGTTCCGCTTTTTTTCTACACGACACAAACATGGCTGGCGGTAATTTTCATATTTGTATTCTTCCTCGGGAATACTTTTCTGCCGGTTTACCTAAACTACTGTACTCTCCTGCCTGCAAATGCTTCTGAAACAGGTACGGCAATTCCCGTGGAAGAATTCTGCAGGAAATTTGATGTATCACCAAGGGAGCTTGATGTGATAAGAGAAATATGCAACGGCCTCAGCAACAAAGAGATCTCTGAAAAGCTGTTCATTAGCCTGCAGACTGTAAAGGATCATACACACAGGATATATGTAAAAACAAATGTCAAAAACAGGGTGCAGCTCATTAACTCATTAAAGTCGTTTCAAAAACAATAATTTACATTATCATTAAAAACCATTCGACCAATTTGATCAAATAGTCGGTTAAAAATTTGTTTTTTATTTTTCTTCATTATAGCTTTGCGCCGTTAAAAATTACACGTGAAATGATTTCACAACAGGATGAAGCCAGGACAATGATTATAGATATTGCACGCAATATCTTCAGCCACTTTGGTTTTAAGAAAACCACCATGGAGGAGATCGCACAGGCCTCCAGGAAGGGAAAATCATCAATTTATTATTATTTCAGCAGCAAGGAGGATATTTTCAAGGCCGTTGTTGAGAAGGAGGCTGACGAGCTTCTTGAGGAAATAGCTTCCGGACTTGAAAAAATCGAAGATCCCATCGAAAAGCTCAAGTTCTATATCTCAACAAGGATGAAAAGGATCAAACAGCTCAAGAACTTTTATACAGCGCTGAAAAGCGACTATTTCAACAAGCTTGAATTCATTGAGGAAATAAGAAAGAAATATGATTACAACGAAGTTAAAATCATTACAGGCATACTCCAGAAAGGGATTGATGACGGAAAGTTCTCAATTGAAAACCCCCACCAGAGCGCGGTTGCAATTGTCACTGCAATGAAAGGACTCGAGATACCCCTTTTTATAAGCAAGGGCAACAGCAATTTTGAGAACAGGATGAATAATCTTGTCAATTACCTTTTCTATGGCATAGTAAAACGATAATTTTTTTTGCATTATATTCGACCATAATACTCTTTTAGTCTACTTGTTTTATAGTCTAAATTATAACATAGAAAATGGAAAACATCAGAAAGCTCATGACATTTATGACAATCCTGGTCTTTGGGGCAACACTTTCTGCCCAGGAGGATCTGTCACTCGAAAAGTGCATCAGACTGGCACTCGAGCACAATCAGAAAATAAAAGCCGCACAAAAGGAGGTAAAGGCTGCGGAGGATCTTAAAAAAGCTGCATTTACCCAGTACCTTCCCGACTTCAGGGTAACCGGCGCGTATACGTATATAAATAAGGATTACAAGCTGCTTAAAGAGGATCTTTTTCTTCCTGTTGTACCCTACACAGCCATTGATCCGTCAACAGGCGGGTTAAGCCAGGCTGCGCTTCAAAATCCTTCAGTAGCCGCTTCAACCTTCGTGATCAATCCCTCCACGGGCACCGTAGTCACAGATGCTTCAGGAAACCCGGTCTTCCAGAAATACACATACCTGCCTGCATCAAAATCGATACTCGACCTCGACCATGTGGCCGTCGTCACCGGCGGATTCACTCAGCCCGTGTATACAGGCGGAAAAATAAGGGAGGCAAATAAAATTGCCGGCTATACAAAGGAAATTGCCGACTATAACCTGTCCCTTTCAGAGAATGAGCTCATCTACTCAGTCGAGGAAGCCTACTGGAGAATAGTCTCTCTGAGAGAAAAGGTAAAACTGGCCCACAAGTATCACGACATGCTGGTAAGACTGGTAACTGACCTTGAAAATATCCACTCGGAAGGAATCATTACTGACAATGATCTCCTCAAGGCAAGGCTGAAGCTAAGCGAGGCCGATATCCAGGTTCTGAAGGCGGAGAACGGAATGGAACTATCCAAAATGGCACTGTGCCAGCTGACCGGACTTTCATTCACCTCAGGAATCACGCTTGCTGATTCCCTGAATTCGGATGAGATAACTGCCCTGAATGTTCAGGTGGCAGAGACCTCTATTGAGGCGAGGCCTGAACTGGGGATACTCCGAAAGACCGTCGACATAGCAAAATCAGGGGTAAAGCTTATGGAATCGAGGTTTCTCCCCGATATTGCAATGACAGCCGGTTACACGGTAATGAACCCCAATCTTTACAACGGGCTTGAAAAGGAGTTTGGAGGCGATTACACAATAGGCGTGGTATGCAATGTCCCATTATTCCATTTCGGCGACCGGAAACATACACTCAATGCTGCACGGGCAGAACATGAGGCGGCTTCACTGAAACTTGAAGAAACCAAAGAACTCATGGTACTTCAGCTCCAGCAGGCAATATTCAGATACAATGAAGCTGTAAAAACGACTGAACTGGCCAATCTTGCACTCGGGCAATCAGCAAAAAACCTCAAATACACCGATGACGGCTTCAGGGAAGGGATCCAGAAGACCACCGACCTGCTTGAAGCGCAGGTTCTCTGGCAGAAAGCATTTTCCGAACTCATCGATGCACGCACAGAGCAGCAGATGGCAGCATCAAACATTAAAAAAATAACAGGAAAATATTAACAGGAAATAACTCAGAAAAATGGAAACCAAAATCTTATTAATACCAGCCGCTCTGATTATCATATCATGCAGCAGCCATAATAACACAAATCCTGCACTGGAAAAACAGGAGATGGTCCCGGTAAAAGTTGCAAAAGCAGAAGAGAAGTTGTATTCCCCGAGCCTTGAGTTGTCAGGAACCGCGTTTGCTGACAGGGAGGCTAACCTGGGCTCAGCTCTTCCGGGAAGGGTTGAAAAGATCTATTTCCCCGAAGGAAGCCACGTAAAAAAAGGAGATTTGCTTGTAAGCATGTCGGGAGAACTGTACACCCAGACACTCGTCGAATTCAAGACAGTTGAAAAAGACTTTGAAAGGGTTTCAAGGCTCAGTGAAAAGGGCAGCGTAACACAGCAGGAATATGATCACGTCAAGGCAATGTACGATGCCTCGCGGTCAAAGGTCGAGATGATGAAAAAGAATGCTGAAATTGTTGCCCCGTTCTCAGGGACCATAGTGGAATATCTTGTACATGACGGAGAGAATTACTTTTTTAACCTGAATCTTGATCCAGGCTATTCATCAACTTCGGGAATACTGAGGCTGATGAAACTTGACCCTGTTCGTGTTGAAGCAGAGGTCAATGAAAAGGACCTTTCCCTGATCAGGAAAGGCCTGAGCGCCAGTGTCACTTTTGATGCTATCGGCGATACCTCATTCACGGGAAAGATCACTTATATAAAACCGGCACTTTCAGCCCTTACCCATACTGCAACCGTAAGGATCGAAATAAGCAACCCGCACGAAATCATAAAGCCCGGCATGTATGGCCATGTTAAAATAAACCTCGATCCCCGTAAAATGGTATTCGTGCCTCATAATGCCATCTACAGGCAGGCAGGCACTTCAGATGACTACATTTTTGTTACCGAGGGGAATGTTGCAAAAAGGATACCTACCAAAAGGCTTGCGACTGACGATTCATTTGTTGCGGTTTCGGGTTTAAATCCCGGGACAAATGTGGTTGTATATGGCAAGGAAAAGCTGTCGGACGGAACATTAGTTGAAATTAAATAAAAGGAGGTCAGCAAATGAAACTTCCAAAACTATCTGTTGACAGGCCTGTTGCAACTGCAATGGCCTTTATGGCAATACTTCTTTTCGGAATCGTGTCCCTGAGAATGCTGCCCCTCGATGTTATGCCTGCAATGGAATTGCCGTCACTGACAATCCTTACCGTCTACCCGGGTGCTTCGGCAAATGAGGTTGAAGATCAGGTTAGCAGGGTAATTGAAACCCAGCTTTCAGGTGTTCAGGATCTGAAGAACATAAGATCATCATCAAGAGAGAATGTATCGGTTGTTGCGCTTGAATTCAACTGGGGAACTGATATTTCACAGGCCGCGAACAACACGAGGGATATGCTCGAACTTGTGAAGAGCAATCTTCCTGACGGATCAAACGATCCTATTATTTATAAGGTAAACAGCTCAATGATCCCTGTTCTTATCTATGGGATCACCGCAACTGAAAGCTATAACGGGATAGGGCAGATAATCGAAGACAGGATAGCCGGACCGCTGAGAAAAATTGAGGGCGTCGGATCTGTAATCTATATCGGGCATCCCGAACGTGAAATAAAGATAAACGTTGATCCCTCAAAACTCCAGTCATACAATCTGTCTATTGCAGAACTTTCAACACTCCTGAAGGCAGAAAACGTAAACATCCCCGGTGGAAGCATCAAAGAAGGCCCGAACGATTATTCGATAAGGATACCTTCAGAGATAACAACACCGGAGGAACTTGCAGAAATACCAGTGACGAATTTCCTCGGCCGCCTTGTCAGGGTAAAGGACATAGCAACAATTGATGACAGTTATGCCGAATCCGACTCATATGCCAGAACCAGAGAAAGCCTGGGCGCTGTCCTGATGGTGCAGAAACAGTCGGGCAGGAATTCGCTTGAAGTCGTAAAGGCGGTCAGGTCGAAGGTTAAAGAGATAACGCCGACACTTGCTGCAGATATCAGAATAAATGAGATCCTCGGGCAGGAAGAAATAATATCACAGTCGCTTCGAAGTCTGAGTGATACATTGTGGTGGGCTCTCCTTTTCGTGATCCTCGTTGTAGTGGCGTTCCTGAGAGACTGGAAGAGCAGCTTCATCGTTTTCCTGACAATTCCCTTTTCCCTTGTGACGGCATTCATCTTCATGTACGCGGCAGGATGGACAATAAATATCTTTTCACTCCTGTCACTTATCATTGCAATCGGGATGGTCGTTGATGATGCCATCGTGGTTCTTGAAAATATCACACAGCATATTGCCAGGGGAGAGAGGCCACGAGAAGCGGCGATTTTTGCGACGAGCGAAATGGGATTGGCAGTGGTTGCCTCAACAACAACTGTATTGGTGGTGTTTATTCCCCTCATATTCGTCGGAGGTGTGGTGGGAATTTTCTTCCGCCAGCTTGCTGCACTTACATCTGTGACACTTATATCCTCGCTTGTCATAGCTCTTTCACTTTCGCCTATGATTTCATCACGGCTTCTAAAAAAGAAAAGTGTAAACGGCACTCAGAGTCTCAGGTCAAGAATCTATGATGCAAGCGAACGCTATCTGGTCATCACGGAAAATGCATATAAAAAGCTCCTCGGATGGGCCATGAATCACAAAACAGCGGTTGTTGTAACGTCTGTAGCTGTTCTTCTGGCATCAGTACTGGGATTTAAAAAAATAGGAAGCGATTATCTTCCGATGTTTGATGCCGGCGATGTTATAGTTGTATTCCAGACACCCGTGGGAACCAGCCCGGCCGAGACCGACAGAGTTGCATGCGAAGTGATGAAAATAATGGAGGACAACATTCCTGAAATCGTGCCAGGAACACTGGCCTCAATATCAGGACAGACACGCGAAGGGCTTCTTTCAACAGTAGGATTCTCTGAAGGTAAGAATATAGGTACTGTACTATGCCATCTGACGCTGCCTGACAAACGCGACAGAAAGGCATCCGAGATAGGCGATATGCTCCGTTCAAAAATAGCATCGATACCTGAAATAGAAAAATTCCATGTAACCTCGGGCAATATCCTTGAAACTGCAATCCTCGGGAACAAAAAACCTATTGAAATAAAGGTATCAGGCGATGACCTTGAGGTTCTGAATAAAACGGCCGGGCTTTTAAAAGCTGAAATGAGCAGAATTCCCGGGCTAATTGATGTTGAATCGACGGCAGATGCCGGGAAACAGGACTATGAAATCATTATCGACAGGACCAAGGCTTCAGCAATGGGGCTTAATCCGGCCATGATTGCCCTGCAGGTACGCCAGAGCATTTACGGTGCAGGCGCCGGATCAATATCCGAAGGAGGAAAAGACTACGACATTATGATAAGATATGCCCCGGAATACAGATCGGATCTGTCTTCCCTTGAAGGGATCACTCTGTCCACTCTCCTCAAAACACAGGTCCGTCTTGCCGATATAGCTACAATACGCCAGGGGTACAGCCCAATGGAAATAAAAAGGGAATCGCAGCAGAGGTACGTAACAGTCAGCGCCGACCTGAAAGGTATATCACTAGGTGAGGCAACAAAACAGGTCCGCCAGATATTGGAGTCGGTTCCGGAACCTGAGGGTGTCGATCTTAAAATAGAGGGCCAGACAACATCCCAGAAAGAATCGTTTGGGGATCTTACTCTTGTGCTTGTTTTAGGGATATTGCTTGTATACATGGTCATGGCCGCACAGTTCGAATCCTTTAAACATCCTATGATAATAATGATGGCAGTGCCTTTTACTGCCATAGGTGTTGTCGTCGCATTTCTTCTGACCGGAACCACCCTCAGCATTACAACTTTTATCGGCATAATTATGCTTTCGGGCATCGTTGTCAAGAACGGAATCATCCTTGTCGACTATACCAATCTGCTAAGGAAACGCGGATACAATCTTTATGATGCAATAAAGGAAGCCGGCCGTTCAAGGCTAAGACCGGTAGTTATGACATCCTCAACAATGATTCTTGCCATGGTGCCGATGGCCCTCAGCAGGGGAATGGGTTACGAGATGTTCACCCCAATGGCGGTGACAATGATCGGCGGGCTCCTTTTTTCAATGCTCATAACATTATTAATCGTACCTGTATTTTATGCAATATTCAACAGGAAGCAAATCTAAATCAGAATATTATGAAGTTTATTTTTTGTACATGCAACATAAGCATGATGGATCAGGTAACCCAGCTCCTTGATAATAACGGCGTGACGAGCTACCAGATCACCGACAAGGTGATTAGCCGGAACGAAAAGGGATCGCCACGATTCGACACGGCCGTATGGCCGGGTTATAACGTGAATATTACAATGCAGATCAGCAGTGATGACAAGGCAGACAGAATAATTGCCCTTTTAAGAGAATTCAATAAGGAAAAGGCATTTAGCGATGAAGAGCTTCTCACTGTATGCAGCATGAAAATGGATGATTATTTTTTTGATTGACAATAATATAAATTAGCAAAAATGAAAAAGAGCATTTTTTTATCTTCAGTATTGTCGTTTCTGCTTTTAACGGCAAATAATCTCACTGCACAGCTTAATTATGGTCTTCATGCAGGTCTTAACGTTGAAACCCAGGCGGAACTCGGGCTGCTATGGAACAATGTGGATCTTTACCAGGGACTAACTGTCGGTGCAGTGCTTGAATATGAGACAGGAAATTCACTTTCGTTCCAGACTGAGGTCAATTATAAAAAGAAAGGTGAAAAAGTGGTATCCTGGATAAATGAGAAAAAAACCGTGTTGACGAGAGAATTCAATTATGTTACGGTTCCCCTCCTTGTCAAATATAACTTTAAAGCGGCAGATGCAGGTGATGACTGGAAATTCAGCCTGTTTACAGGTCCCTATGCAGGGTTTCTTACATCAGTTCACGCAAAATCACGTTTTGATGGGAATACAACATCTGTCGACATCAACGATCAGGCAGAAAAAAATGACTGGGGCGTGGTCTTTGGAGGAGGGATCTCAAAAGAGCTCCGGAACGGGACAGCGGTTACTGCCGACCTCAGGTATGACATGGGTTTGAGTAAGGTAGACAAGGAAAATCCTGACCTTCGGAACAAGGGTTTCGGAATTGTCATAGGGTATATGTTTTAAAACATATTTTCACAGGTATCTGTTAGTTTCAGGTTTCAGAGGCATCGGGCATCTGCCCGGTGCCTCTGTTTTTATAATTAAAGCCGGAGTAAACCGCAGAAACCGGAATGTGTTGCGCAAAAAACGCAATGAGACTTTTATCAACCGATGGTTTTTGCCACTTTTGCGTGTTACTTGAGTTATTTTCCCGTGAACGGATCCCTGAATTTAAGATAGACGATCAGTATGCCTTTCTCAAAAGTCAGTGAAAATGAATCATTAACGGCTTCATTGAGAGTTGCTCTCCACCAGTTGTGAAGTTCAAGATCATTCAGTTCATATTTAAGCCCTTCGGAGGTGACTTTTGTGAAAGGATCAACAGCAAAAACAGATACCTGCTGGCCCGGGAATGACGTTATGGTGCCGCTCTTCGTCAACGGGATAATTTCTCCGGTATCGGTAATCATCCTTACCTTTATGAATAAGGAATACTCTGCCAGCAATGAGATGTTTCCTATTGTATGGTCTTCCCTCTTCCCAGAGGCTCCAAGGATAATAATTTCATCAAACCCCCTTGAAGAGCACCATTTTACAGCCTTTGTAAGATCATTTGTCTCCTGGTTGTCGTCCTTGAAAAGTCTGTCAGGATATCTTTCTGCTATGCTGCCATCAAGTGAATCAAGATCACCCACGATGGCTTCGGGCTCAATTCCTGCATTAAGCAGGCCGGCGGCGCTCCCGTCGCAACAAATTATATGTCTCGCATTTCTGAGATATCCCAACGGTATTTCATGTACCGGGAAGCTTCCGTCAGCAAGTATTACTGCTGTTTTGTCTTTCATCGGAAATCAGCTTATGCCTATGCGGCAAAAGTAATGATTTTTGACAATTCCGGATTTCGGATTTATGAATTTGGATTCTGATACCGGCTCATCCCGAAATCAAAATTCCGAAATCCGGAATTCCTCCTGTCGGTTCTGAACTATCTTTCCGGTGCCAAGGTCGATCCGGTGTTGTGGAATGTGAAATGTAACATCCTCATGACCGTGTCCCGGTTTTCTTTCCATATAGAGTGCATTCGGGCATATTCCTTTACTTCTGTCCATTTCTTGTTCAGATACCCTGTAGTGTAGGTATTGGAAGCCGTTTCATAAAAGCTCCGGATTGGAATAATATTGCCGTTTGAATCGCCGGTATCAGCATCCCTGTCTGCCTCCATGCCCCTTGACGATCACTAAAGCCGGTTTGATGAGGAAGTCGCCCTGCCGCCTGTGATTGTCGAAACACCGTCGAGCACTGAATATGCCCCGATCAGCAGAACTTCAGCACCATTTTCACCCGCTGGTTTAATTTACCGGGTGTACCTGATGGCCTGACATCGGGAAAATCATCACTTCAGGAAATGAATAAAAACGGGAAAAATGAAATAATAATTGCAGCCTTAACCCGGTTCGTTTTACCGTGAATTTATGAATAATATTCCTGTATTCGGTAAATGTCTGCCCGACAGCTGACATTAGTTCATGAAAATGAATATAATAATACAAAAACCGGCAGATAAAAAAAATTTACGGGATTTTTATGAAGCCGGGACAAGCCGCAAATAAGCCATTTTCTCCTCTCAGGAGCCATGCCGAAATCAAATGATGTTGCAAAACACATCCTGGTTCTTATTATCCGGCTATATTCCAGTGTTTTAAAAAAAACCTGCAAGGACTTGCAAATTATTAAAACATTTCAATAAATTTGTCTACCCTACTAACCCAAACCGTATATGCCTATGGAAAATAGTTATTGATTCAGACTTCTCAGAAAAAACGGGAAGCATACTTGTCCCGGAATCGTGAATTTTTCTAAGTACCCAACTTAGTAATATTAATTATTTTATTATTCTAATCTAACCAATTCAAAAAAGTATGACGAAAAAAATCATGCGTGCGGTTTCACTTTTTTCAATCCGTATGAAGATCGGGGTGAAACTACTGACAGTGCTGCTTTTGCTCGGATCTGTTCAGACCTGGTCATTTGGTTTGTCAGCTCCGGATGATCTGCAGCAGAAGAGAGTAACAGGCCGGGTAACTGACCAGGCCGGAGCTGCCCTTCCCGGGGTGAACATACTGGAAAAAGGTACAATTAATGGTGCCATTACAGATGCTGATGGCCGGTACGCACTAAACGTTGCTTCAGCAAATTCAGTGTTGACTTTTTCTTTTATCGGCTACAATTCAAAGGATGTGACGGTAGGTTCGCAGACCAACATTGACATTATCCTTACGGAAGCCGTTTCGGCTCTCGATGAGATTGTGGTAGTTGGTTACTCGACCCAGACAAAGAAATCCCTCACCGGATCAGTTGCACAGGTTAGTGCTGCCGATCTTGCCGAGAGTGCTGCCACAAACCCAATAACTCGTCTGCAGGGTAAAGTTGCAGGGGTTACAATCCTTAACCAGCATACTCCAGGTGAAGGCTCCACAATCAGGATCCGAGGTATGACGACAATCAACGACGCTTCTCCGCTTTACGTTGTTGATGGTATTCCGGGCGGTACTTTTTCACCGAACGACGTGGAAACGATTTCAATCCTTAAGGATGCTGCTGCACAGTCAATTTATGGTGCAAGAGCTGCCAACGGTGTTGTTCTTGTTACAACAAAAGGTGGCAAGAAAAACCAGAAAATATCAATGAATGTAAACGTCAGACAGGGCTTCACCACACCTGGTAAAGGATACGATCTCCTGAACACACAGGAGTGGGCTGACATGCTCTGGCTTGAAACAAAGAACAAATTCAACAGGGACCATGCCGACTGGGAAGCTGGCCTTATAACAGGTACCGAACCTGTATTGAAATACAATCATGTTCAGTTTGGAACCGGAGACACACCCAAACTGCCTGATTATCTTTTCCCCACAGCTGCAATGAACGGCGATCCGCGCGCCGATATGTCTTTATACGACAACAAACTTGCTGTTGAGGATGGAGATGACACTTATCTTATCACAAGATTAAGCCCTGGCACTAACTGGTTCAAGGAAACTACCAGGAACTCAGCCTACAAGGAATACACTATAGATGTTGCAGGCGGTTCGGAAAATACAACCTATGCATTCCTGCTTGGTTACACAGATGATGAAGGTATGTTCAAGTATACAGGCTTCCAGAGATACAGTCTTCGAGCAAACATCGCTTCCTCGCCTGCCAAATGGGTCAACCTCGGAACCAATATTGGTCTTCAGTATACAAACGACTACGGCTATCAGGGTGACAACAGTGAATCATCGATAGTATCATGGACTTATCGTCTTCCCACTGCAGTTCCTGTATGGGATGAATCGGGGACTACATATGCAGGATCAAGGCCTTCAGGGATGGGAAATGCCCAGAACCCTATGTTCCTTCTTGATAAAAACCAGTATGACTATACCCGTCAGATGACTGTAAGCGGTAATGCATATATTCAGTTCAATATTCTGAAAGGTCTGTCGGTTAAATCCCTTGTTGGTATTAACCAATACGGGCGTCGTGACAGGGATATCAGTTATGTTGAAGTTGCTGCTGCAGAAAGAGGTACTTATGACGGCTTCGGAATTAACTCAAGGTTTGGCCTGAACTGGACATGGACCAATACCCTTGAATATGGTTTTGTAAAAGG
>ENA-UOYA01000026-UOYA01000026.1-activated-sludge-metagenome-genome-assembly--contig:-NODE-26-length-192767-cov-72.508053_pt1 | contig 192767 bp, 137 predicted proteins | sample MGYA00238163_ERZ764804 | MGnify/ENA primary metagenome ERZ764804 (study PRJEB28919, sample SAMN05720223) | activated sludge metagenome | isolation source: Anaerobic digester | place: Hong... | reverse complement strand
GTTGTAGATTGGCAAAATTTTCGTAAGTTTGATAGGAGAGTTTAAATATTGCAATACAGAACGAAAGTTGTAGATTGGCAAAATTTTCGTAAGTTTGATAGGTGTCGGCGGGAGTGGAGCCGAGCGAGCAAGGTTGTAGATTGGCAAAATTTTCGTAAGTTTGATAGGGATATTGGTTCTTGTTGGTACATTGCGTTAAGTTGTAGATTGGCAAAATTTTCGTAAGTTTGATAGGTGTCGATTGCAACTGCGACGAGGAAGATTTGTTGTAGATTGGCAAAATTTTCGTAAGTTTGATAGGAAAAGAGAAATCTGCTACTATGACGCAACTGTTGTAGATTGGCAAAATTTTCGTAAGTTTGATAGGCCGCCACCTATCATCGACATAAATGCCTCCGTTGTAGATTGGCAAAATTTTCGTAAGTTTGATAGGTGTGGCTCGTCATCCGTAAGCTTGCGGATGTGTTGTAGATTGGCAAAATTTTCGTAAGTTTGATAGGTAATATTGATGCGACTGATAGAAAATTCGAGTTGTAGATTGGCAAAATTTTCGTAAGTTTGATAGGTGTGGCTGGGTAAATGGGTGCGGACAACTGGGTTGTAGATTGGCAAAATTTTCGTAAGTTTGATAGGAAACGTGCTTTCTAATATGTTTGCCATCGGGTTGTAGATTGGCAAAATTTTCGTAAGTTTGATAGGTACAATTCCGATTTGCTGTTACTTGGAACTGTTGTAGATTGGCAAAATTTTCGTAAGTTTGATAGGACCGGGCGGACGTCCCAGTGGGTCTTCTTCGTTGTAGATTGGCAAAATTTTCGTAAGTTTGATAGGTTTCGCCTTTTGCCTCATCCGACCCACCGCGTTGTAGATTGGCAAAATTTTCGTAAGTTTGATAGGGACTGAGGCGGATGGATTTGTGGCGACGGCGTTGTAGATTGGCAAAATTTTCGTAAGTTTGATAGGTTGTGAATGCAACGGCAGCGGAGACAATACGTTGTAGATTGGCAAAATTTTCGTAAGTTTGATAGGGGGTGGTGGAGGAAGCCACCCGATGGCTATGTTGTAGATTGGCAAAATTTTCGTAAGTTTGATAGGAGCAAATAGTATCAAGACACGGGACGTCGTGTTGTAGATTGGCAAAATTTTCGTAAGTTTGATAGGTAACGGTAACGTCTTTTGGCGCGTTCCAGTGTTGTAGATTGGCAAAATTTTCGTAAGTTTGATAGGAGATATAAAAATGACAGCAAAACGATATTAGTTGTAGATTGGCAAAATTTTCGTAAGTTTGATAGGGGGCGATGGAACGATAGAAACAAATCGCGCGTTGTAGATTGGCAAAATTTTCGTAAGTTTGATAGGGTATTGAAATCAATTGTTTCAACAACTATTAGTTGTAGATTGGCAAAATTTTCGTAAGTTTGATAGGATACGTGTATATTATTTGTTAAAAAACTATGTTGTAGATTGGCAAAATTTTCGTAAGTTTGATAGGAGCTAAGATAATTACGAATTATCCAAATATGTTGTAGATTGGCAAAATTTTCGTAAGTTTGATAGGGACAGTGCCGGAGCTAAACGCAGCACTCGCGTTGTAGATTGGCAAAATTTTCGTAAGTTTGATAGGTTCTTTTTATTTCTTTCCCTTTTATCATAAGTTGTAGATTGGCAAAATTTTCGTAAGTTTGATAGGCAATGTCGCCACTCAGAACGCCGAACATATGTTGTAGATTGGCAAAATTTTCGTAAGTTTGATAGGTCTTCTCTGCACATAATTTATATATTCGCTGTTGTAGATTGGCAAAATTTTCGTAAGTTTGATAGGCAAGGCAAAAGCAATTGAGTCTGGACTACGTTGTAGATTGGCAAAATTTTCGTAAGTTTGATAGGAAGAGAAGGTAGCGTATGGAAGGAGCAAGTGTTGTAGATTGGCAAAATTTTCGTAAGTTTGATAGGTATGCACTTCTAAGTACATACCTATCTAAAACTTACGATTTTTAAAACAGCATTAATTGTTCTGTTTCACTTTTTATTTTGACATTTCCTAAATGCTTCTGAAAGTAATATTTCATATTATTATATTGTTTCTCGGTTATCGTTAAAACGCACACTTCACCAGTATCCTCCAAAATTCTTTCCACTTTTTTTATTTCACTTTCCATATCTTCGATCCCGTAGCAACTCTTAATGTAAACAGATAGTTGCATCATTCTATAGCCTAGTTTTTTTAAGTTTATCCTGAATCTGTTTGCTTTCTTCCTTTCTGTTTTTGTTAATGTTGGCAGATCAAATAGAACCATAATCATCATAACTCTATAACTACTTATTCTTTGAAATCTCATATTTATACGTCCATTATGGGAACCGAGATTTTTTTGTTCTTATTATTGATTATGTTGGCGAGCGAAGATGTTGTATATGTCAAAGCTATCATAAGTGGTCTTCTAACCTCGTTAATGATTGTATCGCAAGCCAAAATTTTTAATAATTCTTGCTTATTTCCCTTATGCAAAAACATATAATCATCTTTTTTTACTAGTTCCACAACTATTTGATCTACAAATGGTCTGTATGGTTCCATCACATCATCAGCTAATGGTAATGGATCATATTTATTGTGATGATGCAAACTAATTTGGGGCATTAGTCCGGAACCAATCAGTGCACGAGCTGTTGCTGCTCTCAAAATAGAATATCCATAATTTAATAAATTATTTGGCGGTTCGCCTTCCGAATCTCTTTTGAATTTTTTTATTTCAAATAATTCTTTCCAATAGAATCTTGAAGCTGTCGATTCGCAAGTTTCGATATTATCCAACGTTGCCTTCTCCAATAGCTTCATTAATTTTAAGTAATCTTTATTCATTTTTTTTAACAGATTGGCTTGGTTTTGAATTTTTGAAATAATTATTTGTTTCCAAATCATTCTCTTATGTTCTGTTTTAAGTTTTATTTGATTGTTTAATGTTTGTGTTTGTGTAGTATTATAATACAATGGAATTGTATATGATACAGGATTATGCGTTTTGTCGCATACGATTATCAGTATATTGTTCGTTGCAGCAATCTGAAAAAATTGTATTGATGCAGTTATTTGATAGTTTTCTAATATAATATAACCTAATTCATCTGGAACAAAAGTATTGGATTCCTGAGTTATCTTATTTGTTAGTTTGATTAACTCATTTTCTATTTGCAAATGGCTGGGGGTTTCTATAAATAATGTTTTTTTAAGCATAAAAAAAGCACATTATTCGATAATTAATCAAATAATGTGCCACTCTATTTATTTGTTTTACTATTTTAACACTTCAATTACATTTACTATTTCACCTAAATTATTTACAATAATTTTATAAAGATTTATATCTTTTAATTTTTTAAAACTATCTATCTCAATTTCTTGTTCTTTATATTTCAAGGTAGCAGCAAGTATATTTCTAAATGTATAGCGTGGTATTTCAAGATTACTAATAAATGAAACCTTTTGTACACGATATAAATATTTATTTATATGTTTTATTTCTTTAAATTTGGCTAAATCTAAATTATTAGGTAGCCCGAGAGCGAAAATTTCATTTCTTTCAATAGTAGCGATTAATTTGTCGTTATTATTAATATCTTTGTAAACAGGCTGTTTATTTTTGACTCTCTCAACAGCTTCCCACAAGGTTACTAATTTTTGATAAATCTTGCCATTAGGTTTTTGATATATTTCTGCGTGGTGATTATTAGATGGTTCCACCCACTTGTTGTAATCACCAATTTGTCTGATATTCTTCTTTTCTTCGAAAACTCTGACTTTTTTAATTGGTACCGGATTGCCGGTTTTATTTGGAAGATATACAAGTGGCACAGACCTTTTGTTTTCATCCAATGTAAAAAAGACATTTTTATTTGAAGCTTTATTCTTAAAGTGTTTCAAGACAATTTCTCTAACATTATTGTCCATAATCTTGTTTATTTTATTTTCATTATCTAAATTACTCAAAGAGACCCTATGAACAAATACTTCTTTTTTTGTATCGGGGTTTGTTCTTAAACCATAAAATGTTTCATTATGAAGAGGACCACGTGGTGCTAAAGTTTTGATCTTAATTTTCTTTCCTTTCACAAGTATATATTTTGAAGCAATAGAAGCAACCGGATTGTGTCTCTTGTGTGAAACAATTAATTCAGAAACAATTTTTTCAATATCGTTTTTGAAACTTTGCCAGGGATAAGGAAGCGTTTTGATTCCAGTCTCATATAGTTTTCTGGTTTTTAGTGTAGAAATATCTTTTATAATCTTCGGGCTAATTAAGCATAGTACCATTGCGTCTATGGCGTGATGTCTGTGATCGATCCTGTTTTTAATATCATAATCGAGCATATTTTCTTTCTCAATATTTATATGTTTGTTTAATTCATTTAAAATGGAATTCAATCCCCAGTATCTTCTAACAATTCCGGTAACACTACCCGAGACAACCTGAACCTTAGCACCTATTTGTTTTAAATAGTCCACAGCAACTTTGGCAATATATCTTGTATCGTTAAGTTTATTACTTGCAAAATCTTCTTCATCAGGCACGGTTTCTGCAACAAATCTTTTATATTTTTCTTTTGGCAATATTTTTTCAGCACGTTGTTTGATAAATTTCCATTCCGTTGGATCTTTTTTTTGGAAATATTCGTAAGGAGTTTGATTACCTTTTATATGACGATTAAAATGTGCATCGCATAATACTTTGTTTCCAAGACTATCATTAAAACTTCTTGAGAATGGAATAATATGATCAACATCAAATTTACCGTCCTCGAAAAGATTATCTATAGTAATCTCTTTTCCTGTGTATGGACACATAGGTTTGTAATAACTTGATTTATCTCGTTCTGATACATTTAGCATTTCTGTATAGAGTCTGAATTTCTGGATCATCTCTCGGGTTGGATTAACAATTTTCAACACATTTGTTAAATATTCGTAAGCAGCGATATTTGCTTTTCTATTTTTAAACTGCTCATTTTTAAATTTCTTCAAATCTTCAGATGATTTCTTCAATTCTGTGGCTATTTCAACGACAATCTTGTCAATTTTATAGTCCCTATCAAGTAATTCATTGATGATTTTTCTGGTTTCATCAATAGCCCGGGTTACTTTCGGATTTCTTATGTTTAAATTGAATTTAGGCAACATATCTAAGATTTCGTGTTCACCATCAACCTGACTATGAATGTAAATCTTATTTAGAGCATCATCTGAAAGATTGAATTCTTTACTTAAAAAATCTTTCACCAAATCTGGTTTACTTGTTGATGTTTGTTGTGCGCAATAAATTTCTTGAACTTTGCTTATAATATAGCTTTTTTGCTCATTTGATAATTTTTCATATTCATTTCCGAAAGCTTTTTTAATGCCACCAAGAATAGTTGCGATATGATATTTGAACCCCATTTTTAAAAATGGCAATATATTTTTTATTGCTTTTAAACTTAAACTTCCGTAACCATCTGTATGATAATAGTTATCGATTAATTCTATTCTTTTTTGGTCATAAATAAAGCCTAACTGCGGATCTTCCGGAAAATGTTTATCTAATTTCATCTTTTCAACAAGGAAATCTGTATCATTAATAAAATTCAGAAGTTCCCAAAGATCTTCAATTTTACCATAAAAATCATTTGCAAAATGCTTCTCTATGTAAGATTGCGGAAACAAATTATGGACGAAATGTACAAATGAAATTGGTGGTAATTCCTGCTCAAGATTTTTACTATGCTGAGATATGATATTTAGTTTATGTTTTTTTTGTAAATCCCCTATCGTTAAATTTTTAGAAGATTTTTTTGTTGCTATAATGCCTTCAAGAATATTACCAATTTCTGATTTGTTTAGTTGACGTATTTCTCCATTATGATCTAGAATTTCAATATTGTTAATAAACTGATAAAAAGCAAATTCCTGATATTCGTATCTTGATTTTGGACATCTTGTTTTATTTTTTTCAAATATACATTTTCCAACAAGATTTTTTTGAGATTTTAATGGTCTTTGGTAAAAAATAATGCCTTTTTTAAAATCACAAATTGCCTTTTTATTGTCTTCGTTTAAAATTTCAGGGTAGAATTTAGATTGAAACTCCCAAATTTTTATTAATTCATCGTAATACATATATCTCGATGTATATCTTTGTCTGATTCTCTCTTTATACTCATAAGGCTGATATTCGAGAGGATATAGTTCGAAAAGAAATTGACCAAGTGTTTTGTTTTGTATTTTTTCTTCTAATTCTTTTATTTGCTGCTTAACTTCACCAATTTTCTCACGAGATGATTTTCGATTACTTAAAAAGCCTCGCCTTTGTGCGATATGAAATAATACTCTGCAAAGTTCTTGCTCTGTTAGCTTACGAGTTAAAGCTTCGTATCTTAATTGATATGGATTTAAATAAAAGATTGATTGAATAAATTCACTATAATTTTGAATATCTGAATTAATAAGACCAATTTTCTTAAGTTTTTTATATAACAAGAGTTTTTTGTATTTCTTACGAAATATTAATCTGCGTCTTTGGCGCTGCTCCCTTCTGTCCTGATTAGTGTTTCCCTGAGTGTTATCATTATCAGTATTGATGTCCTGAAATATCCTGACACCCGTTTTCAAGTACTTATTTTCCTCATCATCAAAAAGAGCCCAACCAATACTATTGGCACCTAAATCTAAAGAAAGAATAAACGACATTAGACACCTCTGTGAATTATTTTTGTATGATTAAATTATTTAACAGAAAATAATAAAATATTTTTGTTTTTTAAAAATATTTTTTATTTTTGTGTTGCCTTTCTACAACAAGGCTTTATGCCGTAGCTTTTGTAAGCTTAACCTTCCTGCGGGAAGGTTTTTTATTTCTTTATATTTAAATATTGTTTTTCATTATTTACCAAAAAATTCTATTTTTGAGATTATTTTGTTATCAAAAACAACCGTGTTTTCCCTATGTCAAATTTCATTACTAATGAAAATGAAAAGTCGTTAGCTGAACGACTGGAAAAAATTCTATCTGTTTCTCAGCAAATTCGAGCGCTTGTCGGATTTTGCTATTTCGATGGCTTCCTCCCGCTGTATAATGCACTTCGAAACAATAATCAAATCATATTCAAATTACTTATAGGCTTGGACATTAAACTTTTAGATAAATTGGTTGTAGAAGTAGAGCAGAATTACAAAGATAATTATAATAAACAGTTAGATAACTTTCTTGAAGGATTTGTTGCTTATTTCCGTCATCCAATGTCGGATAAACAATTCGTTTATGATAATGCTAAACTGTTAATAGAACTGATTAAGCATAATAGACTTATCATTCGAAAAACCAAAAAGCCAAACCATTCGAAAATCTATCTCTTTGATTTAGACAAATCCCAAATTGCAGCCCGTAATACATTCATTACCGGAAGCAGTAATCTAACGCGTTCCGGGCTGGTTGGTCAAGAGGAATTTAATGTTGAAATTAAAGACTATGGCTACGAAGAAGCAAGCAGGTATTTCGAAGAACGATGGCAAGAAGCACTCCCAATTACAGAATCGGAAGAACGAAAACAAAAATTTATTCATACTCTGGAAAAACGAACACACCTAAGGGAGGTTACTCCTTTCGAAGCATATGCTTATATTCTAAAAAGCTATTTGGATAGCTATCAATTCGGCGATGCTAAATTAGAAATTGAAAAAATATTTATTGATAAGAACTACAAACCTTTTAGGTATCAGTTAGATGCTATCAAACAAGCTATACCAATACTGAATGCTCATAATGGTGTCTTGATTGCCGACGTAGTAGGTTTAGGAAAATCTGTTGTTGCTTCTGTAATTGCCCGGCTAACTGGTCGTAGAGGGATTGTTTTGTGTCCTCCCGGTTTAATAGGTGATGAAGCTGCTACTACAGGGTGGCGCGGTTATCTGAAAGATTTCAGCCTGCACGACTGGAGCGTATTTTCAACCGGCAAATTGGATACTGTGATTAATGCAATCGAAGGCGATGATACTATTGAATGCGTTATTATCGACGAAGTCCATCGCTTTCGCAATCAAAATACTCAAAGTTATGAACAACTGAAATGCATTTGTAATGGTAAAAAAGTTATAGCTCTTACTGCTACTCCTTTTAACAACAAACCGCACGATTTACTTGCTATTCTCAAACTTTTCGTTAATACCCGAAGGTCCACTCTTACTCTCGAAGATGATTTAGAATTTGTTTTCAATAAAATTGACGCAGAGTTTAGAAAATTACATTATATTAAAAAATACAGAGATCATAAAGATTCTGAAAAAAGAAACAGAGCTGAAACTTACTTAAAAATTCTGTTTCAAAGAACAGATGTTGATGATAAAGAAATTAATGCAAGAATTAAAAGATTAGCTAATCAAGTTAGAGAAATTATCGAACCAGTTACTATTCGCCGTAATAGAAAAGATTTGCAAACCCACCCCGTTTACCAAAAAGAAATTCAAACTCTATCCAAACTCAAAGATCCCGAAGCTGCTTTCTTCGAATTAGATACCGACCAAGATAAATTTTACAACGATGTTCTTAATCATTTCCAAGACCCCGACGAAGGTGGCAATTTCACCGGTGCAGTTTATAGACCAATCTTCTATCAACAAGGAATTTTTAAAAATATCGATGACTATGATAGCGACAACCAAGAGGCTCTCACCCAAGATGAAGTTACTCAAACCAACTTGTACGCCTTAATCCGTCGCTTGTTGGTGCGCCGCTTAGAGAGCTCTTTTGGTGCTTTCAGTAAATCGCTTTATGCAATTTCGGGGCTTTTCAAAAAAATTCTTGAGCTTATCGAAAAAACAAATACTTACTTGTTCGATATCAATACTATACAGAAAATTTTAGATTTGCTCGACGACGAAAACGAAGATAAATCCCCTGAGCAAATCGATTATGAAATCAAAAAACTTATTATGGAATATGAACAGAAGTATGATGATAAACGCCACAGAGTTTACTATTTGGATGATAGTTTCAAAATGAAGGGAAAATTTATTCAAGACATCAAAAAAGATATTCTGCTGATTGAAATGATATTAAAAGACTTCAACAATCTGCACCTAATCGACAACGACCCCAAAAGCTTTGCTCTCAATAAATTTATTACAACAAAATTCAAAGAAAATCTAAACCGCAAAATCCTTGTCTTTACCGAATTTGCCGATACTGTTTACTTTTTGAAAGATAAATTGGGAAAACTCAATCCCGAACTTTTTAATCGCACTCTATTTGTAGCTGGTAATATTAGTGCTACCTTGAAAAACGAAATCATTACCAATTTCGACGCTTCCTACAAAGTGCAGAATAACGATTACGACCTAATAATTACCACCGATAAGCTATCCGAAGGCTACAACCTTAACCGCGCCGGTATTGTTGTAAACTACGACATCCCATGGAACCCCGTCCGTGTTATTCAAAGAGTTGGACGTATCAATCGTATCGGGAAAAAAGTTTTCGACGAACTCGAGATTTTCAACTTCTTCCCTACCGAAAAAGGCAAAGACCATGCCGATGCCAAAACTGTTGCTGCAACTAAAATGTTTATGATTCACAATATCTTAGGCGAAGATGTTAAGATTTTCGACCCCGAAGAAGAACCGTCCCCATCACGACTTTTCGAAATTTTGAACCAAAACCCCGAAGATGCTGTCGAGGAAAGCCTCTACACCAAAGTCTATAACGAATTCGAAAAATTCAAATCGCTTTATCCCGATATCCTTGATCGCATCTATTCTCTGCCAAACCGCTCCAAAGTCGTTAAAGCTTCCAATAATAACGACTTAACTGTCGTCTATCGCCGCAACCGACTTTTTGTGCAACACTTCGATTTAGACGACAACAATAATGAATTACAATTGAAAGAAATGCTCTTCGAAGAACTGCTCGACAAAATCCGCTCCACTCCCGATGTCAAACCTCTAAAAGTTGATTCTAACTTCTGGGATAAATACGAAAAAGCAATTAATTTCCATAAAAAAATACCTCTCGCCAATATCCTGTCTAAGGATGGAAAACAAGCCCGAAATAAACTCATTCATATATTAAGATCTTTTACCGCTTTACCCAATGATTTATATTTATTTGTTCAGGATTTGCTCGACGATTTCGATAATATTGGTTCACTTTCTTCCTACACTATTTCGTATATTGCAAAAATTAACATCGAAAACATTGAAAAATTAATTCAGGAACTTACTGAACTTCGAAATAGACTGGGTAACGATTATTTCTCTAAATTAAAGTCGCAAGATGATGATAATACAGAAAAAGAAATTGTTATCTCTATTATGAACAAAAAGGATTAGAGTATGAATATTGATGATATAATTCAGAATTTAATTCAGAATTTTTCTGTCGATAATTTAATTTCATTTTTTCACTCAAAATCCGATTATTTTTCAGTTATCGAAGAAGAGTATTCTATCGATAAACTCGATAATGACTATTTCCACACACCTTTTCACCTTGGTTCAATTATCCACGACCAGCAAACCCGCCCCAAATTATGCGTGTTCGCTATCAAAGTAAAAAAAACGCTATCGGAGCGCTCCAGCAAACGCAAGCAATTCGAATTAGCTCGCAATATTTTGAAAAATGAGATTATCTATCAAGGTGGCTTCTTTGTTTTCTACGACAATTCTGGCAATTTCCGCTTCTCGCTTGTGTTTACGGAATACAAAATCGAAAACAACAAAATTAAAACTGAATTTAGCAGCTTCCGCCGCTACACCTACTTTGTCGAAATTGGCAAACCTAATAACACATTCAAACAACAAATCATTAAAGCCAATTTCGACGACTTCGACTCCATCAAAGAAGCTTTCTCGCTTGCCAAAGTTACAAAAGAATTTTATGATGAGATTGCTTTGCTCTTTACTAAATTAGTTGGTGGTGAGAGAGCCAACAAAGGCAAAAAAGATCATTTTAAAAAAATAATCAAGTATCCAGGTGAAAACGAAACCGAAATCAAAGATTTTACTGTTAGGCTTATTGGTCGTTTGCTCTTTTGCTGGTTCCTGAAAAATAAAAAATCTTCTAACAATATACCATTGATTAGTAACGATATTCTGTCTTCAAAAAAAGTTAATGAAACTCAAAATTATTACCATAATGTATTAGAGCCACTGTTTTTTGAAGTTCTTAATACTGAAAATTCTGAAAGAAAAGAAAAGTTCAAAACTGAGCCGTTTAATATTGTCCCATACCTGAATGGTGGACTGTTCGAACCACAAGATAAAGATTATTACAAAATCAACGAAATTACCCAAAATTCTGAATACATTAACACACTTGTTGTGCCTGATAAATGGCTTTTGAAAATACTAGAATTGTTCGAGCGATATAATTTTACTATCGACGAGTCTTCGCCTTATGATGTGGAATTAAGCATTGACCCCGAAATGCTGGGTATGATTTTCGAAAATTTGCTTGCCGAAATTAACCCCGAAACAGGCGAAACCGCACGAAAAGCAACTGGTAGCTTCTACACTCCACGCGAAATTGTCGATTTTATGGTTGAGCAAAGCCTTACTGGATATCTCAAAGACAAGCTTGCAGGCAATCCTAATATTGACCAACAAATACTTGACGAAAAACTTAAAGATCTCTTTAACCCGTTTTCAACAGAAAATCCCTTCGCTGATATTCCTTCGGCTTCTGATACTATTTTTTCTGCTTTGCTCGATCTCAAAGTGCTCGACCCCGCTTGTGGTTCGGGTGCTTTTACTATGAGTTTTGTTCATAAAATGCATATTATTCTGGAAAAAATTGATCCTAATGGAAAAAAATGGCTCGTTCATCTATTGAAAAATATAAATGATGCTACTTTCAGAAAAACTTTAGAAAACAAACTACAAGGCGAAAAAGATTTAATCGATTACTCTCGCAAGCTCGGTATCATTAGAAGAACTATCTACGGTGTCGATATCCAGGAAATTGCCATAGAAATCGCACGCCTTAGATGCTTCCTTACTCTCATCGTTGATGAAAAAATTGACGACAGCAAGCCCAATCGCAACATACTTCCACTGCCTAATCTCGATTTTAAATTTATCGCCGCAGATAGCCTGGTTGGTCTTAATTTTATTTATTCAAAATCTGGATTTTATTCTGACACCGTTGAAAAAGATTTCAAGAGTATTGTCGATGAATTATTTAATTTAAAAGACGTATTTTTCGATGCTGACCAAAATAAAAAAATTGAATTGAAAGAGAGATATTTTGAATTAATGAATAAATTAAAAGATCTTTTGATAAGCGGTAGAAAGATTAAGCCTGATTTAAAATTGGAAGGTTTAAAACTCACACAATGGAACCCATTCGAAAGCAAACCTACCGACTGGTTCGACCCCGAATTTATGTTCGGCGTCCGTGATGGCTTCGACATCGTTATTGGCAATCCGCCGTATATTCAATTGCAAAAAGATGGTGGGCGTCTGGCTAAATTATACCAAAATCATAATTATGTAACTTTTGCCCGAACTGGTGATATTTATACCCTTTTCATCGAGCGCAGCATTAATTTGTTAAAAGTTAATGGAATTTTATCTTTCATCACTTCCAATAAATGGATGCGTGCAGGTTATGGCGAGGCATTGCGTGAATTTTTGGCAACAAAATCAACACCTATACAATTAATCGATTTCGGTGGCTACAAAGTTTTCGAATCCGCCACTGTGGACACAAATATTTTAATTACAAAAAAATCCCACGTAGAGACACAGCACGCTGTGTCTCCACAAAACCCAACCCCAAACAAAAATACCCCACGTAGAGACGCAATGCATTGCGTATCTACAACCCAAAACAATATATCCCCTGCAGAGGCACAATGCATTGTGCCTCTACAAAATACACATCAATTCTATGCCTGCACCGTTGGCAGCGATTTCAATTCCGATACCTCCATTGCCGATTATTTTGAACAACATAAACAATTAATGCCTCGTATGAATAAATCGGCTTGGATAATTTCCTCCGACATCGAAACCAAAATTAAAGAAAAAATTGAAGCTATCGGAACACCCCTTAAAGATTGGGATATTAAAATAAATTATGGCATTAAGACCGGTTTTAATGAAGCATTTATTATTGACGGAAAGAAAAAGGACGAATTAATTGCCCAAGACCCCCGCAGCGCCGAAATTATAAAGCCAATTCTTCGCGGAAGGGACATTAAACGTTATAAAGCAGAATTTGCCGACTTGTGGTTGATTTTTACTGCACCTGCTTTGAAAATTAATATAGATAATTACCCTGCTATAAGAGATTATTTAAAAACTTTTGGGAAAAAATTATATCAAACAGGTGAAAAAGGTTGTAGAAAGAAAACAAATAACAAATGGTTTGAACTGCAAGATACAATTGCTTACTACGAAGAATTTGAAAAGGAGAAGATAGCATGGGCTGAAACAGATCAAAACTTAAATTTAGTTTTTGTTGAGAAGGGAATTTATTTACAAAAAACTTGTTTTATGATAGTTGGTGAAGTATATACAATCAAATATTTAAATGCTATTTTAAATTCAAATATAATTCAATGTATGGTGAGAAATATTGCACCTAATTTAGGTAAAAAAGGTATGAGTTTAACAAAAGAAGCAGTTCAATTGCTCCCAATTCCCAAAATTCCCCTCGAACAGCAGCAGCCATTCATAGAATTAGTAGAAAAAATACTTGCCAAAAAGGAACGCAACGAGGACACCACCGCCTTAGAGCACGAAATCGACCACCTCGTTTATAAATTATACAATTTAACCGACGAAGAAATAGCCATAATAGAAAAAAACAAATAACCACCCCCGTAGAGACGCAATGCATTGCGTCTCTACAAAACCCCAAAAAAATGTATTCCCCGTAGAGACACAGCAAGCTGTGTCTCTACAACAAACCCAAAAAAAATAATATATTTCGTAGAGGCACAATGCATTGTGCCTCTACAACACCAAAAACATATTACAAACCCCGGGGGATTGTGAACCCCGTAGAGACGCAATGCATTGCGTCTCTACAAAACCAACAAAACAAAAATAATCGTACCTCTACAAAATACGTTTCAACAAATTGCGTTTCAACAAAAAAATGAAAATACACAAAATTGGAAATGAATAATGACCAAATACCAAAACAAATATCGAATTGAATCGATACGGCTCCCAAATTACGATTATTCGCAACCCGGTGCATATTTCATTACAATATGCACACACAACAAAATACATTATTTCGGCGAAATCACAAACGGCAAAATGCAATTGAATAAATTCGGAAAAATTGTGGAGGAAGAATGGTTAAAAACACCAATGATACGACCCGATATGAATTTAATTTTAGATGAATATATTATTATGCCCAATCATTTTCATTCGATCATCATTATCAATGAAAATGAAATTAACACCCGTAGAGGCACAATGCATTGTGCCTCTACAAATTGCGTCTCTACAACAAATTGTGTCTCTACAAATCAATTTGGACGTCAATCAAAAAATCTCGGTTCAATCGTTCGTGGTTTCAAATCTGCCTGCACCAAACAAATCAACATCCTGCGACCCGCCACAATCCCACCAATCTGGCAACGCAATTATTACGAACATATAATCCGAAACGAAAAATCGCTATCCGAAATACGAAATTACATACAAAATAACCCATTAAACTGGGAACACGACGAATATTATATTCACTCGTAGTCCGGAATATTACTAAACACAATTATTCCGCGTAGCTAATGTTTATTTGCAGATAAAGCCGATTGTCTTTGTTGCCCTTGATTAAATCGTATGAACTGCCTAAATTTTCGAGTTTCGGTTTTTCTAATCTCGTATAAGCAAAATGCAGATTGATATATTTCAATGGTGAATAATTAATCCGAAGCAACACTCGACTGCCTTCATCATATAGCGGGTTTGTGTAAACAGAAGTTGGCATTCTATATTCATAATGCCAGATTGCAGATGAATAACTATCAGTATTAAAAACAGAAACTCTGCCTGTAATTGAGAGATTTTTCAGCACATCGTAACTTATTTGCAAATAAGAGGCATAACCATTTTCATTAGGCTTTTTGTGTTCAAAGTCAATATCAGTCGCATCAAATCGGGTTTTGAATGTTAAATTTTTTATAATTCTTCGTTCGAATTCAAAACGAACCTGATTACGGCGAAGAGTGTAAATTACCTGGTTTTGGGCTCCTTTGGGTTTAAAGCCATCAGTTTTAGCTTCGGCTCTTATCAATAGAAAGAATGAACCGAGCAATTCATTATCATATAGATGTTTGATAGAATAATCAAAGCCTTTGATTGGCTTTTCGACGGAATAGGTGCGACAATGAGTGCGATATAAATCCAAATATCCTTCGGTTCTAAGATTTTTGCTTATTTTTGCATAAAAGGCTGTATAAAGCCCTTCTTCGTTTGCAGGGATAGAGCTTTCGCCAAAGTTGTATCCCCAAAAGCTTCGGTAATTTGAATGGTAGTTTCTATAATGAACTGCAAAATCAACATTATTGAGTTTGAATAAAGAATATAGCTTCACCGCTGGAAATTCTTCTGAATAGAGAGAATATTCACCGCCCAAGCTAATATTTGGAGCGGAATAAAGCGAATATACGGAAATAATAGTTGAACTCGAGCCTTCGAAGGCACGGCTGGAAGAGCTTTTTAGAGGATAATCGTATTTTAACGAGAAACAGGTAGCGCCAAGTGTGATTTTTTTGTAATGATATGCAAAATTAACTGCAACGGATTTTTCACCAAGGGCATCTTTTTTGTTGATTTCTGTTTTGGTGCGGAAATAATTTGCAGTGTAAATAGAGGTAGCAACATTTTTTGCTGTATCAATATTTGCGGGTCGTTTAGCATTCGAGACGAAAGCGGTTAGAGTAAAGATATGCCACAGGTGATTGAATTTGTATTCGATGGCGGCTCCACGCATAAAGTTTGTTCTCATTGATGATGTGTTTAGATTTATCGAGTTTCGATAGGGTGCAGCCGAACGAACCGCATCGCCACCTTTGCCCAGAGAATATGTTTGCCAGAGCGTATTCCCGCAGCCGAAAGCAGCAGCGAAATCCCCAACTAATATTTTTAAATTATCAGTCTGATATTTTGAACCGACAGAAAAAAAATCATAAAGATAAATCTCACCTAAATTTTTATTTCCGATAGCTTGAATTTGGAATTGGGAGTAATTTGCCTGAAATCTCTGATAAATGTCGTATTTATCGCCAAGGTATTTTTTCTCTTTCAATCCCCGTACAGTTTCGAAACGCTCGATGCTACGAACTTTGTAGTCGGAAGAAAACAGACGGTGCGATATTGTGTCCCTATCGGTTGCTTTAATTATTATTTTTTGCTGGATGTCGGAAAGCTCTAAACCATCGAAAAGCGACCAATAGGACGAACCCGGATTATTGTTGAACCGTTCTATTATTGTAGAAGAAACATAATAATTAATGTTTGGCAGAACAGTCAGGGCGTCCGGGCGGGCTTTGTAGAGCTTGATAGGATTTGCGAAATAATATTCGAGAGTTTCAATAACATCGGTTAGTTCTTCTTCTGAGGAAAATTGAATAAGGTATCTTTCCAATTCGAAATCATCTATATTCTGAGAATACAGACAATTTGAAAATAGTAAGAGGACATTCAATATAAAGCTATTTTTGCTCATAAACGAGAAATGAAGAACCTGAAAGTTCTTCATTTCAACTAAAAAGCAAATATATGTAACAGAAACTTATGCTAAATCTTCGTCGTCCTCGAATAAATCGTCTTCTTCGTCGAAATCAAGGTCGTCTTCGTCGAATTCTAAATCTTCTTCGTCGAAATCGAATTCTTCGTCGTCAAAGTCGAACTCTTCATCATCAAAGTCTTCATCGTCATCATCATCGCCAAAATCGAATTCATCACCTTCGTATTCATTATCTTCGTAGTAATCTTGGTCTTCTTCGTCGTCATCGTCATCTTCGTCTTCGTCAAAATCATCGTCTTCTTTGCTCAGACTGATAGGTGCAATTAAAGAAATTTCCGGGAAATAAGCGAAGAAATGTTGCTTATTCTCATTCTGCAATGAAATGATAAAAAACTTAATTAATTGATTTACATTTAACATAAAAAAACCTATATATTACAACAATAATTATTATCAAATTTCATAAACATACAAATATCGCAGAAATAAACAATTCAAACAAAATATTTTTAGAAAAAACATACATTTTTCAGATTATTAATTAAACACTAATAAATAAACAAAATATTTTGATTTTGCTATTATTTCTTGTTTCATAATAATTTGCATAGATTAACATAATTAGTTATATTTCGTTAATTATATAAGTAATAACGGTGATGCAATGAAAAAATTACTTTTAACTTTTATACTCCCATTTTTTTTATTTAACAACCTGATTTCGCAGGAGATAAGGGCTACAGTCAGCGTCAATATGGAGCAAATAGATCCAGATAAACGAATATTTGTTTCATCTCTTGAAAATGACTTGCAGAATTATATAAACAATCAACAGTTCGTAAATATTGAATGGGAAGGCGAACGCATTCCAGTGGATATAAACATAGTATTATCGGGTGGCAATAGGAACAGATTTTCAGCACGGATGTATATTGTGTCCCGTCGCCCACTGCTGGACGATGCCGAAGCAACTTCCGTTGCTGTGAGATTGCTCGAAAACAAATGGGCATTTTCGTATTCGCAGGGAGCAAATCTAACCTTCAATATCAATAGATTTGATGAAATAACAAGCATTATTGATTTTTATATGATGCTAATAATTGGAATGGATTTAGATAGCTATGGCGAACTTGATGGGAATGTTGCATTCGACCGTGCAAAGCAAGTATTGTTGCTTGGTGCAAATCAAGGAGTTGAAGGTTGGGGAACGTACGCGGCACCGGGTGAACTTACTAAATACACTTTAATAAGTGAACTCACTGACCCGCGCTATCATAATTTCCGTAAATTAATAACAGAACTATATTTAGATGGAATGGATTTGCTCGCAAAGAACAAACAAAAAGCACTCGGCAACATTGCTCAAACTATATCAAAAATGGCTGATTTCAAGGAAAAGCGAATGGTCGGACCGAGCGCTTTTCTTCAAATGTTTTTTGATACAAAATCGCGGGAATTCGCCGCACTCTTCAAAGGTTATCCGGACGGGAAAGTTTTCGACAATTTAATATATTTAGATCCAACTAATGCACACATTTACAACGAAGCCAGAAGATAATCTGCGAGGGTAATAATTGAAAGAACGTCAAAAAGATACAGTTTCGCCACTGAAAAACAAAGAAGATGAATTAGATATTACACTGCGTCCGGCTATTTTCGAAGAATTTATCGGACAAAGGAAAATTGTAGAAAATCTGAAAGTATTCATCAAAGCGGCACTGCAAAGAAAAGAAGCATTAGACCACGTTCTGCTAACCGGACCGCCCGGACTTGGCAAAACAACATTAAGCTACATTATTGCCCGGGAAATGGGCACAAACATAAAAACCACATCCGGACCCGTTCTGGAAAAGCCCGGAGATTTAGCCGGATTGCTAACAAACTTAACCGACGGAGATATATTATTTATTGATGAAATACATCGGCTATCGACTGTAGTAGAAGAATACCTGTACTCAGCAATGGAAGATTTTCGGCTGGATATTATGCTTGATAGCGGACCATCAGCTCGAACAATTCAGATAAAAATACCTAAATTTACATTAATCGGTGCAACGACACGTGCCGGATTGCTTTCAGACCCGCTTCGTTCACGTTTCGGAATTGTAAACCGGCTTGATTATTATGATAGCAAAGATTTATTTGTTGTGGTGTTGCGTTCAGCGAAGATTTTAGATATTCCAATCGATGAAGAAGGAGCAATGGAAATAGCAAAACGTTCGCGTGGAACTCCCAGAATTGCAAACCGATTGCTCAAACGTACCCGGGATTTTGCCCAAGTGAAAGGAGATGGAAGAATCACGCGAGAAATTGCCCAATACGCTCTTTCGGCTCTTGATGTTGATAAATACGGGCTTGACGAAATGGATAAGCGTATTCTTCAGGCAATAATTTACAAATTTAATGGTGGTCCGGTTGGGATAAACACAATTTCAGTATCAGTTGGCGAAGAGCCGGGAACAATTGAGGAAGTATATGAACCGTTTCTAATTCAGCAAGGTTTCATCAATCGCACTCCGCGTGGCAGAACTGCAACCAGGCTTGCCTATGAACATTTAGGAGCATCGCATAACGAAGACGAAAACAGATTGTTTTGATAGCAAACAAATGTTTATAAATATAAAGAGGCTGCTTTTTCAACGAGACAGCCTCTTTTATTAGAAAAAGGTGATGTATTTATTTACCGAGTAGTTCGCGATAAGTTGCAACATATTTCATATAATTAGTTGGTGTGTTTTTGACGCGTTCTATTTCTTTTGGAGTGAGTTCGCGAACAACTTTTCCGGGAAGACCTGCGAAAAGAGTGTAGGGCGGCACTTCAAAGCCTTCGCGCACCAAAGCACCAGCTGCGACCAAAGCTCCTTCGCCAACAGTAGCACCATCTAAAACAATAGCACCAATTCCGATTAAACAGCCTTTTTTGAGAGTGCAACCGTGCAGGGAAACTGAATGAGCAACAGACACATCTTCTTCTATCACAAGTGGATAAACTTCGTTTGTAACGTGGAGCATAGACATATCCTGAATATTCGAGCGAGCTCCTATTTTGATATAATGAACATCACCGCGAATTACAGTATTATACCAAACAGAGACATTCTCTGCAATTTCTACATCGCCAATAATCCGAACACCTTCGCAAATAAAAGCAGTAGGATGAATTTTAGGGGTTTTGCCATTGTATGAAATAATACTTCCACTATTACCGGTTTCGAGTTTCATCTAAACTCCAAAATTTGTTGAACTAATACTTCTTTTTCGATTTTTTTATTTCACGTTTCATTTGTTTCTGAAGTTCTTTAAGTTTTTCAAGTGCCTCTTCTTTGAATTCTTCGTAGCGGTAAAGCTGCAAGCTATAATCAAGACGGCGGTCTAAATCGCCAAGCACATAGTAGGCTTCATTAATTTCCTGAAATCGTTGGAGAAAATATTCATCTCCGTTATGCAAATCAGGATGGTAGCGCTTAACAAGTTCGTAAAACGCTTTTTTTATGTCGTCTCGCGAAGCGGTTCGCTCCACACCTAATATTGCATAATAATCTTTAGGTTTCATATCTGATTGCAAAATTAAGTAAAAAATAACGAAATTTCTTTTTTAATATTATTCTACCATTATAGATTATAGAGAATAATGAAAAAAAATACATCCGTATTTTTACTTAATTTAAAAACAACAAAATTGAAATATTATTAAAAATTCGAAAAATAATGCAAATTAGAACGGATTTTCGACAAACATTTGTATCATTATATTTTCTTTGCTTTTACCAACATCCATTCTTAAAACCATTCCTTGCATAAAGGCACGAAGCCCTAAACCGTAAGTATAACGCATATTTTGATGAAATTCAGCAAAATCCCATTCGGGAGCAACTCTTCCTAAATCGCCAAACAAAGCCAATTGCAAAACATCAATGCCAATTTTTCGCGTCCATTCGTAATAGTTAAAAGGATTCCAATCAAGATTTTTCCGAAGTTCCAACGAATAATATAGCATAGCCCTATCGTGAAACCTTAGGTCTTTATATCCGCGAAGGTATTTGGTTCCGCCAAGCGTCGGACCTACAAATAGTTTGCCTCGCTTATATTTCCCTTTGAATTTTTCGTCCCAAGACGGTGTGTCCATCGTAACAAAATTGAAGGCAATCACAGTAGGAAATGAGTTAATGCCGTCAAAAATCGGGTAAAAGCAACGGAAATCGGCTTTCCAAATATCAGCAGGGACGTCGCACCCAAAAGCATTGAATTGTTTGATATATGATACTTTTTGATATGTTCCGTAAGTTGGGAAATAAATGTAGTTTGTATTATCGTTTGACAGAGAAAAATCAATTGCAGAAGTAACAAGCTTGAGTCTTGTAAAATTATTTTTCAGGGTCATGTCCCTATAAATAAGCTTTGTCTCGAAAAATACTTTACCGATATTCAACACCGGCTCATTGATTTGCTCCTTGCTCCGAATATCGATAACATATTCAAAATCTTTGTCTATTCCCTTCCCAATTGGCAAAAGATGCTTCAAGTTCAGTTCAAACCAATAATCTGTGCCGTGCAAAAGTAGATGTTGCTCTTCGCGGGAGTTATTGCTTCCGGGCACAATCCCATTTGCATCCGGCAATCCAATGTATTCTTTCACGTCGCCAAGCTTGCCAATAAAAATGTCGGGTCTAATGAACTGCCTTTTAAATAAAGGGTTTTGCACTTCATCTGCCTGAAGATAAACGTATTTCGAACCATTTGTCGATAGTATTCCGCCAGCTTTGGTAAATGAGTTTTTTTGGGGATAACCTTTGATACTTGTAAAGCTTCCGAACACCCATCCCAATGAATTGCTGTAAAATCCGAACGGAAGCGTATTGACACTAACAGCAGAAGAATCGTTTTCATTTGCAAATGCTGATGAGCTTATCAAACTGAACGATATTAGAAATATTTTCAGTATTCTCATATTATCACTTGTTTTTTTGCAATATTAAGCAAAAATTATGTTCATACCAATAAATTCGTCGTAAAGTGAAGATACTATCTTATTCAAAATTGACTTTAAATAATCATTAATTATATATTAATTTTGTTATTTGAATAATGATTAAATATGTTTTAGATGAATTGTTTATTGACCATATGCCGAAAGTAGATAATTGCAAAGAAGCAGAGTAAATATTATTAACAGATTAATTGTAATTCTGATTATACCAGTAATACTATATAATTCTGCTGGATATGTGTTTTTATTCTCAATTTCTCAGAGAATTATCAAAAAAGAAATCAAACAACTGCTAAAATCGAGCTTGCCGGAAACGGAAGTAGAATTTTTGAAAATAAAGATTGGAGACCCAAATTACAGAAAGTTCGAAAAGAATGAATTTTTCTATTTCGGGCGGTTGTACGATGTAATTAAGATGGAGATTGCAGATGGATGGATGCATATTTTATGCATAAACGACAAAAAAGAAGAGCAACTTTTCAAAAATTTGGATGAATTGATAAGCAATTCTTATCAAAACGAAGGAAGCCGAGGATATGTATTAAGTAAATTGCTCTCACTGCTGTTATTTTTCGAAGAACACGCAAAAACAATATTCTTGCCGAATGTAGCATTAATTCAGAGTAATATAGTTAAATTAGAAAAATACATTTCTTATATTTCAGATATACCTACTCCACCGCCAGAAATATAAAAGTATCAGCAAAACTACCTTATTAAAAATTTGAACATATATTTTAAAAAATAATTTGAGGAATTTATGAGGAAAATAAGCATATATATTGTTTTTCTTTGTCTTTTGTTTAATGCAGCACTTGCCAGCAAGGACACTTTGCGGGTATATCGTCTTGGCGATGTAGTTGTCAGCGGTGTTCAAAAGACGCCACAAATAACTGCCTCGTCGTCTGTGATTGATTTAAAAATGCTTTCCATAACGGACGTCAAATCATTTTCCGAGTTGCAGTTATATATGCCTTCAACGATGATTAGAACAAACTCCCGCGGCGAAGCTTTGCCATTTATTCGAGGAGCCGGAGAACGTCAGATGGGATTATTTTTAGACGGAGCTTTGATAAACATCCCTTGGGACAATCGACTTGACCTGAACATTGTTCCCACTGAAATAATCGGACGTGTTAAGGTTGAGAAAAATTCGAATTCAGCACTTTGGGGACCAAATATACTCGGTGGTGTCGTTAGCATTTCGTCTTATGAACGAGTATCCGACGGAATTGGCGGAAATGTAAAGCTTCAATATACAGACGGAGGTGGTCGGTATATTGCCGCATCGAACGATGGGAAATTTGGGAATTTCAATTACCTGACAGCAGTCAGTTACAACAAAGCGGACGGATTTCTGATGTCGAAAGATGCTCCAAATACATTGCTGCATCAGTCGCAAAACTCCCGGCTCCGCACAAACAGCGATTTCGAAAGGCTTAATGTATTCATTCGCTCGGAATACAAACCTGCTGACGGAACTTCACTTGGTTTGTCCTATAATTTGACAACTGCCGAAAAAGGGGTTCCCAGCGAAGAATATCTGTATGCAAAAGATGCTCGTTTCTGGCGTTATTCAGATATCAGTCGCAATGTTGTTACATTCAATGCTGAACAGTATTTAGGGCGAAATATGATATTCCGCACAACGCTATGGGGCGATTTCTTCAATCAGCAAATAGACGCATACGATTCTACTTATTCAAAGATTGTTACAAAGCAAAAGGACAAAGATTTCACATTTGGAAACCGCTTTGCGTTGGAATATGAAGTGTTTGAAAAGAACTGGCTGACTGCTGTATTTAATTCGTATTATTCGACGCACAAGGAAAAAATAGACAACAACGCAGAAGATGAATTTTCGCAGTTTACATATTCAGCAGGAGTAGAATACAAATCGAGCTATAAAGATATTAATTTTGCTGCAGGAGCAACTTACGACGGGGCAGTAACCCCGAAAACAGGAATTTACAAAGATAGCGAAGGCGAAACATTTCAGGATTTTGGGCTATTTGTAGGTTCGCGATATTATTTGACAGATGAAATTTCTACTTACGCAAATATTTCCCGGAGAACACGCTTCCCAACCTTGCGCGAAGCATATTCCGGAGCATTAGGAAAATTCATACCAAACCCTGATTTAGGAGCAGAAACAGGTCTGCTTCTCGACTGGGGAATAAGCTACACTTCTGAAATTGTTAATTTGAATTTTACAGCATTCGGGAGCTTCTATGATGATTTGATTATTCGCATCAAAGTGCCAAAGGATCATCCGCTTTACGATCCGAAGTATCCGAATATGCGAATGAGAGACAATCTTGCCGAAGCAACAGTTTATGGAGCAGAACTTGGATTTAATTTATTGCCAAATTCTAACCTGTTGTTTCAGGGAAATGCCACATTTATGAAATCAGAAGGCAAAGAGCAAGGCAAGAAAGTTGATCATCTCGAATATAAACCTGAATTGCAGGCATCGTTGGTAGCTGGTTATAAGTTCAGTTTTGGGCTCGTCCCACAAGTTGAATTGGAGCATATTGGCAAGCAATACGCTCTGAATGCTATTTCTGGTAAGTTCGACGAGCTTGAAAACTATACTTTGCTGAATTTACGTATCGGCTATAGTTTCGACCTATATGGAAACAACTTTGAATTATTTGCCCGATTAAACAACATAACTGATGAATATTACTTAACCCAAATTGGATTACCCGGCTACGGAAGAACATATACTTGCGGAATAAGCGTAAGATATTAATTTTTGAATTGCATTATATAGCTAAAATCAAAGCCCGTATAGCATATTTGCAATACGGGCATTTTTTTTATTATCGTTAAAATTAATCTACATAAGTTTACTCTAAAGAATAAAAAAAGTTTAACGATAAATTCATTATTAAAATATTGATTATTTCGTTTTTTATTTGTATGTTATAGATAAAAAAGAGGTTTTGTTATGGCTACTCAAACAAACATTTTGCTGGAAACCGGAACCAACGAGCTCGAAATAGTAGAATTTGTAATTGATTTTACAGATGAAAATAAAGTTGAACAAACACAATCATTCGGTGTGAATGTAGCTAAGGTGCGGGAAATCATCAGAATGCCTCAGCTTACTAAATTGCCCAATTTACACGAGTGCGTTTGTGGAGTGTTTAATTTGCGTGGAGTGGTAATTCCGGCGCTTGATTTGCGTAAGTATTTATATGGCATTCCATCGGATCTGACAGACAACAAAATGATTATCACTGAATTTAATAAACTGCGGGTTGGATTAATTGTTAGCGATGTTAAGCGTATTCACAGAATTTCCTGGACCGAAATCACAACACCCGACGCTATGGAAGAATTCGGTAGCGACAAATCATCTATCGTCGGGATAATCAACCTGAAAGATGTAACTGTATTGATGCTTGATATTGAAAAAATCGTAGCCGATATCGATCCGTCTTCTGCAATTGATATAAAACAAAAAGTAGAAAAATTTGAGAAAAAATTACGTGCAATCACAGCAGAGGATTCTCAAACTATTCGCCGGATGATTACCGATAGATTAAAAATTGCAGGTTTCGAAATTGAAGCATTTCATAATGGCGAAGAAGCCTGGAAACGTTTGCAGGAAATCGCCCAAAAAGTGCGTGAAGGTAGCAAATTAGAAGATTTCTGCGATATTGTAATAACAGACATTGAAATGCCTGTTATGGACGGCTACACTTTAACGAAGTTAGTAAAGAACGATCCAATACTACAAAAAATTCCAGTAATAATATTTTCTTCGATTATTTCTGAAGATGTACTTCACAAAGGGAAATCAGTCGGGGCAGACGCACAGCTAACAAAGCCACAGATAGGCGAACTACTATCAACTGTTAGATATTTAATAGATGCAAATAATAGTCGTTCATAAATAAATCAAGAGATAGTATGAAAAGAATTGTACTTGTTAGCACAATATTATGCGTTTCTGCTTTTTTGGTCTCATTTTTAAATAGCCCTAACAACCCGAAGTTTAAGTATTCTGATTTTGAAACGCCAAAATATTGTGGGACTACCTGCCACCGCGACTTCTACAATCAATGGTCGCAAGCAATGATGTCCCAGTCCTATACTCACGAATGGGACGAAATTGAATATTTTGCTTTGGCACTGCCTCACGCACGGCTCGACGAAAAAGTTGCAGAAGTGGAAGCAGGTTGCAATGGTTGCCACGCACCGTTAGCACTTCTTACCGGCGACATTCCTCCGAAACCACCTTCAGCCGGAACAAGAGCAAACGAAGGTGTTTCCTGCGAAGTATGTCATCTGATTTCCGGATTTGAGGGAGACCTCCCTTACAATTTCAACTACGTCATTAAACCCGGAAAAACGAAGTATAACTCACGAATTGGCGAGGTCGGTTCGCCTGTGCACAAAATTGAAGTAAATCCAATAATGAAAACAGGAGACTTTTGCGGTATTTGCCACAACGAAAAAAGTCCATACGGTGTATGGGTGAAATCTACTCATCTGGAATGGAAAGAAGGACCTTACGCCAAAGAAAACGTTCATTGCCAGGATTGTCATATGCCGCGAGCACAAAGCATAAAAGCAGCAATGGGAAAAGTATATCCTGACGTGCGTCAGCATATTTTTGCAGGTGCTCACGACCCGTCTAAAGTTCGTGGAACAATCGAGCTTAAAGTTTATCCAGACCATAGTGAATGTGAACCCGGCGATGCGCTTAAGCTTACGGTTACATTGTACAACCAGAAAACCGGGCACAAGTTCCCGACTGGTTCGGTAGAAGACAGGTTAGTATGGCTCGAACTTGTTGCAATCGACGAAGACGGAACAAAATATCATATTCCTGTCAGCCGAAAAGGTTTTCCCGGCGAGGAATATACAATTTCTTCAAAGACGCTTGCCTATCAGGATATGGGAGTTCCACTGAAAGATCTGAATTTCAAAGGATTAGAACGTGATGATATTACCGAAGGCAACAGAATTTTCCGTATGCCTTATTTCGACCCGCAAGGAAGAATGACTATACAGCAATGGAACACAGCTTCACTTGGAGTTGATTATCGCATAGGACCACGTGAAACAAAAATTGAGAACTTTACATTCCATATACCTGATAAAATCAAATCAAAAGAACTTACATTCAAAGCTACGCTGTATTATCAACTGCTTGTAAGTTCAGTCGGGAAATATTTGAAAGTACCCGAAGAAGAATACCGTCCCTTTGAAGTAAACACAGCTTATGCAAAAGTAAAAATAATTGATTAAAGGTGAAAAAATGAGAAATTTAGCTTTAGTTATTATTGTTGTGTGCATATTTTTAGAAGCATACAGCGAAGCATCGGCTATCCCGGCATTTGCCCGTCAGTATAGATTATCCTGCCAAACCTGCCACGCCCCAGTTCCAAAACTCAAACCTTACGGAGATGAATTTGCCGCAAATGGTTTTAAATTCAAAGATAGCGAAGCCCCAAGATATTTTGTTGAAACAGGAGACTCCCAGCTTTCGTTGATGAGAGAGTTCCCGATAGGATTTCGATTTGATTTGAATGCCGCATACAATACAGCAAACCAAAAGAAAGGTGATTTTGCAACTCCTTATGTCTTGAAAATTTTATCTGGCGGGACAATCGCCCCCGATATAGCATATTACTTCTACTTTTTCTTTTCAGAAAGAGGTGAAGTTGCTGGAATTGAAGATGCTTATATAATGTTTAATGATTTGTTCAATATTAATTTAGATTTATATGTCGGACAATATCAAATATCTGACCCGCTTTTCAAACGAGAACTTCGATTGACCTTTGCCGACTACAACATTTACAAAACAAAAGTTGGCATTGCAAAGGCAAATCTTGCTTACGACCGTGGTGTGATGCTTACTTTTGGGCTCGAAACCGGCACAGACGTTGTTTTGCAAGTAGGGAACGGAAATGGTATTTCTCCGGCAAATGAAGCAAGACTGTTTGACAAGGACAAATATAAAAACGTTTCAGCAAGAATTTCCCAAGATATTGGAGAATTCGCCCGAATCGGTGCATTTTCTTATTTTGGGAAAGAAAGTGTTAATAGTAATTTTACGCGAAGCAATCAGGAATTCACAATATTCGGACCTGACCTAACATTAAGTTACAGTGATATTCTGGAACTAAATCTTCAATATCTCTTCCGAACTGATAAAAACACTTTGAGAAATTCAGCTTCTTCGGCTATTGATAAAGAAGTAAAAACCGATGGAGGATTTGCCGAGTTGATTTTTACTCCAAAAGGTGATAATTCAGGACCTTATGGAGCGGTGTTGCTTAATTATATAAATAGCGACTACAAAGAACTAAACGAAAAGTCATTAACATTGCACGCAGGGCATGCCATACGCAGAAATTTACGACTTTTTACTGAGTACACATACACAGATAGCGAAGAGTTAGGAAAGTTTGGCAAAGCTGTCGTTGGAATAATGGCAGGCTTCTAAGTAAATTATTATTTTATATAATATTTGTTTGCGACTTCAACTTTTATTCGTATTTTATTTACGAAAGAAGTTGAAGTTTTTATTATTTAGAGATCAATACTCGTTATTCAACTTATTGAATATTTTCAGCTGTTTTTCTAATATTTTTCTGATATCAATAAGATAGCTACTCAAAATTGTTCTCGCGATAATAACTACAAAAGTTTATTAATGAATATTTCATAATATTGAAAAGCAATTGTTGTTGCTTTTAGTTAATATGATGAAAATTAACAATTGTGATTAATTAACATTATTATTTACAAACATGAGATGAAAATGAGATTTGTTATTTTAATTACTTTAATTTTTTTAGTGGTGCATTCATCATTATTTTCACAAAAAGTTATTACTGCCAATTCTATTGGTAATTTTAATGATGGAGTAGCTCCTTTTTTGCTTGACAACAAGTGGGGATTTTTTGACAATGCTGGAAACATTGTAATTCAACCAAAATTAAAAGTTTTTGTAAATAACTATGGTGATTCTCCCCGTTTTTCTGAAGGATTAACTGCAATAGTGGATTTCGAAACAGGAAGAGTGGGCTATATAGACAAAAAAGGCGAGATGAAAATACCTGCTGTTTATTACTCGGCAACTTCATTTAATGAAGGTGTCGCATTTGTTGGACGTCAAAATGATTATGTAATGATTGATACTACTGGGAAAATCATAGGGCAAAACTTTGTTGCTATCAATGGTTATTACTCACGTTTTTCAAACAATCGTGCTTGTGTGCAAAAAGGGTTTGTTTATGGCTACATAAATAAAACCGGGAAATTTGTAATTGAAGCAAAATTCGATGAAGCCGATGATTTCTCCGAAGGACTTGCCTCTGTAAAAATGGATGGGAAATGGGGTTTTATTGATACTTTGGGAAATGTAAAAATTGACTTTAAGTTTAGTAACAAACCAAATTCATTTATGAATGGCAGAGCTTTTATACAAGGCACAAATAATAAATGGGGAATAATTGATACTGTTGGTAATTTGATAATAGAACCAATTTATCATCAAGTTTTTAATTATAGTGGAGGATATGCTATCGTAAGCCTAATGGATGAAAAATGGAACTTAACATACCAGATAATTGACGTTAATGGCAAACCCGTAAAAGTATTCGGGAAAGCAGCTAATAGTATCGAAACAATAACGATTTTGAGCGGTTTTTCGGAAGGATATGCCATCGCAATGAAAGGATGTAAAAAAGGCTTTATAGATAATAAAGGCAAACCTGTTGTCGGTTTTATGTACCGAGAGTTGCACCCAATGTCGTGTGGGATGGCGTATTTTGAAAAATTTGATGAAAAAACTAAAAAAGTATCACGCGGATTTATTAATAGCACTGGAAAAGAAGTCATATTAATTGAAGAACCTAAATTTTGAGATAGTGCTCTTTCCATTTGCAAAAAGAGAATTATTTTATCTAACTTTAAATTAGATTTTTGCAAAATGCTCTTTTGATTGACGTCCAAAATTTGCTATTTTAAGATTGTGGATGTAGCATTTTTCATATTGTTGCTTTATTTTGGATTTGCAACGGTTTATTTGTTTGTGCTTGCTGTGTTTTCGTTGCTACGTGAAAAGAGCTTTCAACCAGAAATAAACAAACTAAACCGATTTGCTGTTCTAATACCCGATTATAAAGAAAACCGAATTATTCTTGATGTAGCGCGTTCGGCACTAAATCACGATTATCCGGGCGAGTATTTCGACGTGTATGTAATTGCTGATGGAGTTGCACCCGAAACTATTTCAAAGTTGAAAGACACAGGATGCAATGTGCTTGAAGTGCAATTTGAAAATAGCACAAAAGCTAAATCGCTTAATTCAGCTCTTAGTAGTATTGAACAAGGCAAATACGACTATGCTGTGGTTCTTGATGTCGATAATATTATGCAACCGGGATTTCTGCATCAGATGAACTTAGTGCACAATAGCGGTTACAAAGTAGTTCAAGGACATCGCACAGCAAAAAATATAAATACAAATACTGCATACTTGGACGCATTGAGCGAGGAAAGCGCCAATTCGCTGATTAGGCGAGGAATTTTCAGGCTGGGCGGTTCGGCTATGATAATTGGTTCGGCTTTCTCGATTGAATGGAATTTGTTCAGAAGGCTTATGTCGGACATTCAGGATGTGGCAGGAGAGGACCGCGAACTTGAAATTCGGATATTAGCAGAAAGAATAAAGATAGCATATTGCAGTGCAGCTGTGGTATTGGACGAAAAGGTCGAAAACTGGGGAAATTACACTCGTCAACGTTCTCGCTGGGCTGCGGCACATCTTGATTTTGTTTTGAAATACTTCACCAAAGGCTTTGTTCAGTTATTCAAAGGGAATTTTGATTATTTTAACAAGGTGTTTCATAGCTTAATTCCACCGAGAATAATCTTACTCGGAGCATTGTCAGTATTTTTTATTCTGTCGCTTTTAATCTCAGATTTTCCTTTTTCGGGATGGTGGATTTCAATATTCGTTCTATACATAGCAACTTTGATGCTATCAATTCCAAAGCGTTTTTACACTAAAAGAATGCTTGCAGCATTATTAGAACTCCCCAAAATGCTGTTGCTAATGCTACTTTCGTGGGTCAAAGCAAAAGGACAACGCAACAAGTTTGTTTCGACACCACACACTTACACAGGCGAAAAGAATTAGTTGTTTTCCTGAATTGCTTTATTCAATTTTTCTTCGAAATCGGGAATTGTGGCGATAAAATCTTTCATTTCCTCGATGAAAATTTGCATACCGGCTGGGTCGAGCGAATTAATATCAGCAACAACTTCAATAAATTCATCGAAATGATTTAATTTTGTGTGGATTTTAGCTTTCAAATACAAGGCTTCAAGCCAATTCGGAGCTAAATCAACCAGATGGGCAACTTCTTTGAGAGCTTCATCGAATTTACTTAATTCATATAAAACTTGAGCGTAATCGAATATATATTCGGAATTATAGGGCTCTATTTCAAGTGCTTTTTCGTATGATTTCGAAGCTTCATCTAAATCATCAAGATTGTAGTATGCATCACCCATCGAGTGGTAAACGTCTGCGTAATCAGGCTTAATTTTCACACATTGCTTAAAGTCGCGAATAGCAAGCTCATATTCTTCGATTGCGTCATAGCAAATTCCTCTGCCGTAGAGAGCAGGATAATAGTTTGGGCGAACTTGCAGCAGACGAGTAAATGTAGTGATGGCTGAAGTATAATCACCACTGTCGCCCAGTAAACTTGCTAAATTATGAAGAGCATCGACATCTGATGGATTAATATTTATACATTCCCGGTAGCATTCAATAGCTTCGTTGGTATGCCCAATAGTTGTATATACATTAGCTAAATTGTAGTAGCATACTAAAAAATTAGGATTAATAGCAAGTGCCATTTTAAAAGCATCAATAGACTTGTAGTGCATACTATTGTATGAATATACAAGCCCAAGATTGAACCAAAGGTAGTAGTCGTATGGATTTTCGTCTATTGCTTTTTTGTAATATTCTATTGCATCGTTGTATTTATCTAAATTAGTGTAGCAAAAAGCAATTTCCTGAAACAAGTCTTTGCGATAAGAAGCATTCTCTTCCAGACCTTTCAGGATGGAAACAGATTTCTCGTATTCTTTAAGAGATTGGAAAATCAAACCCATTTGAAAATCAATATCATCATTGGCAGGGTCGAGTTGCTTGGCAATATTAATAATATTCAGAGCTTTTTTGGGATTGCCGGTGTTTTCTAATGCAATTGAGTAGTTTATCAAAGTATCAATATCTGTCGGGTTTTCGTTATACAATTCTTCGGCAATTTCGAATGCTTCTTTGTATCTGCCAAGATTGAACAAAATCACACATTTTTTATTTCGTGCATCAACAGAGGCTGGGTTGTATTCCAAAAGAAGTTCACAAAAAGCAAGAGCATCTTCGAACTTGCTTTTCGAAAGAGAATAATCAATTAAATCATCAAGTGCATCAGCACTCGGAAGGTCTTCGTTGCTTTTATTGCGACGACGAATTGCCCGACGGAAACGCTTAAACTGTTCTTCTATATCCTCGGGAAACTCATCATCATATTCATTGAAAAAATCGTTCATTTGCAAAAAATAAAAATAATAATTACAATAATACAACTTATCAAACAAATAATTAAACAAAATATTTTAGTATATAAATCTGTTATTATTTAATTTGTAACAAAAAAGAGTTGCTTGTTTTATTATAGAGTGTAAACTTTTATCAAATTAATTTCGTATTATCAAAAAAAAGAGGGAAGCAATGAAACTCAAATATATTCTATTTATTGCGTTTCTACTCGCAGCTTGCAACAGCGAAGAAAAACTAATTGATAATTTCAAAGATAATAATAAAGCATTGTTTATTTATAACACAGAGAATAACCTTTCAATTGCAAAAGTTGATTTGCTGAACGGGAATGTGCTGGAAGAAAATATTCTCTCAAAGCTACCTCAGATAAATATAAATGATACGATTTCGCTTGCAAGGCATTTTCGGGATAACATATTTTTATTTGCAAAGGGAAGCTTCAAAATATATGTTTTAGATTTTAATACACTTGATTATAAATATACAATTGATTTTTCGCAAAGTCAGATTATTCCAAACGACATTGCATTTGCTAATGCAACTGATGCATATATATCGTTCGAGAACACAGACAAGGTTGGACTATTAGATTTAACAAATTTTGTTTTGGCAAAGCAGATAAAAGTGGGTTCCTCTCCGCGTTCAATAGCTGCATCCGGCAATCAGATTTATGTGGCAAACTACTCGGACAATACTGTTTCAATCATAGATAGTCGCACAAACAAGCAGGAATCTGTAATTTCGGTTGCACCCTACCCTGTTTATGTAGGAGTTCGTTCAGACGGCAAAGAAGTAGTCGTTGTTTCGCGAGGACTTGGAAAAGACCTTACAGACGTCGCTCCTACTGCTGCAATAGCAACAATTATTGATGTTTCAACAAAGCAGAAAGTTGCCGAAATACCAATAGGAACTTCTTCCATCAAAGCTGAAACCGTATTGCCTGTTTCATCAGTAATAACAAACTCAAATTATTTGTTTGCTACAAACGGTAGCAATCTATTTAGAATAAATGTCAAAAGTCGCTCATCAGCTTATAATGTAGGTAAATATTCGTACCGGGAACTTTTCTTTAACAATTTCAGAAGTGAGATGATTGCTCTTGTAGCTGACGAACAAGGTAATTCTAAGAAAATAAACATTTGCGACCGTTCCACCGGAACAACAAAATATAGTGTAAACGTTCAAAATGGACTTAGATGGATATTGCCAATTTATTAGAGCAAAGAAGAAAATCAATTGTAAATCTGCAATCACTGCTCGACTTAAGCACAAAACTCAACGAGCTTAACGATGAGCAAAAGATTCTTAATGCTTCGATTTTGAGTATGATGGGTAAGCTAAAATTTTCCCGAGCTGCCGCATACATCAGAAACGAAGAATGCCTGTATTTATCTGTAGATAAAGGAATAAAACTATTGCCCGAAAAGGTATATTTTAGCGATTTCAAATTTTCTACACTTAGTAATTTTTTTAAGAAATTTCAACTTAGCTATATTTTCCCGGTGTATTACAAAAGCGAGCTACTTGCTGTTTTCCTGCTTTCCAGTCCTCTTGGAAAAACTGAGCTGACAGACGAAGAATTACATTACGGCGAACTAATATCGCAAATTACTGCTAATGCACTTCAAACAACCAAATATGTGCATAATTTGAACAAAGCGAAGCTAAAGGCAGAACGCCATAGCCAGATGCTTTCGACTGTATTCGAAATATCAAGAGATTTCAGCTATTTGCTTTCGCATGAAAAAATCGTAAAAATGCTATCCTATCACTTGATGGGTCAGCTGATGGTAAATCGGTTTGCTTTGCTACGGAGAATTAGCGAAAACAATTACGAGGTGCTGATAAATAGATTTAATAATTCTGATAATGAAACTCGGATAGAAATTAGTGGTGAAAATCAATTTGTAAATGTATTAGAAAAAGCAGAGTTCCCGCACTACATAGCTGAATTGTTTCCAAAGGCAGAGCTACTTGTGCCTATGATAGTGCAAGGTGAAACAAAAGGGTTATTGATTGTAGGTCCTACATATAATTTTGCACCGTATGATGAAACAAAGAAACTGTTTATTACAGCAATTGCTAATACAACAATAACTGCGTTGGAAAATGAACGATTATTTCAGGAAGAACTTGCCAAAAAAGCAATCGAAAGCGAACTTGCTTATGCACTCGAAATTCAAAAGAACCTCTTGCCCAAAGTAGCTCCTAATATTCCTAATTACTCTATTTATGGTCGTAGCATTCCATCGCGTCAAGTGGGTGGCGATTATTTTGATTACATTATGATAGATGACTATCAATTATTGGTTGCAATAGCTGACGTTTCAGGGAAAGGATTGCCAGCAGCACTTCTTATGGCAAATTTTCAGTCTGCCTTACGTATCTTGGCTTCGCTTGAGCTTGAATTAAATGAGTTGGTTGAAAAATTAAATAGTTTGGTCTATTCAAATACATCTCCTGATAAATTTATTACTTTTTTTGTTGGAAAGCTCGACCTTTCATCGAATAAGTTTACTTATATAAATGCCGGGCACAATCCACCTATGCTATATAGAAATAAGACAAAAGAAATTGAATTATTAAGAAAAGGTGGCTTGCTGCTTGGTTGTTTAGATAAAGTGTTCAATTATGAAGTTGGCGAAATTGAGTTCAGCGAAGAAGACACTCTCGTAATGTTCACCGACGGAGTAAGCGAAGCACAAAACAAACACGGCGAAGAATTCACAGAAGCGAAATTAGAAAGCATAGTAAAAGCATACCATAAATATAATGCTGAATTGCTTGTAGAAAAAATAATTTCAGAAGTTGAGGAACATTCTTTTAAATCAAGCTATTATGATGATATTACAATTGTTGGACTTAAAAGAGAAAAATAACAAATATCGAATATTATTTACTTCAACATTATTCCAATCTTTTCTGTGGTATTAATAAATAATCTACGTCAAAAACAAAAAAAGGCGAAAAACCATTCGCCTTCAGAATAAAGAAAAGAGGAAAGCCTTATAATTGGTTATTTTTCGAGCTGTTCAATGCAAGCTTACGCAAATCGGTAGTTGACAACCGGCGACCACCGATAAAGCGGGTTTTATAGAATTGGCTTTCCAGCGAAGAAACGGTAACACCGAATCTCGAGCTTGCGTGAGCGAATAAGTTATCCCCTAAATAAATGCCTACGTGTGAGGCAAATTTTCTTGAATATGTATGGAAAAATACTAAATCACCGAATTCTAAGTTTTTGCGATTAACTTTTTGCCCGACGTTAATTTGTTCGCGAGCAGTTCTCGGAAGAGCGATATTAGCAACTTCAAGGAAAATTCTCTGAGTCCAGCCGGAGCAATCGATAGCATGCTCGGAAGTTCCACCAAAGCGATAAGGAGTGCCGAGCCATTCCATTATTTTGTCCATCAACTCAGTTTTTTTCAAGCCATAGGATGTTTTATCGAACTCGCCGGTAACAAATTGAATCCAGAGAGTTTTAAAATCATCGATATTGACAGTAATATCGTCTTCTTTTTCGAGTTCGGCAATATCTTCGCCGTAGTCGCCGACGATATTAGGATCGTAAAGGTCTTCGCCATCGTTATTAAGCAACCAATCGTTATTTTGTCCGACTTTAGATTCCAAGCCAGCCAATTCACTAACAGATGCAGAATTTGATTTTATTATTTCGATTGCTTGTGCGCGGGTTGCGGAAGGATTGTATTTAGTAACTTTTGTGCGACGAGGTGATTTTTTCTTTTTTGCAGCCGAGACATCTTCGAATGAAGCTAACAATAATATTGGCAAAATCAGAATTATTATTAATTTCCTTAACTTACTATATTCAAACATCCTTTCTCTCCAATTTTGAGACATTTTTACACTCCGATTTGAATTCCAAACCGGGAGTAATTTTTTAATTAATTCTACGTTTCACTTAATAAAAGGAAACTTTAAAATAAAGTGTGAAAAAAATTACACATTCAACACATTGCAATAAACAAAAATCTTAAAAAAACACCAAAGAAAAAAATGATTTATGATAATATTTTAATCAAATATTCATTTTTATGAACGTGTTTAGCCTACACTAATATTCTAAAATTATTGATAATATTGGATTTTTGAAATTTTCTTATTATTTTTGATGAAAATTACTAATATCAGGAAAAAATTATGTTAATTTCGGCTGTTCAATTTGCACCTGAATTTTTTAATAAAGAATTTAACATTGAATATGTAAAAAAATGTTTATCGGAAGTTAAATCTGATATAATAATTTTTCCTGAGTTGAGCTTAAGTGGATATTTTTTTCTTAACCGGGATGAAGCTTCGGCAAATGCTATAGATTTCGAATCAGTTGAATTAGATTTTCTGCGAGAAGATGCGCAGGACAACAATAGAATAATAATCATCGGTTTTGCCGAAAGCAAAGGCAACAAGATATTCAATTCAGCAGGTTTATTTTTTCCGGACAGGACGCTAAATTGTGTGTATAGAAAAACACATTTATTTTATAAGGAAATTTACGCATTCGACCGTGGCGATACAGGCTTTTTTGTTGTTTCGTTTCCTGAAAAGAACATAAGAATAGGTACAATGATATGTTACGATTGGCGTTTCCCGGAGGCTGCAAGGTGTCTTGGTCTGGATGGAGCCGATTTAATTGCGTGTCCGTCTAACTTGGTAACTCCATTGTGGAACAAAGTAATGCCAGCAAGAGCAATAGAGAACAAGGTATATCTTGCAGTTGCCAATCGTATTGGCATAGAGAAGCGTAATGATGAAACTCTGCTTTTCAATGGGCGTTCATCAATATATGATTATAATGGGGACACTCTTGCAGAAGCACCAGTGGACAGTGCTAAAATAATAACTGCTGAGATCTATCCGGAACGAACCCGCGATAAATCATTCAATTTGATAAATGATATTAATATGGATAGATTACCAGATATGTATAAGCAAATAATGAAAAAGTAGTAGGTATAGTTATGATAGATAGAGAGAAAATATCATCGAAAAACCCTAAAATTAAATTTTCGTATGCAAAACAGATTGTAAGGGATAGTGCAAAAAATCCAGAAGATTTTTTGGAGGATTTTGATTATATAATTGAACTCACAAAAGAAAAGAACAACATAATAAAATGGACCGGAATTGATTTGCTCGGTAATTTAGCAACTGTATTGACTGATGAAAATGTTGCAAAGATACTCCCTATGTTAAAAGATTTTCTGCTGAGCGGAAAATTAATTCCTTCAAATCACGCACTGGCGGCTCTTGGGCAAATATTGCTTCAAAAGCCTCATTTTGCCGACGAGATTATTCCAATGTTTCTTGCACTGAGAAATATTAAGTTCGATACAGAGGACTGCCGCGATATTTCGCGCGGAAAATTGCTCGAATTCCTGAAAGAAAACTATAGATTTATTATTGGAAACAAAGAAGCAAAAGAATTTGTCGAGGAATGCACAACAAGCACGCGTGAAAATGTTGCAAAACTTGCAAAGCAAGTTTTGAAAAAAATTAAGGCAACAGCCTAATAATACTATAATATATTCCATTAATATACAAATAGGATATAATAAACATATGTTATTATATCCTATTTATTTATTACTGGAATACAGGTTGGATTATCTGTTAGTTCCGAATTTATCGTAATTATTGGTTACAACTACCGAGAAATTATTTGGGTGGCGAGAATATTTTCCGTCTATGTCAATTGCAACATTAACACGATTTGCATCCTGGAAATGCTCACTGACGTAACTCTTCAATACAGAATAACGTTGGTTTAGCAGTTTAGTATAGTCAGGAATTTTGGCTGTTTCGGTTTGAGCAGGCTGCTGCTTTTTCGCAGTTTTTTTCGAAGACTTTGTATTGTTTTGAGTATTATCGACAGCATTAACTTTTGTTTCGGAAGGTTTATTCATATCTGAGGCACTAACATAAAAAGTAAATTCCACAGCACGATTATATTTTAGCACCTCTTTTATTTCACCTGCGATTTGAGAGAAATCGGCACTCAATTCTGCACTATTGTTTTTAAATAAAGGAGACTGCAAATAAATATCCGTAGGGAGCAATCGCTTTACAGTAAAATTTTGTTGAATTTCTTTATACTTTTCGCTTGGTTGCACCTGCATATCGTAAGTTTTGCGAGCAATATTCCAGCTATGTAGGATAACTTTGTAATTGTCTGATGGCAACACTTGTTCCCAATTTCCTGTAATGGAATTTGATTTCGTGCGAATTTTTTTCCCATTAGAGGCGCGAAATTCAAGCTCGGTTTCGACAGGTTCTCCGGTGAGTTCGCAGGTAACGCGACCTTTTACGATTACGTTGCCACCAATGCTATAAATTTGTTTATCTGATTGAGAAAATAATAATGAATAAGATAACAACAGGAAAAAAACTACTAACTTTTTCATTTACTGGTATATTATATAATACATATTATTAAAAACGAAACATAAAAAATAATATTATAAAAAATGCTGCCATCAATAGGGGCAGCATTTATTTAATAGTTATCGTCTAAAATTATTAGAATAGGCTAACGAATGAGAATCTCAAATCAACTCCGATTTGAAGAGCGTTTACTCGCCAATCGAAATCACTATTTAAGTTAGTAACCCCAAAATTATAGAAAACTGCTGGTACAATATACATACCACCTTTCATAAGCACTTCATATTGCACACCGAACTTTAATCCTAAACGAAAAGCACTCGAGTTGGGAATATCACCATCGAGAATAACGATTGTTCTATCGTTGTTAGTATATTTGTAGCCTTTTGCTTCGGCATTTGGATCTCGACTGAACTGAGCATTCAGTGGACGAATCAAATTCATTGTCTGGTTCTGAGTTTTAACAATCGCAAAATCAAATGTTGGACCAACGGTAAGCCCTAAGCCGTTTCCTTGAATAGGATTGAATTTATACATCACTTCAAAAGTAGCCAAATCATATTTAACTTCATTTTTGTGAACAATAGAAGTGTATTCTATAGATTCAACAGTATCTCTGCCGCTTATAGAAATCACACGTGTTGGAAGGTCGAGATCATTTTGCTCCATCGATGCAGGCAAATTATTGTATAATAATCGAGCTATAATAGAAGAATTAGAAGTCTCAGCCTCGCCTAAAAGATATTCAAAGGAAAGTCCTGCAAAAAATCCGTTGCTCGAACCATCAACAAAAGTTGGGCACAGCGGGTCCTGAGCAAATGTTTTCAATTCAACTGTGTGCATAGACTTGTTGTATCCCAGAACGGGACCAACGTAGAAATTAGGTTTTTTCTCGACAGGCATAAGAGGGTCTGCTAAATCCATTTGAGCATTCGACTTAAAAAAGGATAACGCAAATATCCCGAGACATAGTAAAATGAACCTTTTGTTCATAATTAACCTACTATTTAGTTTTTATAAAAATAATATTTTCCTTCATTTGTTTTGATAAAAGTATCAAATTGTAAACACCATTTGTTAAATCTGAGGTGTTGTATTTCAATATATATTTACCTTTATCAAATTTTCTGCTTTCATCTAAAATCATCATTTTCCCTTGCATATCAGTTAAATAAAGCGTAACCTCATCATTATCAACTAAATATAATTCCACTACCAATTCATCTATAATTGGATTTGGAGTTACACTTAAATATGGCAAATTAGTAATTAATTTTATTGGACGCAAGGGAAAATTACATACGTTGATAATTTTCAACGGAATTAAGTCAGTCAGCGGGTCGAAGCAATTATCAGCATTAAGAGTTAATTTTATTGTAGTTGAATCATCCTTGTGAAGTAATCCTAAAAATTCTAATGTGAAATAAAAATCGAGAGGTTCAGGAATAATTAGTGAATCAAAAGATAATATAAGATTAATTCTATCATTGATTTTATTAATTTGCGATATTAAATGCAAATCAGTATTGGCACCTTTCAGAACGAATTCAGTACTGTTGCTCAGCAAATCGAGAAGGAAGCGATTGACAAATAATGAAATATTTGGTGCTATTTTAGCATCTATACCCTTTGGAAAACGTCCGTGAATGTGTAATTTAACTGTATCGCCCGGAACTACCTGCAAATTATTTGCTTCTACAAGTTCTATTTGATATACAATTGGGGAAATTTCAACTTCGAGAATTTGACTAAGAGAATCGTTGAAAAGCATTTCAAATTCGACTTTTCCGTTTTGGTTTCTTTCGGCATAAGACACAATTGGTATTGCAAGCAAACTATCAGGCAATATTGTAAATGGCAACAAGGATGAAACATCTGTTGCAAAATTCACGAACAAGTCATTATTATTTTTGTTTATTGTAATAGATTGAACATTAATATTTACGTTGCCAAGATTTCTTATTACTAAGTTCCCTGAGTAAAACCTGCAGGCTTCGAGATTATTGAAATCAATTGACATTGAATAATCGAGCGTATCAATTGGCAAAGCATATCCAGAGATTGTAACCGTATCGCGTTTAATGCCATAATTCGGCAGGGCGTCGCTGATAATTTCAAGAAAGAGAATATGCTCGCCAGCTCGTCTTGGCTTGAATTTTGTCTGAAAATAAACTTTTTCGTTAGGTTGAATTTTTTGGTTACTATATGGATAATTTTCAATCTCGAAGGAATTTATATCTCCGCCGATAATGTTCACATCAAATACTGTCAAATCTTCATTGCCGGAGGTTTCGAAAATCAAAAGAGCACTATCTAAATCGTGAGAAACGAAAGTAGTATCAAAGCGGTTATCGAAAGAGCTGATTTCGGGCAAAGTGCCAACTCCTGTGATTTCAATATTAATCGGTGGGTGAAGTTCCCAGTCGCACTGAAATTGCGCAGCAGTATTGTAATTAATTGTTTCAGTTGGTTCGAACGAAAAATCAAGGAGTTTTTCCTGATTTATTCCCAATGGAATACCATCAAGATTACGAATCAAATCAAAATTGCCATCATCTAAATTTCCGTCGAGAGTTTGCATAGAAATTGTAGTCGCATCGTTACCGGAATTTTTCAGCATAGCGGAAATAGAATTTTTCGTTCCAACTCTTTTTCTGCCAAAATCAACTATTACATTATTAATATCCGGAGCAATTCCTTCGCCTTTGATTTGAGCAGTTGCACTCAAACCAAAACTATTTGTAGCAGTAATTTCAAAATCATAGAAATATCTTTGCGATGGAGAAAAGACCACCCAATATTGACGTTCTTCGCCGGGCAAAAGCGAAATCGGATATTGAATGCTTTCGAGTTGGAAATCAGTGAAACCATTAAAACCGCTGATGTTTTCAATTAATATATTTGTATTGCCGGTATTAACGAGCTTAATAAATCCCAATGCCTCGTTTCCTAAGCGGATTTTTCCAAAATCGTAACCGGTGAGTTCAAACTGAGGAGCAAATACGCGACCGTTTAATTTTACAATTTTAGTATAATCACAATCGAAATTAAGCCTTAAGTCGGCAGAAAGAGAAGTTGAATCACCATTTGGAGCAAAGCAAACCTGCACATTTATTTTTTCTTTTGGGGAAAGCTGATAAGGAAGAGTCTTGCCGGTGTTGAAAGAAATTCTGCCATCGCCAACAATATCAATTGATTGCAGTTCAATAATTTTATTACTATTGTTGGTTATTTCGAAGCTTCGGCAATCTTTGCTATTTAGTGCAGTATTCGGAAAACTAAGCGATTCGACATTGTCAATTTTTGTGCCGATATAATTAAAGGAATATCTTGTGCGGTTGCTTGCTTTATCGAAAACGTCGATAGTGAAACGTCCATCGCGATAAAGATCTATTGGAGAAGCTGTAAAATTGGCGAAAAAAGCAGTATCAGAAATCTCAGAAATGTTCCAGGAATAGTTATTTGTAAGTTCCGGAACAACATAAGCGTAGTCCAGACCTAAATCGGCAGCATTGTGCAAGTCAGTAACGAAACCTTGAATGACACCGCAAATATCGGAAACCTGAATTGTTGGCGGAATAGTATCCGGGTTAGTGGGATCGATTAGCGAATTGCCAAGCGACATTGCGTATGAATCGTGAAAACCATAAGCATATAAAATGCCGGAAAATTTTCCGGAAGTAGAAGATAATTTGTGGCGTCCTTCTTTGAGCCTTATCGAAGTCCAGGAATAGTTTGTATTTGGAATGGTTTCGACAGATACATCCCACATATCGGTTATTTTTTGCCCGTCGAGTGCCAAAGTAGCAAGAGCAGAATTTTCGAAAACAACTGCAACACGATGCTCTTTGAATTGATCTTCAACCCGGTAATTACGAGGTGTAAGGAAAAGAATCTCGTTTACAAACTGTTCAGTTGGTGGGAGCACAACCATTGATGGATCATATTCTTTTGAATCACCAAATTCACCGGTATGTTGCATATACTGAACAATTTGAATAGGTTTGTTTGAAGACCAAATTACAGGAGTATTTAGATTTCTAACTTCGTAATAGCCGCCAGCACTATTGATTGGCAGATAGCTAATACTACCATCTAACTTTTTCATTTCAACAATTGTTTCTGCTTCGAGAGCAACAACACGAAACAAATCACCTTTTGAATTAACACCAAAAGGTGTAGAAATATAGTTTTTCCCCCAAGAATACGTTGGAGGAAGCATTTCCACGAGGTGATCTTTGGAATCAAATGGATAAGGGGCATTTTGTGGAATAGCTGTTCTTACGTGCCCGGATAGTAATCCAAATGGTTTGTTGCCGGTAACAATTGTTCCGGTTAGATCGCCGAATCCTTTTGGAAATGGATAAGACTGAACTAAATAGACATCGCCTTGATTAAGAATCACCTGATAATTTTGATTAGCTAATTTACCGGCACGGGTATTTGCTTTCGGAGTAAAATTAATAACAGTTCCATCATATGCAGCAATTATTAAAAATTGGCTGGAACGTGGAACAAACTTTGTTAGAGAATCTAAATTTTCTCGTTCGGCTGCAATATATTGATCGTTTGGATAACTTGCTACGATGTATTTTTTCCCCCAACGAGAGACCGGAATAGCCGAGTAGCTATCGCTTGTTGTGAGCTTACTCGAAAAACAATATACAGTAATAGGAATATCAGATTTAATTTGAATGGCTAAGTTTTCAGGAACTTCGGAATTTCTTGCTTCTAAGGTAACGGGCACTTCAATTTCTTTGATTTCATTTGCTCTCAAAGAACCTGTAAAAGTTTCGCCCGGCATTATCACCTGATAGTTGGCAGGATAGAGTGATGTAAGAAAAACACGTAAAACAAGCGGATCTTTGTTGAGATGAATTTCGTTTTGCATGAAAGACACATAAAAATTTCTTCCTGAATAGGAAGAATACGTATTCGTATATGCATTTTGCCCACAAAACAAGAGCAAAACTGCAATTGTAAGAAAAAATGTGTATTTCATCGCAAAAATAAAAATTAATTATCTTTAATTTAACTTATTTTTAATTAATTTCAAAATTAACATTAACATAATTAGATAGATTATTAATACAATAAACAAATAATTGTTTATTTTGTAACACTTTTATTATTATAAAAGTTATTTTCTGATAGAAGTATGTTATATATTTAACATTTTTGTAAATTTGTAGTTTAAATATTTATGAAAGCATTATGAAAAAAATCATATCTGTTGTCGGGGCAAGACCAAATTTTATGAAAATTGCCCCCATCGCACGAGAAACTGAAAAATATTCCGATAAAATCGAGCATCTCATTGTGCACACCGGACAGCATTACGATTTTGAGATGTCTGAGGCGTTTTTTCAGGATTTGGAGATGCCAAAGCCTGATTTCTTCCTTGGGGTTGGTTCCGGAACGCACGCCGAACAAACAGCAAAAGTAATGATTGAGTTCGAAAAGGTATGCAAGCAGGTGCAACCTGATTTAGTTTTGGTTGCAGGTGATGTAAACTCCACGATGGCTGCCGCAATTACAGCAAAGAAGCTTAATATTTCTCTTGGACATATTGAATCCGGATTGCGTTCGGGCGACCGCACAATGCCGGAAGAAATCAACAGAATAGTTACTGATGCAATTTCTGATTTGCTCTTTGTTACAGAAAAATCAGGCTACGAAAATTTATTGAACGAAGGTGTGCCAAGCGATAAAATTCACTTTGTAGGCAATACAATGATTGATTCAGTGATTTTCGCAAAAGAGAGACTACACAAATCGACAATATTAGAAAAACTGAACCTCGCAAAAGACGATTACGTTCTTGTTACTATGCACAGACCTACAAATGTTGATGAACCCGAAATGCTGAAAATGTTTTTCGATATTTTTGATTACATCACAAGCAAAAAGAAAATCGTTTTTCCTGTTCATCCAAGAACACGAAAGAAAATTGAAGAATTTGGATTATCTAACGTAGTAAATAACAACAAAAGGCTACATCTGATTGAACCTCTCGGATATTTAGACTTCCTGAAAATTATGGAAGGCGCCTCGCTGGTAATTACAGATTCAGGAGGAATTCAGGAAGAGACAACTTTTCTGGGAATCCCCTGCATTACTACAAGAACGACAACCGAACGACCAATAACTGTTGAAATTGGCACAAATGTGCTCGTTGCACCAGAAAAGGAAAACATACTGAAAGCAATATACGAAGCATTTGATCAAAGCAGTAAAAGTTATGAAGTTCCGAAACTTTGGGACGGAAAAACTGCCTCGAGAATAGTAGAGATTATTTATAATTATCTGAGATAAATAATGAAAAGAATTGCAATAGCAGTGTTTATCTTGTTTGTTGCAAGTATAAATCTATACTCACAACTTAAAGGATTGCCATCCTCATCAACGCTTGACAAAGAAGATATATTCAAGCTGCAAACTTCAACAGACAAGGCATTGACATCTGCAATAGAACAGGATAGGATGCCTGTTGGCAACGTTGTTGAGCCAAAGTATTACTATTTAGGACCAGGCGATATTATTTCATTGCAGGCAAATCCAATTGTTCCCTATGAAGTGCCACTTATGGTGTCGCCCGATCTGACTCTTGTATTGCCTCGTGGTGGAGAAATATCTGTTCGGGATATGACACTTGCACAGTTGAAAGATACTTTATCAATTATTTTCAGACAAAGGAACGAAAGAGTAGAAGTAAATCTTTCGTTGAGGAAGGCAAGAACTGTAATCGTTACAATAAGTGGAAATGTTTTATTTCCCGGCACTTATGCTCTGCCTTCGTCATATAGAGTATCGACAGCAATAAAATTTGCAAATCAAATTTCCACAGAAAAATCACTTGCTGACGAAGAAAGAATGTCAATACAAAAACTGCAATCAAGGACAAGAGAACGAACAAAAAGCTATTCTGAATCAGGAATAGCATCGGAAAATCTATATTCAATGCGTAATATTACTTTGTTGCGCAAATTTAAAACTTCGCAAAATGTTGATATTGAGCGAGCAATTGCAACAGGAGACCTCAGATACGACCCGTTCATTGCAGAAGGCGATGAAATATTTGTTCCATTTGAACCATATCAATACCCAAAAGTATCTTTGAGCGGTGCAGTTCACAGACCTGTTGTGTTGCCCTACAAAAATGAAGACAAATTATCTTATGTGTTGAAATTCTGCTATGGGCTTAAAGAAAATGCAGATTTGAACAATATTACACTATATCAGCAGGGACAAGCACCAAGAAAAATAAAAGTTGATAGAAATTTGAACTTGTTGCAAGAAGATATTGAGCTTGAAGCCGGAGCAAGCATTGTTGTCGGAATGTTAGAACAGAAAAAATATGAAAACACGGCAACTGTTTCGGTTCGTGGGGAAGTTCAAAATCCCGGTATCTATCCCGTCAATTTTGGACAAACACGCCTTAAAGACGTGATAGCCCAAGCAGGAGGTTTTACAAACAAAGCATATCTGCCGCTTGCATATATTACCCGACGTCAGGAAATGATTGATGCATATGTAGATTATCGGGGGGACTATTATTCATCATTCCAGTACAGCGATTTGACGATGGAGGATACAACACGCTTCTATATTGATATGATGCTTAAAAAGCAAATAGTTTCTTGTGATTTTGTCAAGGCATTTAAAGAAAATTCAGAAATAGATAACGTTCTGCTTTACGACGGTGATGTGATAACAGTGCCGGACAACCCCGGATATGTATATGTCTATGGTCAGGTTAATCATCCGGGATATGTAGAGTTTCACGAAGGCAAAACAATGCAATGGTATATAGAGAAAGCCGGAGGTTATGCACAAGGAGCTGCGAAAAAGCGTGCCCGTATTATCCGTGGCAAATCCCGCGTATGGACAGAAGGTGATGAAAATACATTTGTGTTCGCAGGTGATGAAATTTATGTACCGCGTCCACCAGATGTTCCACTTGCAATAGAATGGCAGAAATACGGAACAATTGCTTCGCTTGTGAGCGTAACAGTTGCAGTAATCGGAACTTTATTTAACATTTACTGGGTTTCGAAGAACAAATAATGATAAAAAGGACAATAATAGCGGCAATCTGCCTTTTGATTGCAAGCATTGTATATGCACAAGTAGAAAATGTTCAGGTTGCCCACCCTGTATATATTTTTCTGCAAAGAGCGGAAGCTATTGGTTTGCTTGAACACCGTTCGCTATCGTCGCTGCCGCTTCAAAAAATGGAAATTCAGGAAATTCTGCGTGAAATTAATAATAAGCGAGAATATCTTACAAACTCTGACGTAAAATTACTTGAAAAATATTTAATCGAATTCGAAATTGTAAGCAGAGAAAACACCGTTCTTTTCAGTAGCCCAAGCGATAGTTCTTTTGTGCTTTCAAAAGATTTGTTTTCGGACAAAGAAAAGTTTTTCTATTATTATTCTTATGACTCTACAAAAATTGCAGTTTCGCCACTTGGTATGCTCGATAATATGCTCTCGCTAAGAAATGGCGAAAAAAGCATTATAGGAACTTTGGGTGTTCGTTTCAAAGGTAGTATTGACAACCGAATGGGATTTTATCTGCAAGCGACTAACGGACGTTTGTTCTCGGGTTCACGCGGGCTTGCGGCAAATGATAAATACTATGCAAAAAGTATAAAATTTACAAAATTGAATGATGATATCGACTTTTCCGAATCTCACGTGAATTATCGTAATCGTTGGTTCTTTGCATCAATTGCACGCGAAACAAAGCTTGAAGGCGCTGGGCTTCAGCAAAGAACTTTTATTGCAGACCTCGCACCAGCATTTGACGCACTCACTCTTGCAGCAAAATTCAGCAATTTTGAATATTCATTTATTCACGGTTCGCTTATTGGTGAGCCAACTCAAAGCTCGATTGGTGCCTTTGCAGAAATACCGCCCAAGTATATGGCTTACCATAAAATTGCGGTAAGACCAAGCTGGGGAGAAGTTGCCTTTGTCGAGCAAGTAATATATTCCAATAGAAATACAGATTTAGCATATCTAAACCCGATTGGCTTTTTGAAATCGATTGAACACGCTTTGCACGATAGAGATAATTCGTTGATGGGATTGTTTTTTACTGTCCGCCCCGTTTGCAGGTTGCAAATAAAAGGAAGTTATTTGCTCGACGACATAATTTTCGAAAAAGTCGGAACAGGCTACTGGAGCAACAAAATGGCTTATAATTTCTCAGTGGAATATGCTTCGGTAAATAATCTGGATATTGGATTTGAGTATGCACGGGTCGAGCCATATACTTTTTCGCATTTTAACAGACAAAACACTGTTTCGCACGATGGAAAGCTAATTGGTTCTATACTCTTGCCTAATTCAGACAGATATTTGCTATCGGTAAAATATTGGTGGGGACAGCGTTATCCTATTGAACTTGGGATAAGTTATACACGGCACGGAGCAAATATTTTCGAAGGCGATAGTTTAATATACAATGCAGGTGGCGACCCATTCCAAACTCGCAGATGGTTCGACCCGATGGAAATCTCATTTTTGAGTGGCAAGCTGGAGCGGGATTTTTCGGCTTCTATTTCGATGGGATATGAGATTTTACGAAATTTCTATGTTTTGGGATATTTCAGGCATTCAAATATAAATGGGAATGTGCGTCCATACGCACGTTTGATATTAAAATTTGGTGATTTTTAATTAATAAAGGTTAGTTATGAAAAAAATTGTTGAATGTGTGCCAAATTTTTCAGAAGGCAGAAACGAAGAGATAATCAATGCAATAGCAGACGCCATCAGACAAACAGAGGGTTGCACACTGCTTGATGTTGACCCGGGCAAATCAACCAACAGAACAGTTTATACATTTGTTGGCTCGCCTGAACATATTGTAGATGGTGCAATTAATGCAGCAAAAGTGGCTCGAAAACTTATTGATATGCGACACCACAAAGGTGAACATCCACGAATGGGAGCATTAGACGTTTGTCCATTCATTCCTGTTGCAAATGTTACTATGGAAGAGTGCGTAGAGCTTGCAAAAGAGTTTGGTAGGCGCGCTGCCGAAGAAATTGGCATTCCGGTGTATTTGTATGAATATGCACAAGAGAAAGAATATCGCAAGCGTCTTCCGGATATTCGTCAGGGTGAATATGAAGGATTACGTGAAAAAATACACAAGCCCGAGTGGAAGCCCGATTTTGGTCCTGCCGAGTTTATCCCGGAATGGGGAGCAACTGTTGCAGGAGCAAGATTTTTCCTGATTGCATATAATATCAACATACTTGGAACAAACAACCAGGCGCACCGGATTGCGTTGGATTTGCGTGAGGCTGGTCGCGGAGATGGTCAGCCCGGCTTGCTCAAAGAAGTGAAAGCAATTGGCTGGTGGGTCAATGAATACAATATGGCTCAAATTTCAATGAATTTGACAAATTTCAAAGTAACACCGCCACACATTGCATTCGAGGAAGCAAAACGCATCGCAAAGGAAATCAACGTCGGTGTTGCAGGTTCTGAAATAGTGGGATTAATTCCGCTTGAAGCGATGCTCGTGGCAGCAGATTACTATATTGAAAAGGAAAATTTATTCATACTGGACGAAGACCAAAAAATAAAGCTTGTGATAGATAGGCTTGGACTAAATTCAGTTTCGCAGTTCGACCCGAAGAAAAGAATTATCGAATATATAATAAAAGAAGAACCAGTCGAACCACTTGCAGGAATGACGGTACGCGGTTTTATCGAGGAAGTAGCGGCGCGTTCGTCTGCACCAGGTGGCGGGAGTGCGTCCGCTGCGATTGCGGCAATTGGTTCCGGACTTGGGGCAATGGTTGCGAAGCTTACTTATGGAGTTCGCAAGTTTGAGCATCTGGAAAAGGATTTGCGTCGAATAATACCACCGTTGCATAATGCAGTGCAGGCGCTAATCCCAATGATAGATGCCGATACAAATGCTTTCAATGATTATATGGAAGCGTTGAGATTGCCAAAGGATACTGAGGAAGAGAAACAAATCCGCGAACAAAAGATGCAAGATGGCTTGAAGAAGGCGATTGAAGTGCCACTTGGGACTATGCGACTTGGCGATGCTGCCTGGGATGCAATGGTTGAAGTCGCAAAAATTGGCAATATTGCGTCAAAATCAGATGTTGAGGTAGGTGCTCGCGCCCTTGAAGTTGGCATTTGGGGTGCATATCGAAATGTGTTGATTAATTTGCCTGGAATAAAGGACGAAGAATTCAAAAAGAGGATACTTGCAGAAGCGGAAGCAATGGTAGAGCGATCAAAAACAAAATGCGCTGAAATACTAAAAATATTAGAAGAAAGAGACAAGAAATAGTGTTAAGATAAAGTGTTTTTTCTGAAAGTGCCCGGTTTGATAACCTTCGGAAGGTTTTCGGACCTTCCGAAGGTTCAAAATAGGCATAATTGTGTTAGATTGGTGTTATAATTATAATTTCCCAAGAATTTCTTCCCAATTCATTCCTTCGGGGGAATATCCGGTTATCCAATTTACAATATAACTGTCAGCATTGAGAAGTAATATTTGAGGGACAGAATCGTCAGAACCAAAGGCAGATTTTATCTGAGCAGCATTATTTATCACTTTAACGCCAAAAGAATCATAAATCCACCATTTTTTTAATTTATCAGTATTTTCTGGCGAAATAAAAAATAATTTAATTTTTTTATTATCAAGCAATGATTTCACTTTTTTTAAATCTTTAAAAGCTCGTTCACAAGGACCACAAGTAGTATTATAGAAAAACACTATTTTTGGAACTTTGTTATTAGCAATATCTTCTTTTGTCCCATCAACATATTCAATTGAAGGGAAATTATCCCCAATCTTGGTTAAAGGGAAACCATATTTTTTGCTAATATCTGCAACAAATTTATCGACATCGCTATATCCCATTTTTGGAGTTAATTTTTTTAATTGAGCATATCCAAGCGAACGAACTGGTAGCAATGAATGCGAATAATAATAATATTTTGAAGCTGAATCTAATATGGATAAACTATCATATACCAATCCTATATCATAGTAGAACAAAGCTTTTGATGATAAATTGTAATTAATTTTCTCTGCTATCTCTTTCATATACCCAAGATATTTATCGTAATCCTTCGTTACAAAAGCTAACTTTTTATAAGCTGATGGTAGCATTCCTATTCTGGAATAAAGACTATGAGAATAATCTTTAATTTTATAATAATTATCATTATCAACAAAATAGTTAATATAATCGGTATATAGTTTGTTTGCTAAAATTTTAGCGGCTTCTAATGAATCAGGTAAAAAATTAAATGTTAGAATGTTAAATTTAGGAATCAATAAATCATAATCTGTCTGACTTTCTAATTTTTTGTTGATCAGCCATAGAATTATTGAAGGTGGCAAAATTTTGACATTTTTCGGACCAGGTTCTATCATACCTTGAGAAAACATAGAATTTGGGCAGTATTTTACAATATTCTCTATTATCTTTTTTATATTAACCGTATCTTTTTCATAATTATTAATGAATAATTGCCGTACAGCGCCGGCAACATACTGATTATTCAATATGTTAGAACATTTCAGGTTTTGTGCCATATTTTCAAGTATTTTACTGTGTTCTGAGTAATCCATAAGCATTGTATTGCCAACCAATTTTAGCAATTGAATATCGGGCGAATCTTTTTCTTTTTTTAATTCTTCAAGATGTTTTCTAACTGAATCTGCTACAAATATCTTTTTCTCCATTTCATATAGCCATCGCACTAAATAAATAGCATAGTTATCAGGATAAAAGCTTCTTTCATTGTAGAAATATTTTAAATAATTTTGAGTGTCTGCAATATACAGCAATGTTGAATTTGCTCCAAATTCAGGTGTGTTTTCATCTTTATAAATTGGTAAAGTGATTGAATAAGGACAGTATAAATCAGCTAAAGGTGTTGTAAGAGCAAAATTCACAGATGAGGCAGATTCAGGTATCCTAACAAAACCGCGATAAAAAACGCTGTCAATTTTTTCAAGTTTTATTATCTCATTTCTCGAAAAACCATCTTTTTCAAATATAAAAGATATTGCAGAATAAAAAACCTTAGAATTTAGTCCGCTTGTTTTCCAGAAAAATTCATATTCATTGCCTTGAATTAATTTTTTACCATTTTTTATGAATAGCAAATCAGCATAATTATAATTATTATTGCTGGTTACGTTTTGTTGCGAGCAACCAAGTACCATTAGTGCTAAGAATATAAATAATATCTTTCTCATAGTTCACCTTTTATTGTTAATAAAACAGGGTAGGTGTATAACCTACCCCAATTTGATTATTCTCTTTCATATTGACCTGTTTCTGGATTATAAGAAGTCGGGAACTCATCATAAGTCCCAAAAATAGATTCCCAATCTTTGGGTGGTGAGGGAATATTTGCTATGCCATACCACCAGGTAACCCAGTCCCAGCAGTGGCATTCGTGCAGTACGCTTGGCTGACACTGTCCTTGCCCCCATATTGGCATACCTTCTTCATCATAGTGTACCGCTATCGATACCCACTTACCATGGCACTTTATATATTCAGGATAAATATCAATTCGCCAACTTGCACCTTCCGGTACAATTGACGGTGCATTAATACCAGAAAATAGAATTGACGTAGATAAAAGAAGAACGCTGAATATAACAAATATTTTTTTCATTTTTTCACCTTATTTAATGTTGAAAATAATTGAATATTAGAAAAATATATTAGATAAAAGAGTAATTTATGATGCTCTATTGTTTTGGTGGGGGTCGCAAGTATTTGCAAGAGCAAATAAGCCATAATATTACAAGTGAAAGTCCCCCCCCCCCCCCCAAAACAATAAGCCATTAATTATCAAGCAGTTATACGCTTCTGAAATAGAGAAATTATATATATCGCAATGCTTCCGCATTTTGAAGATTGTTAAATGAAAAAAAATGAATAAAGAGAACTAAAATCAATACAACAGAAATATATTAAAAATCAAAAAGAAATGCAAGGAAAAAAATTGTATTGAATAATAGAATTAAAAAAAAGTTAATCTAAAATTAAAGAATATTAATGAAATTTACATTAAATTTATATTAAGTAAGACTAAACCAACTATAAATACAAACAAAATAATCACTTGCGTCAAGAAAAGAAAATTTATACAAAAAAAATTAATCTTTAATTATTGCTTTAAACAAGTAGGATAGTTTTGCCTTTGTCAAAAATGTTTTATTAACAATAAGGTTTAAACAAATGAAAAAATTAATTCTACTATCACTCTCACTTTTCTTTTATCTAAATTTGCAAGCGCAGCCAGGCTGGACAGTTGGAGATTTTCATCAACACACAACATTTACTGATGGTTCGTACAGTATTTTCCATATGATGACCAAAAATGCGGAGTTTGGTTTGGACTGGTGGGCAAACAGCGAACATGGCGGAGCATTTAAAATGAATGGTTTGTATTCAGGTATTGATTTAATCGGAGGTTTCGATTCAACCGGACAAGTTATTCCAGCAATTACTTACTGGGATTCTTTTTCACCGACAAAATTGATTGGCGATAACACTTCGGGCAAAAATCCTAAAATGTGGAGATGGCAATCATTAAGAGATTTCTCGTATCCTGCTATTCAACTCACAAGAAAAATGTATCCAAACAAAATTGTTCTTCAAGGTGTTGAATGGAATGTCCCGGGACACGAACATTGCAGTGTCGTAATTTTAGGCGACCAATTCAAACAAAACGACAATGCAAATGCAGTAGCACAATTCGAATATTTGTTCGATGGTTCAGATAAAGATACCACAGGCGGACAATCTCAAGGTTGGCAGGACAAAAACCACGTCAATAATCATCAAAAAGCTGTTGAAGCAATAGCGTGGTTGCAACAAAATCATAGAAATACAAGCTGGGCAATTATTGCACACCCAGAAAGAAAACTACCCGGCAAAGGTGGCTATACAATCGCAGATTTAAGAGATTTCAATAATGCCGGACCAGATGTAGCATTCGGATTTGAAAGTGTTCCTGGACATCAAAAAGAAAAATACCGCGGAAGTTACTCGAATACAAGCGCTGGTGGAGGCACATACGGAGGTGCAGGAATTTATTCAGCAAAAGTTGGTGGACTATGGGATGCTATGCTTTCCGAAGGCAGAAAATACTGGTTGTTCTCAAATTCAGACTGCCACAATACAACTGACGAAGGTGGCGACTTTTATCCCGGTGAATACCAAAAAACTTATGTTTACGTAAGCGATAAGAAAAATCCACAGGCTATTATCGATGGAGCACGTTCCGGTAACGTATGGGTTGTATCGGGAGACTTAATTGATAGCTTACATTTCTTTGTTGAAAATGCTACAATGGGCGAAACATTAGTAACAGATAAAAAGTCGGTAAATATTACCATAAGATTCCACGTTCCATCAAAACCAAATCACAACGTTTGGTCTTCATACAACAGACCGGAAGTAAACAACGTTGTTTTGATTGCTGGCAAAGTCGGCAACAAAATAGATCCATCAAGCCCGCTTTACAATGTAGATACAGTAGCAACAACAAGAATTATTGCAAGATTTGATGCAAACGGAGGTATTACAGATAGCAAAGGTATTACAAGCAAGAAATGGTCAGATATCGGTAATGGCTGGAAAGAAATGACAATCAATGTGTCTGTTGATAATCATATGTATTTCAGATTACGCGGTTCGAACTTTGGCTTGAATGTTCCAAATCAGACTGATGGACAAGGTAACCCACTCAGCGATACATTGGAAGGTTACGGCAAAAACACTGCTGCAAAATCTTTCGATGATCTCTGGTTCTATTCAAATCCAATCTTTGTTAAATCAAATGCTGCAACTTCTATCGAAAACAGCAGCGAACAGAACATAAGAATATATCCTAATCCAGCAAATAAGTATTTTGTAGTAGAATGCGAAGAAGCATCAACAATTCAAATCTTCGACAACAATGGGAAAATTGTATATTTTGATAAAGCATCCAATAGCAATAACCGAATAAGCACAGAAAATTTACCAAGAGGAGTTTATTACGTAAAAATCATTAATAATTCGAACGTTACCACAAAACAGATTGTAATTGAATAACTAAATATAAAAAGAGAAAAAAGCCGGGGTGAAATTATTTTCCCTCGGTTTTTTTATATAATAAATATCTGAAAAAACAAACATATTAAGCAATCTAACTGCATTTCTTTTAATTGCACCACTGAAGAAGACTTTGCATATGAACATAAAACAATTAACAAATTGCCTATTTATTCGTATATTTATATAATGTAAAAGTGTATGAGAACGAAATGAAAATAACAAAAAATCTGAACAAATTTATTTTAGCAACAGTTATCGTCGCTATTGTGTTTTCATTAATAACTATTTTAGATAACGAGGTAAAAAATCTGCTTGTTGCCCAGCAGCAAGGAAAATCTTTCCGGTATATTCCTAACGAAGCTTTTGGATATAACGAAAAATTAAATTATAAAGTGGGTTATAAATTTATTACAGCCGGTACTGGATATTTTCATATTCAGCCAAATCCGGTTTACAGAAACGGGCGCGAATGCTATGATGTCCGGTTCGAGGTGCGTTCGCTGCCAAGCTTGGAAATGCTGTACAAGGTGCGGGATCGTTATCGGACTGTGCTCGATGTGGCAGGAATTTTTCCCTGGGAATTTGAGCAAAGTATCCGCGAGGGAAACTACAAAAGAGATGCCCGGGCAATTTTCGACCAGGTAAACAACACAGCAACTGTTAAAGATAAGCAATACAAGGTGCCTGAATATGTCCACGATGTAGTTTCAGCCTTTTACTATACTCGCACGCTTGACTTGAAATCTATGAAGGACGGACACGTCTTCTATTTGAAGCATTTTTTTAAAGATACAACTTATACTCTGGGAGTGAAAATTCACCGCAGGGAAACAATAGATGTTGAAGCTGGCAAGTTTCGCTGTATTGTTATTGAACCGCTTGTTGTAAAAGGTGGGCTTTTCAAGAGCGAAGGCAGCATTTTCATCTGGCTTAGCGACGACGATCGCAAAATTCCTGTAAAAGTGGCTACACGAATTTTAATCGGATTTGTAAGTACAGATTTAGTATCTTATAGCGGCACACGCGGTCCGGTAACTGCAAAAATTAATTAGGGGGAAAGATGCGAACTAAATTGATTGTATTTTTGCTTACAGTTGTTTCTGTTTTTGCCCAAAACGATAAAACTCAGGTTTATAATTCCTTATTGACTAAATATGGAAATATCACTTCGATTTCCTTGAAGTTCAAGTCGCTGAACAATCATTCGCTGGAAGGAAAACTTGATGCACAAAAGGGAAACAAGTATGTATTGCGTATGGGCGATAGGGTAATCACTTGCAATGGTAAAACTCTCTGGAATTATTCAGAAACAGACAAGAATGTAATCATAAGTAATTTCGATAGTAATATACACACGAACTCGTTGGAAAACTTTTTCTTTTCGCTGATTTCACAGCTAAATCCAGTTGAACTAAAAGTTGAAAGTTCTTCCCGGGGAACCTCGTTTAAAATATTGACGCTTGAACCAAAAACAAGCGAGCAATTTTCGCAAATAAAATTGTGGATTGATACCAAAGGAGAAATTGCCTCTATTTCAATCATTAAAGACAAAAATGAAGAAAAATGGGCAATCTGGGATGTCAGGATAAATCCAAAATTTGAAAAAGAATATTTTAATTTCAAAGCACCCAAAAACGTTGAAACAATAGATATAAGATGAAAATATTAGCGTTTGAATCAAGTTGCGATGAAACATCGGTTTCGATTGTTGAAAATGGACAAATAAGAAGCAATATTATTTCATCGCAATATTTTCATAAAAAATACGGTGGGGTTGTGCCCGAGCTTGCATCGAGAGCACACCTTGAAGCAATTTGCGAACTCACCACAATTGCTTTCGAGCAAGCAAAACTTCTTCCAACAGATATTGAAGCAATTGCAGTTACAACCGAACCGGGTTTGATTGGTTCGCTGATAGTCGGCTCGAACTTTGCAAAAGGGCTTTCGGTTAAATACAATTTGCCAATTGTTCCAATAAATCATATCGAAGGACATATATATTCCGGATTGATTAGCAATAGCGGGTGCGGCTTTCCATTTATTAATCTGCTTGTAAGTGGAGGACACACAGCAATTTTCTTAGTGCATTCATTTAATGATTATGAAATAGTTGGGCTTACCCGGGACGATGCGGCAGGAGAAGCCTTCGATAAAATTGCAAAACTTTTGGGACTTGCATATCCCGGTGGACCTGAAATTGATAAATTAGCACAACTCGGCAACAGCAAAAGATTTGATTTTCCGCGCTCTATGATAAATTCCGGAGATTACGATTTTAGTTTTTCCGGATTGAAAACCTCTGTAAAAAACTTTGTTTATAAGAATTATCCGGGTGGTGTTCCCAGTGAGGTTTTGCCGGATATTGCTGCTTCGGTGCAAGCGGCAATTGTGGATGTGCTTGTTGCAAAAACTATAAGAGCAGCAGAAGAGCATCGAGCAAGGAACATTGTGATTTCAGGCGGAGTATCTGCAAACAGTTGGCTCAGAGAAAAAATGAAAACGAAGGCAGCAGAAATTGGAATTTCCACATATGCACCCGAAATGGGATATTGTATGGACAACGCAGCAATGATTGGTTTCATTGCCGAGAAGAAGCTACTTGAAAAAGGGCGGGAGTCTTTTTTCAGATTAGATTTTCGGGTAAGTGCAAATGCACTTCGTTCAAGAAAGAAAAATGAATAATTAATTAAAAAAATTACATTTCTCTCTTTATTTCAAATTTGAAATAATTTTTTTATTTTTAATCATTTATATTGCAATTTATTGGCTTGGTTTTTGTCTTAGATTTTGTATGAAAAGTCAAAAATAAATTAAAGAATGATGAGAAAAACAGGACTATACACAATTTTATTAATTGTATTGCTCGCAATTGTGCAAGTGGCGAAAAGCCAGCAGCCAGAGAGTGAAATTCTCGAAATAAAAGTAAACAATATACAAATTAATTTATCGGATGAAAAAGAGATTGTGGTGCGGCAGAGCGATACAATTACTTTCAAATATGTTATAAAAAATATACCGAAAAACGCCGGTAATTCGTTTTACTATCGTGTAGTTCTGCGAACAAAGCAAGATTCGAGCTTTAAAGTAACTGGTTCAGATGTTGTTCAATATTCTGATTTATTTGAGGATAATTATACTTTTGTAGCAGGAGGATTTGATTTACAGGGACGCTGGATTGCCAAAACAAGTACAATTACTTTCAGGGTGAATAATCGGGAGGCTGAGCTCCTTGATAAATTAAAGCAATATGAAAAGCATTTAGAAAAATTAGAAAAAATTGTACCCGAAAAAACAAAAATCAGTTCATTCTTGTTTGATAGAGTATCATTAATTTTCGGCTTGACATTTGGGATAATAATTGCCTCAACGATTTTCTTTATCTATGTTGGAATTAAAAATAAAAAAAATAAAGGTGAAATTATGGACGAATTAGAAAGCATTGTAATCACAAAAGAAGAGTACAACAAGATAATGTCCGAAAACAGCAATCTTCGTGCTGAAATATCTGCTTTACGTGGACAAATTGACGCTCTTCAAGCCCGTTCGAACGATATGCGTAAGCAAAACAAGGAATTACAAGAAAAGCTTAATCACTTATCCAATTCCAAAGCAGAATTAGAAAATCTGCAGCAGCAAAAAGATGAACTTTTTGCATTGATTATTCACGATATAAAAAATCCGGCAGCTTTGATTAAGAGCCTTGTAGATTTGCTACGTTCGTATGATTTATCAGCTGTTGAAAAGCAAGAAATTATCGAAGATATTGCAGAAACAACAGCCCGTATCGTTAGCCTTTCGCAGGAAGTTACTAAAATACTTGCTCTTGAAACAACAAAGCTTGAACTCAATATTGAAACAGTTCCAATTGCTGATTTAGTTGAGGATGTTGTTAATAGAAACTTTGTTTCAGCAAAAAGCAAAAACATTGAAATGACCTTCGACATTGCAAAGAACTTACCTGAAATCGAAATAGATGTACAAAAAATTGACGAAGTACTCGACAACCTTGTATCGAACGCAATAAAGTTCACTCAAAAGGGAGGGAAAGTACACGTAAGATCTTATCTTGACGATAATAAAGTAATTGTAGAAGTCAATGACAACGGACTTGGACTCACTGAAGACGACATAAAACGAGCGTTTCAGCGAGGGAACAAGCTCTCGGCACAGCCAACCGGAGGAGAAACTTCTACAGGTCTTGGTTTGTGGATAGTGAAGAAACTCGTCGATGCTCACAATGGAAGAGTATGGGTAAAAAGCACCCTTGGAAAAGGTTCATCATTCGCATTCTCACTTCCAATTAAGCAAAAGAAAGAAGAAGTAACTGCATAAAAAAAAGGCGGGGAGGTGAGCCCCGCCTTAACTCAATCAGGATTTATTTTAATTTCATACCAGCGTCTAATAGTTCATTAACTTTACTCATAGAATCTGCTTCGGCATAGAAGCGAATCAGAGGCTCGGTGCCGGAGGCACGAATAAGCAACCAACCACCATCAATATAGAACTTGTATCCATCAAGAGTATTGATACTTTCGACAGCAAATGGACCAATTTTTTCGGGTAGTTTTTGAGCAGCCGCAAGAATTGCCTTCTTTCTGTCGGGTGTAACTCGGACATCGCGACGATGATACTTGTGTGTGCCGAGTTCTTCGTCGAGTTCGGCTGAAAGCTCTTTGAGAGACTTGCCACGTACAGCCATAACTTCGAGAATAAGCATAGCGTTAAATAATCCGTCGCGTTCAGGGATATGCAGGATTGTGCCCAATCCACCGGATTCTTCGCCACCGATAAGAACTTTGGTTTCGTTCATTATTTTAGCAGTGTGTTTGAATCCGACTGGTGTTTCGACAAGAGGTAAATTTTTAGCTTTGCAGTATTTATCGACCATCGATGTAAGTGAAACGGTTTTGACGACGGTTCCGCGTTTCTTTTTCTGCTCGTACAGATATTTGAGCAAAATCATAAATACGCGATGAGAATCAACAAAATTACCTTCGTTGTCGATTAGCCCGACGCGGTCGGCATCCCCATCAGTAGCAATACCGATGTCGTATTTACCTTCCTTGACTTTTTCAGCTAAAATGTAGAGGTTTTCAGCAATAGGTTCGGGGTGGTGAAGCTCACCAAAAGAAGGATTGTATTCATTATGAATAACGTCAGCATCGGGGAGAAGCAGATGAATTGTGTCGATACCAGCACCATACATAGGGTCGTAAAGGATTTTAAAGTTGGCAGCATTTACAGCTTGCATATCGACTTTTTTCTTAATCTGGCGGATATAAGACTCTTTTGCATTGAAGAGACGAATTTTCTTCTGTTCGATATATTCATCAAGAGTTTTCAAATCAAGCTGAGGTGGTTTTTTCATAATAGATTTGAGTTCATTCTCTACCATAGCGATTTCGTCAGTAGTAGCAGGACCACCGAAACTACCCTTGAGCTTAAATCCATTGTATTTTGGTGGATTGTGAGAAGCAGTAATTACAACTCCGAGTTGCGAACCTTTTTGCTTGGTATGGAAAGAAACTTGCGGAGTAGAAGAGACAGAATCGGTAAGGTGAACAGTAATTCCCTGACTTGCTAAAATAGCGGCAGTTTCTTCGGCAAAATCTCGCGATAGAAAACGCGTATCATAGCCGACAACGACGCTGGGATATTCTACATCTTTATAGTGATTTAGAATATGCTTAGCAGTTGCATAAGCAACCAACCGAACATTATCGAAAGTAAAATCACGAGCGATAACGCCACGCCAGCCATCCGTTCCAAATACAATTGTCATAGTTTCTATAAAAATTAGTTTAACATCAAATAATAATTAAAGTGAGTAGCTATAAACACTTCTTCCGGCATAAATTGCAGCGTCGTCGAGCATATCTTCAATACGAAGGAGTTGATTGTATTTAGCAACTCTGTCGGTTCTGCTTGGAGCACCGGTTTTGATTTGACCAGCGTTAGTTGCAACTGCAATATCTGCAATTGTGGTATCTTCGGTTTCACCGGAGCGATGCGAAATAACGTTGTTGTAGCCAAATCTCTTAGCAAGAGAAATTGCTTCCAAAGTCTCAGTAAGAGTTCCGATTTGATTAACTTTAATCAGCACAGAATTAGCAATATTTTCTTTGATACCTTCGGCAATGATTTTTGGATTAGTAACAAAGATGTCGTCAGCAACAAGCTGGATGCGACGACCTAATGCTTCTGTGAGTTTTTTCCAACCGTCCCAGTCGTGTTCGCCGAGACCGTCCTCGATAGAGATAATCGGATATTTATTGCATAGACTAATATACCATTCAATCATTTCTTCGGAAGTCTTGTATTCGCCGGTAGATTTAAACATTTTATATTTGCCGTTTTCCCACATTTCGCTTGCAGCAGTATCAATTGCCAAAAGCACATCATCATTTGGTTTGTAACCTGCTTTTTCTATAGCTTCGAGAATTACTTCGAAAGCTTCTTCGTTTGATTTCAAAGATGGAGCGAAACCACCTTCATCACCAACAGAAGTATTATAACCTTTGGATTTAAGAACAGATTTCAGATTGTGAAAGACTTCGACGCCAATACGCAAAGCTTCTTTGAAAGTGTCGGCACCAACGGGAACAATCATAAATTCCTGAATATCAACTGTGTTATCAGCGTGTTTGCCACCGTTGAGAATGTTCATCATCGGAGTAGGCAAAAGTTCTGCATTAATTCCGCCAATGTATTTATAAAGTGGTAGCCCGTGGTACTCTGCAGCAGCTTTTGCAACAGCAAGAGAAGCAGCAAGCATAGCATTAGCGCCAAGATTAGTTTTATTTTCTGTGCCATCGAGTTCTATCAGAATAGAATCAACCTGTTTTTGTTCTGTAGCATCAATTCCTTCCAAAGCGTCGGCAATAGCATTATTCAAATTATCAACTGCTTTTGTAACACCTTTGCCTAAGTAACGGCTTTTGTCGCCATCGCGGAGTTCGCAAGCTTCTTTTTCGCCGGTGCTTGCACCGCTTGGAACAATTGCGTGTCCGTAAGAACCATCAGCAAGGATTACCTCGCATTCAACAGTTGGGTTGCCACGTGAATCAAGAACTTCACGACCATAAATATCAACAATGTAGGAACTCATTTTTATCTCCAAATTATTAATTAATTAAAAAGTCAATTTCTTTTGCTAAACTGAAATCTCTGGAAGTAATTCCGTTAGCAGCATGCGTTGAAAGCACAACACGCAATTTATTCCATCCGTATAGCAAAATATCGGGATGGTGGTCGTGCTTCTCAGATAATATAGCGATAGAATTAATCAAGCCAACGGCAGAAACAAAGTTTGAAGCAACAATTTCACGGACTAACGAATTATTTTCGATAGTCCATAACGGATTTTCTTCAAGAAAATCCCGGATTTCGGTTTCTGTAGCAGTAACTAAATTGCTCATTATTAAATATGGTTCTTAATTCTTTCAACAAAATGTTGTTTCGGAACAGCACCTAAGATACGATCGACTTCCGTCCCGTTTTTAACAATAACGACAGTCGGAATGGAGCGAATACCATACATCATAGCAACTTTTTGGTTGTTATCAACATCAAGTTTGCAAACTTTTATTTTGCCTTCGTATTCAACAGCGAGTTCTTCAATAATAGGTGCAATCATACGGCAGGGTCCGCACCAGGTAGCCCAAAAGTCGATCAAAACAGGAATATCTGATTTTACAACAACTTCATCGTAAGTATCATCAGTTAAATGAATAGGTTGAGCCATAATTTTCTCCGAAAATGTAAAATAACAAACAGTAAGATTTTTTTTTGACGAATTACATTAAGTGTAATTTTATAAATATTTAATGTTTGCAAATAAAATATTTTTTGTAATTTTTTGTCAATAAATTGATTATTGCGTAATTTTGCACAACGCTGTTGTGCTTATTTTGAAATAAGTTAATAACCAACAATATAAGGTACTCTCTATGAACCAAGGTCATATTGTTCAAGTAATCGGTCCAGTAGTGGATGTCGAATTTCCAAATGGTCAAGTTCCAGCGGTCTTAAATGCATTAGAAATAATGATGAAATCTCCGGAAGATGGAAGCGAGAAAAAATTAGTCTGCGAAGTACAACAGCATTTAGGTGAAGATCGTGTTCGTTCTGTTGCAATGGATTCTACTGATGGTCTTGTGCGTGGAATGCCTGTAATAGATACCGGCGAACCGATAAAGGTGCCGGTTGGTCCGGAAGTGTTAGGCCGGCTTTTGAATATTATCGGCGAACCGATAGACAACAAAGGTGAGATAAAAACTAAAGAACGTTCCCCAATTCATAAAGCACCACCTCAGTTCACAGCTCTTTCGACGAAAAAAGAAATGTTCGAAACAGGAATTAAGGTTATAGATTTAATTCAGCCATTTACAAAAGGTGGAAAAACAGGTTTATTTGGTGGAGCAGGCGTTGGCAAAACAGTAATTATTCAGGAACTGATACATAATATTGCTAAGCATCACGGTGGTTATTCTTGTTTTGCTGGTGTAGGCGAACGCACTCGTGAAGGAAACGACTTGTATCTGGAAATGACCGAATCGGGAGTAATTGATAAAACAGCTATGATATTCGGGCAGATGAACGAACCACCGGGAGCCCGTTCGCGCGTAGCACTCACGGCTCTCACCGTTGCAGAATATTTCCGCGATGTCGAAGGACGTGATGTGTTGCTATTTATCGACAATATTTTCCGTTTTATTCAGGCAGGTTCGGAAGTGTCGGCACTTCTCGGGCGAATGCCATCAGCGGTAGGTTATCAACCGACTTTGGCAACTGAGCTTGGTTTCCTGCAGGAGCGAATTGCATCAACCGACAGAGGTTCTATCACATCAGTTCAGGCAGTGTATGTGCCGGCAGACGACCTTACTGACCCGGCACCAGCCAATACATTTACACATCTTGATGCAAAGACAGTTCTTTCGCGTCAGATAGCTGAGCTTGGAATTTATCCGGCGGTAGATCCACTTGATTCAAGCTCGCGTATTATGGACCCACTTGTAATAGGCGAAGAGCATTATAATGTTGCTCGTGCTTGCGTAAATGTTCTTCAAACATATAAGAACCTGCAGGATATCATCAATATTCTGGGTATGGAAGAACTTTCCGACGAAGATAAATTAACAGTATATAGAGCACGTAAAATACAGAAATTCTTCTCTCAACCATTCTTTGTTGCAGAACAGTTCACTGGTTATCAAGGACGTTACGTAAAGATAAATGATACAGTAGCAAGCTTCAAAGCAATATTGGATGGCGAATGTGATGATATTCCCGAAACATTTTTCAGTTATGCAGGGACTATCGACGAAGTATTCGACCGATTCAAGAAAAGTAGAGCATAGTAGAGGTGCATAAGTTGAAAACTAAGATGTTGTATATAGAGCTTGTTACCCCCGAAAAGAAAATCTTTTCGGGAGAGGTGCAGTCTGTGTGGTTTCCCGGCTCGCTCTCACCTTTTCAGGTGTTGCCAAATCACGCACCAATAGTATCCTCGCTCGATGCTGGAATACTAAAATTTCTTGATGGACAAAACAAAATAGTAAAATATGCGATAACTGGCGGTTTTGTTGATTTGCATAACAACAAAGCAAGCATAATGCTCGAAAAAGCAGTTTCATCAGATGAATTAAAGCTTGACGAAGCAAAATTGCTCTTGGAAAAAGCAAAAGCCGCTATAAGTGGTGCAAAGCAATCTGAAGATAAAATAAAAGCACAGAAAGAGTTAGATTTTGCAAAAGCTTGCTTATCGATTTTGCAGGAAGATAATTGATATTTTTGATTGAAAAGAGGCGTTTATGGAAGAAAAAATATTATTTGAAGGGATTACATACGACGATGTTTTGCTAATTCCGGGATATAGCGAGGTTTTGCCGAGGGACACAGATGTAAGCTCGCGCCTTACGAAAACTATAAAATTGAATATACCTATACTTAGCGCTGCGATGGATACAGTAACCGAAGCTGAAATGGCTCAGGCTATTGCCCGCGAAGGTGGGTTGGGCGTAATACACAAAAATTTAAGCATTCAGCGACAAGCAGACCAGGTTGATAGAGTCAAACGCTCCGAAAGCGGAATGATAAAAAAACCAATAACTTTGACAGGCGACAGAACTGTTGCCGATGCTCTCGAAATGATGGCTAAGTATAAAATTTCCGGTATTCCTATTGTTGATGAAAATAAAAAACTTATTGGCATTGTTACAAACAGAGACTTGCGGTTCAATCCTGAGCGAAGCGAATTGCTTAAAAACATTATGACTAAGGACAATTTAAAAACAGTCCCGGTTGGAACAACATTAGAAGAAGCTGAAACACTTCTACAGAAATACAGAATAGAAAAACTTCCTGTTGTTGATGATAATTACACTCTTTGTGGATTAATTACTTTTAAAGACATTCAGAAAAAGAAGCAATTCCCTCGCGCTTGCAAAGACGAACAAGGAAGGCTACGAGTAGGTGCAGCTGTCGGTATTTCGGCGGATACTATGGAACGTGTGGCTGCTTTGATAGAAGTTGGAGTTGATGCAGTATTTGTTGATACTGCACACGGACACAGCCGCGGTGTTCTTGAGATGGTGAAACAGATAAAAAGCAAGTATCCGGAATTGCAAGTAGTTGCCGGGAATATAGCAACTGAAGAAGCGGCAAAAGCACTCATTCGTGCAGGTGCAGACGGACTGAAGGTTGGCATTGGACCTGGCTCGATTTGCACAACAAGAATTATTGCAGGTGTGGGTGTGCCTCAGCTCAGTGCAGTGATAAATGTAGCGAAAGTTGCGAAGGAATTCGACATACCAGTAATTGCTGATGGCGGAATAAAACAAACTGGCGATATTGCCAAAGCAATAGCAGGTGGTGCCGATAGCGTAATGATTGGGAATTTGTTTGCCGGGCACGAGGAAAGCCCCGGAGAAAAGATTATCTATGAAGGTAGGGTTTATAAGATATATCGGGGGATGGGCTCGCTCGGTGCTATGAGTCAGGGCTCAGCAGACAGATATTTCCAGGACGTAGAAGAGGAAATATCTAAGTTCGTTCCGGAAGGAATAGAAGGAAGAGTTCCATTTAAAGGTAATGTCGGAGATACCATATATCAAATTGTAGGTGGATTGCGGGCATCGATGGGATATTGTGGATGCCGGACAATTACCGAGATGCAGCAGAAAGCAAAGTTCAACAGAATTACTTCTGCCGGATTGCGGGAATCGCACCCACACGATGTAAGAATCACCAAAGAATCGCCAAATTACTATGTATAATAAATTATGAAATTACAATGACTTATTCTCAACCTAATTTTATAACACAATACCCAAAAATAGTAGACAAACGTTTTCATCAATTGCGTTTCAATATTGAAGAAAACAAATGCGAAGCAGCAGTAATCACAAAACTTTCGAATATCAGATATTTAACTAATTTTTCGGGTTCGTCTGCTTTTTTGTTTGTAACGGACGATGAAGTGCATTTTGTTACGGACGATAGATATGAAGAGCAGATAAAAACAGAACTTTACGATCTGCCAAATTTACAGGTGCATATTACAAGAGATGTGTGGGGATACCTCGCAAAAAGCAAATTTTTGAACAAAGTAGAAAATTTAGGTTTCGAAGCAGACCACATTCCATACGGCGATGCAGTTGAAATACGGAACCGGATCAGACCTTTAAAATTCAAACCAATCAATAATTTAGTAGAACGTTTTACATATCCCAAAGCACCGGAAGAACTTGAATATATAAAGCAAGCTTGCAAAATTGCCGAGAAAGTTTACGAAGAAATGCTTGGTTTCATTCAGCCCGGAATGTCGGAAAAAGACATAGCAATTGAAATTGCATATCGCACACGCAAGCTTGGAAGCGAAGGCGACCCATTCGATATTATTGCTGTATCGGGACCACGCACGGCACTTGTTCACGGCAAACCATCAGACCGAAAAATAAAGAAAAATGATGTGATTTTGCTCGATTTTGGTGCAAAAGTGCAGGGATTTGGTTCGGACATCACCAGAACTTTCTGTGTAGGAAAAGCAACAAAAGAGCAAAAAGCTATATATAAGTTGGTTTACGATGCAAAAAAAGCAGCTTGCGAGGCTGCCCGCCCCGGAATGAACGGGAAATTACTCGATGCAGTAGCACGCAAAATGATTGACAACGCCGGATATGGAATTAACTTTCAGCATTCATTAGGGCACGGAATCGGTCTTGAAGCGCACGAAGGACCAATCATTACTTTCCGCCGCGACGACCAGATAATTCCCGAGGACGTTGTGCTTGCAATCGAGCCGGGCGTATATTTCCCGGATAAATTTGGTATGAGAGTAGAAGACGATATTTATATTACCCGGAATGAAGTAACGATGCTAACTAATGCACCTGAAGAACTAATTGTCATTTAATTATGGATTTTGAAACTGACGATAAATTAGCGGGAAATAATTCAAGCAATCTTAATACACTTTTTATTGCTTATTATTTCCCGCCAATGGGACTTAGCGGTGTTCAAAGAAGCGTAAAATTTGCGAAATATCTGCCGGAAAACGGTTGGGATGTGTCGGTGCTCACAACAACGCCATCTGTGTATTACGCTTACGATGAAACATTGCTTGAAGAACTGAACAATCCTAAAATAACAATATACAGAACACCACCAGATGCAACTCGTCTGGCTAAAAAAAAAGGTTCCAACCTAATACGCTATCCTTCGCATTTTTCGCAAAAGTTTAAAAGAATTATCCTGCAATCTTTTTTGCAGCCCGATAGCCGTATTGTTTGGAAGAAAAAAGCAATTAAGCTTGCCGAAGAAATAATTGAAAACAATCACTTTCACGCACTTCTTGCAACTGCCCCACCGTTTACTGATTTTCTGATTGCAAATGAATTGTCAGAAAAATATGATATTCCATATGTAATAGATTACCGCGATCTTTGGGTAGATAATGCATACTACTACTATCTGACACCATTTCATCGGATGAAAGCAATAAAGATGGAAACAGAGGTGCTGACTCGAGCCAGACGAATTGTAGTTATCAACCGATTTATGAAAGAAAAATTGCTCCAAAGATATAAGTTCTTATCTCACGAAGATATTACAATTATTCCACACGGTTTCGACGAACAGGATTTTGCACCATACCGACATTTGTCGCCCGACCCGAATTATTTCACTATAACGCATTCCGGTTTGTTTCCGGACGACCTTACCCCAAAATACTTCCTTAAAGCTTTGTCGATGTATTTAAAGAAAAACAATGAAGCGAAAAACAAAGTCAGAGCAGTATTTGTTGGACTTATGCGGAAACCGCACGAGAAACTAATAAAGAAGTATAATTTAGGCGATAATGTTGTGCTCAAAGGTTATTTACCGCATACTGATTGCGTTAAAGAGCTTATGCAGTCCGATGTATTGTGGATGATGTCCCCAAATAACATAGTAACACCTTCGAGATTATACGAATATATCGGTGCCCGAAAACCAATATTAATTTCCATACCAAATGGAAATATCAAACAAACTGCACTTGAAACAGAAGCTGCAATTGCAACAGAGCCTCGCGACACAAAAGCGATAGCAGAAGCTATCGACGCCTATTTCGAAATGTGGAAGAAAGGTTCTCTGCCCCACCCCAACATTAAAAACAGCCAGAATTATGAACGCAGATATTTAACAAAATTACTTGCAAGAGAATTGGCTTTTTCTGCAAATTATTAATGTGGAAAAGTTCAGTTTTATAATCTCTGCAATTATTATTAACTTGTTAATAATCAAGGAAGTTCATTGCTTAGAAAGCGTTTCAGATAGTTAATCAAAAATTAACAATACGTTGTAGAAGAATTAAGAAAAAAGGATTAATTTGCGTAAAATAAACTGTTTTATTTTTCATAATAAAAGGGCATAATATGCTTAAAAAAGTATCCTTAATTATTCTTGCTTTTATAGCAATAATCAATTTTGCTTATTCGCAAGGTGGCACAACCGCATCAATAAGCGGTCGGGTTACAGATGCCGACGGTAAACCACTTGCAGGGACAACCATCAAAGTTGTGCATCAGCCGACGGGAACAACCTCAGGTGCAGTAACAAACAATGCCGGAAGGTTCAACATTATCGGTTTGCGAGTTGGCGGACCATACACTGTTACAATTTCGATGGTTGGTTACGAATCACAGGTTAAGGAAAATATTACATTAGGTATAGACCAGAATTTTAGTATGAACATCCGCCTTGTGGAAAAAGGCGTTAAAACAGGGACAGTAGATGTAGTAGCGGACAAAAACGAAATAATCTCATCGAACAGAACTGGTGCATCGCAATCAGTAACTGAAAGTGAAATCAAGAGCTTACCTACTATTGCCCGCTCCATTCACGACTATTCGAGATTATCTCCTCATATTATTTCTTCAACTTCGGAAGGTTCGAACGTTGGCGGAAGAAACAGTAAATACAACAACATACAGGTAGATGGCGCGATAATGAGCGATGCATTTGGCTTATCGACAGCAGGCACCCCCGGCGGTCAGGCAGGAACAGAACCTATTTCGCTCGATGCAATTCAGGAATTTCAGGTAGCAGTTGCACCATTTGACGTTCGTTTAGGTGGTTTTACAGGTGGTTTGATAAACGCAATAACTCGTAGTGGTTCGAACTACTATCACGGCTCAGCATATTTTTATGGTAGAAACGAGAAATTAGTTGGTAATGCAGTAATAAAAGGTCCAGATGGCAAATATGCTCAATATCCAGATTATACAGATTATCAGGCTGGTGGACGTATTGGCGGTCCAATCATAAAAGACCAGCTTTTCTTCTTTGTAAACGGTGAAGTGCGTCAGCGTGCAGAACCGCAAACACTCGCATACAAAGGCGAAAGCGGTCCAAATGTGTTCGGGCTCACAAGAAACGAACTTAAAGCATTGCGTGATAGTGTAATAGCAAAATATGGCTACGACCCAGGTTCATATGATAAATACACCCGCGATGTAAATAACTACAAAATCTTTATGCGTTTGGATTACAACATATCAAATCAGCATAGATTAACACTGCGTCATAATTTTGTAAATGCAGATCAGGATAATGCTGTTACCCGTTCAGCCACATTCTTCTCATATTCAGGGCAGGAATATATATTCAAGAGTATTCAAAATCAGACAGTATTACAGCTAAATAGTGTTTTGGGGAAAGATTTTGCAAATGAATTTCGTGTTGCATATACCCAAGTAAACGACAAACGCGACCCTCAATCAACGGATTTTCCAAGCGTTACAATTTCATCTCTGGGAGACGACAAGCGTAGTTCGGTAAGTTTTGGTGTGGAACGTTTCTCGCAAGCTAATGCTTTGGACCAGAGCATTCTTGAAATTACAGACAACCTCAATTATTTCTTAGGCGACCACGTAATTACGATTGGAACGACTAATCAATATGTTACTTTCAGCAACTTATATGTCCAAGATGCTTTCGGAACTTATACATTTTCCGGATTAGATAATTTCTACAACAATAAACCCAATAGGTATTATTACAGTTACCTATTGCCAGGAGGAAAAGAAAGAGCAGAATTTTCATACTGGCAGTTAGCATTTTACGCACAAGACGAATGGAAAGTTTTGCCAAATCTTAAACTTACATTCGGATTACGCGGCGACTTATACGCTTTTCCAGATGATCCATCTTATAATGCAAAATTTGATAGTGTTTTCAAAATGAAGACTTCAGAGATGCCAACTTCATTTGCATTTTCTCCACGATTTGGTTTCAATTATGATGTGTTTGGTGATAAAAACACACAGGTGCGTGGTGGTGTAGGGCTTTTTGCTGGTCGCACACCCGGCGTATGGATTGGCAACCAATATGCAAACACCGGTGTTGATTACGGACGCGTTGATGTTACAAGCAATGTGCCTGCATTTGAACCTGATCCAAAGAAACAGCCTAAGCCAGGCGACCCCGGAACAACACTTCAACCAGTAAAGACAACAGAGGTTAATATTACAGATAAAAACTTCAAAATGCCGCAAATTCTGCGTTTTAATGTTGCCGTTGACCATCAGATAACAGAAGGTTTAATCGGAACACTTGAATTTATTTATGGAAAATCAATTAACGAAGTATTATTCAAAAACATTTTGCTGGTGGACTCGCTCGATAACAGTGGCAACAGAGTTACCTCAATAGACGGCAGACCGCTTTATCTAAGATACAACAGCAATGCAGTGATTAAAAGCAACGACTATACTAACGTAATTTATATGACTAACACAAACAAAGGCGACCAATTAAGTATTTCAGCACAACTTCAAAAACCATTCAATCAAGGTATTTTACCAAATTTGAGTGCAAATTTTGCTTACACTTATTCACTCGTTCGTGATGTGAATAGTGCAACTTCGAGCCGTGCAATTTCAAACTGGATGTATAATCCAGCCCCAGATCCAAACAATCCGAAACTCTCCACTTCTTTGTTCTCTATTCCTCACAGAATTTTGGCTAATGTATCATACAGATATACTTACTATAAGAACGCAGACATTACTGTTGGTCTATTCTACGAAGGGCGTTCCGGTTCGCCGATGTCGTTCTTATATTATACTCAAAGCAATATAACCTGGGACAGAGACGTGCTGATTGACACAAGAGTTCGCGATGCAAACAACGACAATGTATGGGGCAACGACCTTTGCTACATTCCGAACAAATTAACAAATGTAAATGGTGTTTGGCAGGACGACAAGATGATACTTGTCAATGGTGACCAAAATTATACTGCACCCGATGGCACTCAAATGAAATACGTAGAAGCATTCGAAAAATTCTTAAGCGACTGGAAAGACCTAAAACGTGGCAAAATTATGGACAGAAACTCATTAAATCAACCCTGGCGCCATCAGGTTGATTTAAGAATTAGTCAGGAAATTCCAACTGTGGGCAGACAAAAAGTTGAACTCACTCTTGATATTTTGAATGTACTGAACCTGCTCAATAGAGAATGGGGACACGTAAAATATATCAGCAATGGAACATATAGCTTGTTACGTTTTGAAGGATACGACAAATCTGGCAAAATCCGTGCAAGCTATTTGCCTAACACAAGAGGATACAGAGGCGACGACATTTTCGAAACAAGCGACTTCTGGTCTCGTTGGCAAATGCAAGTGGGCATTAGATACACATTCTAATACTTGACTATTACAATAAGTTTAGCAGAGGCACAACAAATAGTTGTGCCTCTTTTTTTGTTCGGAAAATCACACTTCAATAATTAATTTGCAGTATTAGTGAATTGATGATAAAGGAAAAAATGCCGGGAAAAACAAAAATATTTCTAAATTTAACAAATGGGATAGAAGCAATAGAAAGATTTGGGTTGAAACTTGAAGACGTATCGTTTATTAGGTTGCAGTCCTGCCATTGCGAAAGCAAGAAGTTTGTAGAAATTCTGAAAGAATTAGATTATAATTTTCTGATGCATCTGGCGATGGGTTTTCGCTGTGTTGTGTATGATTTCGGGGCTAAAAGCCCCACAAGCAAAGCATTGTATATAGGGCTTACGTGGGTAAAATATGCTTTATACAGGCGTTGGTTTGGGAAAATCATACCAGTCGAGATAAAGGGATGGGATTTAAGCCAAAGATTTGATATGTTTTATAAGAAAATTGATGATAAAACTAAAAGAAAATTAGATTACTTCAAGAAATATCTTTTCACAGAAGAAATTTTAATTGAAACTGTTTCGGATGCCACAATTAATGATAATAAACCGGGATATTTCCGTTCAATTTTAGAAAAAGAACTGTTCAATAGCCAAAAGATTTGAGCTGTCGCGGATTTTGCCGCCATTTGGGACGAACCTTCACAAACAAATCCAGATAAACCGGAGTGCCAAGATGGTTTTCAATGGCAACTCTTGCAAGCTCGCCAATTTGTTTGATTCGTTGCCCGTCTTTGCCAATGATTATTGGTTTTTGAGTAGGGCGTTCGACGATGATTTCGGCATTAATATACCACTTGCCTTTCTCTCTTTCCTTAAATTCAACGATAGAGACTTCCGTAGAATATGGAATTTCTTCTTCACATATCAGGAAAATTTGTTCTCGGATTAGTTCCGAGACAAAAAAGCGTTCGTTTTGCGTGCTAAGCATTTCTTCATCATAATAAAACGGAGATTTGGGGATATATTTGGCAATTATTTCAATAGCTTTTGCAACATCATCTGGTTGATAAGCAGAAATAGGCAAAATTTCAGAGAAAGTATCGGTTTTTGCAAAATAGTCAATTGCAGGAAGCATAGCTTTTTTGTCTTTCAGCAGGTCAATTTTGTTGAGCAGAAGTATTTTAGGAGCAGGCGATTTCCCAAGCAATTCAAAAAAAGTGCTATGAAAAGGTTCTTTGTGGGCAGAATACTCCGAAACATCGAACATCACAAGCAGCACATCAGACGAAAGAACTTCTTCTGTAACATATTCCATCATAGCTTCGTGCAACGCATAGCGTGGTTTGATAAAGCCGGGAGTATCAACGAATACAATCTGAAGATTATCTTTTGTGTAAATACCGAGAACGCGTTTGCGTGTGGTTTGTGGTTTTGGGGTTACAATTGACAGCTTTTCATTGAGCACAGAGTTCATAAAAGTAGATTTGCCGGCATTCGGTTTGCCAATGATAGCAACAAAGCCGGCAAATGTATCTTTTGCAGAAATATTATTCATTATTGATTATTCTCTGGTGAATTCTTCTTTTTTGAAAAGAATTTTATTAAACCCAAAGGAATAACAACGCAATATCCAATTACAAGCAAAAAAGGAGCTACGACAGTAGCTAACGGGTTGTTCCATTTGCCATCTGGAATAGCCGGCTCTTCAGTAATACCAGTAGCCATCAGCAAATAACCAAGCAAAACAATAGCTATACCAACACCGATAACAATTAAATCCTTTTTTTCGAGCGGGAATTCCCACTTCACAGCTTTCGACTGAACATTAGAGCGAATATTTCTTTTCTTTTGCATAGCTCACCTACTGACTTTGATATTTTTCTTTCATAATTAATTCAGCAATTTTTAAATCAAATGGAGTAGTGATTTTAATATTTTCATCTTCTCCATCTATGATAGTAACTTTATATCCAATGAACTCGACAAGTGAAGCCTCGTCGGTGCCAAAGAAACTTGCTTCTTTAGCTTTGCGATAGGCAGAAGTAATCACATCAGTCCAAAATCCTTGTGGAGTTTGAATAAGCGAAAGTTTTTGTCTTTCGAGTGTTTTCACAACAAGCCCGGTATTTGTCTTTTCTTTTACAGTTTCTTTGGGAGCAATTCCGGGAATAACCGCACCAAAATCTTCGGTTTCGTTTATAATGCGTTGCACAAGTTTTGCAGAAGCAAAAGGACGAACAGCATCGTGAACCAATACAATTTCAGAATTTTTTACTGTATCTGAAAGCAAACCGTTATAAACACTATCCTGACGCTCCAAACCACCGATAATAACTTCTTTGACTTTATCGCATTTATATTTTTCGATAAGTTCTTTGGTAAAGGTAAACCATTCATTATGAACAGGTATAACAATAGCTTCCACATCCTCGACAGTATCGAAAATGCGAATTGTGTGGACAATTAATGGAATGCCCCCCAGCTCAGCAAATTGCTTTGGCACTTGCGAGCCGAAGCGCTTCCCCACACCTCCAGCAGGAATAATAACACTACTTTTCATAAATATTTTTTTAATTTTTCAATTTATTACAATTAATAAATATAACGATTTTTTTCGTAAATTACTGTAAATTAATTTTATTTTCTAAATTGACAAGCGATAGATGCAATTTTGTTAAGAATAATTCTGCCTCGTCTTTTGTGATTGTAAGTGGTGGAACAATTCGCAATACATTTCCCGAAGCCGCGTTGGCAATGACCATATTTTTCAGAAGTTCATCCACAAGTAATTGCGCGTCGAAGGAAAGAAGAAGACCAAGCATAAGCCCGTGCCCCCGCACTTCAACAATAAGTTTAGGGAAATTCTCTTGCAGATTGAATAGTTTGTTTTTCAAATACTCGCCAATATTTAGAACATTTTCCATAACACCGTTGGTAAGTTCCTCGACAACGGCAAGTCCAGTAGCACACGCAACTGCATTCCCACCGTACGTAGTCCCGTGATTGCCGCGGTCCCACACTTCGGCTAAAAATTCTTTTGCAAGAATCGCCCCAAGAGGTAGCCCGCCACCAATTCCTTTTGCCATTGTAACAATGTCTGGGCTCACTCCAAAGTGTTCGAAACCGAAAAATTTGCCTGTGCGTCCGGTTCCGCATTGTATTTCGTCTGCAACAAGCAGGAAACCGTGTTTTTTTCGCAATTCTTCTAATTTATCGACAAATTGCTGAGTTGGAGTGGCTATTCCACCTTCTCCCTGAATAAATTCAAGAAATACAGCGGCAGTTTGGTCGTTAATGTTGCGTTCAAGTTCCTCAATATCGTTAAATTTCAAAACCATAGTATCAGGCAGGAATGGTCCCATATTTTCCTTGTATTTTGGTTTGTCCATAATTGAGAGAGCTCCGTAGGTGCGTCCGTGAAAACCACCAGTAAATGCAACAATTATTTTCTTACCACGCCCAAACGAATATTTACGAACAAGTTTAATGGCTCCATCGGTGGCTTCGGTGCCGGAATTAGTGAAAAACACGCGGGAATATCCAGTAAGCTGAGTAAGCTTCTCAGCAAGTAATATTTGAGGTTCCTGGTAGAAGTAGTTCGAAACGTGCATATATTGAGAAATTTGCTTTTTAGCAGCCTCAATGATTTTTGGATGACTATGCCCAAGAGCATTTACTGCAATTCCGGCAAGGAAATCAAGATACTCGTTGCCGTCGCGGTCCCAAATTTTTGCACCGCTTGCGTGGTCTATTTCTATTGGCAAACGTTTATACGTTTGAAAAAAAACCTGATGTTCACGATTAATTAAATCACCCATATTTGCTCCGAAATTACATTTAAAAAAAACAAAATTATGAAAAAGTTAAGTATTTCGGCATTTAAATTGGAGATTAAATAAATAAAACATACAAATAATATTGAAATTGTTGAAAATAAAAGGAATATAGAAATGAACAGCAGAATCCAATACAGTAAATTATGGAGAATATCAGCAGTATGGCTGATAATATGCATATTTTTGTTTGTTGGGTGTGCTCCATCGGCAGTGCGTACCGGGAACAAATCCATAAAAAAAGCAAGTGTTGCGAAATCGCAGAAACAGGAAGTGCCAATTGATGATAAAATTGCTGAATTTGAAAAAAATATTAATTCTCAAAAAGCTGAAAGCAACTCGCAAAACAGGATATTACCAACACTGGAAGAGCAGCTTGCCGCAATAGGCAACGAGCAAGTTATAATGAAAAATCAAATTTCCAATTTGCAAAAAGATGTTGAAGAATTGCGTTACACACTTGATGAAATCAAAGGTTCGCTCCAAAAATCAAATGTTGTAGAAAAGAAAAATGCTGTAGCAGGCATTCCTGCAAATAAAGAAGAATCTGCAGAAAAAGCAGAACCCAAAACCAATAACTCTGCTATTTTGCTATCGGACGAAGAGGCTGGTAAGAATTACATAAAGAGAACTCAAAAAGTTGCATCTGAAAGCACCCAAAAAGCAACCAACACAAGACACACAAGTTCATCTGTCAATAAAACTGTTCAACAAAGCAGCAATACAGTAAAGCAAAAGAAAACGGTTCAGACTGCTGAAAAGCCGCAGGATAAACCAAATCAGGAAATCAAGCAAGAAATCAACGATAAAGCCGAAATGACACAATCATTAGCGTTAATAAGTCAAAAACAATACGATAAAGCTATCGAAGAACTGGAAAAAGTAGCAAATAATACAAAAAACGAAGCAGTCAGGAACGAAGCTAAGTATTTGCTTGCTGAAAGTCATTCACAACTCGGCAACTACGAACAAGCAGCAGAAATATATGCGGATTTAATAAAAAAAGGCAACAGCGAAAAATCAGCCGAAATAGCCATTAAGCTTGCAGATTGCAAAATAAAGCTTGGGCGGGTAGCAGAAGCAAAAAACACATACCGCGAAATAATAGAGAAATATCCAAGAAGCGAATATGTCCCCAAAGCACGAAAGATGTTGCAACAAATGTAGAAAATGAACCAACAAATTGCATAATCCAATTTCAGTTAAAATAAGTCGTTAATATTTAGTAAATTTGTAAAATAGAATTTTACAATTGATTTAGGATATTTAAATTGGGAAACAAACCGAAAAAAGGAAAGCTTTTTATTGTATCGACACCTATTGGCAACAAAGAAGATATAACTTTACGTGCTTTGGGAGTGCTAAAAATATGTGATTTTGTTATTTGCGAAGAACTAAAAGAAGGCGCGCGATTACTTAAAAACATAAATCTTGAAAAAGAACTTGTTCCGCTCAACGAACAGAACGAAATTGAGCAAACATTTATAGTATTGGAACGGTTAGAAAAAGGCGACCGTGCTTGCTTGGTGTCTGATTGTGGAACGCCATTGCTTGCAGACCCAGGACACCATTTGCTTAAAGCTGCATTGAAAACAGATATAGAGATTGAAGTTGTGCCGGGAGCATCAAGCATATTAACGGCTCTGGTGCGTTCCGGATTTGACGCATCATCTTTTTTCTTTGCAGGTATGCTCAGCCGCAAGGAAGAAGAACGCGTGCACGAACTAACGCAGCTTTCGCATTTTCCCAAGACAGTAATATTGTTGGAGACTCCTTACCGGTTGAAGCCATTGCTCGAAGCTGCAGCTCGGGTAATGCCGGAGCGGCGCGCCTATATTGGTATGAACCTTACAATGTTGTATGAAACACACCATTATGGCACTTTTGCAGAACTATACGAAAAGTTCAAAGATGAGAATATTAAAGCTGAATTTGTAATATGCTTCGAAGGACATAAACAAAATACTTTTTCGAAAGCGGCAGATAAACTTTATCGTCAATCTGATTATTCAAGTCGCCCACGTAATAAAAATTATGGAAATTTCAAGTCGGACAGAAATTTCAAATCCGATAGAAATTTTAAATTTGATAGAGATTTTAAATCCGACAGGAAATACAAATCTGATAGAGATAATAAGTCTGACAGCAATTTCAAGTCTGATAAAAATTTCAAGTCTGACAAAAAACGTTCGTATAAATCAGACAATTATAAAAGACCAAAGAACAACTCTTCATTCTAAAAATTGAAGTGTATAAACATTTGTTCGAAAGAATTTGCATTTTATAAAAAAAAATGTTATATTCTTTTGAAACTTGATTTTTGTTAATTACCTCAATAAGTAGAATGAAATACAAAACATATACAAGAAGCAATTACAAACAGATACCGGAAATATCCAAATTGACAGAAAAGGAGATTTTCGATATTGATGTGGTAAGTACCATTTTCCCATTCAAAACTAACAATTATGTAATTGAAAAATTAATTGACTGGTCAAATTATAAAACTGACCCTCTTTTTATTTTAACTTTTCCACAAAAGGGAATGCTAAAGAAAGAGCATTATCAGGAAATTGCAACAATGCTTAGAAGCAATGCACCACAAGAAAAAATTAAAAAGAGAGCAAACGAAATACATATGCTGCTAAATCCGCACACTAGCGGACAATTAGAACTGAATATCCCGCAAATAAATGGCAAAAAGTTGTTCGGATTTCAACATAAATACAAACAAACTTTATTGATATTTCCAAGTCACGGACAAACTTGCCACGCATATTGCACATTTTGCTTTCGGTGGCCTCAATTTATTGGTGTAGATGAATTGAAATTCGCCACTCAAGAAACTGAATTAATGGTGGAATACATAAAAAGCAATCCGCAAATCACAGATGTACTTTTCACAGGGGGCGACCCTCTAATAATGAAAGCAAGCAAACTACGCCAGTATATTGAGCCTCTGCTCGATGATAGCATATCGAATGTGCAGACAATACGCATAGGTACGAAATCTCTTGCTTTTTGGCCATATAGATTCACAAAGGATGATGATAGCAAAGAATTGCTCGATGTACTTCGAACAATTGTATCAAGGGGTCGAAATCTTGCTATTATGGCGCATTTCTGCCACCCAAATGAGCTTGAAACCGAAGAGGTGCAGCAAGCAATCAGACAAGTTCTCTCGACTGGAGCGATCATAAGGACGCAATCACCTGTACTAAAACATATCAACGACCGACCTGAAATCTGGGCTAATATGCTGCGAAAGCAAGTTAATCTGAACCTGATACCGTACTATATGTTCATTCCCCGAGATACAGGTGCAAAAGATTATTTCTCGGTTACTCTTGAGGAAGCTTGGAATGTGTTTAGGAAATCATATCAAAAAGTAAGTGGGATTTGCCGAACGATTCGCGGACCTGTGATGTCGGCTACTCCGGGAAAAGTGCAGGTTTTAGGAACTACCCAAATAAAAGAAGAGAAAGTTTTTGTGTTGAGATTTATTCAAGGAAGAAATCCCGACTGGGTATGCAAACCCTTTTTTGCCAAATACGACAATAAAGCACAATGGCTTACTGATTTAGAACCAGCATTTGGCGAAAAGAAATTTTTCTTTGAAAGTCAATTAGAGAAATTTTACCATTCTGCGATTGAAGATATTGAATATTACGATTTCGAGTAGAGTTTATAATTTTTTTTTGCATAATAAATTACTTAACACCATTAATATCAAACAATTTGCATTTGATATTTGCAGAGAAATCGATAAATATTAGCTACAACAATATTGTAGCTTGAAAACAAACATTTAGCGCTTTCGTCTTATCACTAAAATCAATTTCGAAGATTATTTCGGGAATGAATTGAAGAATATCACGCGAACGGTATGGATCTTATCGGTAGTTAGCCTATTTACAGACATAGCAAGCGAGATGCTATATCCGATTCTTCCGATTTATCTTAAAACAATTGGATTTTCAATATTATTCATTGGAATATTAGAAGGAATAGCCGAAGCAACAGCCGGGCTTAGCAAAGGCTATTTCGGAAAACAATCGGATGTAACCGGGAAGAGAGTGCCGTTTGTTCGGATGGGATATGCTTTGAGTGCAATATCAAAGCCAATGCTTGTAATGTTTGCACATCCGCTGTGGGTGTTTTTGTCGCGGACACTGGATAGATTTGGAAAGGGAATACGTACCGGAGCAAGAGATGCTTTGCTCTCTGACGAAGCAACACAAGAGACCAAAGGCAAAGTGTTTGGGTTCCACCGTTCGATGGACACACTTGGTGCAGTTATCGGACCTCTATTAGCATTGCTATATCTTTATTATTATCCGCAGAACTACGTAACGCTTTTCCATCTGGCATTTATTCCGGGAATAATTGCAACTCTGTTCACTTTTTTTCTGAAAGATAAGCAAAAGACAACCGAAATTAAGCAGGAAAAAACAAGTTTTTTCTCATTTATTAAGTATTGGAAGGAAAGCCCGCAAACATACCGGAAAATAGTAATCGGATTGCTATTATTTACTTTATTCAATAGTTCAGATGTGTTTTTGCTGCTCAAAGCCAAGCAAGCCGGGCTCGACGACACAATGGTTATTGGCACGTATATTTTTTACAATTTAATATATGCAATATTTTCGTTCCCACTTGGAATAATAGCCGACAAGTTTGGTCTTAAAAGGATTTTTATTGTTGGGTTAGTGCTCTTTTCGGTTGTGTATTTCGGCTTTGCATTGAACGATAATTTATATGTATTTTATGGTTTGTTCTTTCTTTATGGGATATATGCAGCCGCAACCGAAGGAATATCGAAAGCGTGGCTTTCGAACGTAACAGACAAAAAAGACACAGCAACAGCAATAGGTGCATATTCGGCATTTCAGAGTATTTGCACAATGCTTGCAAGCACAATAGCAGGTCTTTTATGGTATAAATTCGGCAGCTTTGCTACATTTTTTGCAACAGGAGGCGTTGCATTGATTGTAGCTGTATATTTTACTTTAATAATAAAGTCGGATGGGAAATAATAACCAGCTCGGGAAACTTTTTCTACTATTATCTTTGCTAATCATCAAAAAATCTTTATTTTTGCTTAATTACATATAACGTTTGGATTTACTATGAAAGATATTCAACTATTTGGATTAGGGAATGGTCTTGTTGATATTCAATACGAAGTCGAGGAATCCGAGCTTGCAGAATTAGGGTTGAAAAAAGGCGAAATGCGACTTGTCGAAAGCGATAAGCAACGTGCATTGCTCGAAAAATATTCTCATCGCAAATTCAACAGGTGTAGCGGTGGTGCAGCAGCAAACACAATTATTTGCTTTTCGCAGCTTGGCGGCAAAGCAGCATACTCAACTGTGTTAGGAAAAGACGAATTCGGGCAATTCTATGCTAATGAATTTATTGAATTAGGTATAGAACTGAAAGCTGAAATGCTCGACAACTATCCTACGGGAACTTGCTTTGTGTTTATAACACCCGACAGCGAACGCACTATGCATACTTCGCTTGGAGCGACAGCATTTTTTGGCAAGCATAATATTGACGAAACAATAATATCTCGTTCTCAATGGATTTATGCCGAAGGATATAAATTCACTGCGCAAAGCAGCACCGAAGCACTGTTCTATTCCGTAGAATTAGCAAAAAAGCACGGTACAAAGGTTTCGTTAACGTTCTCGGATGTATTCATCATAGATAGTTTTCGCGAAAACTTGCAAAAAGTAGTAAATCAATCCGACCTTGTTTTCTGCAACGAAAATGAGGCACTTTGCTACACAGGCAAGCAAAATGTAGAGGATGCAGTTGAAGCATTAAGCCGTGAATGTCCAAATGTTGTTGTAACTCTTGGCGGAAATGGTTCGATAGTAAAATGGGAAGGAAAAATTTACAGGATACCGTCCTATCCGGCTCGTCCGGTCGATACAACAGGAGCAGGAGATTGCTTTGCGGGTGGCTTTATGTATGGAATTATCACAACGGGTAATCCCGTTATTGCCGGGCATATAGCTTCGGCAGTTGGTGCACGTGTTGTTTCGCAAATGGGAGCCAGAATTTCTGGTGATATAAAAGAACTTCGTGATGAAATATTGTCGAAAGTAAAATGAGAAAACTGGTTTGCCTAATATTGTTCTTGGTTGTCATCAGTGAATTTGCATATTCACAGAGCGGAATACGTTTTCCTGAACTATCCAGACGATTGGAAAATTATTTCAACAAAGAGATGATTCAAGATTTGCAGAGCGAATTCCCACAGGGAAGTGATTATACAATCTGGGGATGGGATGTAGGCGACTTTTCGGGTGACGGTGTGCCTGATGCGGCTTTCTCTGTGAGGATCGCCGGACAACGTGGGCGAATTATGCAAGTATATTTGTTTGTAGATATAGATGGATATTTTGTAAAAGCCGGACAATTTGCTTATGAATTTGTGGAACTTCCGCTTGAAATCGGAGTTGTAATCAGAGACAATGCTTGCTATGTTACTCAGAAACATAAGCAATTCAACTGGTTAATACGAGGATATCGCTTTGATAATGGTGCTTTAATTATGTTGGACGAGTTTCTAACAGAACGAATTGGTGAATACACCTATGAATCATATAAAAATTATCAGAATTTGAATAATACGGATAAATTCATTGAAACAAATACAGGCAAAACACGATTTTTTGCTGAATATACAACTATTCCATCTTATAGAAGAGGTCGTCAGGTATATAAGGGTTATAGTTCGGAAGTTTATATTGATAATATAAATTTTGTTCCGAAAGGTGCATTTTGGTGGGGCGGAAGTGAAGATTTGTCGTTTTCAGTAAGTTCTGCGTGGGATGAAACATATTTATATATGACTGTTAAAGTGAAAGATGATAAGATTGTGCCCCAAAATTGCGATACCTGCATTTGCGATTATGTGGAAGTATGGCTCAACGTAAATACCGATGGAAGTAATCGTTTTGCAAATCTGAAAGGGGATAAAGTAACGTTCAAAGAAAGCATCGAAAGCGGAATATATAATATTAAAATATTTCCGGGTAACTTTTTAGATAGAACTGCATCGGTAAAAGTAAGCACAACAGACGAACTGGAACCATATCAAAAAATTGCAGCACACGATATTATGGCAATTTCCGACATCCAGGATACTATATATGTAGTGCGTTTCAAAGTGCCATTTGCATTTTTTGGAATACAGGGCAATCCGGTTGAAACAGGAAAGTTAATCGAATTTGGATGCACAGTATCAGTGCATGATTATGATAATGAATTTCGTCCGGAAGAATATACACGCAAAAACAGTTCTGTATTTGACCCGCAAAATCCTTCTACATACGGCTCAATTGTGCTTGTCCCTGACGATAAATGGTATGGCTCATCGAGGAATATTTATTTAGAGGACATACTTAAAACGCTCGTGGAGTATGGCTTCTAAAAACAAACCAAAAGTAAAGGATGCACTTTTCCGCTCCATAAGAGAGATGGCTCCGTTTATGAATTTAGGGATGCAGATGGCAATTCCCGTAGTATTATTTACGTTGCTTGGGTGGTGGATAGATAAAAAATACACTTCTTCCCCGCTTTTCATATTAATATTCGCAGCAATTGGTGTATTTGCGGCATTTTATTATTTTTTCAAGGCTATAAAGAGAAAATGAGCGAAGGATATATCAAATATAATACAATTTGCATAGGGAACGAATATCCCGAAGCAATTAATATAGTTGATTTGCAAGTATTGAGAAATGAATTGAAAATTAAAAACTTAATCGGAATGCTACCGGGTGGAATCGGATACGGCAACGTAAGCAAGAGATGGAATAACAAGTTCATCGTTAGCGGCTCTCAGACTGGTGGCGAAGCAATTCTCAGTTGTAGCGATTATTCAATTATCCACGATTACGATATTTTGCAAAACACATTAGTATATAGTGGTTTGCGACTACCTTCGTCGGAAACTATTACCCATTTGGCAATCTATGCCGCAAAACCTAAGACAAAGTTTGTTGCTCACCTGCATAATAAGGCAATTTGGGAAAAATTAATCAAGGATGGAGCTAAAACTAATGGATTTTCTGAGTATGGAACAGTGGAAATAGCACTCGAAGCAAAAGATTATGTTTCAGGTCTTTCAGACGACGAAGGCATTTTTGCGTTAAGTGGGCACGAAGATGGTGTAATTGCTTTTTCAGATGAACTTAAATCAATTATCATTCTGATTAATAAGCATATTAAGTAGTTTTTGCACATCAATTATCATTACGGGCTTGTTGTTGTAAACTGATGATGCAGCAATAAATGGAGTATCACTGAGAAGTTTGTTCGTCGGCGAAGGCACAAGTTCCGCTTCCCCGATAAATTTATCGAAAATCAAGGCGAAATTGCAATTAACGTCGTTTACCAATAGAACAGGTTTATTCTTTGCAATATATTCGGCTTCAATATTTAAGACTTTTCGAATGTCTATAAAACTGGTATTTGGGTACTGTTTGTGAAAAGTCTTTTCGTCTATAAGAGCCTCGCAATTGAGAATCTGGACTGCATAGAGATTGCCAGCAACATCAAAAACGAGAGATTTCAGCAAAACATAATTCATATTGAATGAAATAATAAGTTTGGTGCCGAAATTTGGTTCAGAACTAATATCAATTCTGCCGTTGTTGTTGCTAATCAAATTAATAAGCCCTTCTAAGCGACCTGCAACAGCTGTAGCGTCTTCTCCTTTGCCATCATCTACTATTTCAATAAGGAGTTTACCGCTTAAAGTGCGGGCAGAAAGAGAAATTTCAGCCATTTCCGGCTTTTCTTTTCGCAGATTGGACGGTTCGATATTGTTCATAATAATATCGCGAAGCAATTGCGGGAGCAGAATTTCAAGCAAAGTATGCAATTCAGAACCAATTCGAACAAAGCGACCTGAAATTTTAAGGCTTACTTTTTTGTTTGAATAATTTGCCAAATCATTGGCAAGTTCATTGTAGCCGCGGACTATATCGCCAAAAGCAACTGAGCGGAAATTGTAAAGACCGTTGTAAATAGTATTAATTCTGTTTTTTATATTTTGCAGATATTCATCAGCAGAAGAAGAGAAAAGATCTAATTGAGAAATAATATCATCAAGTTTTTTTGCGTTGTTTATTGCAATTTCAGTAAGCGTTTCGGTATTTGTGATATTATACAAGATGTTGTTATTATCGAGTTGTATTTGTCGGATAAGCGATTTCAAAGATTTCAGATTTCCGATAGAATTAGCCATTGGAACAAGGTTGGAAATAATATTAACAGTAGCATCGAGCAATCTGTTATACTTAGAATAATCATTGAATTGAGAGGATTTGTAGCCAAAATAATAGAGTTTATCGTCCGAAGCAATATCAGCGGTATCACTACCAGAGCTGACAATCGGAAGAATTTCGTCGCTTGATAATTTAGCCGAAGGCGTTGGTTGCATTTGTTCCTGGTCGGTCAGGAATGAACGGAGAAAATCAGAATAGGTGTCGATATAATCGCTATAGTCTTTGATTTTGTCGATGATTGCGATGGCACTTGTAGCGGCAATTTCTTTGAATAATCGATTACAACTCAATAATAAATCCATCTGGTATGGATTAATCGGAAGATTGTGGTCGGCAAGAAAACGAATGAAGTCGCTCAATGCATCAGCAAGATCAAATGCTTTGGAAACTCCGGCACTTATTGCCGCGCCTTTGATTGTATTCAATGCCTGCGAAATTGGAACCACATCTATTGTTTCTTTTTGCGTTTCGGACTGTTCCAACACGTGTTCGATTGTGCTAACAGAACGAACAATTGCATATTTGAATTTTTCGAGCAATATTCCTTTGCTTTGCTGCTCGTCGGAAGATGTTTCGGATTTGGCTCTGGCTGGCTGCATCTTTTTAATTCTATGAGGTGCAGCAATCGATTGCAATTCGCTCGTAATTTCATTGATAATTGCAAATTCGGAATTCAGCAATTCGAGAATTTCAAAAGAGGAAAACTGAATGATTGAATAATAGAAATCATTAGCACGCAAGACAATATCAATATCGTTCGGGAGTAAGTCTAATCGTTTTTCTTTTGCAAGAGAAACTATTTTGAGCATTGCATCAGCAATAAGAACAGCATTGTCAACTGACAATTTCTTTACCGACAGTCTGATTTGATTAATAGAATTAGCCGCATTTGCCAAAAGTTCCGATATCCGATATTTTTCGTAATCAAGCAAACAGGTTTCGATAATGTCGCAATGGCGGCGGCACGCTTCCCTGAAATATTCAATATGTTGCTCAATATTACTCAAATTCGAGTTCTTTAATTAATTCAAATATCATTTCAGAATTTAAAAAATAATAATCTCTTTGCTGAATGTTAATCTTGCCATACAAAGAACTATCTATTGCTGAAAACGTGTTGTGAGCAAACGGAAAACGCACAAAATCAACTTCTATACCAAACCGAAAAGTCCCGTTGTTGAAAATAATAGTGCAAAACGTCTCGGAGTTTGCTTGAAAATCGCCCAATTGCTTTAGGTCAACTATCGGCAAGATAGTTCCTTCGTAAGCAATAAGTCCAGAAATCCATTTGGGAAAATTTTGGTTAGTGTACTTTTCTCTGTTCGGAATTACGATTTCAATAAACTTGCTATTAGCAACAAAGTTAATGTTTCCTATTTTAAAAGGAAGTAAAGTTATTTTTTTGTTTAAAATAGTTATAGGCGATTCTTCAAAATATTGATTTGTAGATGGTTCAGATTTGAAAAAATCATTATCAGTAAATCTTCTTTTATAATATTTAATTTTACGGACTGCCATTATATTTTCTCAGAAATATCAATCAAATCTTCAATAATACCATCAAGTTTTGCAAAATCGCTTTTTGCGTTCTCAGTATTTTTGAGAATATTACGAAAATCATCGACCACAGAATCAAACTTAGTCGAAATAGAAGCAAGACGTTCGTTGAATTTGGAGTATTCAAGAAGCATTTTGGCAATATCAGATTGGGTTGGAGTATTTTCCAGAACAATTTCAATAGTTTCAAGGTCGTTGCTGCAAGCATAAATTGCGTTGCGCGCTTCGGTAGCAAGATAGTAAAGCTGGTCCTGCGAATTAAGAAGATTTTCGGAAATTTTCTTAATTTCGTTCGATAATAATTCCATTTTGCTTGAGCTTAACTTTTCAGCAAAAATGGAAGAATTAACAGCAATAAGGTAAGTATGGTCTGATATTTTTTTCAGATTGTTTAATTCTGCAAATAATTTATCAAGTTTGTCGGTAAGTAGTTTTGCTTTGGTCTGAATAGTTATTGCTTTTTGTTTGACTTTTTCTTTTGCCGAATTATTGTCGAATTTAGAAGATATTTCGGCTGGAGTTTCCCATCGTGCAAGTTCGTTGGCTGTGGTAGCAAGTTGAGTGATTTTAACAGTCAGGCTGGTAATATGTTCAATAGAAGCATCGAAGGCAAGCTCGGCATTTGTCTTCAGTTGCCCGATTTTATCGGCAACGTCAAGCAAACGATTAATTTTAATTTCAATAAAATCCTGCAAATCAGATTTATCCTGTTGCAAATCGTAAATAGTTTTATTTATTCTGTTTAGCGATTTAACAAACTCATCGTTAGCAATTTCGCCTTTGAACGATTTTTCGATAATCTCGTTTTCAAATTCACGGCTTTTGCCCAAAGCAACGTAGTTAAGAAATTTGAGTAAGTGCTCTTCTTTCTCGTGCAATTTGTGAGCAAAATAGTCCGAAGCACGTACAGAATAAAAAACAAGCACTACCATTACAAGAATTGCAACAGCGAGAACCAATTTTAACCCATTTGCCCGCAAACCGGATGGCATAATTTTGGACTGTTGCGGGAACTCAGACAAAATCAGCAAATTCAATTTGCCTGAACATACGGCAGAGCGTCCCCAGTCATAGCTGCAAGTCTGAAAATCAATGCCTGTAAGTCGCAAACTATCAGCCCAAGCTAATGTGCTTTTGCGAGGCGAAGCCCCAAACGACAGAAGAACATTTTTTGTGAATGCATCATAATAAGTGATATTGTAATTTAGCTTAGAAATGTTGAAATCGATAAAGCCTGAAAGTTTGTTGAGAATGCCCATCATACCGAGAATTTTGCCCTGTCGGTTGATTAGCCGGCGGAATGTAACGGAATAAATATTATCGTTAATATTTTGCAAGATAGTGAAACTCTGACCTTTGAATATTTTTTCAATGAGCAGAGCAGCTGAACGATTTTTTTCCGGACTAATCAAATTAAGATTGAAATTTTCAGGGAGATTGTAGAAAGTGTGGTTTACAAGATACATATCGCCGGCTTCGCTTATTCGTTGAAATATAAGAAAATCGTTGCCAGAAACAGATTTTAATGATTGAAGGAAAGGGTGTATTCTGTTTTTTTCGTTACTGCTAAGATTAATATTGCCAAAGTACAGAGATGGAATGCTTTCGTAATACATTTTATCAAATGGGATATCCGGAAAAAGTCGCCATCCAGAGCCAAATTTTAAATTTTCGTCAATTGCATAAGCAGTTTTTTCGAAATTGACAGAAACATTTTGCTCTATATATTTGCAAAGCAATTCGGCTGTTTTGTCAATTTGTTGCGAAACTTTGGTCTGGTCGGAACTTTGGTTGTCCGGTAAATTGCTCGAAAGAGCATAAATCCCGATTGCAACAATAATTCCGAAAAGAAAGACGCCCCAAAAATTTGCTTTGAGAAGCGTTCGCATAAAGTATTTTTTTTCGTCGAAATTCAATTTAATTTCGCTCCGTATTTTATCAACAAACAATTAATCAAATATCTTGCCAAAAATCACAATCGAATAACCCGCTGTTTTTCAACGACTTACGATTTTACATTTTTTGTATTATTTAGAAACAATTAAAGGTAAATTATAATGATTTATTTTTAATTTTGTAAAAGAGGAATATCAAAATGGTGTTCGATGCAATTAGCAGCAGGGATTTGCATAGGTGCTTCAAGTGTTAAATTAGCAATTATCAACCGAACAAGCTCGGATGGTTTTGCTCTTCAAAATTGGGAAGTTCAATCGCATAATGGTACTTCGCAGAAAATAATTAAAGAGTTTTACGATAAGTATAATTTACACAAAATTCCGGTTACCTTCACTGGAAGAAAGTTCAGGTCAATTATCAATACAGCAAATATATCAGAACCCGAAGCAACAGAAATAGCTTATAGCAAATTATTCAGTGCAGGCAGATTTGATGCAATTGCTTCGCTCGGAAGCGAAACTTTCCTTGTTTACACTCTCGACCGTTACGGTAAAATCTCGGGTGTCATTACGAAAAATCAGTGTGCTTCCGGAACGGGCGAATTTTTCCTGCAACAAATAAAACGAATGAACCTTTCGCTCGACGAAATTAATAATATAACGAAAGATGCCAAACCTTTCAGAGTATCTGGACGCTGTTCGGTCTTCTGCAAGTCTGATTGCACTCACGCACTCAACAAAGGTGTGCCAAAAGCAGAGGTTGCTGCAGGTCTTTCGCAAATGATAGCAGAAAAAGCTCAGGAATTGTTCGAAAAGCAAAAAATTGAGCGAGTGTTGCTGCTGGGTGGAGTTACGCGCAATAGTGCTGTAATGAAATTTTTGCAAGCTAAATATCCAAATGCAGAAGTATCAGAGTATTCAGAAATATTCGAAGCCTTTGGTGCTGCCCTGTACGCTTCCGAGAACGAAATCGAACCTATTGCTGATTGCGAACAAATTTTCAGGCACAAAGAAAGTTCGTTTGCGTTTCTGCCACCACTCGAAAAGTATGCAGATAAAGTTCAATTCGAGCAAATTGCTGTTCGCAAAGCAAAAGATGGCGAGCGTTGTATCATAGGGCTGGATGTAGGCTCGACAACTACAAAAGCAGTAGCAATAAGTATCGAAACTAAGGAAATCCTTGCAAAATCTTATCTTTATACGTACGGCAATCCAATTGAAGCTTCCAAGAATTGCTACCGCGAGCTTCGGCAGCAATTGCCTGATAGAATTGAAATTATTGGGATTGGAACAACAGGTTCGGGACGTCATATTGCCGCTTTGCATGCCGAAACTGAGGCAGTAATCAACGAAATTACAGCACACTCTACAGCCGCTGTGCATTTCAACAAAGATGTGGACACAATATTCGAAATTGGCGGTCAAGATGCAAAATACACTTACATCGTCAATCGTGTGCCTGCAGACTATGCTATGAACGAAGCATGTTCGGCTGGCACCGGGTCGTTTCTGGAAGAAGCTGCAAACGAGAGTTTAAAAGTAGCTCTGCACGAGATAGAGCAGCTTGCGATGAATGCAGACAACCCACCAAATTTTAGCGACCAATGCGCCGCCTTTATCGGTTCGGACATCAAAACGGCTCAACAAGAGGGAATTTCGCGCGAGAATATTGTAGCAGGACTTGTATATTCCGTTTGTATGAATTACGCAAATCGTGTAAAAGGAAATCGCCCGGTAGGAAACAAGATTTTTATGCAAGGCGGGGTTTGCTATAATCGCGCCGTTCCGATTGCTATGGCAGCAATCACAGGCAAAGAAATTATTGTTCCACCGGAACCCGGTCTGATGGGAGCTTACGGAGTTGCTCTCGACGTCCTGAATAAAATAAATCTTGGTATTTACTCAGAAAAAAAATTCGATCTCGACGTTCTTATCAATCGTGAAGTAATCTACAAAAAGCCATTTATTTGCCGTGGTGGCAAAGAAAAATGCGATCTTAAATGCACAATAAACCTGATACAAATCGAGGATCGCACCTATCCATTTGGTGGTGCTTGCGATAAATATTACTCAATCAACCTTAAACGCGATGCAAACATTAGCAGATACGATTATGTTTCTTTGCGAAATCATTTGTTTTTTGAAAAGTATGCGCCAGAAAGCGATTTTCCTTCGGATGCAAAAACAATCGGAATTAACAACTCGTTTCTGACGCATTCGCTCTATCCGCTGTTTTACAACTTTTTCACTCAGTTAGGCTTTCGGGTTGTAATTCCGGAAAATCCAGACAAAAAAGGGTTCGAGCGGGAAATTTCATCGTTTTGTTTTCCTGCACAGCTTTCGCTTGGTTTGATGGAAGAATTGTTAAATCTCAAGCCCGACTATGTATTTCTTCCGGCTGTTTTCGAAATAAATGCTGGAGACCGGGAGCCGCAGAGACTTGATTTTAATTGCACCTGTGTATTTGTAAGTGGCGAGGCGTTTTATTTACGACAGGCTTTCAAAGATAGATTGCAAAATATTCCACTTCTGACAGAAAATTTCAATTTTGCTAACGGATTTGAGCGAGAATTCGATAAATTTTATAATATTGCTGTAAAAATTGGGGTTTCGGGCAAGGAAAAAGTTCGTTCAGCTCTCGAATACGCAATAGAAATGCAGCACCGCTGTCAGCAGGAAGCGTTTGAACTCGGTCGCAAAGCACTAAAAGAAATAGGGCAATCACCCGACAAATTCGGAGTGGTGCTTGTAGGTCGGCATTATAATTCATTCCCGGATTTTGCAAATAAAGGAATACCACAGAAATATGCTTCGCGTGGAATTTACGTATTGCCGTTCGATTTGTTTGACTGCTCCGAAGAAACAATCGACGACAATATGTTCTGGGAAGCAGGCAAAAGAATACTTCGGATTGGTAAGTTTATAAAAAAGCACAGGCAATTATTTGCAACTTATATTACTAATTTTTCCTGTGGTCCCGATTCGATGATTATCAGTTCGTTTCGGAACATAATGAAGGACAAGCCATCGCTAACACTCGAATTAGACAGCCATTCAGCCGACGCCGGTATAAACACACGTATTGATGCTTCGATTGATATTATCAACAACTATTTGAGAATAAATAAAAGTTCACAGCCCGAGCAAGTAAATTTAGCGCGAATTGAATTTGCCGAACCAGTTGCACGTTTTGTCAGGTCTTCGGGTGAAACAGTGCCGCTGAACGACCCAAGCGTAGAAATACTCATACCGTCGATGGGCGAGCTTTCGGCAAAATTATTTGCTGCTGCACTGCGATCGTTAGGTTTCCGTGCCAAAGCTCTGGAAGTGCCAACACCTGATGTATTGAAACTTGGCAGGGCAAATTGCACAGGCAAAGAATGCTTGCCGCTAATTATAATGGTTGGCTTGCTAATGGACTACATCGAAAATCACTGGGACGGTCGCACAAATCTTGCCTATTTCACTGTGCAAGGAGCAGGCAACTGCCGGCTTGGACAATATCCGGTGTTCATTCGTCAGTTGCTTGAACGGCGCGGCATCGAGAATGTAGCTCAGATGGTCTTGATGAACGAAGATGGTTTTGCCGGACTTGGCGAAAATTTTGCACTACGGGGAATTCAAGCAATTTTGGCGGCTGATGTTATCGAGGACATTAGAAATGCAATTCTGGCTAATGCAGAAAACCCTGACAGAGGAATAGAAATTTTTGAGAACGAATTCGATAATCTAATTCATCATTTTGAACAGAACCCAGAGCAGATTTACAGTCATCTCGAAAATTTTGCTTATGCCTTGAAGAGCAAAATTCCAGCAAGAATACCTATTGAAAAATCCCGTTATATTGCATTTGTTGGGGAAATATACGTCAGACGCGACCATTTTGCACACAAGTGGTTGAACGAGTATTTCGCGAAACGTGGATTTGTTTTGCTTCCTGCTCATATTTCCGAATGGATATTTTACGTTGATTATCTACTGCAAATAGATTTGCTCGAAAGCGAGAAATCGCTTCGCAAGAAGTTTGAGCGTCAAATACGGAATTTCTTCATGCGCGATGCAGAAAGAAAAATCAAGAAAACACTCGAAAAGAGCGGCTACTACAAGTTTCATCGCACCGAAATCGAACCGATTTTGAAACACAGCCGGCATCTGCTGCCATACGAATTCAAAGGCGAACCCGGTTTAACTCTCGGAATTGCTCTCAAAGACGGACTGGAAAAATATTGTGGAATAATCAATTTCGGACCATTCACCTGTATGCCCACCCGGTTTACAGAAGCAGTAGGATTACCTGAAATGAACACCAAAGGGAAATTGCGGGCAAAAACAGAATGCAATCAGGATGTTTCATTTGCAGGTACTTTCGATGGAATTGAGAACATCCCATTTTTGACAATAGAAACAGATGGAAATGTGTATTCACAAATAATCGAGGCACGACTCGAAACATTTGCACTTGCCGCAGAGAGAGTTGCCCAGGCACGAGAGCGTCGCACAAACGGGGTTCAAAATTTAAGTTTTCGGCAACGAGTTAGCAAATTTTTCGGTGATTAGTTGATGCACATATTCTGGCTTAATTAATTTCATACAGTTGTGATGACCAAGCGGACAGCGGCGGCCGCCGTGTTTGCTGCAAGGACGGCATTCGAGAGCTACTTCGAGAATTTTGTCGTTTTGGCGATACGGAAAGCAGCCAAACTGCCTGACAGTTGGACCAAAGAAGGCGAAAACGTCTGTTTCAACAGCATTAGCAATATGCAGTGGGCTACTATCGTTGCAAATTAGCAAATCCATTTCGGCAATCAGCGCAGCAGATTCAAGTAAATTTAGCTTACCTGCAAAATTATAAGCATTTTTATTTTGTGAATGAGAAATGATTTTTTCGCAAAGTTCGGTTTCTTGCTTGCTTCCAATGAAAAAAACATCGACATTATCGGAACGAAGTAAATTTGTCAGCTCGGCATAATATTCCGAAGACCATTTTTTTGTTTCCCAGACCGAACCGGGAGCAATTGCGATTTTTCTATTGTTATTATTACTATACTTTTGAATAATTTCTCTTGCTTTTAATACTTCCGATTCGGATAGAAAAATTTCTGTACTATCAGAAAAAGTATTATTGCTAAGCGGTTCGAGCAGTTTTAATACACGCAAACGGTTGTGCAATCCTTTTGGAAGTAGCACCTTATCTGTGGCAAATGGCAGACGTCTGTAACCAATACGGCGAACAATTCCCGAAAGTAGAAGAATAAAGGCACTTGTATATGAACTCTGCACCGAGATTCCGATGTCGTATTTTTCTTTGCGTAATTGATGAACGATACGAAAGAAGGAATAAATTTTTCTGGCAAAACCGCTTTTTTTGTCGAAAGTGTGTATATTATCAATATAAGGATTGTATTTAAGAATTATCGAGGATTGAGGAATTACAAGCGTATCAATTTGAGCTTTTGGGAAAACTTCACGCAAAGCACGGAAAATCGGTGTCGTCATAATAAGGTCGCCGATGAAAGCAGTTTGAATAACCAGAATTTTCATATTACTCATTTAAAATTTCGTAATACAGATTAATATTTGATTCGACAGTCTTATTAATGTCGAAATCTTTTACAAGATCGAGCGCACGGGCACCAAATCGGTAGCGCAGTTCGGCATTTTCTGCAAGCAGGCGAAAACGTTCAGCAAGTTCATTAGGATTGTTGGGAGGCACAAGAAAGCCATTTTCACCATCACGCACAATTTCGGGAATACCTCCGACAGCAGTTGCAACAACCGGCAAACCCACAGACATTGCATCGAGCAAAGATGTGCCCAGCCCTTCTTTTTTGGAAACGAGAGTAAAAATGTCGAAAGCTTTCAGATAATCGCCGATGATTGTTTGGTACCCTTCGAAATAGAAATTATTCAGGGATCGTTTCGCTGCAAGGTCTTTCATCTGTTCAAAAAGTTCACCGTTGCCAACGGCAACAAACGCGACAGGTTCATTTTTAAGCAAAGTAGCTGCTTCGAGCAAAAGTGGATAATTTTTGTGTCGGGCAAAAGCTGCAACAGTGCCGATAATTATTTTGCCCGGAAACTTTTTGCGAATAGCCGAACCGTCTGAATTAGAAAATTTATTTAAATTTATTCCGCTTCGGATAGTAATAAGGCGATTTTCCGGGAAGCCGCAATCAAGAAGGACATTCCGAATGGCATCGGAAATACATATTATTTTAGCAACCCGCTTATTGAGATATTTCCAGCGGTTGAAAACGGTTAGTTTTACGGGAAAATCAACACGACGCGAAGCAACAATTTTTACATCAGAATTGAAAAAAGTTGAAAGAACAGCAATGCTCAGACTGTGCGAGCAGTGGCAGTGCAGAATATTGTAGCCATTATCTTTTGCAATACGAGCAATTTTTCGAGCCGAAAAAACATCTAATTCATTACGCAATGGAAGTTCGCACAATGGATAGTCTAAATTTTTCAATTTTTCTGAGAAAGCAGAAGCAAACGCAACGCATATATTTGTTGAAAAGCCCTTTTTTAGCATTGCCTCGTAGAGATAAAGGGCTTGCTGCTGCCCACCGCGCCAGGTGCGACCGGAGTCGATATGTAGCACACGAGGTGTCATTTGCTTTGCTTTTCGATAATTTTTAAATATTTGAGGGCAACTCCGAAAGCAGAGATAAAGGAAAGAACAAGCCCCTTGTACCCATCCAAAAATCCTCTATCGAGAAAATACATTTTACAGAATTTAGCAAAGAAGCTCAGGAATGGCTTGCAAATACTGAATTTTTTCGCTGTGCTTTGGTCTGCGGCAATATCGGTGTAGAAATCTATTTTTTGCAAATGAGATTTTATCGTTGGATAAGTGTAATGATAGATTGGTTCGTAGATTGTGCCGATTGGGCAATTGCCAACAACGCTTTCGTGAAGTGGCTTCTCGTTGAAATTAGCTTGCTTGCGATTGAATAGACGCTTTGGAAAGTCGCGTTGCCAACCGCAATATTTAATCATTTTGCCCAAGTAAAAGGAATTTCGCTTAATTCGGTAGAGAAAGAACTCCGGATTTTGCAAAATTTGCTGGATACGATGCCGTAACTCGTCTGATACAACTTCATCTGCATCAATTGAAAAAATCCAGTCGTTTGTGGCAAGCTCGGTAGCCCGGCGTTTGGCAAGCCCAAAGCCTTCCCATTTTTCAAGACGAAAGACTTTTGCACCGAGAGATTGAGCAATTTCGCAGGTGCGGTCGGTCGAGCCAGTATCGAGCAGAATTATTTCATCGGCGAAGTTGAGCGAACTCAAACACCGAGAAATATTATTCTCTTCGTTCTTTGCAATTATTACAGCAGAAAGATTGAGCATAGTATTACATCAAACTTATCTTATTTTTATTTGCATCTGCTTTTTGCTGAACAATTTCGTAGTGCAAGTCTGCAATTTTGCGAGCAAGACTATCCCAAGATGCAATAGATTTATATGTTTGGATATTTTTGCGATATTTTTCGAGCAAATTCTGCTGGAACGCAGTTTTGATAGCCTCAGCTAAAAGCAAAGCATCAGGTTTTGCAACGAGATAGCCTGTATCGTGAGGTTCTACTGCTTCGCGTAAACTACCGACATTTGTAGCGATAACGGGCAAATCAAAATGGTAAGCAATAGCAACAATTCCACTTTGAGTAGCCGAGCGATAAGGAAGTACGCACGCATCAGCAGCCGAAAAGCAAAGAGGTACTTCACTATCAGAAATATAGCGAACGTGTTTTGTGATACGATTTCCCACTCCGTGCAGTTTTATGAGCCGTTCATATTTATCGAAGTTGCCATAGGGTTCCCCAGCAACGAGCAGATGATAATCTTCGGGCAAATATTTCAACGCTTCGATAAGTATATCGAGCCCTTTGTAGTCGCGAATAAAGCCGAAAAACAGCAAAATCTTTTTATCGAAAGGTAGAAATAGCTTATCCTGTGCAATTTTCTGAGGAACTTTTTCACCAAAGTGGTCGTAAAGCGGGTGAATATGTTCGATATATTTTGCATCTGGCTTGAATTCTAAAAGGTCGTCTTTCACAGTTTCGCTCATTACAACAAAAGCATCGTTGTATTTAAGGAAATATTTTGTCAATTTAATATCGCCGGGACGTTTTTCGTGTGGCTTGACGTTGTCGAGAATAGAAATTTTGGTGATTTTTTCGGGCAAATACTTGCAAACAGTTCCAAGAGAAGGTGCGAAGAATGGCATCCAATATTTAGTAAGGAGCAAATTAGGTTCGTAGCGGCGTATTTTTTGAGCCGAGCGAAGATAGCTCATTGGATTGATTGTGTCGAGGATACGTTCGGCAATAAGTCTATCGACTTTATCAGAAGGCGAAACAAGTTGTGTTTGACCTGGAAATAATACTGATGGATACTGCCGTGAGAAAGTATAGGCTTTGACTTCTGCAAATTTTTCAAATGCCCGGAAAAGCGCAGCATTGAATTGGGCAATACCACCACGAAAAGGATAAAATGTCGAAAGATACGCTATTCTCATATAAAAGCAATTAATTATTATAAATTTCGTTTTTTGATATTTAAATTTAACTAATTTATTAAAAATATCCGATTAAAAATAATGGCAGATGAAATTATCACACAAGCGGAACGAAGCGGTCTTGGGAAGGCTGATTTTTACTATTGGCGGTATCAATATGAATTAGGCAGGGATATTATTGTGCCATATTTTCAAAACAACATCTGCGAAATAAAGGACAAAAAAATTGTCGAGATTGGCTCTGCCGAGGGCGGTGTGCTTCATTCATTTGTCCGGGCTGGCGCCAGCTATGGTTTAGGCACTGATATTGCTGAAAACAGATTGGAAAGCGGAAGAAAAGTTTCTGCGGCTACTCAATTAAATGTAGAATTCACTTCTCATAATATTATTACCGATGAAATTCCTCAGAAATGGCAAAACTACTTCGATATTGTTATTTTGCGGGATGTCATTGAACATTTGCCCGAACCCGAACTTGCAATTCTTAAAATCCGGGAACTATTGCGTGATGAAGGATTTCTCTACGTTACCTTTCCGCCTTACCGTTCGCCTTATGGTGGACACCAACATACGCTTGCCGGCAATTTTCTGACAAAATTGCCGTATATTCATTTATTCCCGGACTTTATTTTCCGAAAAATGATAAGCTCCGGAAGGCAAATAGACCAGGAGGAAACGTTAAGATTACGCAAAATCAGGCTTTCTTCGAAAAAATTCAAAGAATGCGTATATTCTGCTGGCTACAAGATAGCTAAGGAAGCCTATTTTTTGTTGCGTCCCGTATTCAAAAAGAAGTTCGGATTGCCGACCGTGAAAATCGGGGCAATTGGTAAGATACCGTTTTTGGGAGATTTTCTGTCGCTTGAATGTATGTATGTTTTGAAGAAATAGATTTGGTATAAAATTTGCCATAATTATCGATAAATGAAAGGGAAAAATATGTTGATAAATTTGAACAAATACAATATTGCACGCTTTGCTGTTGTCTCGCCTGAGGTTAGAATTGCGGATGTCCCGTTCAATGTAGAAAAAATCAAGGAAGCAGTAGAAACAGGTTTAGAAAACAAGTGTAATTTTTATTTATTCCCTGAATTGTCGATAACGGGATATTCCTGCGGTGATTTGTTTTTTCAGGACAGCTTGAATCGGGCTGTCGAGCAAGGGCTGTTGGATTTGCAGAAATTCACTCAGCAACAAGCCGTTACAATTGTGGTTGGTGCACCTTTGCGTTCGCTCGGAAAAATGTTCAACTGTGCTGTTTTTATTTCAAATGGGCAAATTCTGGGGGTTATTCCTAAAACATTTATTCCGAATTACGATGAATATTACGAAGAACGCTGGTTTTCCGGCGATGGAGACAGGAACTGCTCAATTATTGAAATTAATAGAATGGAAATTCCATTTGGAGCGGACTTGGTATTCGAAGCAAAGGATTTTCCATTACTTCGCATAGGTATAGAAATATGTGAGGATTTGTGGTCGGTAGTGCCACCGAGTTCGGATTTGGCTCTTGCTGGTGCAAATGTGTTGCTAAATTTGTCGGCGAGCAGTGAGTATCTTGGGAAGGCAGAATACAGGAGAAATCTGGTAGTATCGCAATCTGCACGTTGCCACGCTGCTTATCTTTATTCGTCGGCGGGACCGGGCGAAAGCTCAACCGATTTTATTATGTCCGGGCACTGCATAATTGCAGAAAATGGGAGAGCATTGGAAGAAAGCCGTCGATTTTCTTTTAATACACAAATGATTATTTCCGATGTGGATATTGAAAAGCTTAATTCAGAACGTTTGAAAAACAGTTCATTTGCAACGGGACGCACACAAAAACAGTATAAAACAATTGGATTTGAGTTTGGAACAGTATCCGCAACAAAACTATTGCGACATATTCCAAAGTTGCCGTTTGTTCCTCGTTCTTATCAGCAGAAAAAAGAAGTGTGCGAAGAAATATTAAACATACAAATTACTGCTCTTTCGAAACGTTTAAAGCATATTGGAATACAGACTGTTGTGCTGGGCGTTTCCGGCGGGCTGGATTCAACTCTTGCGTTGATTGTATGTGCCAAAACTTTTGAAAGACTTGGATTAAACAAAAACGGTATTCTGGCGGTCTCTATGCCTTGCTTTGGGACTTCGAGCCGAACAAAGATAAATGCACAGAAATTATCAGAGGCGCTTGGAGTTAGTTTTAGAGAAATTGATATTACAGACACTGTCAGGTCGCATTTTAAAGATATATCGCACAATGAACATCAAACTGATATAGTTTTCGAGAATGCACAGGCACGAATAAGAACTTTAATATTAATGGATTTAGCAAACAAGCTGAATGGTATTGTCATCGGAACAGGCGATTTATCGGAAGCTGCATTGGGATGGAGCACATACAACGGCGACCATATGTCTATGTATAACGTTAATTCGGGAGTTCCAAAAACACTTGTGATGTATTTGATTGACTGGGCAAAAGACAATTTGTTTGCGGGAGAGGTGTCGCAAATACTTGGGAACATTATGGAAACTCCGATTTCGCCGGAACTATTGCCCGCAAGTGAGGACGAACTTGTTCAGCAGACTGAAAAAATTATAGGTCCGTATTTGCTACACGATTTTTTCCTATATTATTTTGCCCGATTTGGTTATTCGCCAACAAAGATTATGATGATGGCAAAAGTAGCATTTGGCGAAAAGTTTAAAAATTATGAAATCAAAGATAGTATGAAAAAATTTATTACACGGTTTTTCGTAAATCAATATAAACGTTCGTGTATTCCTGATGGAGTAAAAGTAGGAACAGTTGCCCTGTCTCCACGCGGAGATTGGAGGATGCCGAGCGACGCAGTGATGGAAATCTGGCTTTCAGAGATAGATAGGTTCGAGCTATGAGCGATTTTTTCGATATAAATAATCCGCTATTGATAGTAATAGCAGACGACCACGAGATAGTCCGTGCGGGGCTTAAACGTTTGCTGAATATCGAAAAATCTTTCAGAATAATTGATGAAGCACGTAATGGCGAAGAAGCAGTGGAGCTTGCGAGCTACCACAAGCCAAATGTAATGCTGCTCGATATTCTGATGCCAGTAATGACAGGAATTGAGGCATTGCCGATGATTAAGAAAATGTCGCCATACACAATGGTTGTGATGCTTACTGCTTTCGAGGACTCATTGCATATAGAGCAAGCAATTGAAGCCGGAGCGGACGGGTATTTATCAAAAGATATTTCATCTGCTGATTTGATAGATGCAATAAAAAAAGTCGTGTTGGGCGAAAGAGTATTCAGCAAGTCCATTCTGAATATGATGCAACATAAGTTATTCAAATCCCAGACAGAAGCCAATACAGTTTCTATTACCAAACGAGAGCAGGAAGTGTTGAATCTGATTGCTGAAGGCAAGACCAACGCAGAAATTGCAGAAATACTATTTTTAAGCGTTCGCACTGTAGAATCGCACCGTTATAATTTAATGCAGAAGCTTCAATGCTCGAACACTGCAAGTTTGATTCGTTATGCCATTAAGAACAGAATTGCCAACGTTTAGTTTTTAATGAATTAATATAAAAAAACAGGCTGCACTTTTGGAAAAAGGCAGCCTGAATAATTATTATTTTGATAGATTATGCTGTTTTTCTCTTAAATATACTTTTAATTTTTCCGAATATTGCTTTCCCGAATGCGTTATTTAGATAATCAGCAGCCGGAATAACATAGATAGTTAGAATAGTCGAGACTAGCAATCCACCTAAGGATACAATACCGAGTGGCATACGCAATTCTTTACCGAAATCGCCAATTCCAAGAGCCATAGGAAGCATACCCAGAATAATTGCAGCAGAAGCCATAATCTGTGGTTTTAGTTTTGTCGGGGCAGCTTCGACTAATGCATCGCGGTGGCTCATACCGTTGCGAACTAATTGGTTTGAGTAGTCGAGTAAGAGAATTGCGTTATTAACCACAATTCCCACAAGCATTATTATTGCCATCATCGAAATTGTGTTCATAGTTGCACCAGTGATAAATAGAATTCCGAGCACACCGATAAAGGACAATGGCAGAGTACTCATAATGATAAGCGGTTGGACTAGATCTTCGAGCAATGCAGCAAGCAACATATAAGTAAGCACAATTGCGATAATAAATGCACGCAACATTTCTGCAACGGTTTCCTTCATCATCTCGGCACTGCCACCCCATTTGTAGTAATAGCCGGCAGGCATTTCAATTTTAGCAAGGCGTTTTTCTATTTCATCGGTAACCTGACCTAACGGAACGCCAGCAGCAGGCGAACCTGTAAACTTAATCGTTGTTAGCTTATCGCGGTGCAATATTTTAGCAAAACCTTTGGTGAAGCGAACTTCGCCCAACTGCGATAGACGGTATGACCCGTTTGGAGTTGCAACCGGGATATTTCCGACTTTTTCGGGTGTGTTGTACGCGTCGTCAAAAAGTTTCACTTTAATATCATATTCTTCGCCTTTTTCTCTGTATGTTGTAGCAACAAGCCCTTCCATAGAAGCGCGGAGTGTCATTGCCACATCCATTACAGTAATACCTGCTTCCTCTATTTTATCCCGATATGGATAAACTGTAATTTCGGGTTTGCCAGAACGTGAAGAATTATCGAAGTTTATAAGCCCGGGTACTGTTGATATTTCATTTACTACTTGAGTTTTCAGCCGTTCAAGCACAAGAGCATCATCACCCATCAAATAAAATTCAACAGGAGCACCAAGACCACCAACGTTATTTGCGTAATCAACTTTTATTTTTGCATTCGGTATATCGGAAAGCAAGTTTGTAAATTCAGTAATGTATTCTTGAAGCATAGTTTCGCGTTTGTTTGCGTCTGTAACAGTTATATCCATCATAGCAAGGTTTGTATTTTTGTCGAGTTCGCTTTGCTTGCCCAGGCTTGTAACAATTTTGACAACATCCGGATATTGGCTTATACGTCGTTCAATTTCTGCCATTACGATAGCCGTTTCATCAATATTATAACCATCAGGTAATTCTACGTTTATTCTAACCTGCGAATCGTCGATTCGGGGGAAGTTTTCGAAACCAATAGAAGGACCTAAAACAATAAAGCTAAGAATAAGCAGAGCAAACGAACCGAAGGCAACAAGCGAAGCATAGAGCTTTCGGCTTAGAACCCACGCAAGAGTGCGTTTATAGAATTGTTCCACTTTAGACCAATATCTTTCTATGGCAGCACCAATTTTCCCGACTTTTATCTCTTTCGGCAGCAGCAAAGAAGCAAGCATCGGAGTTACTGTAAACGAAACCAACAAAGAGAACAAAGTTGCATAAGTAACTGTCAGAGCAAATTCACGGAAGAAGAGCCCAACCATAGAAGTCATTTGTGCAATCGGAAGGAATACAACGAGGTTTGTAAGTGTAGCAGCAAGGACAGCAACGACGACTTCATCAGTTCCTTTGGCAGCTGCTTCTTTGTTGTCGGAGCCAAGTTCTTCTTTATGTCTGAAAATGTTCTCAATAACAACAATTGAGTTCGAAACAAGCACGCCGACCGATACCGATAGCCCCATAAGTGTCATCGTATTCAATGAAAAGCCCGAAACCTGCATTAAGAAGAAAGTCGAGACAATGGAAATAGGCATTGCAAGAGCAACTATAAATGTTGTTCTAATATCGTGCAAAAAGAACAGTAGTACTAATCCTGTTAGCAATACACCCATATATATATTGGAAAGAGCGTCGCTGACGGAGCTTTTAATAAACTCAGAGCGGTCCAGGGCGATGTCTAATTTCATCCCTTTTGGCAATGTTTTTTCGATTTGTGGCAATGATTTGCGTATTGCATTTGCTACGTTAACAACGTTTCCTTCGGGTGATTTAATTATACCGATGTTTATAACATTATCGAGACGTTCTTTAGATTTATTATCGAAGAATACAGCACGTTCGCGGACATCTTTTCCTTCGTCGAAGACCTCAGCAAGCTGCCCGATTTTTTTTAGTCCACCGCTTGTAGGAACTTGTAGTTCTTTAATTTGTTCAGGAGAAGAATACTGCCCTTGCATACGAACAGTGTATTCCTGCCCTTGCAGTTTAAAATATCCTGCCGGAATATCTATATTGTGAGCTTTTAATACTTGAATAAGCTGAGGCAGAGAAATATTGTTTTCGTAAACAGTGCGATTGTCGAGTTTCACTTGAATTTCGCGTTCCTGCCCGCCGGTGATGGTAACATTCGCTACACCTTCGATTTGCGAGAAGCGATCGCGAAGCACTCTATCGGCGTAAAAATAAAGTTGTCGAGGATCGGTTTGCTCACCTGATAGGATAACATTGACAACCGGGAAAGCCTGCAAGTCCACTTTCTGAATAACAGGCAATTTAGCATCTGTTGGAAGTTCGCTCAGAATAGCATCGACCTTATCTTTCACTTCCTGATTGGCAATGTCTATGTCTTTATCGAGTTCAAACTGAATAATGGAAATAGAAACGCCTTCGAGCGAATAGGAATCGATTACTTTAATTTTTGAGACTGTCGAGACTGCATCTTCGATTTTCTTTGTAATTTGTGTTTCAATTTCTTTCGGACCGGCACCCGGATACACTGTTGAGATGGTAACGAAAGGTATTTCAACATCGGGCATCTGGTTGAGAGTAAGGCTGAAATACGCCAATCCGCCGAATAACACGAATACGATGATTAGCATACTCATCATTATTGGTCGATTGACAGATATATGAGCAATTTTCATATTTTCACCTCTAATTTACGATTTTAACTTTACTACCATTGCGGAGAAGGAAAATACCTTCTGTAATCAGATGATCTCCGGGGTTCAACCCTTCGGTAATTTCAATATCGATACTACTTTCGATACCGGTTTTCACTGCCTGCTTGTAAGCTTTGCCATCTTTTTCAACAAATACATATTTATCGTCTCCGTCGAAAACTATATAGCGGCGAGAAACAACAATTGCATTGCTTTTTTTGTAAGCATTAATGCGAATATCCGCGGTAACTCCACTGCGAATTTTGCCGTGTGCATTATCGAATACAATTTCCACACCATAGGCATTATGTTTAGGATCAATAGATAAATCAACAACAGCCACCTTGCCAGTAAAAGCATCACCATTAAGTTTCATTGTCGCATCCATTCCGGGCTTAATGTATTGCACTTCAATTGGTGAAGCCCAAACTTTAGCCTTAACTTTATTCAGTTGAGCAACAGTGAATAAATTATCGCCTGCTTTCACCTTATCACCTTCTTTTACAAGCATTTGTGTGATTGTGCCGCTAATCGGAGATTCTATATTAATAAGTTTGTATATAGATTCCCAATTGCGTTTCGCAACTAAATACTGAGCTTCGGCATTATCGAAATTCTGTTGTGAAGTTTCGCCTGCAGCGAGCAATTGCTTCATACGTTCATAAAGCTTCTTAGCATTTTCGTAGCTCACCTTTGCTTGTTCGTATTGAATACGAGGATTGTCCTTTGGAAATTCTACAATTACTTGTCCCTCGCGGACACGAGAACCGACTTTGGCGTTTATTCTTACTATTTTATCTTCGAGAGCAGCCTGCTGCATAGTTTCTTTAATTCCTGATATTTTGGCTAAGAAGCTAAGGTCTTTTTCGAATCCACGTTCGCCAATTGTAGTAATACGAACCGGGACGCCAGCTTCGGCGCGAATTTGTTCGATACTTTTGCCTGGTTTCACTTTCTTTTGGCAGGCAGAAAAGGACAGTGCAAGAATAAGTCCCAGTAGTAATGTTTTAGATAAATTAAAATTTTTCATAATTTATAAAACTCCTTGAATTATTAATTTTCATCAATATATTTCGAATAAATTGTGAAATATTTAGAGCTAATGTTTCCAAGCAAAGCTTCGAGTTCGTTCTTTGCGATAGTCCAGTCGTAGTATGATTGCAACAGGTTAGTTTTTGCCTGACGAAGAGCAAGGTCTGCATTCTCGATTTCAAGTTGGCTGCCTGTTCCTTCGCGATAGCGGGTGGTTGCGATTTCGTAGCCACGTTCCGCAAGTTTCACATTGCGTTCCTGAGCTTCAATGTTGGACTTAATACGAGCTAAGTCGTTAATTTTGGATTTCACCTGTATGGAAATCGCCTGACGAAGCTGCATAATCTGGTAGTCGGTTTTTTCAACATCTATCATGCTTTGCTGAACTTTGTTTGTTGTTCGCATACCGTTGAATAAGTTAATGCTAAAACTTAGACCAACAATAGCACTTCTGTAATTATTAAAATTCAAATTGTCAGATGAACCATTAAATGAATAGTTTCCAAAAGCTACGAGCGAGGGCCAATATTCAGAACGGCTGACTTCGACAAATGCATTATTCACTCTGCGAAGGTTTTCCAGAGTAAGCAAATCATAGTTGCTCTTCATTGCTTGTTCAATTGCAGATTGCTCGGGAAGGACGTCGCTATTGTCGTAGTCAATTTCGCCTTCGACGTCAATTTCCTGCGATTGCGGGATTGCCATCGATATTTTGAGACCTTCTTTTGCAAGTTTCAAAGCATTTTCCATTTGAAGCACCGCGGGACGAATGTTTTCGACACGAACTTCGGCAGTAAGTGCATCGAATTCCGAAACAAGTCCTTGCTGACGAAGTGCCTTGACATTCGACAAATTGCGTTGAGCATTCTCAAAGCTTTCGCGGGTAATCTCTAATAATTTTTTAGTAAGAATTACGGAATAGAAATTTTTCTTAATCTCTGTAATTTTAGATACAATACTCGATTTCAAAGCTACTTTCGAAGTTTGAAGATATGTTCCGGATGCTCCGATACCTTCAAAAACTGTCGAGTTAAAAAGAATTTGAGAAACCTGTATTTTTGTTTCGTAAGAGTTCGCCTGAGAAAACGATTGAAGTTTAGTCTTCATTGGAAGAAATTTTGAATTATCGCGCGGCAATAATCCTTCGTCAAACAAAACGCCATAGGTAGCATTTGTAAGCATTGAACGGAAATCCGGGAATGCCATTTTCGGTTTTTCGACAAAATGATTGAACCCGGCTGATAAATCAACCGAGGGCATAGCATAGCCGTATGCTTCGCGGACAGCCGCACGAGCTTTCTCGATTTCTAAAACTGCTTGCTTTATGTCGTAGTTGTTCTCCAATCCTGTTCGGATAGCGTCTTCGAGCGTATAGACTTTCACTTGAGCGGAAGCAGCCAGCGAGCAAAAAGCTAAAATGGTTATAAAAATAATTTTTTTCATCAACTTTCTTGAAAATTTATTGGACATAATTTATTGCGATAATCAGAATACTTCTGACGAGCAGAATCAGTGAGCACACCTCTAAAAATAACACTGAAAATAGTTTCCAAAATTTCTTTTGGAGAAGCTTGCAGACGCATAATCATAGTTGGGGTAACAAGGTTTTGCACAAGAGTAAGATGCATATGAAAGAGGACTTCAGCATTTACATCAGATCGAAAGAGACCTTGTTCGACACCGATTTTGAAAATACGGGAAAAGTTCCTTTCAATCACTTTTTGTCGGAACTGATAGATTTTGTCCCAGAGGTGCGGAGTATATTTTTGCAAATCGTCGAAGAATTCGCGGGTAAATTTAATCGCCGAGTCGGCATCTAATTGCCATATTTTATTAATTTCTTCGATCAGGTTAGCCTGAGGATTTTGTTCGACGTATTCGATAATGTTTTCAACAAACGACTTGGTTCGTTCCAGTTCTAAATCAATGATTGATTCGAACAATTCCTCTTTTGTCCGGAAATGTTCGTAGAGAGTGCGTTTACTAATACCAATTTTTTGAGATAATTCGTCTGTGCGAACATTCCGGTACCCAAGACGAGCAAATTCTTCGCGAGCAATTTTGAGTATTTTATCTTTTACTTCCAACACAAACTCCGAAAACTTAAAAAACGAAATTGGTTTTTTTGACGCACAAAAATAGAAAATATTTCGGAGAAAATACGTATATTTTTTATGTAAGTTTCAATTATTTTTAAAAGATTGGTGGAAAAGCAATACAGCAGAGAAAAAAAATTTTTGGAAGAAAATAAAAAATGAGTTAATTTTGTAATTCAAGACGCTACGGAGGATTCGCATAATGGTATTGCAGCGGTCTTGAAAACCGCCGGGCGCAAGCCTGTGGGGGTTCGAGTCCCTCATCCTCCGCAAATACGGGGAAAGATTTCTATTTTGATTTTGAACTAATTCAACTATATCAGCGAAGAACTTTTTTTACAAGTGAAGTAGTAACTTCTGTATTTTCAGACTTGCTGAAATATATATTATTTCTATCGATACCCATTTCGGTAAGCCATTTGCTCCAAACTTTTTTCAATAAATCGAACTCATTCCAGAAATCATTTGGAGCAATTTCTAAAACGCAGACTTTCAAATTCGGGAATTGCTTATTTAGAGGAATCAAGCCCCAATCTTCCTTGTCGAATTTTTCTTCCCAATTTTTATTTCGGAGTTCGGACAAAAATTGCATATCGGGTCGGCGATTTGTTTGCTTAATATTTTCCTTGTAATTCTCGAAATACAAATAACCATCAGTTATTATAAAAAGATAATTAATTGAATTATCATCATCTGAAATCAAATTATCCAAATCTTCACTGAAAAATTTCCAAATATCAGCACCGTGGTAATCCTTCGAATTATCGCTAAATTTTGCTGCGTTATACAGATTATCGAGTTCAGTGGAAAGTTGTTTTGGAAAGTCTTGAAGAATGAATTTAGCATTATTGGCATCTTTGCGAGCAAAATCAAATTGCAGAATGTTCTCGAAGTGTTGTTTATCGTAGGGAATATTTTTCTGGTAGGCAATTCTAACAGAGAATTTATCGCTTATTCGGTTAAATTCTTTGTCGTAGGCAACAATTGTATCTTTTATTGAATTCAAGTAAGTCTGGATAATTGCATTAATTGTAGATTTATCTCTGGCTATTTGGTTTTCGAGCAAAATTCTATCGGACAAATCGAGCAAAATAATGACATTGCGAGAGACGGGCTTTTTTTCGAGTTCAGATTTATTGCCACAAGAAGAAATTAATATAAGCAAGAGGAGCAAAGAAGCAACATTTTTCATAATTTACCTATTGATACAAATTGTAAATATTTGTAAATTGTTTATCTGATTCCTTCAAAAATTCATCATATTCTAATTTGCATTGGGAAAGGAGTTCAGATTTACTTTTATTATATTTTTTTTCGAAAGAACTATTGAAGAAGTTAGTTATCCAGGAAGTCCAGCCATCATAGAAATAGAATATACGGACGTCGAGCTGTTCTTTTGGCAAAAGTTTCAGACTTTTTGGAATAGCATCTTTTTTATTAAAAAGGCGTTGTAGTTCTTCTTTTTCTGCGATTAGTTCTTCGGCTTTGCGCTTTCGGTTCATTTCCTTTTCACGCAATTTGGCAACTTGTTCGAGGAATGGATTTTTGGATTTTTCTTCAATATACTCGAGAATTTTATATTTAAAATGAAGAACTATGGATAAAATAATTACGGGCACTGGACCGATAAAAATCACAATCCAAAAATTTGTGTCTGCCAGAAGCGAAGGCGAAGGAAGTCCAAGAAGTTCATTTGCCTGAGCAATTCGTGTATGAGTTGAGTAAGCAATAATAAAATCTAACGCAAATGTAAGCAAAACAATAGGAATAATAGCGAATATTTTGCTTTTTTTCTCTGAACGCCATAGCATATCAAAAACAAACCCCAAAGCAATTGGAACGATTGAAATAATGCAAGCCAACCAATAGTTTTCTAATAGGACAAGGAATTCACTAATTGGAGGAATTATTTTTGTCGAAGGGGGCGCAAACAAATGCATAAAGAAAATGCTGTAAACCAAAACCAAGACTATCACAAGTAGCCAGCTGATAACTTGCAAAGTTCGATAAAATCGTGGATTGAAAGTAAGTTTTTTGTTTTCGAGGTCGTATTTGCGAGCTTTTTCTTCAGTTTCGATTTTCTCACGACGGTATTTTTCTTCATCTTGGCGGACATCCGTGATTTTGTCGTCGAGTTGCTTGATTTTATTGAGCAGATTTTCTTTTTCATTTTCAATAACATTGTTCAGAGGGTTTGGTTGCACAATAAACTGAGGTTCGACGATAATTTGCTTATATATTTGTTCGAAAAATGTCCGCAACATTTCGGGATTGCCGTGGTGTGTTTCTGCTTTTTCCGAACCTAATTGAGTAAAGAAATCTTTCATAAAATCTAATTAGTAGTTATACAAAGGTGATAATTACTTACAACAAATATAACAAAGAGATAGATAATTCCAAAAATAATATTGGAGAAGTAGGAACACTTGAAAGGAAGGGGCAAAATAGAAGAAACTAATATAGTACAATTAAGAGATTCACGTCTCCAGCTCCAAGCAAATTTACGCCATTTGTCGCGATACTAATATAGTACAATTCAGAGGCATTTATGGGATTATCATTTAAATTAATTGTGTCGTTGTCGCGATACTAATATAGTACAATTCAGAGATGGCAATTTATGATTTATACATCTTATTTTGGGAACATGTCGCGATACTAATATAGTACAATTCAGAGGCGGTTATTCCAATACAGGTGAAGCTACCATTATGTCGCGATACTAATATAGTACAATTCAGAGGGATAAGCCTTTTAACCACTCGCACGGCCGGTATCTGTCGCGATACTAATATAGTACAATTCAGAGGTTGGCGACTACATAGTAGAAGCCAGCCACCATAGTCGCGATACTAATATAGTACAATTCAGAGTTTAACTTTCTTTCGAGGTCTTTATGACTATATCTGTCGCGATACTAATATAGTACAATTCAGAGTCAGACACTGTATGGTTAATGGATAAAATTATTGAAGTCGCGATACTAATATAGTACAATTCAGAGCTATGTTACATGAGGACACTGTATTTACAGATATTGGTCGCGATACTAATATAGTACAATTCAGAGCAATTGAAGACATAGAATTATTTGAAGACATCAAGGGTCGCGATACTAATATAGTACAATTCAGAGAATACTACTCTTGGCGTTGCAGACCCTTGCGAGGTCGCGATACTAATATAGTACAATTCAGAGTTCGCCTTCCCCGTTTATCACTAACATATTGATATTAGTCGCGATACTAATATAGTACAATTCAGAGTGCAAAAAAAACGCATACACACAGCGAATTTAGTCGCGATACTAATATAGTACAATTCAGAGGATTTTCGAAATCCAAGATTGCAAGCCTTATAGGAGTCGCGATACTAATATAGTACAATTCAGAGCCAATATCAAAGAAAGAAGTAAAATTGATACTAGTCGCGATACTAATATAGTACAATTCAGAGCCAATATCAAAGAAAGAAGTAAAATTGATACTAGTCGCGATACTAATATAGTACAATTCAGAGCTCTATGCGAGGATGTGGACAATAGCGAGGAAGGAGCAGTCGCGATACTAATATAGTACAATTCAGAGATATCTGAAGTTTGGATATAATCCCCTCGCACGGCGTCGCGATACTAATATAGTACAATTCAGAGTTTCCGCCTTATCCAAAGGCGGTTCTTTGCCTGGTCGCGATACTAATATAGTACAATTCAGAGATATGCGGTATCGACATCAACGTATTTAGCGATATGTCGCGATACTAATATAGTACAATTCAGAGTGGATACGACAACATCAATGGGAAGACATTCTTGTCGCGATACTAATATAGTACAATTCAGAGCCATTGCAGGGAGCCACATTATATCGCAGAATAGAGTCGCGATACTAATATAGTACAATTCAGAGTTGTTCAACAACTATTAAAAGGTGTGTTATGAAAAAGTCGCGATACTAATATAGTACAATTCAGAGATTACAGCTTCTCAATTACTTGATTAGAAAGCAGTCGCGATACTAATATAGTACAATTCAGAGATATCTGAAGTTTGGATATAATCCCCTCGCACGGCGTCGCGATACTAATATAGTACAATTCAGAGTTTCCGCCTTATCCAAAGGCGGTTCTTTGCCTGGTCGCGATACTAATATAGTACAATTCAGAGATATGCGGTATCGACATCAACGTATTTAGCGATATGTCGCGATACTAATATAGTACAATTCAGAGTGGATACGACAACATCAATGGGAAGACATTCTTGTCGCGATACTAATATAGTACAATTCAGAGTACAGTAAAGCAAAAAAAACATTAAATAGCATAATATGTCGCGATACTAATATAGTACAATTCAGAGCACAAACATATGTGAACTGTAACCCATAGCAATAGTCGCGATACTAATATAGTACAATTCAGAGCGATAAAGTAGATTTTTAAAATTATCTTTCATTAAAGTCGCGATACTAATATAGTACAATTCAGAGAACTAAACATTGGAGGAGCAAATGAGAAAATTCTTGTCGCGATACTAATATAGTACAATTCAGAGTGGAAACTAAATAACAAACTTAGACAAGATGAAAAAGTCGCGATACTAATATAGTACAATTCAGAGCAAAAGCCGCTAAATTAATAACCGGCTACAACACAATGTCGCGATACTAATATAGTACAATTCAGAGCCAAATAAGTTTTTTGCTTCTACTTCTGTCATTATTGGAAGTCGCGATACTAATATAGTACAATTCAGAGCACTATTAAGTAAATGCTTTTACCCCGTTTTGTTTAAGTCGCGATACTAATATAGTACAATTCAGAGTTTGCAAGGATTTGCTAATTTTATTTTTGGGAGTCGCGATACTAATATAGTACAATTCAGAGCTGTAGCAACAATAATGCTCGCTGATATTTTGCAGTCGCGATACTAATATAGTACAATTCAGAGTAGGAGACCACATAATCAAGTCCTACCATAAAAGGGTCGCGATACTAATATAGTACAATTCAGAGAAGTTCAGTCAGGGTTTGAAGATATTCTGGTATCAGAAGTCGCGATACTAATATAGTACAATTCAGAGTAAAGGAAAGTGTATATAAGATGTGGCAGTTAAAAGTCGCGATACTAATATAGTACAATTCAGAGCAGAGTATCCAAACATCAATGGCAAAACGTGGTTGTCGCGATACTAATATAGTACAATTCAGAGAAGATACCGGCCGTTTTTTTTAAATATGTTAAATGTCGCGATACTAATATAGTACAATTCAGAGAAATTCTTCGATTGCGTATGCGATCGAAGAAAAGTCGCGATACTAATATAGTACAATTCAGAGGAAAACTACTATTATCAACAGTAAATTGCATTACAGTCGCGATACTAATATAGTACAATTCAGAGTATTAACTATTTTGAGGTGTTTTATGTTTAGTGTCGCGATACTAATATAGTACAATTCAGAGAGGACAAATTTTCAAAGAACGCTTTCGACTGCACAACACTTTTCAGTCACAAAAAATCAGAAAGTTCTATTTTTTGTCGTCGGCAATTTAACACTTTTTTTCTTTTTACAAACTTTTTTTATTTCCATAGACTTACACATTTTTCACCCAAAATCCTCGACGACAAGACCTAAATCGCTATATTCCAATGAATTACAAAAATAAAGAGAAAATATCATCGAATTGCTGTCCTCGTAAGTTGTATTTTTCTCTGAGCTCGACGACTAAATTTTTACCCTGTTTTTTGTAAGTCATTTAATTACAAAATGTTAGACGAGAGCCAGCTTTTATCAATTCCAATGTATTTTTTTACTACATATTTATCATTTGGATAAATGTAAAACACGACAGAATCATAATTATGCTTAACTATATCGTCGAGCTGGCTAATTAATTTTTGCATTTGAGAAAGTGAAATTTCTCCTTCAAAAACAGAATTGTGAACCCAGTGCAAATATTTTTTTACAACTTTATGAACTTTATGCACTCTTTTACGATGTACGTCATACGATAGAATTACAAACATTGATAAACTCCTGAAAAAAAATTATCACCAGTTCATTCTGAAAGGCTTATAGTCTGATTTATTTTGCAAGAATCTGATGAATTTATAGAACTCTTCTCTAATGATAGTTCTATAAGACTGTTGTTTTTGATTTTCTCTATTAAAGATTGTTGTTTTAATTTTTTTATCGTATTCGGAAACAACTTTGTGGCGGCCAATTTTATTAAGCAGGCATTTATCAGCAGATTGATCGAACATATCTGGTTTAATAATGTTTGTATTAAGCATTTTGAAGAGAAGCCTGTCGCAAACAACGGGTTTAAAAATCTCGGAAAAGTCCCAAATGAGAGACATTTTATTATTTCCAGGGGAATGCAAATATGAAATGAAAGGATAAATTGGAGTAGAAGCCATTTCGGTAAGCAAGGTGGAATAAAGCAAAGCATTGAGAAATGAAATCAGAGCATTAACAGGATCTGGAGGTGGGAAATAGACGCGTTTTTCGAAATGAAAATTGTCGTTTTTGATAATCTGGTTGAAAAATGAGAAGTAGAGCTTCTGAGCTTGAGCTTCGGCAAGCAAAAGTTGGTTTACATCACTGCATTTGTTCGCCTGGCTAATGATTAAAGTAAATTTGTTTAAATCAATATTAGAAATAGCACCTCGATTGTAATAATATGAAAGATTGACAATTTTATTTGCAATAGCTCCAAGAACAAACTTTCGAGCAATGGATAGTCTTTTAGAATTATTAGCAAAGTGAGCTGCTTGCAAAACTGTAAGATTGCCATCAGGCTTGGAAAAATTACTGTAAAAGTAGCCCGTTGGGATATAACTATCAAAACTAATAATCGGAATATTGTATTTAGCGATATAATTAAGGATAGTTGAATCGAATTGAACAAGAGTAAAACAACAAATCGAAGAGGTTGTCTCTATAGGTATTGATTGACGTTGCTTTACAATCTGGATTTCTTCATCATCATTATCGTGTTTGAATTTTTTGGGGATATCGCAATCTTCGTAGAATGGTTCGAAATATAGATTTCCGTTATCTAAATACAAACTCCCTTTGCTAACGATGTAATAGATTTTTTTCATAAGATAACCAAGTTTTTTAATAATTCCCATTCACAATTTCATAATGTTAATAGAAACTATCAAAGAAAAGAACATTCCGAGAACCTTCTCATAACATTCTTGTTCTTGCAAACGGCTGAAAAAGAAATTATGTTTGAGTAAAATCTTCATTCAACAATTTTTTGAGGTTCAAAATGAAAACTAATTTACTTATTTCATTAATTGTAGTTCTTGTTGTATTATTTTTAAGTGGGTGTGCAACACCTTATAAGCCACCACAAACATACAAATTTGAAAAGGAAAGAGTAGTCAATAAAAGTTACGACAAAGTTTGGGAAATGCTGATAACTTTCTTTGTAGAAGCAGATATACCGATAGAACAAATGGACAAAACAAGTAACGTAATCAGGTCAAAAACAATGAAATATGGCAGTTCTGGAAAATTATGCGATTGTGGTGTGCCTGGAAGCGGTTTTGGTTGGCAAGGTAAAATCGAGGAAGTTAGTTGCAATTGGAATATTTTGCTAACGAAGATTAATGAGAACCAAACAAAAGTGAGAGTGGTAGCTAACTATAACGCATTGCATAATTTATACGAGATGGATTTTAATACAAAATTGTGGTATATAACAAAGGCAACAACAATAAATTGCAATTCAACAGGTAATTTCGAAAGTGCTATATTAGAATTTTTGAGTAAATAAAAAAAATTTTTGTTTTGTTAATTAATTTTTAGTACAATAGCGAAAGATGAATGTAGATAACGTATTAATATGTTTGGCGGGCAAAAGTCCGCAAATATTGACGGAGGCGTTATATTTTTTAGAGTTCAAGCAGCGACAGGAAATTCAAAGAATAATTATCATAACAACGAACGATTGCCGGGGAAGCATAGAGAAAACGCTTTCGTTGAAATTAAAGGAATTCCAGGGTTATTACAATTTGAAAAAAGAATGGAGTGTTGAGTATTTATCAGCAGATGACGAATTATACAACAAAAAATCGAGCAGTTCTTTGACAAAGTTAATATTCGACGTAGTAAAATCCGAGAAGCTTCGAGGCAACACATTGCACTGCTTAATTTCCGGTGGCAGAAAAACGATGAGCGTTGATTTGGCAATTGCCCTATCGGTGTTCGGTGGCGACGCAGATAAGATGTATCACGTTGTTGCAAGCGAAAAATTTGCCGCAAGCAAGAAATTTTATCCCGAAAGCGATGAAGAAGCAAATGAGATTGTTTTTTTCGAAAAGCCTTTTATAAAATTGAAGTTTAATCCGGGTAAAAGTGGCAATTTAGAGGTCAACGACTTAATACAAACCGCACAGGAAGAACTCGATAGCCGTATCGAATTGCCAATACTCGAAATTTATCCGAACACAAGGCGAATATCAATAGGTAACAAAGTGGTGCAAATGCAGCCGTTGCCTTTTGCAGTATATTTCTTTTTTGCAAAGAAGGCGGGAAAATTTCTACGTGGTGGCAAATCGTTTTCCGATAAGAATTTATCTGAAATATGGGAAATATACTGCAAATACACACCATCGCAAGGACATTTGCAGAGAGCACAGTCGGGATTGTTCGAGAAAGGGAAATTAAATTTCGAGAACTTGCAAAAATCAATTTCGGTTATCAAAAACCAAATCACACAAGCGTTAGATAATGAATTAATGAGCGATTTCTATATTATTAGCACTCTTGGAAGCTACGCCGACAAAAAATACGGGATTAAATTAAGTAAAAATAGAATAAAAATAGTGAAATAATTTATGAACCAAACTGATATTACTTATCTTGGCGGACTGCTTCACGATATAGGGAAGTTCGCCTTTCGAGCTAAAAAAACCCAAAGAGGCGTCGACCACGAAATGCTTGGCGAAATGTTCGCAAGCGAATATCTGACAACCAAGTTTGAATGCTTCAAACCAAAAGGTAATGAAATACTAAAAGCTCTTGTAAGAGGCAATACTTTTGTTCGCGAAGCTGACCACGCTGCTGCAAGCGAACGCATAAAACAAGAGAGCAAAGAAACTCGACGTCCTCTGATGTCTATTTTCAAGTATATTGATATTGGTATTGGCGATGCCCCCAGCGAAGTGTATTATTTAGAGCCCAAGCCGCTAAAACGCCTAAATATTGAGATAACAAGACCTGTGCACAAAAGGAATGTTACCGAAAAGAGCTGGCAACCAGATGAAGAGGAAATGATTGCTTTGCATAAAGAAAGTTGGGAAGAATTTACAGAAGAATTAGAGACAATATACAAGAATGGCTGCACAGACCACAAGCAAGCTATGCTTAGCACATTATTTTCGCTATTGTGGAAATACACTTCTACTGTGAGTTCAGCAAGTTATCTGACAAACCCCGATATTTCGCTATTCGACCATAGCCGAATGGTTGCAGCTGCATCGGTATGTATGTCGCAAGCAGAGGAAAGCATTGATAAAGTGATATTGCTTAAAGGCGACATTTCGGGAATACAGAATTTCATTTATTCCGAGATAAAGGACACCGACAAAGCTTCTAAAAAGCTGCGGGGTAGGTCTTTCTTTGTGAAATTGCTTGCTGATACAATTGGCAACTATATTATTAGAGAATTCAATCTATACGATGGGAACATTGTATATAATAGCGGTGGCGGATTTGAGATATTAATTCCTGCAAATACTGAAAATCGGAAGAAATTAGAAGAACTGGAAAAAAGAATAAATCTGTCGCTATACGAAGTATTTCGAAGTTCTTTGCAAGTTGTTCTTGCCTGGGTGGAAGCGTCAATAAACGAAATTTTTGTTGAGTTCGATGAAGTTCAGAGAAAATTGGGCAGTGAGTTGAGGCAGAAAAAATCAAGAAAATCTTTGAGTATTCTTGAACGTATCTTCCCCGAAACAGTTGAAGAACAGCTGAGTGAAATAAAGGGAATAAGTTTTGATGAAATTGGAGGTGCGATACCGCACACAAAGTATATCGTGGAAATTGTATCAACAAAGGAAATTGGTTTTGAGGAAAAATTCAGCAGACGCGTGGTTAAATTGCCTCATTTTTGCACTTACTGGTATCTGGCGGACAGCAAAGAGCATTGTAAAGAGTTTATCAAAAGTATATATAATCAAAAACCTGAATTTGCAACAATTTATTCAATTAAGGACACTGAAATAGCACAAAATGCCGATATTACTAGGGAATTCTGCGATATTCCGATAGCTTTGTCTTTTAAGTTTATTGCAAGAAATGCGCCAAGAAATCAGAAAAATAATTACGAGTTGTTGGAGTTTAGCGAAATATCCGAGTTGAAGTCAAAGAACTACCCGTTGCTTGGGGTTCTGCGTATGGATGTGGACAATCTTGGGTATATTTTCAAGAAGGGGCTAAAATGGACGCAAAAACAAGAAATGGAGAATAAAGAGGAGAAAAAGAGATATTCTATATCGCGGCTTGCTACGCTTTCGCGGCAGATGGATATGTTCTTCACTCGTGATGTGGATTTGCTTGCGAAAGAGCACGATATATACATTACATATTCGGGCGGGGACGACCTTTTTGCAGTCGGTTCGTGGGTAAATATCATTGAATTTGCAAAAAAAGTGAAAGAAAACTTCGCTGAATACACAACAAAAAATCCAAATATTACTCTATCGGCAGGAATTGCCATTACAAAGCCAACATACCCTATTGCTAAATCCGCATTGATTTCGGGGGCAGAAGAATCAAGAGCAAAGAGAACTGCAATACACAGGGAAGACACTGAAAAAGGCAAAAAAGATAAAATTTCGGTGTTCGAAACGGTTGTCTATTGGAAAGAACTGGAAGACAAAATTGAGTTCGCCAAAAGCCTGAACGAGGCAATAGACAAAAACAAGTCATCTTCGAAAGGGATAACGTCGAGTTTTGTTTATCGCCTGCTATCGAATGTGAGGCAGACTTTCGACAAAAAAGGCGAGCTGAACACAGAAAAAATATACAATCTTACTGCAAAACTTCATTATCTATTCGCACGCCGCGAATTGTCGGAACACGCGATTAATTCAAAAGACAATAAAGATGACAAAGAAATTAGAGAAATCAAAAATACACTTCTGCGACAATTTTTGAAAAGCGAAAAGCTCGAAAGGCAACGCTGGTATAGCACATTCCCGATTATTGGAAATTATGTAGTATTCAAAAATAGAGGTAAAAATGGGAAATAACTTTAACGACAGCAAAAAAGGAAATCATAACGAAGTCTTCACTGAAAAGGATTTCGCTCTGGTTCCTGCTGAAAGAATTAATGAAGTTGCGGATATGAAAGGACACGATTTTTCGCAAACAATTAAAACGAACCAAATTCGTAACTTTTTCTCTCATTTCAATACTTTGAGAAACGAGTTCAAACAGAGGAAAATTACCAAAATGGAATTCCAGGAACTCGACGCAAGTTTAATTCTTATCAAACCAAAGTTGGCTTACGCAAAAGGGAGAAACCGGGAAGTTGAAGACTTCAAAGAGTTAATGTTTGAAGTGATAGACAAAGTGTATAAATCAAATAACAAAGAAAAAGCGTATGAAAACTTTTTCGAATTTGTAGAGGCAATAGTAGCATATCATAAATATTATGGTGGAAAAGATTAATAAGGAGTAGTTATGAAAATAGAATTTTTAGGAAATATTATTCTTCGAGGCAAAATAGAATGCCTAACGGGACTGCACATAGGCGGTTCGAAAGATAAACTTGAAATTGGCGGTGTCGATTCGCCCGTAATTCGCGACCCATTTACGCAGTATCCTTATATTCCAGGTTCATCGCTTAAAGGAAAGATGAGGACGCTGCTTGCGTATCATCTTGGTAAAGCGGACATAGACCCTCCTGAGAAGAAAAATTTCGATAGCAATTCATCATTGCAGCGAATATTTGGTGTGCCCGCCGAAGTAGCGCCCAAAGAAGAAGCAATTGGACCAACTCGATTGATTGTCCGCGATGCTCACCCCGACCAGGAAACAGTAATGATGTGGAAAAACCTTGATTCAGAATTGATGTATACGGAATACAAGCCGGAGAACACGATTAATAAAATCACTTCCGCTGCCAATCCAAGATTTCTCGAACGTGTTGTAAAAGGTTCGTGCTTCAATTTTGAGATGATTTTTGGCGTCTATAAGCTGGACAATTGCGAAAAACAAGATATTGATTTCTTCAAAGATTTATTATTATCGATGAAACTACTCGAACACAACACACTTGGCGGAAGTGGATCGCGCGGTTATGGCAAAATAAGTTTCAAACTCGAAGAACCATACGTTCTGACAAGAGCAGATTATCTGAAACCAGATGAGCGATTTAAGAATTCGCTTAAAGATATCGATGTAACATTTGATAAAGATAAATATTTGCGTTTATCTGATTTTACTGATGAGAAATTAGCGGGAATTATGAACAAATTCAAAAATTTGTAAAATGAAGATAGTATATTTATATCCAAAAACGTCTTTCTCAAGAATATATGATGCCGACTTTCTTTTCGGCATAACTCTCACGGTGATGAGATATTTGAAAGGCGAAGAATTCACTCGCTCGGTTGTCGAGAGCTTCGAAGCGGGTTCGCCCCCATTTCTTTTCTCTAATTGCTTTGTATTCAACAAGATAGACAGCCGCAAGCGAATTTATTTTCCAAAACCGAAGTTGCCAACTGATGAAAAAGAAATTGAAACAATAAAAGAATACAGCAAAACAAAAGAGTTTAAGTCGTTGAGATATTTGGATTTGGAAACTTTCAGCAGATTGATTAAGGGAGAAATTACCATTCAAGATATTTTCGAGATATTTGTAAACTCGAAGGAGAAGCTCGCTCAACCGCAAATTAGGGAAGTTTCCGTTCCGCACGTTCAAATAAATCGGCTGACAAATTCATCAGAGGAAGAACATTTTTATCATACAGATGATTTATTTATAGATAATGGTGGGCTGTATTTCCTATTTGAAGGTGATTTCTCGCTTGTAGAGCCCGTGTTCAATTTTTTAAATCATTACGGGCTTGGGCGCGATGCCTCCACTGGTCGAGGGCAATTTAGTTACGAAGTCGACGAAATTGTACTGGAAGAACCATCAGATGCTAATGCATTTATTAATCTTTCGTGCTATTACCCGACTGCTGACGAGATAAAGTATTATCAGGAACACACAAAATTATTGTTCTACGAGCTCGAAACGAAAGAAGGAAAAATATTCAGCAACAATTATTCGTGGAATGTATTCCGCAAGAAACCAGTAAGCTACTTTGCTGCGGGTTCGGTCTTCCCAATCATAAACGGTAAGAAACACTACGGAAGCATAAAAGAAGTTGCGACAGCAGATAATATTTCAATAAAATTCAATGGTCTGTCCTTCCCAATTAAAATAAAAATTCGGGGATAATAAAATGAACACAGAAAGCAATAAGTTTAGAATTACAACACTTACTCCAATTGCAATTTCCAGTGGAGAACAAATAGATAGCTTCGAGTATTTAATTCAAGGAAATTACTTTTATCGGCTAAAAACTGACGAAATATTGAGCTACGTAATCAAGGAAGTGCCGCAATCAATAAATAAAATATCGGAATGGGTCGAAACAAAAGATGAAAAACTCAATAATCAATCAAGTTCCAATTTGAAAAAGAAGGGAACATACAAGCTCAATATTTTCGATTTTATCTCCAATCATCTCAATAGAAAGGACTTAGAACATACAATTCGCCAGAAGATAAAAGAAGGTAAATTTATTAGATACAAAATGCCTACAAACGAACCAAACGTTTCAAAGCTTGTCAATTCACACATTAAAACAGCAGATAATAAAATTTATATCCCCGGCACAACTATTAAAGGTATAATTCGGACAGCAATATTGAATGAGTATTTTTATAAAGTATTCACAGACAAAGAATTTGCTTCGGAAAAAATCGAAATCCTTGATAAATTAAAATCAGAATTGAGAGAATGTAAAAGTCAAGATAATAAAAAGAAAAAGGACGCAAAAAATTTTTTCGAAGATGAAATTAATGAAATATTCAACTACACAACAAAAAAATATGATGCAAAATACGATTTGATGAAGTTTGTTCGTGTGAGCGACACAAATTGCCGATTGCCCGAGGAAGTTTGCGAACTGGTTTTGCCAAAAACTTTGACTGCAAAAGGCACTGCACAAGGGCAGCTAAATGCACTCGAAGTGATTAAGAAAGGCGTTTCGTTCGATTTTACTATAGATTTCGATATTGAATTTTTGCGAGCAGTCGAGAAATCAATTGATAATAAGCAAGAAAGAGATATGTTTTATAGCAAATTGGAGAACTTGTTTGGAATAAGCAAGAAAAATATGAATGAATTAAGTAATAGCTTAATAGTCGAGATGTTTTCAGAAAACATTATGGATTATTTGAACAACTATCTTGTTGGAATTGAAAAACTTGATGATGGATTTTACGATAGATATCCTAAAAATTCAAAGAAATTAATTTTCCCAAAGATTGGCGATAAAGATATTGCCACAAAAATCGGATGGGGTGGCGGTTTCCACAGCAAAACTGTTTTGTTTAACATACTTGATGAAATTTCACAGAACAATGGTGAAATTAAGAAAATATACGAGGAAATTTTTGATTTATTTAGAATAGGTCAAACACCTGGGAAAAATGCAAAGCCAAAAAAGGTAGATTTGCATAAATTCCCCACTTCTCGCAAAGTGTCTGAAATAAATAATTATTATGAACATTTAGGATGGATAAAAATTGAACAATTGTGGTAAAATCAAGTTTAATGTTGTCAGTACTGAAAAAAACTATCAAATATTGGATATTAAGATTTCCGAAGACGGAGTGATAGAACCTGCTTTGCTCAAAAGCGTCAAGTTGCCACAAGAATTGCGTACCGATCTGGGAGTGATTATCAACGGGAAAGCGCCGATATGGCTTTATGCTTTTCTGGTGCACGAACTTCACCCTTTTGCGTGGGTTGCTACATTCGACCCAAGGATTGGAGCGATAATTGTAGAAAATCACGTTGCAAATGGGAAAAGCGTGGGCGACACTATTGCCTCGGTTGAGGAAATCACTCAATATATTAAACACGAAACAAATCAATCAAGCAAGAAACGCAAGGAAAAGCAAAAGTTAGAAAAATTAATAACAGTCGTCGGTGGTCCGCCACATAGTGGGAAAAGCGTGTTTATCCAGGCACTGAGAGAAAAAATCAGAGCAATGAAGCCCGAAAGATTTTATGAGGATTTTTTTATCATTCGCGCTTGCCCTGATGGAGAAGGCGATTGGTTCGGAGAAATTCCGGAAAATCAAGGCAAGGTGTTCCGCTATAAAGGCGAGTTTACTGATGAATTTGCAAGTAAAATGGCGCGTTTCATTGAAAATACGGCAAAATCGAAAAAAGTTGTGCTGGTTGATGTTGGCGGTCGTTTAGACAGGAAAAATTTGACAATTTTTTCGAATTGCAATAGCGGAATAATAGTTTCTCGCGACAAAGACGAAGCAAAGAAGTGGAATGGAACGTTCGAACTATGCGAGCTTGAAACACTCGCATTAATCCACACAGTTCAGAACGGAGAGAACAAAACTATTTCTGCTGAAAGAAGGGAATTTGTATTGACAGACTTAGACAGAAGTAACATAAAGAATATAGTAATTCCTGATGAATTAGTTGAAATATTTATGGAGCATCTAACTTGAAAAACACTCTATTTCTAATTCTTGGGACAGGGCAGAATGTTTTGCGAAGCATAGACAGCCGCAATTATAGGCGAACGAAATATTATCTGCCATCGAGCAAAAGCGATGAATACGTCGAATCTCCATTTGTCGGCGAAGCAATCATAAAGCTTAGCCCAAAGAAATTTCAGGAAGTGCATATTTTTGGGACTTCGTCGTCGATGTGGGAAACTTTGTTTGTTCACACTATCCCGGAAGAAACAGACAAAGAACATCTTCTCAAAGAATTCTCATTGATATGGAAATCAGTGGAAGACAGCAGCATAGGCGAAAAGCCGGAAGTAATTGAAGCATTGAACCGTCGATTGACAGATTACTTCGAAATTCCCACTTATTGCCACATTATTGAAATTGGGGAAAACGTAGAACAGCTGTGGTCGATTTTCAATAAAATTTTGCATCTCGATATAAAAAGTTCTACCGTATCGTTCGATATTACACACGGATTGAGGTATCAACCATTTTTCTTTCTGTTCAGCTTATTCTATTTTAATGCGATTACGAATGGAAAAGTAAAGTTGGGAAGCATCTACTATGGTGCATTAGAGCTAATGAACGACCCGAAACACAACGGACGAGCACCAATTTTTGAGTTTAATCTATTCACAGAGCTGAATAAATGGGTAACTGCCGCCGAAGTATTACGCAAATACAAAGACCCCGAGCAAATTGCTCAGCTACTGAAAAGGTACAAAAGCACAGAAGAATTAAGTAAGTTAATAGAAGACTTTTCGTCTGCGTTCAGCGTGAATTCTTTTACTAAAATCATCGAGCTTTCGAAAGAAATTTCCCAAAAGATTGACGCTGTAAAAGAACCACCCAAACCATTTCTTTACGTTAAGCCAATAATCAAAGAGTTTGCAGACGAGATAAACAATGGGAAAACAAACGTTGAGAAAATACTGAAAGTCGCACGCCAGCAACAGCGAAACCACAATTACTCACTTGCAGTAATTGCCGCTTACGAAGCAGTTATCGAGGCTTTTTGCACTCAGAAGAAGATAAAAGACAAGGTTGAGGCAAACGAAAAACTCTCAAAATTATTAGAAAAGAACGATGATTTGCTTGTTGAACCAATTAACAATTTTAAAGAGAAGCTCATTGAACTGAAAAAAATACGTAATAACATAGCCCATCTGGATAGGAAAGGGAAATTCGAACTGAACAAAGATAGTATAAGAAATCTGGTAAACTTTTTTCACGATAATTTATTAAACGCAAAATTTAGATAGTTGCTTATTTTGCAACTTCGAGCATACCGAAGCCAAGCGAATTTTTCTCGCCGAGTCCGGCATCGTAAATCAGTCGGTGGATAGTTTCATCACTTTGAATATAAAGTGGCAAAAGAAATCCTTTTATTTTTGCAGAATTTGCTTTGCCTACTTTCACATTGATTAATCTCATTACCTCCGAGACGTCGCCTTTTTTCGACAAATAATCTTCATCGAAAGCAATATCTATTGCATAAGGGCACTTTTCTCTATAAATGGCTTCGTATTTTCTCACAATATTGTTTCGCAGGACTTCGATTGTTCTGCTGTCGGACGGGTCGAGATATATTACTCTATCCTGATTGTTTTTTATGGAAGCAACTGTTGGCGAAAGCATAATGTATTTAGTATTATGCTCAAAACGAGGATAAGGAAGAATATTAACTCTAACAATCTTTACCTTTGTGCCAACTTGTTTATTGCCAAGGTATAATCCTTCGGAATTTTCCATAATTCCAGAAACAAAGTTTGTGAGGACGCTTTCGTCGATAGGTGTGCTAAATATGAGCTTAAAATTGCCCGAAGCTTTGATTACGTCCCCCTGTATTTCTTTTTCGTGGAAAAATAACCTGGAAAAATTGAAGAATTTAAATCTTTTCCCACCATCAAGACTAAAGCCACGCGAGTGCAACCAATTGGAAAACTTTGGACCACTCAAAGACATAATATAATAAATCATAGAGCTTAATTCATAGTTATAATTTGTTGGAAGCAGGAAAATATTCCGTTCGGGCTTGAAAGCGATAGAAATTCTCATAGCAAAATAAGAAAAATCGATGATAATAAACTACAATTTACATTAGATTGGAATATTATAAAAGAGTTTTCTTATATAATTGCTAATTGCACTATTTGCAAAAAATTACCATATTTTTACTATATTTGTTGTTTTGTGATATATCATTGAAAAATTTATGGATAATAGAGAAAACAACAACATATATTTCCTGGTTTCAACTTTATTGATAATATTCGACCAATCCACCAAACTTGCTGTAAAAGGTTTCAACTTGTTCGGTTGGCAACACGAAGGAATGTATTATGGCGAATCCATACCGATATGGGGGACATTTCTGCAACTTACATATATTGAAAATCCCGGTATGGCGTTCGGAATAGAATTCGGCTGGGGTAAGATATTTTTGAGTTTGTTCTCGATTTTTGCCTCAATTGCACTTGGTTACTATTTATACAAAATAACTTTTGCACACAAAGCAGTAAGAATTGGGATAAGCCTTGTGTTTGCAGGAGCAGTCGGAAATTTAATCGACAGAGTATTTTACGGTGTTTTTTATGGAACGCAGCCACTATTTTACGGACACGTGGTAGATTTCATACAAGTGGATATACCAGACATAAACATAATGGGCGTAAATTACACACACTTCCCTATTTTCAATATTGCGGATAGTTGCGTTACCTGCGGAATTATTCTACTAATATTATTTCACAATAAATTACCAGGTATAAAAGAAATACTTGGAAAAAAAATGGAAACAGAGGACTTGCAGAAAGACAATGCAGGCGAATAATAATTATCCCGACAAAATAGAAACAATCTATAAATTTACTATCACCTCCGGGCAAAAGCCAGAGCGCGTAGATGTTTTTTTAACCCGTGCGATTGCAGGAGCAACCCGCAACCGTGTGCAAAAAGCTATTGATGCAAATTGCGTCCGTATCAACGGCAATCCAGTTAAAGCAAGTCGGAAAATCCAGCCGGGCGACGAAGTTGAATGTGTGATAATGAAGCTTCCGCCCATTGAACTAATTCCAGAGCCAATTAAGATTGAAATCGTATATGAAGATGAACACCTTGTAGTGGTAAATAAGCAGCGCGGGCTGGTTGTTCATCCATCAATCGGGCATAGGAGCGGAACACTTATCAATGCTTTGCTATATCATTTTGGGATGCGGGATGCGATAAAGCTGGAGCTCGATGACGAGGACGAAGAAAGCGAAAACGACGACGAACTAACAGACGAGCAAATTTTTGCGAGCGACGCTGTTCGCCCGGGATTAGTCCATAGAATTGACAAAGACACTTCCGGGCTACTTGTTGTTGCAAAAAATGCTGCTATACACGCAGAACTGTCCCGGCAATTTGCCGAAAAAACGACCGAACGCGAATATCAGGCAATAATCTGGGGCAATCCAAGGCAAGAGAAAGGAACAATAGTAGGCAATATAGGACGTTCGCCCAAAAATCGGAAGCTTTTCACTATTCTTCCAAAAGGTGGGAAATACGCAAAAACAGATTACGAAGTGCTTGAAAATTTTAAATACGTGTCGCTTGCCCGGTTTGTCTTGCACACGGGACGCACGCATCAAATACGCGTTCATTCGCACTATATCGGGCATCCCATTTTCGGGGATCCGACCTATGGCGGGACGTCTATTATATTTGGAGGAGAGAACCCAAAATTTCGTTCCAGAGCAGAAAAATGCCTGCAGATTGCAAACGAGCGTCAGATATTACATGCTAAAACGCTTGGGTTTTACCACCCAGCGTTGAAGCAATTTATGCGTTTCGATAGTGAACTTCCTGAGGACTTCCAGCAAATTCTGGAATTATTCAGGGAGGTAAGTTTTGATTATTGATTACGACAGTTTGGCAATTTAATTGTAAATTTACTTCCTTCGCCAAGTTTGCTTTCAGCAAAAATATCGCCATTCATTTTTTCAACAAATTCTTTGCAGATAACAAGTCCAAGTCCTGTTCCAACTTCTTTATTTGTTCCGAGCTTAGAATGAGTTTTATCTAATTTAAACAGGTTACTTAAAGTTTCTTCATCCATACCAACACCGTTGTCTTCGACGGTAATATAGGTGAAATCATCATCGATACGGCAACTGACAGAGATTTTCCCGCCATAGTTTGTGAATTTGACAGCATTGGAAAGGAGATTTCGAAGAATTGTTGATAACAAATTATTATCGCAGCAAACAAATACATCACAATCATCCGAGAAACTGAATGTGATTTTTTTAACGGCAATTTGCGAGGAAATATCACTTGCAGCTAATTTAATAATATCCGACAAATTATGTTTATCAATAATTACTGAAAATTTATTTAATTGCGAACGAGACCACGTGAGCAGATTTTCGAGTAGCTTATACGTGTGAGATGAGGAATGCTCGATTTCATTAATAATATCTATAATATCTTCTTTGCTGAATTGCTCAATATTATCTTTAAGAATTTTAACAAGTTTATATTGGGCAGAGATAGGATTTATCAAATCGTGGGCAATAATGGAAAAGAATTTGTCTTTTGTAGAATTAAGCTGCTCTAATTTTTTTGTATATTCTTTTAGTTTTTCTTCTGCTTCGATACGACGATTTAATTCATCAATAGCCTGGTTTTTTATAATTCTATATTGCTTAACTTTATTGAACAAAGTAGCAACGTTTTCAATGGCTATGATGACATTATACAAACCAGTTTCATTAGTTGGAATTGACGAAAGAGTAACTGTTTGAGCCTGGTAGTTGCCTTCGGTGTCATTTATTGGGATGAAATACTCATTAAGCATTGGTGAAAGCACCATCGGAGGGCGCCCGGAAAGCATTAATTGCAATCTTGATTTATATTTTGGTGTTTGCAAATGTGGAAACAATTCAAATATATTTTTAAACATAATATCATCGCGTTGGATATTTGTCCACGCTTCGAGAGTTCTATTCCAGAAAATAATATTGAAATTATTATTAATAATGCAAATGCCAATTGGGATATGGTCGTAAGCAATGAGGGGATTTTCATAATAAACATCTTTGAGCATAGCATCACTGAGTAATGTTTAACTAATTTTATTAATATACTGGTCGATAATACTTACGAAGTATTGGAAGGAATGAATATTAAAGAAGAGGATAATATCGCCAGAGATTTTAAGCTCCTTAATTACAAATATTGCTTTTCCAAGAAGAACAACTTCATCGACAAATTTAAGCCGTTGTTCGAAAAATTCTTTTTTGTAGTTTTCAAAAAATACAGGCACATAGAATTCAAACTCGTGTTCGAGAGAATTACTGAAAGTGGCAAGAATAGCATTAAGAATAATATTCCCGATTTCTACCAAAGCGCCGGCTTTGATTTCGTCAAATTCGTATGAGTCGAGCACTTGTCGGGAGAACACATCAACTAATTTATTTGCACTTTCCGGCGAAAAGACAAGCTGCGAAATACCAGAAAAACTATTGTGAAATTCCATATTTACAGCTGAATAATCTTCTTTTCCCAGATCCTGTAATTCTTCTATAAGGCGGTCGGATGGAATTATTCTAATTTGGGGGATAGAAAGCTCAATTTCAACGTTTAGAATATCGCTAAGAATATTGGTACTTTCGTTAACTCCAATATTAAGAAGTTCAAGAATAGCTTCTTGCTGAATCAGCGTAAGATCGTAGTTCATAGCTAACCTCCACAGGAAGAGAATGCTTTTTCAACTGCGTCGAACAATTCTTGTTCAGCTACTTGCTTTTTCAAAACGGCAACAACCCCAAGTTCATTGAATTTGTCTAAAATAGATTTCTGCTGGTTGGCAGAAATAACTATAATAGGAGTGTTAATGCCGATTTCACGTAAAATTTTGATTGTGGTAATTCCATTAATGCCCGGCATAAGGTAATCGACAAGAATGCAGTCAAATTGCTCGTTTTTTAGTAAATTAATAGCTTCTGTCCCACTACTTACTTCTTTGATCGAAGTAAATTTTTTTGATAGAATTTTTTTAATTGCCATCCGGGCAACTATGGAATCATCAACTATTAATATTTTTTTGTTGTTGTCCATAAAAAGCCTTTTATTTCTTTATTTCCCAATAAATTTCCTTACGCAATTTTTGAATATAGTCGTTATATATTTTCATTTTTTTATGGTCAAGGGCAATACTGTTAATATAATCATAATCCTGTTCAATAGTAGCGAAATGCTCCGGAATAGTTGCTTTTTTGTAAATAATATGGAAAGCAGGCTTATTTTGGACAACATTATACGAAAGAGGTTCCGAAATACCTCCATCTTTGAGTTTAGTAATTTGTTCACGAAAATTGGACGGAATTTCTTTTATTGGCAACCTACCAATAAGGCCTCCGAAACCTCGTGTTTCTTTATCGTCAGAGTGAAGGCGAGCAAGCTCAGGGAAATTATTATTTTCTATAGCAACCAAGCGAAGCGAGTCCAAAAATGCTCGAGTACGTTCATAGTCTTCTGTCGATTGCGAAATTTTAAATAAAATATGACGAGCGTGAATAGCATCCTTCTTTTTTTCAACCACTTGAATTAGATGAAACCCGAAAGGAGTTTCAACCGGGCGCGAAATATCGCCAGGTTCGAGCGAAAATGCCGCATTTTCAAACTCAGGGAAAAACTTACCACGAGCGACCCATCCCAAATCGCCCCCTTTCGATGAGGTGGCAAAATCCTGACTATAGCGGGCAGCAAAGCCTTCGAAATCACCCACTCGGAGAATGGAGTCCCTAACATTGCGAGCAAGTTCAAAAGTGCGTTTTTTTTCGTCAAGCCGGACATCAACGTTTTTTACAAGGTGATAGATTTCATAGGTTTCCGGCACTTTTGGTATAGAATCGCGATAAGATTTGTAGAATTCCTCAACTTCTTTCGGAGTAATTGAAACATTTCCAATAAGTTGCTGAACAAGATTAGCAGAAAGTAATTTATTGCGAATATCGTCGCGTAATTCAAATTTAATCCGATTTATCGATTTTTTATAAACCTGCTCCACCCGCTCTTCTGAACCGAATTGCTGAAGCAAGGTTTGCAGAAATGCCTGCCAACGAGCTTCGATTTGTTCATCGGTAACAACTATAGAATCTTCAATTGCCTTTGTGATAAGTAGTTTTTCGTTTATCAGGGCATCAAGTAGTTCTTGAAAAAGCTGAGGGTCGTTTGGATTAACACGTGGATCCTGCTGAGCCATCATAAGAAGTTGCCCCCGAACGTCGCTAAGCAAAATCACCTCGTTGCCAACAACTGCCAGCACTTTGTCCATTGTTTCTCCTCGGGTAAGCTGGCTATGCGCAAATTGTGAACTAATAAACAGAAAACATATTAACAACAGTATTTTTTTCATACAAAGCACAAAAATATTGAAAATAAATAGAATATAATTTATAACAAATAAATGATAAATTCAAATTTATGACGTATTAAAGCATAAAAAAGTCGAGAATAATTAATTATTTTTATTGTTTGCCAATAAATATTCCTGCACAGAGAATGGTTTAGCACCTTTCGACGGGGAAATTTTTTCGTAAGAACCGTCTGGGAGCAATCTCCAGGATTTAGTATTGTCTTTCCAGTAAAGATTGAGAAGTTCGATCAGTTGTTTTTTTATTTGAGTTTGATAAACGGGGAACATAATTTCAACTCTGCGGAGCAAGTTGCGTGTCATCCAGTCGGCACTGGACAGATAAACTTCTTCGTTGCCACCATTTTTGAAGTAAAACACGCGACTATGCTCTAAGAAGCGACCGAGAATAGACCGAACTTCGATATTTTCGCTAATGTTTGGAACGCCGGGTTTCAGACAGCAGACACCCCGACAAATCAGATGGATTTTGACACCTTTGGAAGATGCTTTGTAAAGTTCCGCAATAACTTCTTTTTGAGCAATTTGATTAAGTTTTGCAATAATAAGTCCGGGATTTTCAGGGGTATGAAGTTCAGCTTCGCGTCGAATCAAAAAGATCAATTTATTATGCAGATTAATCGGAGCAACAGAAAAATGTTTCCAATTGTCGTAGTGAGAATAACCTGTAAGGTAATTAAACAAATCAACAGCGTCATCGCCAAATTCATCGTTAGAGGTAAACATAGCAATGTCTGTATAGATGCGAGCAGTAACTTGGTTGTAATTCCCAGTGGAAAGGTGAAGATATTTTTTTAGTTTTCCACCTTCGCGACGCACAATCAGGGCAATTTTGCAGTGGGTTTTTAGTCCCGGAACTCCATAGACAACGTGAACACCTACATTTTCAAGTTCCTTTGCCCAGATAATATTGGATTCCTCGTCGAAACGAGCTTTAAGTTCAACGAAAGCAGTAACATATTTTCCGTTTTCGGCTGCACGTTTTAGAGCCTCGACTATAGCGGAGTATCGACCTGTTCGATAAAGAGTAATCTTGATGGCGAGGACGTCCGGATCGTCGGCAGCTTGATTTAAGAAACGCAAAGTGCTGTTTGTGAATGAATCGTATGGATGATGCACAAGCAGATCAGACTGGCGAATAGCTTCGAAAACACCTGGACCATCCTGCTTGAACTGTGGCAGGTCGCGTGTGGAAAACGGTTTATCTTTAATATCCTTAAGCTCAAGTTTGAGCAGTTCCATAAAATCAGGGAGATTTAGCGGACGGTTAAGATTATAGACGTCTGTTGGTTCCAAATCGAGTGATTTCATAAGAATGTTGGCAACAAAGTCAGGCATATTGGAATTAACTTCGAGACGCACAGCTGCGCCGCCCCAGCGGCGTTGTTTGACTTGTTCTGCGATTTCTGAAAGCAAATCTTCGGCTTCGTCTTCTGCTATTTCAATATCAGCATCGCGTGTTACACGAAAAGTGTTCGAGGAAAGTATAGTCATTCCGGGATAGAGTTGTTCAGCAAATGCACGAATAACCTGCTCGACCAGAATATAGTTGTGCTTGCGTTTGCCGTTGAGTGGGATAAATCTTGGCACAACAGAGGGAATTTGCAGAAACCCAATACGACGATCCTCATCGTCAGCTAAATTATCCTGAAAAGCAAAAGCAATATTAAGGCTACGATTAATCAGTCGCGGAAAAGGATTAGCCGGACCAAGAGTTAGCGGAGTAAGCACCGGCATTATATTTTCGCGGAAGTATTTCTCCAAATATGATTTATCTTTTTCATCAAGTTCGTCGAAACGATGGAAAACAACACCATATTTACGAAGTTCCGGCAATATTTCTTCGTTTAGCAATTGTTCCTGCATCTGGTATAGCGGAAGCAGAGCGGTACGAATTTCTGTTAGTTGCTCACGCGGAGTTTTGCCGTCGTAAGAGTATTCAATAACACCTTCGGCAATCTGGCTTTTAAGCCCAGCAACTCGTATCATAAAAAATTCGTCCAAATTGGAGCTAAAAATGCAGACAAATTTAAGACGTTCGAGCAGCGGGTGCTGATTGTCGGTGGCTTCGAACAGCACTTTTCGGTTAAATTCAATCAGGCTGAGTTCACGATTTATATAATATTGAGGAGCGAAATAATCTATTTTGTTTGTTTGAGCTTTGTTTGATTTATTCATTGTGCTTCCTACTAAATTGCAAATAAGTATATAAATTAATATTAATATTTCGAAAAATCAAGTAATTATAGGAATAAATTTACTCTTGCAAAAGAAATTTATTACAAGTAAATAATTATTATCATAATATAAAATAAGTATTTTTTCTGAAGTGTATTATTCTTTTAAGATGATAATTTTGTATGCAATATTCTGATATTAACAAAGTCAATAATAAAACATAAAAATAATTAAAAAATTATCACGATAAACTATGAAAGAAAACTCATTAAAAATCATTGCTGACAACATTGCTGACTGGATATATTGGGTGGATGCAGAGGGCAAAGCAATGTTCCACTCAAAATCAGTCGAGCAGTTTACGGAATATACACTAGAAGAGATAGCCGCGAATGAAAATTTTTTAATAGATGTTATTTATGAAGAAGATAAAGAGCAATTCATTGAACATAAAAAGACAGCTTATTCGGAAAACCCGGAAACAAATGAAATAGTATTCAGAATTGTTACAAAAAGCGGAAAAATTAAAACAATTTCGCATATATGCAGACCTATATATGAAGATGGAAAGTACATCGGGAGAATAGCAGACAATCGAGATATTACGCTTCAAAAAGAACAATCAGAAACTATATTAAATGAAAAGAGACGATTTGATTTGTATATGGAAAGTATTAGAGATGTCCTATGGGAAGTTGACGATACTTACATCATTAAATATGTTTCGCCTGCATTTGAAAAGATTTCTGGGATGCCTTGCGAAGAGGCAATTGGAAAGTCTGTATTCGAATTATTGAATATTAGCGAAGGGAGTGATTTGTTCAATTATATTATGAGCAAAAGCAATGACTTCTTTGAGAAAGGAATTATTGAAGATTCAATTTTTGAAATTCCATTCACGAATAAAGAAGGCAAAATAATCTGGTTTGAAGTAAGTTCACGACCTGCGATAAAGGACAATACTTTGATGGGTTTTGTTGGTGTTGCAAGAGACATAACAATACGCAAAAATTATTTAACAAAATTGGAGACAATTACAGATATTATCGAAAACAGTATTCTCGAGTATGATATTGTAAATAAGAAAATTACTTTTAATCAGAAATTCTATCAAATGTTGGGATATAACCCAGATGAATTTGAAAATAGTTTAGAAAATGTGATTGAACACATTCATATAGATGACAGAGAGACAGTGTCAAAAACAATTCAAGAATTAATATTAAATAAAAGTGGAAAGATTAGTCAAGAATACAGGATGAAGACAAAAAATGGGAGTTGGAAATGGGTGAAATGCAACGGTAAAATAAATGAATGGGACAAAGAGGGCAACCCGACTAAAATAATAGCTGCTCATATAGACATTGATAGAGAAAAACGCCTGCAAGAAGAGAAACTACTGCTTCTTAGTTCTGCTATCAGTGCAACTTCGGAAAGTGTTGTAATTACAGACGTCCGAGGCAACATACAATATGCAAATCCTGCATTTATTGAGCTCACAGGCTATTCTCTGGATGAAGCAATAGGAAAAAATCCGAGAGATCTCGTTAATTCCGGCGAGCAGGATAAAGAATTCTACAAAACAATGTGGAGAACCATAGCAAACGGCAAAACCTGGAAAGGAGAAATAATAAACAGGCGAAAAGATGGTTCTAAATACGTCGAATTTTTAACAATAACACCAGTTAAAAATGATAATGGGAAAATTATAAATTATGTTGCAATAAAGCGTGATACTACATACGAACGAGAGTTAATAAAAGAGCTTAACAAAATTAACAATGAATTACAAGCAATTTATGATAGTTCACCGGTTCTGATAAGTTTGTTAGACACAAGTTCGAGAATTGTTTACGCCAACAAAACAACAACTGACTTTTTGGGAATACCATTTGAGGAACTAATCAACAAGCGAGCTTGTGGTTGTTTTGGTTGCATTCACGAGGATGATTCGGAGCTTGGATGTGGATTCGGACCAAATTGCGCCGAATGCCATCTGAATAAAGCAATTCAAAAAACACTTGAAACAAAACAAAGCGTTACCGGAATAGAACACGAAGCCAAATTGATGGTTAACGGAGTTCTTAGAGAATATACATTTCTGGCTACAACCTCTTTTATTCAATCCGGTAGTAGTCAATATGTATTATTAAACTTACTTGATATTACGCAAAAGAAAACAAATGAGAAATTGCTTGAACAAAGCTATAAAACATTCAAAACTTATATCCAATCTGCACCTATGGGCATTGTATCTCTTGGGAGAGATGGCAAAATACGTGGATGCAACCGGGCATTTCAGGAACTACTCAAAACATCGGAAGAAAATTTGCTCGGGAGCAATATTGTTTACTATATTTTCCAGAAGCAAGATTTGTTTATAGATACAATTGCTCATTTAAACGGTGAAAATCAAAAAATAGAAGTAATAATGCAAGATGCAGATGAAAAGATATTCTGGGCAAATATTTCCACAGTATTGCTAAAAGATGATGAAATTTTATGCTTCATTGAAGATATTGACAATAAAAAGCGATCCGAAGAGGAGCAACGAGCATTGTTAGACGCATTAAGACTTTCGAACTACAAGATAGAGCAAACTTTGCAAGAAAAAGACAATCTGATAAAAGAGCTTGAAGAAACTCAAAAAAGACTTCAAGATACAATATCGGCAAAGGATAAGTTCTTCTCGATTATCTCTCACGATTTGCGTGGTCCGTTCAGCGGTTTTTTGGGGCTAACAGATATGATGGCAAAAGATCTGGAAGATTTGTCGTTGAGAGAACTTAGAAAAATGTCGCAAGCTATATACAAATCAGCAAATTCAGTATATAAACTACTTGATGATTTATTGCAATGGTCCCGTTTGCAACTTGGGAAAATACCATACAATCCTGAAACAATTACATTAAAGGAAATCGTTAATAATTCTCTATATACATTAAGAGAACTTGCCAATAATAAAGAGATAAATCTATCTATTGATGTGCCTGATGATTTTGCAGTTTATTGCGACAGAAATATGATAACCGGAGTAATCCGGAACCTCGTAACGAACGGTATAAAATTCACTCACCGTGGTGGTAGAATCAAGATATTCATAAATAAAGTGGAAGGAGACTTTGCTGAAATTGCAGTTGAAGACAATGGAGTAGGTATCCCTAACGAGATACAAGATAAAATATTTAGGTTAGATTCGCAAGTTTCAACAAAAGGAACAGAACAGGAAACGGGTTCGGGACTTGGACTGATCTTATGCAAAGAATTTGTTGAAAAACACGGCGGAATTATGTATTTTAACAGTAAGGAAAATGAAGGAACAACATTTTTCTTCACTCTTCCTGTTGTTAAAAACACTTGATTTCCAATGAACTTATGGGCAACAACATTAATATCGACGAACTTATTTTAAGAATAAGAAATCTCGAAAGGGAACTAAGCAAAGCTAAGAAAATACAGAAAGCGTTAATTGAAAGAATTGAGAGAAGTCAGTCAATAGATGAAAACGAATTCGGGCTGTTCGAAACAAATGCCTTTATTAATGAGATATTAGAAAAGAAGAATATTGAATTTCAATCCATTTATTCCGAGTTATTGCATTTTGCAGAAGAAAAAAAAACGTATGAAAATACACTGAAAGCCAGAGAAGAAAGACTTTATGCTGTAATTAATTCGCTTGATGATATAGTTTGGTCGGCATCTTATCCAGAGTTAGATCTATTATTTACAAACCAAAGTATTGAAAAAATATTTGAGTTTCCGGCGGAAGATTTCAGGAAATATCCTCAGCTGTGGCTGGATATTATTCATCCCGAAGATAGAGGTGATTTTGAACGAAAAATTGAACTTGCGAAAGGCGGTGAACTTCAAGAAACAACTTACAGGGTGTTTCTGCCAAGCGGTAAAATATGTTGGATAAGAAACCGCTTCCGGATGACAAAAGACGAAATGCTAAACAAATGTAGGTTAGACGGGATTGCATCAGATATTACTTATCAGAGAGAAGCCGAATTAAAGCTACTTAGCAGCGAGCGAAAATTCAGAACACTTGCTGATTACACTTACGACTGGGAATACTGGATAGACCCGGAAAACAAATATGTGTATATCTCTCCATCCTGCGAACGCATTACCGGGTACCTGCCTGATGAATTCATCACAATTCCTGATTTAATATTTAATATAGTTCACCCGGATGATTATGATTTATTTTCAGAAATAGCTGATGTTGGTTCCGAGAACAGAACGTTTGAATTCGAATTCCGAATAAAGCGTAAGGACGGTGAAATAAGATTTATTCAGCATATTAACAGACCAATTTTTGATGGACAAGGTAATTTTTTAGGACGAAGAATTTCTAACCGTGATATTACAGAAAAAAAACTCGCAGAAATCAGTTTAAACCAGCAAAAGAAATTAATAGAATCAATATTAGACAATGCACCAATTTTTATCTGGCTTAACGATCCGGAAAGCAATACTATTTTCGAAAATATGCTTATGCGAATAAGCACAAGACAGGGTGGTGAATTATCCTTTACAGAAGATGAAGTAAAACGGTTGCAAGAGACAGACCGGCAGGCAATTCAATCGCAAACACCTATCGAATTTATCGAGGAAGTAACTTTCAATGATGGGCAAAAACACTACCTCCAAATAGTGAAGTCCCGAATGACAGACGAAGAGGGGAAAATCATCGGCGTGCTCGGTCTGGGATTAGATATGACAGAAGGCAAACTGGCACACGAAGCTTTACGTGAAAGTGAGGCACGAAACCGTGCACTACTCGATTCATCTCCGGACCTTGTGTTTATTCTGACGCGAGATGGTAGATTTATTGATTATCATACATCAAATCCTGAACAATTGCTTATTCCACCAAGATTCTTCCTCGGGAGAAAATTAAATGAAACCCTTCCGGAAGATATTGCTATAAATCTTTTCTATTATATTCAAAAAGCAATAGAAACAGGAGAACTTCAACGTTACGAGTTCGATATAAATTACAGAGATGAATATAAATATTATGAAGCGCGAATAAGTTCCTTTGGTAATAATTTAGTAATGGCATTAGTCCGGGATATTACAGAAAACAAGCTTTCCGAAAAGAAATTAGAAAGAATGTACAGATTAAACTCAATAATAAATGAACTGTCTTCTGTATTAATCCAATCAACTACTGAAAATTTGCATAACGGTATTGTATTTTCACTCGAGATATTAGGTCGCTTCTCTGAAGCGGATAGAGTATATATTTATTCTGTCCACGAATCGAGCCGGCATATTGAAAATACATATAGCTGGATTTCGGAAAATGTGCCAAAGGTAATTGAAAAAATCAGTTTGATTCGCTTTAGAACTGTTCAACGATGGATTGAAATTTTCAAGAACAATGATTTTGTTCAGATACAAAACGTTAATAAACTCCCCGATGAATTCGAGGAAAAAGCAACTCTTCTTGAGATCGGAATTGTTTCTTTACTCAGCGTTCCGATGTATTACGGGAATGAATTGATTGGCTTCATAGTGTTCGATACGTTGCAAGAAGAGAAAAGCTGGGATTACGACACAGTTTCATTATTCAGGCTTGCAGCTGAAATTATTGCCGGAGCAATAGCACGAAATAATTTCGAACTTGAAATCATCAAGCAAAAGCAAATAGCAGACCAGGCAAACCGGGCAAAGTCTGAATTTTTGGCAAATATGAGCCACGAAATACGAACACCGATGAATGCAATTCTGGGATTTTCTGATATAATGATTAAATCAATACGCGAGCAACCATTCAGAGGATACCTTGAAACAATTCAGAAAAGTGGGCGAACTCTACTTGCTTTAATCAACGACATTTTGGATTTATCCAAAATCGAGGCAGGTCGGATAGAACTTCAACCAGAACCTGTCAATATAGTAGAAACACTAAATGACATTTACCAAATTTTCTTCGAGCAAGCAAACCAGAAGAAATTAGAACTAAAACTCGAAATACAGGAAAATCCACCGGATAATTTATTTCTTGATGAGGTTAGAATTCGTCAGGTGCTGATAAATTTAGTTGGGAATGCTATAAAATTTACAAAAAAAGGTGGCGTGTATATTTTGCTGTCGCACAATAAAGTGGATAATCAGCATTATAACTTGAAAATTGATGTAAAAGACACAGGAATTGGCATTGCACCAGAGGACAAAGATTTAATATTTGAAGCGTTCCGTCAAGCGAGCACTGTTAGTGTGAGGCATTTTGGGGGAACTGGACTTGGTCTTGCAATATCGAGTCGACTTGTGAAGATGATGGGTGGAGAAATCACAGTCGAAAGCGAACTTGGAAAAGGTTCTACTTTCACTGTACGGATCTATAACGTTCAGCGACTGGATGAGTTCAAAAAAACAACCGAGCAGATAGATTGGTCGAATAAAACAATAGACTTCAAAGGAGCAAAGCTACTGATAGTAGATGATATACAGCAAAATATAGATATTGTCCGGGCGTATCTTGAAGATACAAATATAATCATTTTGGAAGCAAACAGCGGTCGGAAAGCAATTGAACTGCTTCGCACTACTCAGCCAAATCTGATTATGATGGATCTACGAATGCCGGAAATGAGCGGATACCAGACACTTAAGGTTGTTCGTGATGAGCTTGGGCTCAAAAACTTACCGATTATTGCCTTCACAGCCTCGTCTATGAAAGAAGATGAAGAAAGGATTACGTCGCTTTTCAATGGATTTCTCCGGAAGCCGGCTAATCGCAATGAGATAATTTCTGAACTTGTAAGGCATCTTGATTTCTCTGCAAGCGAAAAAGAAGCTATGCAAGAAGAAAAAATTCCTGAAAGCGATATTAATGAATTATTAAATTCAATTAATTCGGATATTTTCAAACAATTTTCTATATTATTTGCAGATCAAGTTGATAATTTGGTTAAATATACAGATTTGCAGGAAGCGGAGGAATTTATCAACAGATTAAGAGAATTTGCAGAAACAAATAATAATGAAAAATTAATTAGTTTGGTAAGCATTCTAAATAATTATTTTGATAACTTCGAAATTGAAAATCTGTCGAAAGCATTCAGTGAGATTTATCATAAATTAAAATAAATTGGTGAATTTATGAATAATATTCCGCACACTACAAGAAAAAATACTATTCTTGTTGTGGACGACCAGCCACAAAACATTCGTTTGATAGGCACTTTGTTGCGTGAGCATTACAATCTGTTAATAGCTGACAACGGACCGAAAGCAATAGAAACAGCTCGTGGTAAAACACCCGATTTAATACTACTCGATATTATGATGCCCGATATGTCTGGTTTCGAAGTGTGCGAAATATTGAAAAATGATGAGCTAACCCGTGAAATACCAATTATTTTTCTTACAGCAAAAACTGAAACAGAAGATATTCTTAAAGCCTTTGAAATTGGTGGGGTGGATTACGTTACTAAGCCTTTCAATGCTCTTGAAGTAATGGCAAGAATTAAGACGCATCTTGATCTGAAAAACTCAAAAGATTTGATAAAAGAGCAAAACACTGAACTACTTCAAAAAAACGAACAGATTACCAAAGCATATAAAGATTTAGAAACTCAGTCGCAACATTTGAATAAATTATATTTACAACTTATTCAAAATGAAACATTTCTGCGGAAAAGCAATGAAGAATTGAAAAAACTAAATGAAATGAAAGATAAATTCTTTTCGATTGTTTCGCACGATCTAAAGAGTCCTTTTGCCGGGATATTGACAATGACAGATATTATTAATCACCACTTAGATGAATTTAGCAAGGACGAGTTAGCAGATATGGTTCGTTCATTAAATAACACTGCACAGCAAACATATAAATTTCTTGAAGATTTGCTTGAGTGGTCGCGTTCGCAAATGGGACGACTTCAGATGAACATCACAAATGAAGATCTGGCATCTATTATAGGTGGAACACTATTAACACTAAACCAGCAGGCAGAATTGAAAAACATTACTATTGAAAATAACGTTCCAGTTAGCACTTATGCACTCTTCGACAATAATATGATGGCTACAATTGTAAGGAATCTTGTTTCTAATGCAATAAAATTCACTCACAAGGGCGGGAAAGTAACACTTAATGCTGAGAAAGTTTCAATCGATGGGAAGCCGTTTGTTCGCTTATCTGTTTCTGATACAGGAGTTGGAATGGATGAAGCGAAAATATTGCAACTTTTTTCGCTTGAAAAGGTGCAATCGACACCCGGAACAGAAAAAGAGAAAGGAACTGGTCTGGGCATTGTAATTTGTCGTGATTTTATTGAAAAGATGGGTGGGAAAATTGCAGTTGAAAGTAAATTGAATGAAGGAACAACTTTTTTTGTAGATATTCCGGCAGAGGATTAAGCAATCGATGCATCAAAATCAAAATAATGAAATCCCCAATCCTATTGCTGAATTACAGAAAAAATTGAAGCAAGCGGAGAAAATTATTTCTGCTCTTATGTATAGAGTTGAAAAATCCTCTCTTATTTATGAAAGTGATTATTCGTATTTCGAAAGTATTGCAATTCTTAATGAAACTATTGATAAAACACAAGAAAAGATAAATCAAATTACTCAGGAGTTGTATGAAAAAGAATCTAAATTAGAACAGATCGAGAGAGAACTCCGCGCCAAGGAAGAACATCTCAACGAAATTTTATATTTCATCGACGATATTGTGTGGTCAGTTTCATATCCGATAATGAAGCTGTTATATGTTAACAAAGCTGTCGAAAAAGTATATGGAATTGAAATTGAAAATCTTTCTAAAATGAACAATTTATGGTTTGGATTAATTCACCCGGACGACTTGAATATTTTTTATAATGCTATAGCGAGGCTGGAGGACACACCTCAACTCGAAGTTGTTTACAGGATAAACAGATTAGATGGACAGATTAGATATATTTTAGATAAATTAACAAGAAAAATTGACAAGAACGGAAGAATATATCAAATTGACGGAATTGCCCGCGACATTACTGATTTGAAGCAGGCTCAGATGCAAACCGAAATAAGTATGCAGCAGTATCAGATGATTTTTGAATCAGTGGTCGAAGGAATTGTAATAATTGACACAAACGCTACTGTAGTTGCAATTAATCAAAGTGCTTGCAAAATGTTTGGATACAAAAAGGGTGAGCTAATTGGTAAAAAAGCTGAATTGTTTTTAAGTTCGGATTTACTGAAAAAGCTATTTGATAATTACTACTCGAATGTTCTAAATTATGAGTTTTTTGTTGAATCCAGTGAAAGAAAGAAGAACGGAGAGGAGTTTATTTTAGAACTTTTTTCAAAGAAACTCAAACTCAATAACGAAAATTTCATTATATGCTCACTAATTAACATTACAAATCGAAAGGAAGTCGATAGAGCCTTACTCCAACAACAGCAAGCACTTGCAGAATCTGAACGAAAGTTGAACGCAATTTTGAACAACACGCGTCAGTCTTTTGTCCTGCTTAATACTAATTATAACATTATTGCTTTCAACAAGAGTTTTGAAAAAGATGTAAAGAAATTTTTTGGTATCGAGTTAGATAACACAAAAAGAATATACGAAATATTTCCTGCACATCTTAAAGATTTGCTTTTCGAGAAATTATTAAAGGCTTTTGGCGGTGAAAGTTCGCAGGTTGAATTGGAAATACCGGCAACAGATGGACATTTTGAAAAATTCATCTATTTCATAGATCCAGTAAGACGGGAAGATAATCAAATTGAATCCCTTGTAGTAAGTTCAATCAATTTAACTCAATTATTCGATAAAACCGATTAGTACTTCGTAATTTTTCCATTTATTCATCATTAACAATTATTAACTTTCTATTAATTATGTATTAATTTATTAATAATTATATTGAAGCATAAATATTTTCAGTCCTAAAATGAAAAATCACAAAGGGCATACAAAAAAATCTAATAAAAACCTTCAAACAAATATTGAAGGAGAAGAAGCGAATATGTCTAATTCAGAGATTTCAGCTGAGATTCATTTTTCATTAGATGATTTGCCAGTAGGAATATACAAGTCTAAGCCAGACGGAACAATCGTTTATGCAAACAAAGCATTAATTAATCTATCAGGTTATGAATCGTTTGAAGAGCTCAAAAAAGTTAATGCTTTTAGCCTTTATGCTGTGCCTGAATTACGGGTTGTGCAAACTGCACAATTCGGGACAACTGATATGATTGCGGAAGAATATAGATTTGTTCGCAAAGACGGGTCAATTATCTGGGTAAGAGATATAGGCAAGAAAGTAGTTGATGAAGATGGAGATTTGTATTACGAAGGGACAATAGAGGACATAACGGAGAGAAAGATTGCCGAAATGCGGCTTCGCGAAAGTGAAGAAAAATACCGGGAACTAATAGAGAAAATGGATCAGGGACTGGCTCTTCACGAAATTATTCTCGACGATGATGGAAATCCGGTTGATTATATGTTTCTTGATGTCAATTCAGCTTTTGAAAAATTAACAGGTTTGAAAAGGGAGAATATTATTGGCAAGAGAGTAAAAGAAGTGCTCCCGGAAACTGAGTTTTACTGGATCGAGAAATACGGAGATGTCGCACTAAATTCGACAGTCGAAAAGTTTACGAAATATTCGCAAGAATTAGATAAATACTTCAAAGTAATTGCTTTTTCACCACGTAAGCTTCAGTTCGCAACGCTAATCGAAGATGTTACCGAAAAAATGCTCATTGAGAGTGCTTTGCAGGAAAGCGAGTTGAGACTGCGAACTTTGATAAATACAATTCCAGATATAATTACTTTTAAAGATGGTGAAGGTCGATGGATAATTACCAATGATTTCAACTTGAAGCTTTTTGGATTAGAAAATGTTGATTATCGCGGAAAGACTGATGCAGAACTTGCTAAATACGCACCATTTTATAAAGATGCACTCGAATATTGTATTTTCTCTGATGAAAAAGCGTGGAAAGCAGCCAAGCCAATTCGCGGTGATGAAATAATACCAACTCCGGATGGCGAAAGCAGAATTTTTGACGTAATTAAAATACCCATTATTGAAAATGGTGAACGCAAAGGCTTAGTTGTTGTCGGGCGCGACATAACAGATAAGAAAGCATTTGAGAGAATGCTTAGCGAAACTAACGAACGCTATAAAATGATTTCGGAGATGATTACCGATTATGTTTATCTGGTGAAAGTAATGCCCGATGGAGAGATAGATGTATTATGGCTGCTGGGTGGTTTCGAAAAAATAACGGGCTACAAATTAAGTGATTACAAGGATGCTTATAGAACAATCTTAAAAATAATACATCAAGAAGATTTAAAGAAATTTAGGGATGAAATTATTCCTCGTTTAAATAACTTAGAAGAAATAAAAGCTGAATATAGAATATTGAGAAATTCTGGCGAAATACGCTGGATTTTAGACCACATCAAACCATTTACAAAGCCGGACGAGCCTGGTGTAATCTATCAAATTGGGGCAGTAACAGACATAACAGAGAAAAAGCAATATGAAAATGAGTTAATTGAAAGTCGTGAAAAATTGAAAGAAAATATTGACCAGAAGGATAGGCTATTTTCGATTATTGCTCACGACCTAAAAGGACCAATTTCTTCATTTGTCGGTATGTCCAAATTGTTTTCCGAGAATCTTAAAGAACTTACGCTAACAGAATTGCAGGAATATACCGAGAATATGCACAAATCTGCTTCGAATATTCTCGAATTGCTCGAAAATCTGCTCGAATGGTCAAGAGTGCAAAGAGGAAAAAAACAATTTAACCCTGAAAGGCTTAATATTCGATTGGTATTAAAAAATGTTACTGATTTACTTATAAATAGTTTCAAATTAAAGGAAGTAACTTTATATCTTGGAATAGAAAACGATGCTTATGTGTTTGGCGATTTGCAAATGCTGAATACAATTTTCCGCAATTTGCTTTCGAATGCACTCAAATTTTCGTTTCGAGGTGCAAAAGTTGAGATAAGAATTACTGAAAGTGGGAATAAATATGTTATTTCCATCAAAGATTATGGTATCGGAATGGATGACGAGCTCAAACGCAAGTTGTTCAACCCTGCCGAAAAAGTTTCCCGCACCGGAACCGAAGACGAATCAAGCACCGGACTGGGACTGCTGCTTTGCAAAGAGTTTATCGACTACCACAAGGGACGAATCTGGGTGGAAAGCAAACCTAACGAAGGCTCAATATTTTTTGTAGAATTAGACAAAGCAGAATGAAATTGTTTCGCTCTTTGTTCGTCTTCTCGTTTTATTACTGTATAATTTATTAATAGGAAGAATATGAATGACCAATTAGTGCCAATTGTAATCGAACAAACAAGTCGTGGCGAACGTTCTTATGATATTTATTCACGGTTGCTCAAAGACCGGATTATTTTTCTTGGCGGACCAATTGATGACCATATTTCGGAGCTTGTCATAGCCCAGTTGCTTTTCTTAGCGAGCGAAGACCCTAAAAAAGACATACACTTATATATTAATTCTCCGGGTGGAAGTGTGAGCGCCGGACTTGCAATATACGACACAATGCAATACATAAAGCCAGATATTACAACTATTGCTATTGGGATGTGTGCTTCTATGGCTCAGGTTTTGCTGTGTGCCGGAACCAAAGGCAAGCGGTATGCGTTGCCAAATTCCCGTATTCTTATGCATCAGCCATCGGGCGGAACGCAAGGACAATCAGTTGATATTGAAATTTACACTCGCGAAATTATCAGAATGCGTGATAATTTATACAGCATTATTGCAAAACATACAGGCAAGGATGTCGATAAAATCCGCAAAGACGCTGACCGCGACTATTATATGACACCCGAAGAAGCTCTTGAATACGGTATTATTGATAAAATTTTGATGCCAAACAAAGACAGCGAGCAAACGGAAGAAGAAAAATAATTGAACATCTAATTTATAACCAAGTCAGGGCAAATTCAGTCCTGACTTTTTTATTTGCATTTGCCTTATTTTAAAAAATTGAGATAATAAACTCGTGAAATCTATTTTATTGATTTTTCATATATTTTTTGGTAGAATAATTTTTTTACTTAAATTTGTAAATATAAACGAAATAACGTAAGTTATTTAGTTTAAACTAAATACGAAATTTTGTAAAACTAATTAAAGTTGTTTAGGAGGATATTAAAATGGCAATGTTCATTAACGATGAATGCATCTCCTGTGGTGCTTGCGAACCTGAATGCCCAGTTCAAGCCATATATGACGGCGACGAGCATACAATGATTGATCCAGATAAGTGCGTTGAATGCGTTGGTCATTTCGACGAACCACAATGCGTTTCTGTTTGCCCTGTTGATGCAATTCACAAACTCTAATAATTGAAATTATATTTTTGGAAAGGAGACGCTATTATTTGCGTCTCTTTTTTTATATACTGAGATAATTGCATTCCTACTTATTTTTTCTTGCATTTGAGCAAATTCATTTATATTTTTATACTTTAAATTACATACGAGAAAGTCTAAAATGAAAAAAAGCATAATTTTAATATTAGTGATTTCAGTAATTCTTTCATCTTGCGGCAATCCGTTCAAAGAAGGTGTTTTCAATGTAAGCGGCAGTTTCACGCGCTCGAATGATTATTCCGGATACAAAAGGTTTTCCACAAACGTTTTAGAAGCCAAAAACTTCAATGGCAAATCCGACACAGCTTTGTATGCAGGAAGCCAGATTGAACCGCTCGTAGTTGGAAACAACGATTATTACTTGATAAGTGCAGACGGAACAATTGCATTTATTTCGAAAGATATTCTCAAATCAACATTTATTGTGCCCGATAGCACACCAGTTTCGACCAGACCAGCAGCAGACCACGAACAGAACATATATTTTGTTTCGCTAAAGCCAATACTTTATTCATTCAATAATCGGGGAGAAAAACGCTGGGAATATGAATTTTCTGATGATTTCGACCCGTTCGAAATGTTTTCTGATGTGTTGGTTACCAAAGATGGAGTGCTCATAGGAACAACAACCGGCAAACTGCTGAAAGTATCGTTCGATGGGAAATTGATATTTCAAAAGCAATATAATACTTCAATTTCGAGGTCCTTTGCCGCGGACGAAAACGGGAATGTATATTTTGTCCTGACAAAGAATACATTTGGAGATACAGATAATTTAGTAATGATAGACAAAAACGGGAAAGAGAAATATAACAAGCCGATTGATTTTGTAAGAATAATCAGAAATCCGGTGGTAAGCGGCGACAATATTTATCTTATTGGTGTTATGCAAAATGCGGGCAAAAGCGGCTCACTTCTTATTTGTTACGACAAGCGAGGTTTTGAGAAATGGCGTCAGGAATTGCCTGTTTTCCCAAGATATTTATCAGCAAGCGAACAAAATGCTTACGTAATTGGCTATAATACCGGAGTGGGCGAAACAATGAGCGGCATTTTCTCGTTCAGCAGAACAGGCAAGCAAAACTGGAGGATTTTTCTTTCGATGTCTGCTACTTCTCCACTACTTATCGGCAAATCAAAATCAGCAATTGTCGGAACAAATCCAAACGGAGCTGCAATATTTTTCTTGGACAACGACAACGGAAAGTTGATTGAAGACCGTTCACTGAACGAAATTGATACATTTTATACTGTGCCTGCGGTAACGGGCGACGGGAGCATAATCTTCGCTATGTCGTCGCGTCGAGGAATTGTTCGGCTCACTGATACTGCCTTAAATAAAATACTTCCCTGGTAATTGGAGCAATATTATGATTAATACAATTGTTCTGCGCGACCCAAAGGAGTTGGAAAACTTATACCCGTTTTCTGTTCTTCATCCTTCGTATGAATTTTTGTGCGGTTGTTTGAAGAATTATGAACGCTGGAAATTGCTCCTTCCTGATATTTCGTTTGCTTACGAAAGTGAAGAATTGCTGAAGTCCTCGTTTTTAGAGCGAAATGACATCAAAAATCCTTCGTTCAGGAAAAACGTTTTATTTATTGATGGAAACATTATTCCAGACTTTTCGCTTATAGAAGAAATTAAATTTATCATTTCGGCAAATCACTCAAAAGATATTTCGTTCAGTTGCAAAAACAAAATAGTTGCAGAATTCAAGCAGTTTTCTGATAAAGAAAGCGAAAAAATCAATGTCGAGATTGAAATAAAAACTGTTAATTATATCTGGGAAATAATTGACTTAAACGGCAAGCAAATTAATTATGATTTGCTACTGATCAGAGAGCGACTTCAACAAATAAAGAACATTACAAACCCATTTTTTGGCACTCATCTGATAGGAAATGAAATTTACGTTGGTCGGGATGTTGAAATTATGCCGGGCGCAGTGCTTGACGCAAGCAAAGGGGCAATCATCATAGACGACGAAGCAAAAATTATGGCAAACAGTGTAATTATTGGTCCTGCATACATCGGAAAGAAAACTCTCATTAAAGCAATAGCAAAAATATATGAAAATTGCTCATTCGGTGAATATTGCAAAGTGGGCGGCGAAGTGGAAGCAGTAGTATTCCAAGGATATTCCAATAAGCAACACGAAGGATTTTTAGGTCATTCGTTCGTAGGTGAATGGGTGAATTTCGGAGCAGACACAAACAATTCCGATTTAAAAAACACATATTCCAATATAGTTATGAGATTGCCCGGCAAGCGAGTCCCTACGGACAAGATGTTCATTGGACTGATGGCGGGCGACCACACCAAAACAGCTATCAACTCGCAATTCACTACCGGAACGACTTGCGGCATACATTGCAATTTGTTTCATTCAGGATTTTTCCCAAGCCAAATACCGTCGTTTACGTGGGGCGGCGGCGAAGGAAGCAGGATTCACAATTTCGAGCAAGCCATCGAAACAGCACAGGCAATGATGAAGAGGCGCGGAAAATCACTCAACAAATTTGAAATAGCGTTGATGAAAGCAGAATACGAAAAAGTTAGTTAGAAGCAAATTTGCGTTTTATATAATTCGATATTTTGAGAAATTCAAGAGTTTCGTAGCTTGTGCGAAGAGTTAGAATAATTCCTATAATACCAATAATAATATTCCCAGCCCACATAGCAAGCCAAGGATCAATGTAACCGCGATCGGCTAATTTTTCCCCGCCAATAAGGCAAGCCCAGTAGAATATGTAGAAACCGAGACTAATGGAAGCACTAATTCCGAAATTTCCTCGACGAGTGATAATTCCCAGCGGACAACCAACAAAAACGAAAACAAAACAAGCAAACGGAATAGCATATTTTTTGTAAATCTCGACCAAATATTGATTTGCACGTAAAGTGTAGTCCCTTTCGGCAAAGGAATTAGAGCGAACAGTTGTTTCCAGAAAACTCAATCTTTGAGAAATTCGGCTGGTGCGAGCCTGCCACGCTGTATCAACATAAGCAAAATTGCTGGAAACAACACGAGACTCGTCGGTTTCCAATGGTGCTTTGCTATGAAGAATGTAATCAAGGTGCGCGTTAATAGTTTTTGATTTGTTATTTCGGGCAATTTCAACGTATTTCATAGATTCATTAACAATTTGCTGCATATCGCTTATTCGCATTTCGCGGTCGCCACGTGCAGTGCCGTCAATATCTGAACGCTGGAAGGAAAAACCGCTTGCGTTCATCATTATTTGATAATCAACAAATTCGACAATCTTATAGTTGCTGGCTCTGCCTGATTGAAGTTGATGAATTTCGCCATTGCGAAGCTTCAGAATAAGTTTGCTATAGTCCGGCGTAAAATTCAAAGTTCCGGTATCGGCAGAAATAATATTGCGAGAAGCCATTCCGGTCAGATCGTAGATAGTAACCCCGCGAAGTAGCCCGGTTAATGAATCGACGTTGCGAGCAATAATTGTATAACCCTCGATTTCGGTGGAAAACTGCCCCGACTCTAAAATGAAAGTTGGTTTTGTGCGAGTAATATCGCCCATAAGAGTTTTAGCGCGGAGGTTGGTCTCCGGAAGAATTTTATCATTGAACCAAAACAAAGCAACCGTTAAAAATGCAGAAACAATAACAATCGGAAACATCATTCTGATAAGGCTACCGCCACTTGCTTTTATAATAGTTATTTCGTGGTTGGAGGACAAATTGCCGAAAGCCATCAAAGTTGAAAACAGCACTCCCATAGGTGCAGCAAGCACCACCATCCAGGCAATATTATAAGCGATAAGTTGCAGAATAACCCAAACGTCTATTCCTTTGCCAACGAGCTTATCCAGATACTTCATCAAAAACTGCATAAGAAACAGAAAAATCACTGTGCAGAAACCAAAGAGAAACGGGGCAATATGGGCTCTTAATAAATATCTATCGAATATTTTGAACATTTGCTTTCTCGATTATTTTCAATAAACGCAAAGTTATTTCATCGCAAATATAATAACCTTTTGGCGTTAGTTTTAGTGTTTTATTTTCAAATTCTGCTAAATTTGAAGCAACTAAAATTTCAATTTCCTTATTCAAAATTGTTGATAAATCAATACCGAATTGTTCGTGAAAATCCTGAAAATTCAAGCCAAGAGAGCGAAGTGAAAGAAAGATACTTTCGGTTAAGCGTTCATCAAACGTTAGTTTCTCGCAAAATTCATCCGGAAGATTTCCTTCATTCAACAAAGTGAAATACTTTGATACATCGGGCACATTTTTATAGCGAAAACCGTCGAGCATACCAACAGCAGAGGCTCCGAAAGCAAGAGTGTCCGAGCAGGTCCAGTATTTTATGTTGTGGCGGCAACGGAAACCCAGACGAGCAAAATTTGAAATTTCGTAATGTTCGTAACCACAGGATCGTAGAGTGTTGCTGATTTGTAAATAAAAATCTGCACTCTCTTCGTCGGAGATTGGCAGAACTTTGCCCGAAAGCAAATCATTGTGCAACGGTGTGCCTTGTTCATAGATTAAAGCATAGTATGAAATATGTGGCAATTCAAACGCTATTGCTTGCGAAAGCGACTTTTGGAGATCAGCGAAAGTTTGTCCGGGTAGCCCGAAAATCAAGTCTATAGAAATATTGTTGAAATATTTTTGTGCTGTTTCGATAGTTGTTCTTGCTTCAGCAGCTGAGTGCAGCCGCTGCAAAAAACGAAGTTCGTCATCAATGAATGATTGCACACCTATGCTAATTCTATTTATTCCAAGCGTAGCATATTCAGCAAAGAATTTTGCATCGCTTGCGGCAGGATTGCATTCGAGAGTAATTTCGGCATCTGAAGAAATAACGAAATATTTATTTATTGATGAAAGTATTTTTTCGATATTTTGCGGATTAATCAACGATGGAGTGCCGCCACCAATAAAGATTGAGTTGATTGCTCTGTTTTTTACCGAAAATTGTTCAGCAATTGATTGGGAACGACGATGTATTTCCAACAGCAAGAAATTAATGTAATTTGGAATTTCCTGAAGATTAGTAATTGAATAAAAATCGCAGTAATGGCATTTTCTTTTGCAAAAAGGGAAGTGAATATATACGCCAAGTGGTGGCACTTCATTGAACCGTAATGTTGTTTTTAATTTTTTCGAACTTTTTCGGTCCAATGCCTTTAACATTCATAATTGCTTCAGTTGAGTTAAATTTTTGTTTGCTTCGGTATTCAATAATTGCAAGAGCAGTTTTTTCGCCAATACCGGGAAGTTTCATAAGCTGAACTTTCGAGGCTGTGTTGATATTAACAATTCCGGTGAATTCAGATTTTTTTGAAGATGTGCCCGAAGCTGGAAAAAACGTTTCCTTTGGCTTTAAAGTGTCGGCAGGAACAAGTGCAGGATTTGGGTTATTCTGGAAATCAGTGCTAACGAAGGTGGAACGCTCCACCTTCATAGCACTATCAATTGCTGAATTGTATGTATCAGTAGAAATCAACAACTTGTTTGCATCAAGCAATTTCAAGCCAAAACCAGCCAATCCTGAACCAAAGATGAACAGAACCGCCAAAATTTCATTTTGGGTCATATTTGTAAGAGTCTGAATTTTTGCTATGAAATTGCGCAAAAACATAAATCAGAGCAACCCTTTTTCTTTCTGTTCCACAAAGAGGTCGAAGCGTTCTATACATTCCTGTTTTCCGAGCACTTCCATTGTTTCGAACATACCAGCACCAACAGATTTACCGGTAATCATCACACGGATAGGATGAATAACATCTTTTAGCTTAACAGAACGACTTTCAACGTATTTCATTGTTTCGTCGTGTAGCTGCTTGTGCTCCCAGATATCGACGGAACGAAAAACGTCAATCAGTGGTTTTATAAGTTCAAGAGTAGTGTCTTTCCAGTGCTTTTGCAAATAATCCGGGTCGTAGCTCTTTGGTTTATCGAACATATAGTCGCCGAAAGTAAGCACGTCGCGAAGTATGTCGATTCTTTCACGCAAGAGAACAATAACTTTTTCTATATATTCATCATTGAATTTACCAAGTATCTCTTCGGACATATAAGGTTTGAGACGTTGAACAAGTTCAGCAGGCTCGAAGGCACGCAAATACTGCGAATTCATCCAATCAAGCTTCTGTGTGTCGAAAACAGCACCGGCTTTATTTACTTTTTCGAGGGAGAATGTTGCTATAAGTTCATCCATAGAGAAAATTTCGCGGTCGGCAGTAGGATTCCACCCAAGCAGAGCAATAAAATTAACGAAAGCTTCTTTGAAATAGCCACGTTCCACAAAATCTTCCACAGCAACAGAACCTTGACGCTTGCTAAGTTTGGTTTTGTCCTTGTTCAATAGCAATGGCAGATGAGCAAATTGCGGGCGTTCCCAACCGAAAGCATCGTAAAGCAGAACGTGCTTCGGGGTCGAGGGTAGCCATTCTTCACCACGAATAACGTGTGTGATTTTCATCAAATGGTCGTCCACAACATTAGCAAGGTGATAGGTAGGGAAGCCATCTGATTTCAGTAAAATCTGGTCGTCCACGTCCTTACCCGAAACAACCACCTCGCCACGGATTAAATCGCTGAAACGAATTTCCCCGGTAATCGGCACCTTCATTCTAATAACGTAAGGAGCACCGCTATCGATCAGGCGTTGAGTTTCTTCCTGACCGAGTGTGAATTGATTTCGCATAGTTGAACGGTCGTATTTGGGAGCAATTCCAGCTTTTTGCTGACGCTCGCGCATAGCGTCCAGCTCTTCGGGCGTGTCGAAAGCATAGTATGCCGCGCCACGGTCTAATAGTTCAGTGGCATATTTGCGATATAAATCAAATCTTTCAGATTGCACATAAGGACCATAAGGACCACCGACTTCGGGGCTTTCGTCGAATTCAATCCCAGCCCAGCGAAGAGACTTAATCAAGTTTTCTTGTGCATTTTCGACGAAACGAGTTCTATCGGTATCTTCTATTCTCAGAACGCATTGCCCACCGTGATGACGAGCAAAAAGGTAGTTGTAAAGTGCTGTTCGTAGCCCACCAACGTGAAGATATCCAGTTGGGGAAGGAGCAAATCTTACTCTAACGCTCATTATCCATTCCGTAATTAATTCAAAAATAGCAATTTAAAAGAAGTGCAAATTAATAAATCTATGAAAATTAATCAATTGATATATTCGATGAGTTATGCAATAAAAAAGAAAAATAATGATTATTTTTAAGAATGGAACCTATTGAAGTTTTAGAAAAATATTTTGGATATAAATCATTTCGTTCGGGGCAAGAGGAAATAATCAGGTCTATTCTTGCCGGGAATGATACACTTGCAATTATGCCAACCGGTGGAGGAAAATCCATTTGCTATCAAATACCTTCACTTATGCTCGATGGCACAGCAATCGTAATTTCTCCATTAATTGCATTGATGAAAGATCAGGTGGATGCATTAGTCGGGCGTGGAATACCTGCAACCTACATCAATAGTTCGCTTCCATTCGAGCAGTTGCAGGAAAGAATGCGAAATATCTTGTCAGGACAATACAAGATAGTATATATAGCACCAGAACGATTGGAAAATGACTTTTTCAAGAAATTGCTCGTTCATATTAATATTTCATTTCTTGCAGTGGACGAAGCTCATTGCATATCCGAATGGGGACACGACTTCCGTCCTGCATACCTGAACATTTATAAATCTCTGGAGAATTTGGACATACGCCCGATTTCGGCTTTTACTGCAACTGCTGGCGCAGAAGTGCAGGAAGACATAGTTCGTTATCTGCGAATGAAAAATGTGAAAAAATTTGTAAAAGGGTTCGACCGACCGAATTTATCTTATCACACAGTGGAAACAACCCAGAAAATTGAAAAAATAAAGGAAATACTAAAATCGACCCCAAAAGGTTCGACAATTATATATTGCGGTTCACGAAACAGAGTGGAAGAAGTAGCAAAACAATTGGGAAATTTGCGTTTTCAGTGTGTTGCATATCACGCTGGAATGCCAGCAGAGCAAAGAACACTTTCTCAAAATTTGTTTTTATCTGGCGAAATACCGATAATTGTAGCAACAAACGCATTTGGAATGGGAATAGATAAGCCAGACGTCAGAAACGTTATTCATTGCGACTATACGGGCACACTCGAGGCATATTATCAAGAAGCTGGGCGAGCCGGCAGGGACGGTCGTCCAGCAAATTGTTATTTGCTACACAATAATCAGGATGTCGCTTTGCAGGAATTTTTTATTGCAAATCGCTATCCCGAGCAAGAGGATATAGAAAAAGTTTTTATTACGCTAATCAGTTGTGCCGACCAAAGCAAGCGAATTGCTTTGCCAGTGGCAGAACTGGCAAATCAGGCAGCAATTAGCGAAGGACGCTTTGCGTCGTCGCTTGAAATTCTTGAAAGAGCAGAAATAATTGAATTATCGCGCCGAAACGCTTCAGCCCAGATACAATTTCTTGCGACAATGGATGAGGTAAGAAATTTTCTGCAAAACACAACTGAAGAACGCCGCACAGCTCTGACTGCAATATTAAAGCAAGTTTCTGCTGAGGCATTTCGTCGCCCTGTGGAATTAGACATTGCTCAAACTATTATGAAATTCAATGTCCATCAGAAAACACTCGAAGATACATTGAAAACTTTGTCTGTTCTACGTTTTATTGAATTCGATAACGGCTCGCTTGCCGGAGAAATAAAATTGTTAGAGACTTCGAAAGCAGTATTAGCAAACAAAATCAATTACAATGAACTTCTGGAAAGACGCAAAATTGCTTTTTCGAAATTGAATAATGTTATCAACTATGCATATACAACAAATTGCAAAAGAAATTACATACTTGACTATTTTCGGGATGACAGCTACAGTTCAACTTGCGGGCGTTGTTCATCCTGCACAAGCAAAAGCCATACGAAGGCTACTTTGCAGAAACGTGAGTTTATTTTAAAGACTTTGCTTAATGCAGTTTGCCAGATTAACAATAAATTTGGGAAAACGGTATTTATTCAATTGCTACAAGGCAAAAGCAACGCGAAATTAAGAAAATATCAGTTGGATGAAGTTGAGCTATTTGGTGCTTTGAGCGATTTTTCCGAATACGACATAAAATACGCGATAGAGAATGCAATTTCGAGACGACTGCTTCAAGTATCTGCCGGAATGTATCCTATATTGAGTATTACTCCTGAAGGTTTGCATTACATAGGAAAAGCTTTGGATGAGCCAATATCAAACAATGATTTTATGGAAAAACTAAAGGCTATCAGACATCAAATAGCAAAAAGCGAAGGAATTACTGAACGTTCGGTTGCAAGCGACAAAGCACTTAGAGAAATAGCCCTCAAACCGCATATTAGCTACAAAGAGTTTTGCCAGGTGCCCGGCATTAGCCGTTACATTATGGAAAAATATGGGAAGGATTTTTACCGAGCGATAAATCAGGATTTCGAACAAAGCGAGGAAGAGCAGATTATTGACGAAGAACTAATTAAGATTGTAAAGTTGTTCAAAGAAAAATTGAGAATTGAGGAAATTGCTAAAATTTATAACACTGATAAAGGAACGATTGCAAGACTTGTACAGGATGGAATAATGAACGACCAAATTTCATTCGATTGGCAACTCCTAACAAATAGCAATACTTTTAACAGAATAAAGCAAATAATATACAAAAAGCCTGCTATCACACTCAGCAAGCTTCGGGATAATTTAGCAGAGGAAATTGATTATGCCGTTTTGCGTATACTTGTGGCAATTGCACGCAAAAGCATTGATTAATCGATGATTGACTTATCACCTTTGAAATGCTTTTTAGGGTATTCATAGAAAAGCAATTTACCGTTTTCATCATCAATTTTTTTCCAGCTATCAATATCAAAGGCAACACCGAACACACCACAAGTAGGAACATTGTCGATATATTCGCCGGTAAGCCGGGAGAATAGCGAAGTAATATCGGGATTATGTCCAAAAATCATAACTGAAGCAATATTTTCATCGAGTGATGAAAGAAGATTTAAAATATAGCGAACGCCATTAGAATAAATGTTTTCATCGTAAAGAATTTTACTTTCGTCGTATTTCAGAGCATCGGCAAAAAAGCGGCAAGTGGTAGCAGCCCGGACAGCCGGGGAACTGATAATTAAATCGGGTTTATCGATTAATTTAGCTACAATTTGTGCCATAAAAGGAGCATCCCGCAGTCCGCGATTATTTAGCGGACGTTCAAAGTCGTTCCAATCTGGATTGTCCCAACTGGATTTAGCGTGTCGGGCTATTATCACTTTCTTCATATTTATCAGAGATTTGCTTGTTTTTCAATAATTTATTTTCAATTTCAATAATATTTCTAATTTTATTTGCTTCATCAGTTTTCTTTCTTTTGTGATAAGCCGCAATTAAAATTTCAGCCATTTCGTTACGCACTCTGGTGCGTTCATCCAAATCGTCAATTTGGTACCAGGAACGCTGGTCAAAGTAAGTTTGAAGTTTGTTGATAGAGGCTTGAGGATTGCGGGCAGTATCTGCAGCAGCAGAAGCGATTGCTTTTTGCAAAACACGAAGTGGATTTACAACAAAATTGCGATCATTGCTATCGGCGTTTGCTTCGTTGTAGCGATAGAACCGATCGATTTTATTTCGGAGTTCGGCAATTGTTTCTTCATCAGTAAAATCATAAACTTTATAGTCAATAGGAACCGGAGGACGCACAAACACTTTAATATCAGATGCTGAATGAGGAAAACCTTTATCTTTCATCTGTTTATAAAGATCGTTCACAACATCGAAAGATAGATTTGTCTCGACAAGAGCAAGCCCGGCACGAATGAGCAAAGCCCCGAGTTGTCCATCGAGTTTTGCAAAATGGCGGAGAATAGATTGGCGAATAAATTGCGATTGGTTGTAGACGCGTTGGTAGTCGTCTCCGCCGAGCCCTTTACGAGAGCGAAGCACTCGCAAAGTAGCTTTAGGATTGCTATACCCGAGCAGTTCAATTAATCCCATAGCCTGAGAAAAACCGAATTCTACCCAGTAGTGAATTTTGTCAAGTCGGGCAATTCTGGCAAGTTCGCACAGATAGCGTTCACGTCCGGCGCCAGCGCGCAACACGGTTAGTTTGTTAAGTCCGGTACTATCGTCGTAGCCGCAGTCCACATAGGTATCTCTTGGAATGGCAAATAGCTCGACTTTGCCGCTATCAATAAGTAAAGAAATAATGTGGTTTGCATCTGCGTGCCGTGTGTTCGTTCCCAAGCGACTATCAACACCAGTAACAGCGATATTAATACGGCGACCGTTATAGATTTGCTTAACTCCTTTTCCGGCAGAATTGTCGATTGCAACAGACAGGTCGTCGGGCGAACTAACTATTACATATTGTTCAGTAGAATCTACGATTGGAATAACCGCTTCGATAAATTCTCTGTCGTCATTAATTGAATCTGTGCTGGTAGTATCGGCAATAGTTGAATCATCAGTATTGGAAGAAAAATGCTGATAGCCGAGATAAGCCCCAAGAATAATCAACAACACAAACGCCGGGAGAATAATTACACTCTTTTTGCGTTTCGATACAATTTCGTCATCCATTTTTCAAATGTGCAAAGAAAATAAACTGAAAATTAACAAGAATTTAAAAAATAAGCAAGTTAATAAAGGTAGGATGAATAAACTTAATTATTCACCAACAGAATGAAAAAAGTGAGGAAATAACTATTTATTTATTTCAACGCTATAGCCCGCTTCTTCGATTAATTTTTTGATTTGGGCTAAATCGGGATTACCTTCAATTATTGCAGTTTCTGTTGCAAGATTAACTTCCACTTTTGAGGTACCGGGAACAGATTGAATAATTTTTGTAACATTGCTGACGCAATGATTGCAGTTCATTCCTTTCACTTTGAGAGTTATCATATCAATTTCCTTTGTTTTTTGGAAATACTTCCTGATATATATTCTATAAAAAGACATAGCAAGAAATACAAGAAAAACAACCGAAACCACAACATAGAAACTGTTTATTTCTGAGGTGTGGTGGTGTTGCGTAGAGGACAACTGCGACAATGGGTTCACACCCGAAACAAGGAAGATATAATCCAGCAGGTAGCCAAAAAGTATCGCGGTAATAATTAATAATAGCAAATAAGAAAAAGCAACTTTCCTGCCTAAGACTTTCATCAAAATTACGAAAGAAGCGGCATTTGTTGCAGGTCCGACAGCCAAAAAGACGAATGCTACACCCGGCGAAAAGCCTTTAGCAATCAGGCTCATTGCAATCGGAATAGACGAAGTAGCGCAAATATACATTGGCGCCCCAATTAGAATAACAGCGAGCATACCCGGCAAACCGTCCTGAATAATGCTACCGCTGAAAAAGTTGTCCGGAATAAAATACGTTATGGCAGCAGCAATCAAAAGTCCCAAAGCAAATTGTGGGGCAATATCATCTAAAAATTCAACGAACGAATATTTATAAAATGCGGAAAGTTTGCTTTTAATTGAAGTTTGTTTTTCATTCGGGGAATACTCATCGATAAACAATGCGTTGCCCGGCTGCTCTTTAATAAACATCCTGTTAATCAGCGAGCCGTTTATTATGCCCATAAACAGTGCTGCAAAGGGACGAAAAACAGCAAAAATTGGTCCCATCATTCCATAAGTTGCGATAATTGAATCGACGCCTGTCTGTGGTGTTGATGTAAGAAATGAAATCACAGCACCTTTGCTTGCTCCGCTTTTTGCAAAATATACAGAAGTTGGAATCACACCACAAGAACACAAAGGAAGCGGCACGCCAAACAATGAGGCTTTTATTATCGACGAACTGTTGTTTTTCCCCAAATGTTTTGAAATAGTCTCTTTTTTTATCAATAGATTAAGCAATCCGACAAATATCAACCCCAACATAATATAGGGCGACATTTCAACAAAAATCTGTATTAGAATATTTAAAAAATCCATTTTTAAGTTTAATTTTTTAAGTAAGACGAAAAATTTCTATTTATATTAGTTAATTTTTTTTAATATTAAAAAAATCGATTAATTTGCAAATTGTAACAATTACATAATTATAATAACGTCAATAAAAATTTGTTAATTTTTAAATGAATAAGTATGAGCGAAAGAATAAGCGATAAGGAAAAGATTGCGGAGCTTGCAAAAGCAATTAAAATGGTGAAAAATGAAATTTCAAAAGTAATAATTGGTCAGGATGAAATAATTGAGCAACTGATAGTATCCTTGTTTGCACGTGGGCATGTGTTGCTTATTGGGGTGCCCGGTCTTGCAAAAACCTTGTTAATAAGAACTCTGGCAAAAGCTTTGGAGCTGAAATTCAACCGAATTCAGTTCACACCCGACCTTATGCCCGGAGATATTAGCGGTAGCGAAGTAATAGAAGAAAATATCTCAACCGGTCAGAAGGAATTCCGTTTTATTCGTGGACCGATTTTTGCAAACATAGTGCTTGCTGACGAAATTAACCGAACACCACCAAAGACACAATCAGCATTGCTACAAGCAATGGAAGAATACGAGGTTACCGCCGGGGGCAAAACTCACAAGCTCGAGTTGCCATTTTTTGTGCTTGCAACGCAAAACCCAATTGAGCAGGAAGGAACATATCCATTGCCCGAAGCACAGTTAGACCGTTTTATGTTCAATATCTGGCTTGATTACCCGAGTTTCGAAGAAGAAGTGCGAATAGTAAAAACAACAACTGCTGAATGGCGTCCCGAAGTTGATAAAGTGTTGGACGGAAAATCAATCGTTGAGTTTCAGGATTTAATCCGTCGGGTGCCTGTAGCGGATAATGTCGTAGAATATGCTGTCGGGCTGGTGCGAGCGTCGCGTCCGAAGCAATCGAGTAGTAAATTCATCAAGGAATTTATCAATTATGGAGCTGGACCGAGAGCTTCGCAATATCTGATATTAGGTGCAAAATCTCGTGCGGCTCTTCAGGGACGATTCACACCCGATATTGATGATGTGCGAGCAGTTGCATTGCCGGTGCTTCGCCACAGAATAGTTACAAGTTTCAATGCTGAGGCAGACAATGTTTCTGCAGCAGACATAATCGAACAATTAATAAAAGAAGTATAAAAATTTAGTTGCATTAAGGCTAGCAAAAAAAGTAACAGATTATTTCAGAAATGAAAAATAAAAAAGGCTGCTTCCCGAAAGAAGCAGCCTTTTATCTTTAAAGATATATTATTTCTTTTCTTTTTGTTCTTTGTTTTCTTCTTTAACTTTCTTTACTTCTTTTACAGTTTTTGGTTTTTCAGTAGCAGGAGTTGCTGGTGTAGCAGGTGTAGCCGGTGTAGCTGGTTTAGTTGATTTTACTTCTTGCTTAGTAGCAGGAGTTGCTGGTGTAGCAGGAGTAGTAGTTGTCTTAGCAGCTTTTACTTCTTGTTTGGTTTCTGGTTTAGTAGCAGCTTTTTCAGTTGCAGCCGGAGCTTTTACTTCTTTCTTTTCAACAGCTTTTTCAGTCTTTTGAGCAGGTTTTACTTCTTGCTTTGGTTGTGGCTGAGCGTTTTGAGCAACTGCAGTGAAAGTGAATGCAAGCAGAGCAAGCAACATCACTTTGATTTTCATAATACACCTAAAAAATAATAAACATACAATTTAATTAATTATGTAATTAACTGCTGATAATTATGATGCAATTAATTACAATACAAAATTACGGTCAAATTCTGAAGATTTTCTGAAGATATCAACTATTTTTGGGAATAAAGGATAATTCAACAGTGTAGATATTATTATCATAGTAATTTTTGATTTTAATATTGTAGATGGTGCAAATTTTCTTAACAATTGCAAGCCCCAACCCAATAGATTCGTAAGTATCTGATTCTTTGTAAAATCTATCGAAAAATTTATCTAAACTTTTGGGTTTATCGCAATAATTACTAATAGAGAGAACCAAGTATTGCTCCTTTCTGGCAAAATTTATCTTGATTGAAGAGTTTTCATAACTATACTTAATGGCATTGCTGATAAGGTTACTAATCAGAATACCAAATAGCGACTGATTAATTTCAATGTTGCAGTTATTTGGAGAATCGTTAATAAACTCTATACTTAAATTTCTAAATTGACCGAAACTTTCGAAGTTTTTTATAACATTATTTATTTCAATATTCATATCGACTTCTGAAACTTCGAAAACGTCTGTGTTTTCAAGTTTATTTAGTAGCAGAATAGATTTATTGATTTTTTCTAATTTGTTCAGATTTTTGAGAATAGCGTCCAGAAAATAATAATTATCGGCTGTAAGCTGGGTGCTTTGAAGAAGTAACTCGATTTTTGATTTGATGACAGAAATTGGAGTTTGAATTTCGTGGTTTAGTTCTTCAGTGAATTCCCGTAAAATCCGGTATTCTTTTTTAGCTTTTTCGGCAAGAAACGAAAGAGCATTGTTAAGCTTTTCGAACTCTATTATATCTGATTTTTTCAGATTCAGGTTTTTTGGGTCAGAAATAGAGAACTGTTCAATTTTGTTGATTGTATCATAAAAATCTGAAAGGACGTATCGCGAAACTCTTTTGTTAATTAAATAAAAAGTAAATAGAAGCAAAAGAATTCCAATAAAAATGACAAGTGCTATATCTAAGAACAATTCATTTTTTTCCTGCATAGAAGTGCGGGCTATGATTTCGTATTCCTGACCTTTAATATTGGCGTAGGTGGTTAGCTGGCGAAAAGGTTCATCTTCTTCGGTATCGTAAAATTTTATATAAACGTCCTCGTAAAAAGGAATTCTGTTTGGAATTGTGTCGGCTTTGTTGATAACAATAAATGGAGGATAATCGACGGCTCCACCCTGTTTCAATTCATTAACAACTTTCTTTGAGATGTTTTTTAATTGTTGGTCTGCTTCTTTTCTAATCGACCTATCGATTATGAAAAACAAAATAAGATAAATGAAAACAAATAACAGAATAGAATTAATTATAAAATACTTGTTTATTTTACTTAAAAGATTCATTTTTTATATTTAAGGAAAATTTATAACCAATACCATAAACAGAATGAATATAATCGGAGCACCCATTTTCAATTAATTTTTTTCGCAAATTTTTAATATGAGTATAGACGAAATCAAAATTATTGAAAATATTAGAATCTTCGCCCCAGACGTGCTCTACAATTGTTTCTTTCGTTAGAACCCGTTCTTTGTTAGTTACTAAAAACAACAAAATATCGTATTCTCTTTTGGTAAGGTCGATTATTTTATCGTTTATTTTGACTTCTCTTTTGTTAGGATCGATAGTAATTTCATTAATGATTATTTCGTTAGTGCCTTTAAAATTTTTTCGTCTGATAAGCGATTTAAGTCGTGCGTTGAGTTCAGCAAGGTGAAAAGGTTTTGTAAGATAATCATCAGCTCCGATATCGAAGCCAAGAATTTTATCATCGAGTGTGTTTTTGGCAGTGATAATAATTATACCACATTCTGGTTGCACCTTTTTTAGTATTTTGAGAAGTTCAAATCCTGAACCGTCCGGTAGCATTAAATCAATCAGAGCACATTCGTAGCTATGAGTAAGAATCAGATCTTCAGCTTCACTATAATCAAAAGCAACATCTATTTTGTAATTTTCTTTTGCAATATACTGCACAATAGATTTTGCTAAATCTTTTTCGTCTTCGACAAGAAGTATTTTCATAAGAATTTATCTATTTATTTGCATCAAAATTAATAAAAATATAGATAAATAATATTAAGCATGATTATTGTATTTTATTGAAGTATTTGGTTTAGCTCAATCTTTATGATTATTTTGTATAAAGATTGTATATTTGTAATTAACTAATAATGAAGAGACTATGAGAATATCGATAATAATAACTGTCTTCAATAGATTAGCATATCTGGAAAAGTGCCTATCGAGCATTTTTAACCAGAGCCTGAAACCTGATGAAATAATAATATGCGATGATGGTTCTACTGAGGACATTTTAGGCTTCCTGAAAAGGATTTCAAAGAATACTGAAATAAAGTTCAAATATGTAAGGCAAGAGCACAAGGGTTTTCGTGCCGGACGCAGCAGAAACAATGGAGTGGCTATAAGCGAGGGAGATATTCTTGTTTTTTTTGATTCAGATGTTATTGTAACAAGAAATTATTTGAAAACAACAGTTGATTTTTTACTGAAAAATAATGATTTTTTTATTAGTAATTATCCGGTAAGACTTACCAAAGAGCAAACAAATCAATTGACATTAAACGAGGTAGAGACTTTTGATTTTAGCATAATTACTTTTAAGCAAAGGTTCAAAATAATCAGACAATATATTGAAGATAAATTTTATTCAGTTACAAACAGGCTGAGAAAGAGAAGCAAAAGGAAAGCACCAAAATTACGAGGTGGAATATGTGCCATTTTACGAATGGATTATTTTGAAGTGAATGGTTATGATGAGCGGTTTATTGGTTGGGGGAACGAAGATGACAATCTCGGCAAGCGATTATATATGAAGGGACTAAACGGTGCCAACACGGGACTGTTTGAATTTCCAATACATTTGTATCACGAACCATTTCATAATAATGGTGAGCGAGTAAATAAGAACATAGCTAATGAATTAAAGAAAGAAATCAATGCCGGGAATTTCAAAGCAGAATATGGACTAAATAACAGATATCAGCACGATGATGTGGAAGTTGTATATTTATAAAATAGCTGATTAGCACAAAATTTGAATAGCAAAGGCAATAAATGGACTCCACCTGATAGGTGGAGCCCATTTAAAAAAATTCATCCGATGACTCCAAGTCATCGGATGAGTATTCACCCAAAACCTTCCGAAGGTTCACCACACAGAATAGGATGAGTGGTTCCGGCTGTTAATAGCAGTTATTTCACTAATTCATCAAAAAGTGATTTTAATTGTATATTTTCTGGAATTAAATAATTAGAGATAAATAATTCGTCTCCTTTCATATTGCTGTTCTCTCCAGCGTTTCTCATTCCATAGGTCAAATTCCATTCTTTAATATAGGCAAATGAATATAGTTTTTTAATGTATTCGCTGTTATCGTATGTAAGTAACCATTTATGTTTTGTTTTTTTTAGAACTTGAGCGAGCCGTTCGTGATCAAATGTTTTATGTAATATTCCATTCTTTCCATATAAAGCTGATTTTGTAGCTGAATAATACGGCGGATCCAGAAAAATAAAGACATTTTCACCTTCTGTTTCTATTATTTGTTGGTAATCGCAGTTTGTTATTTTTGTGTTATGCAAAATCTTAGATAACAACTTTACTCTTTCTATGCTTGATTGAGTAAAACGTTTGTTAAATGCTGCCTCTGAGAATCCACCGCTTTCAGTTGTCCCTGAGAATGTAATTCTATTGAATACAAAAAAAGCAGTTGCCTTTTCTATTTCATTAAATAAATTAATATTATTTGTTAGATAATTAAACAATTCTTTACCATTCTTAAAAAATTCTTTCCATTGTTGAATTTGAGAAATTAATTTATCTGGATTTTCTTGAGTATATTTCCAGAAATAATAAAGATTTTTATATAAATCATTTATCCAAAATAATTTGTTCGGATATCTTTGTTTAAGGTATATGAAAACTGACCCTCCTCCAACAAAGGGTTCTCTATATTCAATAAAATCAGGAATTAATTCGGCTATATATTTTATGGCCTTACTTTTTCCACCAGGATATCTTAAAGGAGTTTTTATCATTTCTTAGATCTTTTCAATTAGTATTTTAAAGTTGTTTTCTTTGGCTTCTTCAAAAAGTTTTTCTAACAAATCTTTATCTTATTTATTTAGAAATTCATTAGTATTAAAATTTGAAAAAGTAATATTTTGTTTAATTTTACTTGATGTCAACTTTAAAATTGGAATTATGGAATAATCTTTACCTAAAATAGAAACATTTTGAAGATTAGAATAAAGTATCATTTTCAATAATCCGTCTTTGATGTCTCCAATACTTGGTAATAATGAGTTCTTTGAGTGTTTAGCCTCAATTAAATAGAGAATCCCTTCATTTACGACAAATTCATCAACAGTAAAATAATAGTTTCCTCCAAGGTAATTTTCAATAGTGATTTTAGCTTTTGTCATTGTAGCCAATGACTCTTTGGGTTGAATTGTATTAACTTCTCGTTTTTGAGCTTCTTTTGACTTTTGTCGGGATGTTGTCATAAATTCATTTACGCCTTGTATAAATTGTTTGGCGAATGAATCAATCCCTCGTTCGTTATGAAATTCAATATTTAATTTTTTGCTTAATGAATTATATGCAGATTTTGATTTTTGAATTAATTCTGGAATAGAACACTCTATTTCTTTTAAATTCCAATGTAATGCAGAACTATGATAATTTTTTATTTCTGAAATTTTTTGTTTTGTCCATTCATTATCAAACTGTTGATTTGTAATCTTGTTTTTTTTTGATTTGTGTATATCTGCGGTTTTATAGTAAGAAAATACTACAAAAACATCCAATAAACTCATCAATGAAATTGTATCCCACTGTATAAAATCTCTGTCACCTTCTTTTCCTTCATCTTTAATAATTGGAATAATTGTTATTCTCTTTGCAGTTCCAAGAGTATTGTAAACTCTTTCATATGGATAGGATCTTGTTCTTTTTGGGGAAACCCATTTTGACAAACCAAAAACAAAACCATCATAATTTATCATACAACTTGACGGAACATCATTTATATTCAAATCTCTGAAACTAAATTCTTCTAATTTATTCGTGAGAAGAGGCTTGTATTTAATACCAGTTATTTTTGCATTAATATCCATTATTCTCAATTCCTTTTGTTTTCGTAATGTTGTATATCAAGTTTATCTTATTTAGTATTAAAGAACTTATGCAGTTTTTGGTCAAAAGTACTTATTAATTTTAGTTCATAAGTAAATTATGAATATTATTTAATTAGTATTACAAATATAACAAAATTAAAAAAATTGATTATACGCTTTTATTCAATTTCCTTGACAATTTTGTCTTTCACAGCCTCCTCGCCTTCGGAAGTTTCCCATTCCAAATGGGCTCCACCTACCAAGTGGAGCCCATTCCCAACCTACCTACCTAAATGGGCTCCACCTACCAAGTGGAGCCCATTTTTAACCTTCCCAAACCGCCGTCTTCAGCCTATTTCACCAGTTTACCTTTCTCAGTTCCTCTTTCGTTATAGGTATTCTCTCTATCAGTTTATCCGCTTCTTCGTGTGTTAAATACCCCTTGATGCACAACATATCAATCCACCCGCAAGCATAAAATGCAGTCTCTTTGTTCCATTCTCCCTCTTCTTCCATCTCTTTTATTTTTTCAAGATAATCTTCGTAATATCCCATTTTAAAACTCCTTAAGTTCGTTAATAATATTATTATACAAATATATAGTTTTATTAGGATAGCCCTTTTTCCACCTTCTAATCCCATCTATCTCTTCTTCCTCCATCGGATGCCCGTTGTAGGCAATCACCACAACGTCTGCTTGCTTGCTCCCCTTTCTTACCAAATCTCTAAGCACCCCAACCCTTCGCGATTCCGTCTGTTTCACCTGTGTCGGTCTCCCTTCAAAATACATATCCACATCTCCACCCTCTCTTTCGCCCCTTTGCGTGTTCAACTCCACCTTCCCAAACTCCGCCAACCTCCCGGCAAGCTCCCGCTCGCCGTCCATCACCGCTCGATCCTGCTTCGACGCCTTCGCATACTTGCTCCGCCACGATTCGTGCAACGCAACATCGCCGACCACCTCGCCCGAAAACGCCACCCACCTGTGCCTGCAATTCCACCCGCCACAAAAATACTCCACCGCCAAACCCTGACCGTTATCCATCGCTCGTATCTCCTCTATCGAATACACCTTGCCAACTCGCTCCCGACAAAATGGACGCGCTCCCGCTACCGCTCCCATATACCTAAAATACTTCACCCCACTTTCCAAAGACCTCTCTATCATCCCTTGACGTGCTATCCCTATCCGTATTGTGTTAAAATAACTTAACTAATTTTATCTCATCTTGACGATAGTACAATATGCATCTAACATCTCAATGAATGCAGTCATCTCTTAAAATAACCTTTCGCAGTCTCCTCGCCTTCCCTCCCCAAATGGACTCCACCTGTGAGGTGGAGTCCATTTTAAAAAACTCATCCGATGACTCCAAGTCATCGGATGAATTTTCACCCAAAACCTTCCGAAGGTTCAAAACCTTCGGAAGGTTCTATAGTAATTTTTCTATTTAACAAAATATTTGTATTGAAATTTATTTTTCCTTTTATATCTTTGTATTTTATGGGAAATTGTATTTACTTTATTAACAAATCGGAGACTTAAATGGCAGAAGAAAAGAAATTTGTACCCTTTGTTCCTTCCGATAGCAATATGGCAGAGATGACAGTTCGCGCACTTATCCTTGGTCTAATTATGGCTGTTATTCTTGGGGCGGCGAACGCTTATCTCGGTCTGAAAGCAGGTATGACTATTGCTGCTACTTATCCGGCTGCTGTCATCGGAATGGCATTGCTGAAAGCAATGCGTGGCTCGATTTTAGAAGAAAACTTTGCCAGAACGGTCGGTTCTATTGGCGAGTCTGTCGCTGCCGGTGCTATTTTCACTCTTCCTGCATTCTTTATTGCCGGCATCTGGAAGCCGTTCTTTACTACTTCAAACTATATTACGGCTTCGCTTATTTTAGTTTTCGGCGGTATTCTGGGTATTATGTTCGTTGCTCTGCTCCGCCGTGTAATGGTCGAAGACAAAGAATTGCCTTATCCTGAGTCTGTTGCCGCTGCCGAAATCCATAAATCCGGACAAAATGCCGGCGGAAACAGTAAGTTCCTCTTCGGTGCTATGGGACTTGGTGGATTAATTAAGCTTTTAGGCGAATTTAAAGTGTTCCCGACTATTTGGGAAAAATTTGTTTCATTCAGCAAACAAACTGTTACTGGAACAAACTTTACTGGTCAGGGTGGGCTTTTGCTCAGTAGCCCCGGTGTTTCTCCTGCCTATATGGGCGTGGGATATATTATCGGTCCTAAACTTGCTGCTTTGAACTTTAGTGGTGGACTTATGGCTTGGGGATTGCTTACCCCAATTATTTACTACTTTATTGCTCCTTATCTGGACTTGCAGCAATGGGCTGTGCTTCTTACTCAAACTCGCGGTTGGGATTTATCTGTTGCTACTGAAAGAGTAAATAATCCAATGTTCCAGATGACTGAAGTATGGAAATACATAGTTCGCCCAATCGCTATCGGTGGAATGCTTGTCGGTGCCGGCTATACTCTGTTCCGTATGAGAAAAAGTCTTTCTGCTGGTATTGCTCGCTCAGTTTCTGATGTTAAGAAAGCAGCTACCGGCGGTTCAGTTTCAACTGATAGAATAGACAGAGACATTCCGTTCAACTGGATTATGGTTGGCATCGCTATTGTTGCTATCGCTACTTTTTCGATTACTTTCTTTATTTTCAATACGTCTGTTTTGGTCGCAATTGTTTCTGCCACTTTGCTTATTATTTTAGCTTTCTTCTTTGCTGCTGTTTCGGGATATCTTGTCGGTATTATGGGGTCGAGCAATAACCCAATTTCTGGGCTCACTCTTACCGCTCTTGTCCTTACTGCTGTTATCTTGGTTGCTCTCGGTGTTACAGCTGATACCGGCGGTGTTGCAGCTGTGCTTGGTGTTGCTGCAATAGTTTGCGTTTCTGCTGCAGTAGCTGGCGAAATGTTGCAAGATTTGAAGGCTGGACATATTCTTGGTGGTACTCCTTGGAAAATGCAGCTTGGCGATATTGTCGGCGTTCTCCTTTCGGGTGTTGTAATGTTTATGGTGCTTTCCTTCCTTAATGATGGTGATATTGCCAAAGGTCTGAAGGAAGGATACGAAGGCGGTTTCGGTAGTAAATCACTTGCTGCTCCTCAGGCAAGCCTTATGGCAATTCTCTCGAAAGGTATTGTCGGCGGACAAATGGCTTGGCCTCTGATTATCGTCGGTATGCTTATGGGATTTGCCTTTATCTTTATGCAAGTTCGTAGCCCTATGCTCGTTGCTGTTGGTATGTATCTGCCGCTCGAAACAACTTTCGCTATTTTCGTCGGCGGTTTGATTAAAGGTATTGTCGAAATGATTAATGAAAAACGTGGATATAACGACTATCAAAAAGCACGAGTTGAAAATGTCGGCGTTCTCCTCGCATCCGGACTGATTGCTGGCGAAGCTCTGATGGGACTTGTTTTTGCAGGATTTGCTGTGTTTGATATATTTGCTCCTGCTATCTTCCCGGGCTCTTCATTTATTATTAGCTTGCTTGTAATTATCTTCGTCGCTTACGTTCTTGTTGGAATTCCTGTTCGTAAAGCTGGCGACCCTAACGAACCTGCATCACCATCCGGCATGTAATACGATTTACATACCAATATATCAGAGAGGCTGCCCCAAAAAGCAGCCTCTTTTGTTGATTTTATCATAATATTAAATTGATACCGAACGCTAATATTTCAAGCAATTATTTATAAGTTCTATTAAAAAATAATGGAGTTAATTATTTTTTCGTTCTTAATAGTATTGCTTTATCTACATTTAGAAACTATTCAGTTTAAAAAATAAATATGTATTACAAATATTTTATTGTATTAAATGAAATAACAAAAAGGGAATTATCTAAGTAGTTATACTAAAATTACAAATTACTTTAATACGATTCTTTTTCTTACGTACTTTTCCTGTCCTATTCGAACTTCGGCAATATAGTCGCCGGGCGGCATCATCCGTCCGTTCTCATCTCGACCGTTCCAGGAAATTGTGTAATTGCCGGGTGATTGCACACCTTTGAACAAAGTTGCAACCGCAATCGCTTGTATTGAGTAAATTACAATTTCAACATCGGCAGTAATGGCTAATGTATATTTTATCGTTGGAGATACATCTTCGACTATTCCCAAAAACTTTCCGATTGTTTCAAAATCAATTTTTGCTCCATATGGCGAATATGTCCGAACCAACGGAACATACATTGAGTTCATTATATTTATTTCGCGCAAGGTTCTTTCGACTTCGCTTGGGATATAAGCTTCTTCTGGCATTTGCTCCAAAGACCTGAGTGCTGAAACCCACGGATTTTTGCTGTTTTCGCTTACCAAATATCTCCAGAGTGGTTCAGAAAGCTCCAAATCAAGTCGTGCCCGCAATGAAAAAGGCAACTGCATATCCAATGCCTTCTGAAAAGCACTGTCTTGCTCCGGCAGATATACTCTTCGGGCACTCCCCGGTAACGCTGCATCTGTAGTATCTGTCTTAAAGGCAAATATATTGCTATTCTCAAAGCAAATTATTAGCAAAGTTAGAAATATTAATTTTTTCAGCATTAGTATTCAAATATTTAAGAAATACAAACTTTAAATTACTTCTTTTTTTTATATTTTTAAAATTTTATTAAAGATTGAGCAATTTTATTATCTTATCTTTATTTATCCGCCTTATCTCTCCCGAACCAAATCCATCAATATTTAATTTTTCAATTGAATAACGCACCAATCGCAATGTTGGATAGCCAATTTTGGCAGTCATTTTCCTTACCTGACGGTTTTTCCCTTCCATAAGCGTTATCGAAAGCCACGTTGTTGGAATGTTTTTTCTAAATCTGATTGGTGGAATTCTTTCTGGCAAATTCGGTTCTCTTTCTATAACTTCTACAACCGCAGGTAGCGTTCGATATAATTTCCCATCTATATTAATTTCAACTCCTTTCGACAATTGTTCTAAATCAGTGCCTGATGGTATGCCCTCAACTTGAACGTAATATGTTCTCCTATGCCTAAACTTCGGGTTCAGAAGCTTTCTGTTTAGGGATTTATCATTCGTGATTATCAGCAATCCTTCGCTATTGTAATCTAACCGACCTACCGGATAGCAACCTTTTGGAAAATTAAAAAGCGACAGGCTTGCACGCCCGTCGCTCGAGGTAAATTGTGTAAGAACCTGATAAGGCTTATAAAAAATGAAATATTTATGCTCAGCTACACTCCGCACCATCTATCGCCAGCATCTCCAAGACCGGGTAAAATATACTTCTTATCGTTGAGCTCTCTGTCAAGTGCAGCTGTGATTATTTTTATATTCGGATAATTTGTTAGTATATTCTCCACGCCTTCAGGGGCTGCAATTATACTACACACAGTGAAATTGCCGGCTCCTTCCAACTGCAACCGGTTTATTGCCGAAACAACTGAACTGCCCGTTGCTATCATCATTTCAAGTATTATAAATCTTGTTTGCTCAACAAAATTTGGTGCAGAAAAATAATACTCGTTTATTGAAAAATCTTTTTCGTTTCGTGATAGCCCAACAAATGAAATCTTTGCAGAAGGCATAATAAAAGTAAATGCTTCCAACAACGCAAGTCCAGCCCGAAGCACCGGCACCAACACTATATCACTGATTATTTCTTTGCCTTGATATTTCTCGAGCGGTGTCTCAACATTTTTTTCAACTAATGGCAAGTCAGAAAATGCCTCTAATGCTAAAAAATGAGCAATTACATTTGCTGAATGCCTGAAATCTGCATTTCCCGTGTTTTTATTTCTCAACACTGTTAAATTGTGCTCTACTACCGGATGTTTTATTAGTTGTATCATAGCTATTCTTTGCTTTCCTGTTCTTCAACTTCTTCATTCATTAAGACTTTTTCTAAATCAAGTAATATCAATAATCTACCATCTAATTTAGCAATAGAACTGATAAAATCTGAACTAATTCCACTCACCATCGGTGGTGGTGGCTCAGTTATGCTATTGCTGATTCTTAATACTTCGCTTACGCTATCGACAATGAATCCAACAACTTTCCCTTCTTCTTCGATTACAACTATTCTTGTTTCTTTTGTATATGGAGCTTCTACTAAATTCAACCTACGTCGCATATCAATAATTGGAATAACCTTACCTCTTAAATTAATCACACCAATTACATAATCCGGGGTGTTTGGAACACGCGTAATATCTACCATTCTAATGATTTCTTGAACCCGGATAATATCGATTCCAAATTCTTCATTGGCAATTCGAAAACTAACTACCTGAATTAGCTCTTCCGATACTTCATTCAATTGTAAGTTAATATTCTGTATTTCTTCACTCATTACTACACCTTTTATTAATATGTAACATTTTTCGGAATAGTGAAACTTATGGTTGTTCCTTCGTTTATCTTGCTTTCTATGAAAAGCCGACCACCCATTTTCTCGATATATTCTTTACACAGCAATAATCCTAATCCACTTCCTTTTTCGCCTTTTGTTCCGGCAGTTGACGAAGAGACCCCATTGCTCATTATTTTCGCTATTGTTTCCTCTTGCATCCCAACACCTTGATCTTGTATTGAAAGAATATAGCAACTTTCCTGCATTTCACAGTCTTTCAGCGATACTTTTATCTGGCTGCCTTCATACGAAAACTTAATCGCATTCATCAGCAAGTTCCTGATTATTGTCTGTATTACAAACTCATCGAAGTATCCTTTCGCATCAGGATTTACTTCATTGATAATCTTAATTCCTTTATTATCGGCATTTGGCTTTACAATATTAATACATTTATCCACAAAAAAGAAAATATTATTCTGATCAGGTGAATAGTCGAAACCTTTTCTTTGTAAATTTGCCCAATTCAATAAATTTTCAAGTAGTTCGAAAGTCTGATTTGTTGCTGAACGTGCCAATTGAACTTGCTTTTTCAACATCTCCACTGTTCCCGCCTCATCTATTTCCTTGCTTTGCAGGATTTGATGTATAGTATCTAATAGCAATCTCACACCCGCTATTGGATTTCGCAAATCGTGTGCAAGAATAGAAATAAACTTGTCTTTTGCAGCATTTGATTTTAGTAATTCTTCTTCGGAACGAATAAGCTTTTCGTTCAGTTCAGCAAGCTTTTGCGATTCCTCCGCCATCTGTTCGTTCAGTGATTTTAATTCATAGTTGGCATCTTCTAAATATTTCAGTGCCTTATTCAATTCTTCAGTCCGTTCTTCTACTTTTTTCTCTAAGTTTTCATTTAATTCAATAAGTTCTTTTTGGTATTTCTTTTCATTTGTAATATCCACGATGAATAATACAAATTGCGGATTTCCCTCTTCACTAAACAATTTTGCCTGAACAAATGCAATCACTACATTACCTTCGCTCGACACAAATTCCCACTCAAACGAAGAAACCTTTTTATTTTCTGCTGCGGTTTTTAGATGCTTGGTGAAAACCTCAAATAAGCCTTCCTCTCTATTATCCTTGATATTAAAGAAATTCCTGATATTTTTATTTATAAGTTGCTCCTTTTCGAGATAAAAAATATTCGAACAAGCAAAGTTGCATTCAGTAATGATACAATTTTCTAATATCAATACTCCAACCGGGCTTGTCTCAAATAAATCAGTGTATTTCTTCTTCTGGCTTATTATCTCATTCTTTTGATGCTCAATTTCTTTCAAATATCTATTTATCTCATCTACAAGGAATCGAATTTCGTCTTCTGTATTGATAATGATTTCTTTCGCAACTCCTTTGTTCAAATTATCTTGAATTTGATTAACTACACTAACAATTGGATTTGATAGCCGTTTGCTAAAAATGTTTGATAGAATAAAGCCAATAATAATAATTAATATTGCTGTAAAATATGCAGAAATCCTCATTATCTCAATGTTTTCATAAGCATCTTTTGAATAACCGGATGCCACCACAATCCAGTTAAATACTGGCACTCTCTCAAAAAAAGCAATCTTCAGGTAAGGCTTTTCTTCGTTCGGATTTTTCCACCTATATTCAATTAATCCACTTGGATGACTAATCATATACTTTACAAATCCGTTTTCTTTGTCAGTTTCAGCAAAAATATCATAGTACTTTGGCATAAATGGATGAATAAGTGTTTTCCCAGTCGAATCTAAAATATATACATAACCAGTTTTTATTACTTTAAGCGACAACACCATCTCACGAAAATCATCAATATTCACTAAATCGTTAAATTCTTCTCTATAACTTGATACAGATATTATCCAATCCAAAGGTTCAAAGTAAACCATATATAATGCTTTTGGTCTTTCCGTCTTTTCTCCGGGGTTCTTCCAATCATATTCTAAATAGCCTTCTTTTTCGTCCATTTGCTTGCGGACAAATTCATATTCAGATACATTTTTCCCAACCAGTTCCTTGTATGGATGCATTTCCAATACGCCTTTTGAGTTCAGCACGTATGGGTAGCCAGATATTCCAATCTTCTGAGTTAATAAATAATTATATACTTTGTTGTTAAATTCTGAAAAAGAGATACTACCACTTTTGTATAAATTATAATAATGCGATATAATTTCTTTGTTTTTATCAGCAATAGACTTTAGATGATTTTTTATCGCAACAGTAGCAGAGTTGTAAATCATTCCGGAAATAATTTTTGTTGTGTTACTAAGCTCTCTTGTATTTTTCTCCTTTGCAGATGGAATTGCAATCAAATTTACAATAATTATTATCACTGCAGCTACTGGCAAAGTTGCAATTAAATAACTAAATAGTAGTCTTTTATATATTGGTTTTTTGATATGTTTTATTGTTTTCTGCATTCGATTTAATGCTGTTTTCTTAATATTAATTTTGATGTATTTATAAAATAATTATTTTATTCTGATAATAAAAATTAACAAAAAATCATCAAAAAATATGAACAAGTATGACTTAAACAGATTCATCCAAGCTCAGGCAACTTCCTACGAAATCGCTCTTTCCGAAATAAAATCGGGCAAGAAACAATCTCACTGGATGTGGTTTGTTTTCCCTCAAATGCGCGGACTTGGAGAAAGCCAAATGTCCTATTACTACGGAATAGAAAGCATTGACGAAGCAAAAGCCTATTTGGAACATAATATATTGGGCACAAGATTAATCGAAATATCCGGAGAACTTCTCAATCTTAATACAAACGATCCGGTGGCAATTTTTGGTTCCATTGATGCAATGAAGCTGCGCTCTTCGATGACACTTTTCTCGTTTGTCGAAGGTGCTCCGAGTGTTTTCAAACAAGTTCTCGAAAAATTCTTTGCTGGCAAAGTTTGTATGAAGACCGTTGAGTTGATTAATTTGCAAAAACATAATATCCACAAATAATTGTTCAATTTTTTGGTAGTAAATTATGAAAAAACTGCTGCTGTCGCTGTTCCTAATCTCTATATTTCAGTATTTTGCATTTTCCCAGACTGAAAGCAAGCTTCTTCGTTATCCTAATACCTCCAAAAATGAGGTCGTATTCTGCTATGCTGGGAATATCTGGATTGCCCCAATAACAGGTGGGGTAGCTCGAAAACTTACAAGTTCTCCGGGACTTGAGCTTTATCCGCGTTTTTCGCCTGACGGCAGGCAAATCGCCTTTGTCGGTGAATATGATGGAAATCCTGATATTTATGTTATGCCTTCAACTGGTGGCGAACCACGCCGCGTTACTTATTCCCTTGATATGCCTGATATTGCAGAACGTCAGGGTCCAGCCAAAATCATTATGCAATGGACAAACGATAGCAAGCATATCCTTTACCGTAGCCGTGAGAAAAGCTGGAATGTACTTACCGGACAGCTTTTCCTTGCTCCTGTTGATGGTGGCTTGCCTACTGAATTACCGCTCGCCAGAGCTGGTTTTGCAAGCTTTGCTCCCGATGGGGAACGCATTGCTATGAACCGAATATTCCGCGAATATCGCACCTGGAAACGTTATCGCGGTGGTCAGGCAGACGACATCTGGATATACAACTTCAAAACAAAATCCCTCGAAAATATTTCGAACAATCCTGCGCAAGACATTATTCCTATGTGGGTTGGCAATAAAATCTATTACCTTTCGGACCGTGATAAAGTGATGAACTTGTTCTGTTACGATTTAAACACTAAGCAAACAAAAAAAATCACAAATTTCACAGAATATGATGTTAAATTCCCTTCTCTCGGTGCTGACCATATCGCTTTCGAAAATGGGGGAGATATTTATATTTTAAAAACTGAAAACGACTATTTGCAAAAGCTAAATATTTACGTCTATGACGATAATAACGACTTCCGCCCGAGTTCTGTGGATGTCCGTAAATATATTACTAATTCTTCAATTTCTCCTGATGGCAAATCTGCTCTGTTCGTTGCTCGCGGCGATATATTCGTCGTTCCCGCTAAAAACGGTTATCCTAAAAATCTTACCAATTCCAACGGAATTCACGAACGCAACGCTAAATGGTCTCCTGATGGTCGCTGGATTGCTTTCATCAGCGACGAAAGTGGCGAAGACGAAATCTATATTATGCATCCCGATGGCTCGGACAAAACTCGCCTTACAACCGATGGCACTTCTTACCGCTGGGAACTCGAATGGTCGCCCGATAGCAAAAAAATTCTCAACTCAGATAAATTAATGCGATTATTTTATGTTGATATAGAAACAAAGAAAGTTACTCAAATTACTAAATCAAAAATCTGGGAAATTCGCGATTTTAGTTGGTCGCCCGATAGCCGTTGGGTTGTCTATACAGACTTAGTTAATAACTCTACTCCTGTCGTAAATTTGTTTTCTCTTGATCAAGGAAAATCTTATCAAATCACAACTGAATTTTTCGAATCAAATGGTGCTGTGTTCTCGCCTGACGGAAAATATTTATATTTTGTCTCCAAAAGAACATTCAATCCTACAACCGGTTCATTTGAATACAACTTTGTCTATAACAATCTTGAAAAAATTTATGGTATTGCGTTGAGTGCTAATACTCCAAATCCATTAATTAAATTCGAAGATTACGTCAAAACAAATGAAGATACTACTGCAAAGCCTAAAAAAACAACCAAAAAATCTAAAAATGTTAGCGAAGATGATAACTCTATTACTATAGATTTGAATGGTATTTCTAACAGAATTTTCGAATTTCCTGTGCCAGCTGCTTCGTATTCGTCTATTTTTACAGATAAAAATTGTTTGTATTATGTCAGATTTAGCAACTCGCAGTCCGGACTTTACAAATTCGATTTAGAAAAATGCGAAGAAGCAAAAATCGGAGATTTTACACAATTCGATATATCAAAGGATTTTAAATCGATTTTGATAAAAAGCAAAGATGATTATTATATTGAAAAATTGAAAGAGAATCTTACTCCAAAAGACGGAAAACTCGATTTGTCCGATTTGAAAATTTTTATTGACAGAAAAAAAGAATGGAAACAAATCTATGACGAAACCTGGCGTCAGATGCGCGACTTCTTCTATGCTCCTAATATGCACGGAGTAGACTGGACTGCCATAAGGAAAAAATATGAGCTTCTTCTTCCTTATGTTTCTCATCGAGCCGATTTAACTTATTTGCTCGGCGAAATGATTGGCGAACTCAATGCCGGGCACGCTTATGTCGGCGGTGGCGATGCCCCGAAAGTCGAATCTATTGGTATTGGATATTTAGGAGCCGATTTTGAATTCGACGAAAAATCTGGTTTATACAAAATTAAAAAGATTTTAGAAGGTCAAAACTGGGATGAAAATCGTCGCTCTCCTCTCACCGAACCCGGAATTAACATTAAAGAAGGCGATTATTTGCTTGAAATTGACGGTATTCGCTTGTCAAGAGACATTACTCCGCATTGTGTATTAGTTGGCAAAGATAATAAATTTGTTACTATTCGCTACAATTTCCGTCCTGCAATCGAGAATTCTCAAACAGCAGTCGTCAAAACCCTTTCTCGCGAAACATCTCTTCGCTACTATAATTGGGTCGAACGAAACCGCCGATTTGTCGATAGTGCCACCGGTGGTCGTGTCGGTTATGTGCATATCCCCGATATGATGCCTGATAACGGACTGAATGAATTCGTCAAATACTTCTATCCGCAAGTTCGCAAGGAAGCCTTAATCATTGATGACCGTTTCAATGGAGGTGGTAATGTTTCCTCGCTTATTATTGAACGCCTTCGCCGAATTCTTGCTGTTGCACGCAACGCCAGAAATCAAGAAATGGTCTTCACCACACCAAGTGCAGTTATGACTGGTCCTATGGTTATGCTTATTAACGAACAATCTATGAGCGATGGCGACTTGTTCCCTTACCAATTCAAACTAATGGGTTTGGGAAAACTCATTGGTAAACGCACTTGGGGCGGAGTAATTGGCATTCGCGGTAGCCTGCCTTTCCTCGATGGTGGCTATCTCAACAAACCCGAATTTGCAAATTTCGGACGTGATGGTTCCTGGATTTTGGAAGGTGTGGGAATGGAACCCGATATTGAAATCGACAACAATCCGGGTCTTGAGTTCGAGGGCATCGATGCACAGCTGCTAAAAGCAATCGAAATTATTTTAGATGAAATAAAAACTAATACCAAACCAAAAATTCCCGGCGTTCCGGACTATCCAATAAAGAATTAATAGGTTAGTCGTAACTATATTCTGTATATTTATTAATCGTTTCCAGACTAAAAAGTCCCTAAAATAAATGAAATTAACACGCTCACTTTTGTGAGCGTGTTCTTTTTGGTAATGCTAAATATTTGAATTATCAAAAAATAGAAAAAAAGGTTTTATAATTTCAAAATATTTTTTAATTTAATTAATGAAATGAACTTAATTGATAAAAATTGTATATAAAGAAGTTCATTTCTTAATTACGACAATGGTTAAGTTTTTATAAATTTTATAGGGGATGACATGATTAAATCCTTCACGCGATTTATTCTAATCGCTCTTCTTTTTGTTGTTGCGCACTCCCTCAGTGCTCAGGTTATTGTCCGTTCCACCCAAGACACAGCAACTTATGCTTCATTAAAATTAGCCTTTGATGCTATCAACTCCGGAGCCTTCACTGGTAGTATCGAGGTGCTGATTGATGATAATCTGGTAGAAACGGATCCACCGGTGCTTAAAGCTTCTGGCGTAGGTAGTGCAAATTACACATCTGTTGTAATTTTCCCTACGAGCGAATATACCATTTCTGGCAATCTTGGCAACTACAAAGCTGTGATTATTTTAGAAGATGCTGATAACGTTACAATTGATGGACGTGTAAACCGTACAGGCAATTCTAATGGGTTAACTATTCAAAACACAGCTGCAGCAACTGCAGCCGGTATTTGGATTGCTCGGGCAAGCTCCGGCAACGGTGCCAACAATGTTACCATCAGAAATGTAAATGTAATCGGTACTTCTGCCTCTACAAGTACCATTTTTGGTATTGTTGGTGGTGCTTATTCTACTTCTTCCTTTACCGGTGGCGGAACTAATAATGGTGTAAAAATTCTTAATTGTAATGTATATAGGGCTTATTATGCTATACGTCTTTATGCCACTTCTTCACCTCGAGCAACAGGTGTAGAAATCAGAAATAACAATATCGGCAACAACGGCGCCCCCGGCGATGGTTGCTACTACGGTTACTACACCTACTATACTGATGGCTTAATAATGGACAACAATAAATTGTCAATCAATTCAAGTAGTGCTTGTTACTCATATTATATTTATTATAGCGATAATGGCACAATTACTAATAACACGGTTGAAAATACTTCAACAGGCTCTACTTTATATGGTTTCTATATGCCATATGCAACAAACAATTATTTTGAAAACAACTCAGTCAAAAATTCAAACTGTACTGCACTTTATGGTGTCTATCTTACTTCTACATCTACCGGTAATACTTTTAATAACTGCGAAATTTCTAATATCTCTGGCTCCTCCACAATGTATTGTATGTACGTCCTAAGTTCGAGTGCAAACAACACATTCAACAACATTTCAGTTAAAAATATCACTAACAGTTCTACTTCCACTCTTGCAGCAGTTTATAATTCTTCTGGCTCAAACAATGACTACAATGGATTGAAAATCAGCAACTTACAAGGTAACGGAAACAACTATGGTATTTATCTTGCAAGTGCAGCCAACTCAACAGTTCGTAATTGTGAAATTACTAATATTTCTACTGGTTCAACAAGTACCACCACATCAGCCTATGGTATTTACGTTTCTTCCTCTTGCGACCAATCGAAATTCTATAACAACTCCATTTCAGGTATTTTCGATGCTGTAAATAAAACTTCACTCCAGTATATACCATCTGGTATTATGCTATTTGGCAGTATTGGTCATCAAGTTTATAATAACTCAATTAATCTTTACGGTACCAAAACAGTTAGCGGAACCACACAAGGATTTTCTGCCGGTATTGCGTTAAATACCTCCGTTACAGGTTGCGATATTCGTAATAACTCAATCGTTAATACTCAGGAAAATTCTGTTGCTTCTGCTAAATCGTTTGCTATATATTTCGGTGCGGATGCTGCTTTCAACTCTGCAACAATTAATTACAACAACTACTTGGTTTCAGGTGCAAACGCTGTTTTGGCAGGTATTGGAACCAACGATTTTGTTGACTTAGCTGCACTCAAAAACAGAGATACACTCAAAAATATTAATTCTATCAGCGTAAATCCTCTATACAACTCTAATTCTAATCTTCGTCCTTATTATAATTCACCTCTTGTTGGTGCAGGCACCCCTATTGGTATTGTTACAACAGACCTCGATGGTGCTACTCGTTCGGCAACTGCTCCAACTCTCGGTGCTTTCGAGAACGAAGGCGATTTTATTGCTCCTGAAATCGTTTTCCAACCAATTCAAAATACTACAAGTACTACAAACATTACACTTTTGGTTGGTATTTCAGACAATACTGCTGTCGATACTGTCAATAAGCCTCGTCTCTATTTCCGCAAAAAGACAAATCTTAATACTTTCATCGACAATACCAATCAGACAAACGGATGGAAATACGTAGAGCCGATTTCTATTTCCGGTAATTCTTTTACTTTCGAAATAGACTACTCAAAGATTTATGGTGGGGTTTATCAAGGAACAGCTATTGAGTATTTCGTCATTGCTCAGGACATCAACAATCCTAAAAATGTAGCAGTTAGCGATGGTAGATTTACTGTTGCTCCAACATCTGTCAATTTAACCATTGCTAATTTCCCGGTTTCTGTTACTTCAAACTATGTAATCGCTGCTCCACTTTCCGGTGTTATTCAAGTCGGGCAAGGGCAAACATACACATCTCTTACTAAGCCCGGTGGTGTATTCGAACTACTTCAGCTCAGTGTTTTGACAGGCGATTTAGATATACAAATAACATCCGATTTGGAAGAAACCGGCCAAATTCCTCTCGAAGCTGTTACTTCCCAAGGTGGAAGCTACTTTATCAGAATTTATCCTACTGGTAATTATACTATCAGTGGCACAGGATTAGCAATTATTCCTATCGAAGATGCAGACAGAGTTATCATCGACGGTCGCATTAATGCTACTGGCAACACTCCCGCTCTGACTATCGTTAATAACGGTGGCGGTGCTGCAATATGGTTCTACCGAGGCGATAAATTTAACTCCAACGGTGCAAGAAATAATACTGTTCGCTACTGCAATATCGTTGGTGGCAATCCTTCAACTGCGGGACATTTTGGCATCGCTATCAGTGGCAAAGCTTCTTTGACTGTTGCTGCTGCTGGCAATAACGACATTACTATTGAATACAACAATATTTATAGAGCCTACTTCGGTATTCGGGCTTATGGTGCTTCGGATGGCTATCTTACGGGTCTGAAAATTCGAAATAATAATTTCGGGAAAGACCTTACCGAAGGATTAGGGCACTATTACGCTATTTATGCTTACTATTGTGAAGCCCCGGAAATTACTGATAACGTTATTAAATCTGCTACCTCATCTGTTCATTACGGGATGTATGTTTATTATTGCAATAATGCTCTTATTCAGGGCAATAGTATTCAATCTACTTCCACCTCTACTTTTTATGGATATTATGTGGGTTACAACAACAACTCAATAGTTAACGATAACGAGTTAATTAATACTACTTCAACTACACTTTATGGCAACTATTTATATTATTGCAATAATACTACCTCGAGCAATAACCTTATCCAGAATAATATATCTTCCTCGTCTCAATACTTAATATATTGTTATTATGGTTCATCAAATACTATTACAAACAATAAGATATTTGACAACCGAAGCGGTTCTTCCGTTGGTTATGGTATTTATGTTTATTACCATTCGAATGGAATTGTTAGAAGCAATCAAATCAAAAACCTTTCATCTGGTACAGCTGCTATCGGTATTTACCTATATAATTCCTCCTCCAACGTTACCAACGCACTTGTCGAGAAAAACACAATTCAGGGCGTTTCTTCTTCAGGTGCATCTTCATATACCGCAGGAATTGCCTCATATTATGCTCATCAATCAAAAATTTATAACAATTCTATAAGCGGTATTTCCAAATCAGTTGCAACTACAAATGCTCTATACATCCCTACCGGTATCCAAATTATTTACGGCACAAACATAGATATCTACCACAACACCGTCCATCTTTCAGGTAATTTTGCAGCAAACGTTTCAGGTGATTTGAATTCTACCGCCCTTTTAGTTAACTACACAGGTGCAAATACATTAAATATTAGAAACAACACCTTTACAAATGTTGTTACTGGAACCCAAAACTCAATGCACTATGCTGTGCTTATTTCAGATTCTACAAGCCTGAACGGCTCGACTTTTAATTATAACAATTATTACACAACTGGTGCTAATTCATTGATTGGAAGAATTGGCTCTAACGACATCTATACATTAGCTAACTGGCAAACAGCTACTGGGCAGGATGCTAATTCAGTTAGCTTGTTGCCGGTATTCAATAGCGATGTAGATCCAATTCCGTTTACAAACTCACTTATGGGGCTTGGCACTCCGATTGCCGCTGTTACTACAGATTTGTTTGATAATGCCAGATCCACTACTGCCCCTGCTATTGGTGCTTTCGAAGTGTTTGGCGATTACGTTGCTCCGACTATTCAGCTTTCATTGCTCGGACATACAACAACTACTGCAAACAGAACAACAACTGCTACCATCCAGGACTTAAGTGGTATTGCGACTGGTGCCGATGCTCCTCGCATCTATTTCAAGAAAAAGACCAATGCTAATACTTATGTCGATAATACTCCTGCTACTAACGGTTGGAAATACACTGTTGCAACAGGCACTGCTCCGAATTATTCCTTTACTATAAATACTGCTCTTCTTTTTGGTGGAGCGTCTGTCGGTGATGAAATTGAATATTTCGTCGTTGCTCAGGATAATTCAGCAGCCCACAAAGTCGCAATTTCTCACGGTGAATTCAATACCGAACCTTCAAGTGTTCAACTCGTTGCAGCAAACTTCCCAATAAAACGATTGAATATCTCCTATAAAATTAAACCACAAATCGCAGGCATAATAGAAGTTGGTGCCGGCAAACAATTCGAAAACTTAACTGGTTCTAACGGTGCTTTTGCCTATATCAACGATAGAGTTCTTTCTGGCAATCTGCATATTAAACTTACTTCTGACCTTACTGAGCCCGGAACAATCCGTTTGCAGGAAATCCCATCAGATGCTACTACTCCTTATACAATATATATATATCCAACAACAGAAATTGAAATTTCCGGTCCTGCTCAATACGCTCTCATTACATTCGAAGATGTCGATAATGTCGTGTTCGACGGTAGAATAAATATGACTGGTTCTTCCAATGCTATCACACTCGAAAATACTGAAAGTTCTCAATCAGTTATCTGGGTCAAAAAAGGAACTACTCCAACAAGCAATGGTGCTAATAACGTAACAATACGCAATCTTAATATTATCGGTCCATCTGGCACTTCTACGTCGTATGGCATTGTTGTCGGCGGCGGAACCTCTTTGACCTCGGCAGGTGCTTGCAGAAATGTTCAGATTCTATACAATGACATTTATAGATGTTACTATGGTGTTCGTGTCTATGGTTCCTCATCCGATAAATCTGTTAGCACCAAAATTAAATTTAATAGCTTCGGAAACAACTCAACTCCAAACGATGGACATTATTATGCAATTTATATTTATTATGCAGATAGCACTGAAATCACTAATAATTCTATTAAAGTAAGTACTACCTCTGCAATATATAATATATACAGCTACTACTCTAATAATACATTTGTCTATTCCAACACATTATCAAATAGCGTTGTTTCTTCTACTTATTACGGTATTTACCTCTCATATTCCCATTATAGCTCTGCAATTAACAACATTATCGAAAATAATAACTTCTCATCTACAGTTTATGCTATTTATCCGTATTATTCTGACTACGTAAGTGTCAATAACAACATTATTCGTAATAATACTTCATCAAGTTCATCATACTTCATTTATCCATACTATGGTAACTACAATTCAGTCGTTGGCAACGTAATCGAAAACAACAGCAGTTCTTATCATTATGGTATTTACAACTATTACGCTACAAACACAAACATTGAAAATAATATTACAAAAAACAATGTTTCAACGAACTCCTTCTATGGCTTGTATCTTTCTTCTCCGGGAGCTGGCAACTTTAATAATAACGAAATAATCGACAACACAGCTAATTCTACTACATACGGTATTTATCTGTCTTCTGGCGGCAATAGCAACATCATTGGCAACACAATTAAAAACTTGCAGGGTGGTTCAAGTATGTATGGTATTTATCTCACTTCATCTGCAAATGTTAAAATAGTTGCCAACAAAATTAACTATATCCGCCAAACTGCTGGCACTTCTACTTCGTATTGCGATGGTATCTACATCGGCTCTTCTTGCAACAATGCTGAAATCGTTAATAACGAAATTGCCGGCATCTACGACTACACAAATAAAACATCAAATGTTTATATGCCGTCTGGAATTAGAATTCACTCGAGCGTCGGTCATAAGATTTACTACAATTCTGTGAATATGTATGGCAATACATACTCTACAAGCACTGCTGCCGGTTCATCTACCGCTCTTATGGTTTATACAAGCTCAACTAACAATATCGACGTTCGCAATAACGTATTTGTCAATACAATGACTGGAGCTTCAAATTATGTAAGTTATGCTGTATATATAACAAGTGCGTCGAGCCTTACTAATTCAACATTCAATTACAACGATTATTATGTTTCCGGTCCAAATGCCAAATTAGCATTCATTGCACAGGATATCGACACATTCCCTGTCCTGCAAGCTTCTACCGGACAAGATGTTAATTCTATAAATCTGAATCCATTATTTAATAACAACGAAGTGCTTGTTCCTGTTGATGGTAGCCCGCTCGAAGGTGCAGCTACTCCAATTGCAGGATATACAACAGATTTGCTGGGTAATCCTCGTTCAGCTACCATTCCTAACATCGGAGCATACGAAATTTCCGGCGACCTTGTTCCTCCTTCTATTACCTTTATTCCTTTGCTTAATACATCCGAAGTTTCTAATAGAACACTTTCAGCTACAGTTTTTGATTATAACGGTGTAAACAACACTTCAAATCCACCAAGAATTTACTTCCGCAAAACTTCAAACGCTAATACTTTTGTTGATAATACTCCTTCTACTGATGGATGGAAATATACAACAGGTGCTGGTTCTGGCTATTCATTCAATTTCACAATTGATTACAACCTGATTTATGGTGGTGTTGCTCCGGGCGATGAAATTGAATATTTCATTGTTGCTCAGGACATCTCACCAAACCATCTTACTGGTGCTTCCAGCGGAACATTCCCGGTTCCTCTTACTTCCACACTTTTAAATATTAACAATTTCCCGGTTGAAAATGTTAAACATAGCTACTTCATTTCTATTCCTTTTGCTGGTATTATTGAAGTTGGGCAGGGAAAGCCATTCACAAGTTTAACTAATTCAGATGGTCTTTTTGCTGCACTCAATAATGGTATTCTGGTTGGTAATCTTCAAGTTCGCATCACCTCTAACCTTACCGAATCCGGTATTGTTCCGTTAAAGAAAATTATTTGTGAAAATAATAATCCATACACTATTAGCATTTATCCAACCGGTAACTACACTATTAGTGGTGCTGCTCCTACTTCTATGATTACATTTGATGGGGCAGAGCGAGTTACAATCGATGGTCGTATTAACCGCACAGGTTCAACTAACGCTCTGACTATTCAAAACAGCCAAAGCTCTGCTACTGTAATTAGAATGATGAATAGCGTTAAAGATATTACAATCAGAAATTGCAATATTATTAGTGCTGCTGCTACAAGCACCTGCTATGGTATTGTTGCAAGTGCACCGTCAAGTCTGACGACCGGTTCTGGTGGAAATGATAATATCTCTATCCTCTACAACAACATTTATCGTGCATACTATGGTATTCGCATTTCCGGTGTATCTGGCGAAGAAATTCTGTCACCAAAAGTAATTGGTAACAAATTCGGCAATAATGGTACATCTGGCGATGGTCATTACTATGCATTGTATGTATCTTACTCAAACAATGCTGTTATAGATAGCAACAGCATTTTCAATAACTCAACCTCTGCTTGCTATGCTATTTACAACTATCGTAACTATTATAGTTCAGTCAAATACAATACAATTAGGTATCAGGGCACAAGCTCACTCTATGCAATTTATAACTACTATTCTGATTTCTCCGATGTCAGCTACAACCGAATTGAAAATTGTAATTCCTCATTAATTTATGGTCTGTACTCTTACTATCCAAAAGGTGCAACGTACACTGGAAACGTTATCCGTAATAACTCATCGACTTCTACAACTTACTATATCTATTCATACTACACTCAAAGCAGCACTTTCTCCAATAATATTGTCGAGAATAATCTTTCTACTTCTACTCAGTATCTTGGATATATATACTATGGTAGTGGTTCAACTTTCACAAACAACATCTTCCGTAACAACAACAATACCGGAACAAGCACCGTTTATGGCATCTATATTTATTATCATCCTGATGCTGTAATTTCTGGCAATACAATCAGTGGCATTACAGCAAATTCAACATTAGCGGGTATTTACATTTATTCTGGTTCCACTTCAACAACCTCGAATAATGCTCAGATTAGAAATAACCTGATTGAAAACATCTACCGGCTTTCTAATTCCACTACTTCTTATGTTGCCGGAATTGCAATTGGCGCTAATGCAAACAATGCTCAGATTACAAATAATATTATTAGAAATATTCAGGATATTACGCCTCAGACTACCGCAACATACATTCCTTCCGGTATCAGAATTAACGGTAGTACAGGGCACACTATCGCTTATAATACCGTTGACTTATCCGGCGAATATACTGCAAATGGTGTAACAATGTCCTCCGCATTTGTTATTGCAGTTACTGATTTGACAGGTTGCACAATCAAAAACAACGTATTTAGCAATTCTATGTATGGCGTCACCGGAAGCAAGTCTTACGCTGTATTCCACGATGGAACTGGCTTTACCGGTGGAACTCTCGACAATAACAACTACTTTGTAAATGGTTCACAAGGTATTGTTGCATACTTCAGTGGTGATTTGCCAAATCTTGCTACCTGGCGAACCCTGACTAATGTTGATGGTAACTCTATTTCAGCAGATCCACAATTTGCTAATACAGCTTATGGCGACTATCGTCCTCTGGTAGGTTCGCCACTTGTAGGAGCAGGCTCACCCGTAGCCGGTGTTACTACTGACCGGCTTGGAGTTACTCGTTCGGCAACAACACCAACCATAGGTGCGTTCGAACAAGCAATCCTAATCGGTGTTCCTATGCTTCTATCTCCGGCAAACACACAAGAAAATATCTCTATTCAACCAACTTTAGAATGGGGTTCAGTCTTTACTGCAACTGGTTATAATTTGCAAGTATCCACATCCCCAACATTTACATCTTTTGTCTATAATGATACAGTAACAACATTACAGAAGCAACTGACTGGATTATCCTACAATACGATTTACTATTGGAGAGCACGTGCCGTGCGTCCGGGTGTAATCGGTGGCTGGTCCGAAGTGTACAGCTTCCGCACGCAATTGCCACCATTAGGTGTTCCGAACTTGTCTCAACCATTCGACAACGCAACAAGTGTTGCTATTAACCCGACATTTAGCTGGTCAAGTGTTTCTACCGCTACCGGCTACCAATTGCAAGTAGCAAGTGATGCAACATTTACTACAATTGTAAAAGACGAAACTGCTACCGGTACATCGAAATCAGTTACAGGATTAAGTTACAATACGCAGTACTGGTGGCGAGTCCGTGCATTGCGCGGTACCGAACAAGGTGCTTGGAGTAGCGTACGTTCGTTTACAACTATTGTGCAGCTGTTTGCTCCAACACTTCAAACACCTGCAAATTTAGCTACGAATATCACGATAAATCCGACATTAACTTGGGATGCTTACCCAACTGCTACTGGCTATAAGATTCAGGTATCCACCAGCAGCACATTTGCAACAACGATAGTGAACGAAACAGTAACAGGCACAAGCCGGGCATTAAGCAACTTACAATATCTGACAACCTACTACTGGCGTGTAAAATCGGTACGTGGGAGCGAAGAGAGCGATTGGTCTGCTGTCTGGTCGTTTACAACGGTAAACCAGCCACTTGTAGCACCAGTATTGAGTTTACCGGCAAACAATGCAACAAATGTTGCAATATCTCCAACATTACAATGGAATGCTGCAGCAACAGTCACAGGCTACATTATTCAGGTATCCACCAGCAGCACATTTGCCACAACGATAGTGAACGAGACAGTAACAGGCACAAGCCGGGCATTAAGCAACCTACAATATCTGACAACATACTATTGGCGTGTAAAATCAGTACGCGGAAGCGAAGAGAGTGATTGGTCTGCTGTCTGGTCGTTCACAACAGTAAACCAGCCACTTGTAGCACCAGTATTGAGTTCACCAGCAAACAATTCAACAAATGTTGCAATATCCCCAACATTACAATGGAACGCAGCAGCAACAGCCACAGGTTACATTGTTCAGGTATCCACCAGCAGCACATTTGCAACAACGATAGTAAATGAAACAGTAACAGGCACAAGCCGGGCATTAAGCAACCTACAATATCTGACAACATACTATTGGCGTGTAAAATCAGTACGTGGAAGCGAAGAGAGCGATTGGTCTGCTGTCTGGTCGTTCACAACAGAAAGCGGAGTAATCACGCAAACCTTCCCGTTAGTAAATGGCTGGAATATGATAAGTGCGAACGTAGAACCAATGAACGGCTCAATTCCGACGTTGATGGCACCGCTATCAGGCAACTTACAGATATTGCGAAACTATGTAGGACAATCATATGTACCACCATTCACAAATACACTATCGAACTGGAACAAATATCACGCATATCAGTTGAGATTAACAACATCACAACAATATGAAATACAAGGTTCACAAATAGCACCGGAAACTACGCCGATTACATTGAACACAATAGGCTGGTATTGGTTGCCATACTACCGCACAACATCAGCGGCAGTAGCAACAGCATTGGCAAGCATCAGCGGCAAATACCTGCAAGTGAAGACAATCACCGGTGAAGTATATATGCCACCATTTGCCAATACGCTCACACAGTTAGAACCTGGCAAGGGTTATATGATCCGCTTGACAGCAGACGACGGAGTGCTGACCTATCCTGCAAACGGACCGATCAAAGCAACAGGAGCAAGCAATAGCATAGCAGAACCAAAAGTATTTGTAAGAGAGAACGTATCGACAGGCAAGAATGCGTTTGTAGCATTAGACCTTGATTTACGAGATGGCGACGAAGTAGGCGTATTCACACGGGATGGATTGTTGGTAGGTTCGAGTGTATGGCAGTCAGCACTGAGAGGCGTAGTAGTATGGGGCGACGATGAATACACGAACGAGAAGGACGGAGCATACGAAGGCGAAGAATTGATTGTAAAAGTATGGAGCCGTTCGGATGAGACGATAGGAAGCGTGCGTGTCGTAGAGAGCAAAGATATGACAAACGGCGTTCGTGGACACTCGTTGCGATACGAAACAGATGCGATAATGATGTTGAAGGGTGGCGTAGAGTACGATCAGGTAGGATTGACGATAACACCACAGCCTGCATCGAGCGAGTTGATAATAACATTGGGCAAAGTATCGAACGATGGGGTAGAGGTTGAGTTCTACAACCAGAGCGGGCGAATAATGCTACGAGCAAACGAGAAAGCACCAAACGGTGTAATGAAGCTTAACGTCAGCGACTTGCCAAGCGGCGTCTATTCAGTCATCATCCGCAATGGTGCAAGTGTTACGAAAGAACGCGCAGTAATAGTGCGCTAATCCACTGTAACCTAATAATACCCAAAGCCCCGAGCAACGCAAGCCCGGGGCTTTTGTTTTAACGAGGATTGCAAAAGGAGAAAGAATTAGAAAATATTACCAATGTTTTCAATTAGTTGGTCAAAATTATGAAGCACTACATATTTTCATAGCTATTCCCCTGCAACCACCCAATAAAATCACCATTCGCTAAATATTTTGTGTTGTTAAGAAAAAATAATTTTGTGGTGTAACAAAAAATTATTATTTTCAAAATACATTAGTTTGTTTGTAAAACCACTTAGTTTAGTTAATAATAAATAATTTAATATGAGTTTTAGGAGTTTTTATGAACAAAATCATTTACTTCGCAGCATTCTTTATACTATTTGCTGTTAGTGTTTACTCACAAAATCTTGAAAGCTTAAACAATAAGCTTTCTCTGCTTTCTCAGAATTTAGAATTTATCGAGAACAAAGGGCAAATTGCTGACCAACACGGCAATGTGAACTGGGATGTGCTTTTCATTGCAGAAGTGGAAAATGGCACAATAGCTATCCGCAAAGATGGGATTAGCTTCACTTTTGTCAAATACGACAAAGTTCCAAGTTTGAAGAAAGACGCAAAAGACAAAATTCAAGGCTTGCGCGATAAGTTCCAAGAGCCTGAACCCGTAAATGTGGATATGTATCGGGTGGATATGAATCTGAACAATGCACAGATTCCAACACGAATAACCAAAAAAGAAATGACCGAAGATTACAATAATTACTATCTTGCTCATTGTCCCGATGGAGTTACTTTTGTCCGAAAGTATCGTACAGTAGTATTGGAAAATGTGTATCAAAACATAGATTTGGTGTTGTATTCCAATCAAGAAAACAAGTTTCAATACGATTTTGTGTTGAAACCAGGAGCAAATCCAGATTTAATTAGTTTGCGTTTTGATGGAGCCGAAGATGTTCAGATAAGTGCGAAAGGGGAACTAATAGTCAAAACACCCTTTGGTAATATCGAGCAGAAGGCACCCGTTGCATACCAGAAAGATGATTTAAATAAATATACAAATAGCAGGATACTAACGAATAATATAGAAATAGTTAAAAGCAAGTTCCGTAAGAACAAGGACAACTCGATATCGTTTATAGTAGCGAACTATAATCCCGAAAAAGCTCTAATAATAGACCCACCAACAAGGTTATGGGGTACTTATTATGGGGGGAGTGGTGATGATGTAGGCAATTCCGTTGCAGTCGATGGCAGTAGGAATGTATATCTTGGGGGTTGGACACGGTCCTACAATGCCATAGCCACAACGGGTTCGCATCAAAGTTCTTATGGTGGTGATTTAGATGCCTTTTTAGTGAAGTTTAATAGTAGTGGCGTTCGTCAGTGGGGTACTTATTATGGGGGGAGTGATGATGATGTAGGCAATTCCGTTGCAGTCGATGGCAGTGGGAATGTGTATCTTGGGGGTTTCACATATTCCACCAATGCCATAGCCACAACGGGTTCGCATCAAAGTTCTTATGGTGATGGTGAAAGGGATGCCTTTTTAGTGAAGTTTAATAGTAGTGGAGTACGTCAGTGGGGTACTTATTATGGAGGGAGAAATAATGATGAAGGCAATTCCGTTGCAGTCGATGGCAGTGGGAATGTATATCTTGGGGGTTCGACAGGGTCCACCAATGCCATAGCCACAACGGGTTCGCATCAAAGTTCTTATGGTGATGGTGAAAGGGATGCCTTTTTAGTGAAGTTTAATAGTAGTGGAGTACGTCAGTGGGGTACTTATTATGGAGGGAGAAATAATGATGAAGGCAATTCCGTTGCAGTCGATGGCAGTGGGAATGTATATCTTGGGGGTTCGACAGGGTCCACCAATGCCATAGCCACAACGGGTTCGCATCAAAGTTCTTTTGGTGGTGGTGATTTAGATGCCTTTTTAGTGAAGTTTAATAGTAGTGGCGTTCGTCAGTGGGGTACTTATTATGGGGGGAGTGATGATGATGTAGGCAATTCCGTTGCAGTCGATGGCAGTGGGAATGTGTATCTTGGGGGTTTCACATATTCCACCAATGCCATAGCCACAACGGGTTCGCATCAAAGTTCTTATGGTGATGGTGAAAGGGATGCCTTTTTAGTGAAGTTTAATAGTAGTGGAGTACGTCAGTGGGGTACTTATTATGGAGGGAGAAATAATGATGAAGGCAATTCCGTTGCAGTCGATGGCAGTGGGAATGTGTATCTTGGGGGCGAGACAGGGTCCACCAATGCCATAGCCACAACGGGTTCGCATCAAAGTTCTTATGGTGATGGTGAAAGGGATGCCTTTTTAGTGAAGTTTAATAGTAGTGGAGTACGTCAGTGGGGTACTTATTATGGAGGGAGAAATAATGATGAAGGCAATTCCGTTGCAGTCGATGGCAGTGGGAATGTGTATCTTGGGGGCGAGACAGGGTCCACCAATGCCATAGCCACAACGGGTCCGCATCAAGGTTCTTATGGTGGTGATTTAGGTGCCTTTTTAGTGAAGTTTAAGTAGTGGAGTACGTCAGTGGGGTACTTATTATGGGGGGAGTAATTGGGATTTGGGCAGGTCCGTTGCAGTAGATGGTAGTTGGAATGTATATCTTGGGGGTTGGACATATTCCACCAATGCCATAGCCACAACGGGTTCGCATCAAAGTTCTTATGGTG